>Ga0310811_10000420_pt1 | contig 57331 bp, 50 predicted proteins | sample YCmetagenome_FD_207642 | JGI IMG/M metagenome (GOLD analysis project Ga0310811, IMG submission 207642) | Soil microbial communities from experimental microcosm in Duke University, North Carolina, United States - YC | ecosystem: Engineered > Artificial ecosystem > Soil microcosm > Unclassified ... | reverse complement strand
AACAGGCCGGGATTGCGCAGAAACCCGCTAATCCCGCCGAGCTGGCTGATCGAGACTTTGGCGTCGGCTTTTGAGATGCTCATGGCCACGGATATAGGAGATGGCGGCGCTCTGGTCCATCGCTGGAATTTTTTTCGACTATCCACAGGATTTTGTGGTCACCCCGCCGTTTAACCACAACATACACTTTCCCTAAGACGCAGTTCCGCTTAAGTTCCCGGACATGGGACCGCACAAGACGCATAAATCCTGGCATGGCATCCGGCAGGCGGTGTTTACCGCACAGGCCGACCCCGACGCTCCGTCGGTCGCCGTCAAACTTCCCGCCGCCTGGGGTAGCGCCGCCGCCGACGCGCTCGCCGCCCTGCTGCCCGGCGCGAAGCGGCTCGATATCGCTCTGGCCGCGGAAAGCTGGATCGCGCCGATCGCCGCGCGCGCCGCCACCGCCGGCCTTCCCGCCACGCTCGGCGACGAGCTGCACGCGCTGCTCGCCGCCCGACGCGGCGCGCCGGATGCCGCGATCTGGGCCAACAAGGCGTCCGCTTTGCCCGGTTTCACCCTCAATCCGAATGGCTTCCTCGATGAGGCCGGCGGGTTCGACGCGGCCGGCTTCGCCGCCGCCGTGCGCCTCGCCGTCACCGCACTCACCCTCGCCGCCCCGGCGGCGCCCCGCCTGGCGCTCGGCTTCACCGACCTGAATTTGTTCCTCGCCCGGCTCGGCCTGGATTATGACTCCACGCCGGCGCAGGACGTTGCGGTGACCCTCATTGCGCTGATGAGCGCCGCCGCGGACTGCGCCTCCGCCGCGTTCCGCGGTACCGCCTTGGGCCACGCTATGTCGCGCCCTGCTTTGCCCGTCGGCTGTGCGGTGCCCGGCTTGCGCGCCGCCGCCCTGGCGGCGCAGGACGCGGCGGCCGCGCTCGGCCACCGCCGGCATGAGAGCCTGCTCGGTTTCACCGCGGATCCCGCTGTCGAGGCACTGCTCGGCGCGGAAATCCGCAATTTCGCACCGGCTTTGTCCGCGCTGGACGCCGACGGGCGGATGGCCCAGTGGGCGACGCAGAAACTCAGCGCCCAGGGCCTCTCCGCCGAGGCCGCGCTGACGCGGATGCTGGGCGGCGACAGCCTGTTCGCGGCGCCGCGCCCGGCCGCGCATCTGGCCATGCATGACGCGCTGGCGCCGCTGGTGGCGCAGATGCCAGAACGCCCCGCTGCGCCCATGCCGGCGCGCCGCGCCAGCCAACGCGAGGCGCTGCCCCCCCGCCGCAGCGGCTATACGCAGAAAGTCAGCGTCGGCGGCCACAAGCTGTTCCTTTCGACCGGCGAATACGCCAATGGCCGGCTGGGCGAGATTTTCGTCGCCCTGCACAAAGAGGGCTCGGCCTTCCGCGGCCTGATGGACGCATTCGCCATCGCCGTCAGCATCGGCCTCCAGCATGGCGTCAATCTCGAGGATTACGTGGAAGCCTTCACTTTCACCCGCTTCGGCCCGGCCGGCGCGGTCGAGGGAGACCCGGCGGTGCTGCAGGCCACCTCGATGATCGACTATGTCTTCCGCAATCTGGCGGTGAATTATCTCGGCCAGACCAATCTCGCGCCTGCGACCCCCGAAGCCGCCGATACGGTGGGCGACGGCGCCGCCGAGCGTGCGCCGCTGCTGCCGCTCGACCTGCCCGCCCCGGCGCCGCGCGAACGCCGCCGCAACCTCAAGCTTGTGAGCAACGCATGACAATCCTCGACCGTCTGGCCGCGCTCGGCATCACTTTGCCCGCGCCGATGCCCCCCGTGGCCACCTATGTTCCGGTCACCATCGCCGGCCATCTCGTCACCGTCAGCGGCCAATTGCCGGCGATCGACGGCAAGGTCGCCGTGACGGGCAAGCTCGGCCAGGGGGTGAGCCTGGATGAAGGCCAGCATGCCGCCCGGCTCTGCCTGATCAATATTCTGGCGCAATTGCAGGCCGCCCTGCCGGGCGGGCTGGCGAGCGTCACCAAGGTCGTGCGTCTCGGCGGCTTCATCGCCGCGGCGCCGGACTTCTCCCAGCATGCGGTGGTGATGAACGGCGCCTCCGATCTCGCCGTGGCGGTGTTCGGCGAAACCGGGCGGCATGCGCGCTCCACCATCGGCGTCGCCTCCCTGCCGCTGGACGCGGCGGTCGAGGTCGAAGGCACGTTCTGGCTCGGCTAGCGCCTCCGGCGGGGCTCTCTTAATCGGCGACGGCACAGCGGAGATACACGCTCAGGTTGTCGAATCCATTGTAACAAGATGGAACGCTGCTATGATCGGCCTGTTCCCTTCTTCTAGGACTGCACGCCATGGCCAGCCTTCCCAGCGAACTCGATGCAATCGGCCGGAAATTCGGCACCGATAAATCCAGCGTCTACCACGACTATCTGCGCGTTTATGAGCGCTTCTTCCGCCACCTGCGGAACGAGCCCCTGAAGATTTTGGAAGTCGGCGTTTTCAACGGCGCGTCGCTGAAAGTTTGGGAGGAATATTTCCCCAACAGCAGGATCGTCGGCGCCGACATCGACGAGACCACACGACGGTTCGCAGGCGGCCGGGTGGAGATCGAGATCATCGACCAGTCCAACCTGGAGGATTTGGTCCGGCTCGGCGTCCGGCACGGCCCGTTCGACATCATCATCGACGATGGCTCGCATATCTGGGACCACCAGATCACCACGCTCCGTACGTTGTTCCCTTTTCTCAAGGATGGCGGCATCTACGTCGTTGAGGATCTGGAGACGAATTACGGCCCCTACGTGGCCAATTATCGCGGCCGCGCGGCATTCTCCTGCGTCGAATATCTGAAGCGCCTGGTCGATTACCGTGTCGCCGACAATTATCTCGACATTACCGCCGAGGAAGACGCGTTCCTGCGCACCTATGGCCGCTCGGTGTTCGCGATCACGTTCGTCAAGCATCTCTGCCTGCTGGAAAAGCAGGTCCAGGTCCGGACCACCAACGTGTCGCTCACGGAGACCGACACGAGCCGCACGGCGGTTCCCGTCTCGATCACCGCCCATGTCGGCTTTGTCGGCGACGTCGTGCAAGACTCCTGCGTGGCCTGCCCACCGGATCTGCTGCGGAACATCCAGGGATTCAGCATCCATATCCCGGACGAGGCGATGGCCGACCTGTCCTACCGGGCGCGTCTGCAGGACGGAAGCTGGACCGAATGGGCCGCCGATGGCGGGTTTGTCGGAACCAAGGGGCAGTCGGCCAATGTCAGCGGATTCACCCTGCGCTTCGACAAGAATTTCACCGATACACACGACATCCGGATCCTGGGCGCCTTCACGAACCACCCCGTGATCGTGGAAGTGGCGCCCGGCGAGGATTGCGCGCTGGCAGACGCCACGGCCTCGCTGCGGGCGATCCAGGTCGTGGCGAGCCGCAAGGACCAGGCCGGGCGGGAATGACGCGCGCCGCCCTTACGGCGCGGCGCGACGCCGGGCTATAAGCCGCTTATGACGCAGCGCCGACGGTTCGACCTTACCACCCGTATCGCCCTTAACATCGTGCTGGACGGCGTGCTTGCCGCGCTGGGCGTTGCCGTCAGTTTCTGGCTCGCCAATCCGGCGCATCCCTTCCCCTCGCCGGCGCTTCTGCCCCTGGCCGGTGCGGTGGCGATCTGGCTGATCGGGGTGCCGTTCGGCCTGTCGCGCCTGCATTGGCGTTTCGTGTCCTTTCGCGACCTGGCGATGATCGGCGCCGCCGCCGCCGTCACGGGGCTGATGCTGGTGCTGCTGCTGATCGGCGCCGGCCTGCCCATGCCCTCCGCCGCCTTCCCCGTGATCCTGATCCTGACCTTGGTGATGGCGTTGAGCGGCCCCAAGCTGCTCTACCGGCTGGCCCGGCTGGCGCCGGCGGAAAAGCAGGAGGCGACACAGAGCGCCGCGTTGGTCGGCAGCGGGGAAACGGCGGAATTGTTCCTCACCGCCTATTCCCGGCTCGGGTCCGCCCCCTACCGCATGGTCGGGCTGATGGCGCTCTCCGCGCGCCATATCGGCCGCCGCGTGCAGGGGCTGAATATTTTCGGCGCGGTCGAGGAGGCCGAGGCGGCGCTCGACCGCCTGCCGCAGAAGCCGGACCTGCTGATCATCACCGCGCCGGAGCTGGCCGGCGACACGCTCGGCGCGCTGCTGGCGGCGGCGGAGCGTTTCGGCATCCGCGTGCTGCGCGCCCCCAGCCTCACCCGGCTCGCCCCGGCCGACCAGAAAATCGAATTGCAGCCGATCGCCATCGAGGATCTGCTGAACCGCCAGCAAGTGAAATTGGACCGCGCCGGCATGGCGCGGCTGGTCGCCGGGCGGCGCGTGCTCGTCACCGGGGCCGGGGGCAGCATCGGTTCGGAGCTGGCGCGGCAGATCGCGGGATTCGCGCCGGCGGAGCTGATGCTGCTGGACAACAGCGAATATGCGCTCTGGCAGATCGACCTCGAAGTCACCGAACTGGCGCCGGACGTGCCGCGCCGCGCCGTGATCGCGGATGTGCGTGACCGCCCTCGGCTCGCAACACTGTGCGAGGCGTTCAAGCCCGAACTCGTATTCCACGCCGCGGCGTTGAAACATGTGCCGATTGTCGAAGCCAATCCTTTGGAGGGGTTGCAGACAAATGTGCTCGGCACCCGCGCGGTGGCCGATGCGGCGGCCGCCAGTGGGGCGGCTCTGATGGTGCTGATCTCGACCGACAAAGCGGTGAATCCCAGTTCGGTGATGGGCGCGACCAAGCGGCTGGCGGAAATGTACTGCCAGGGGCTGGACGTGGCGGCGCGGCATGGTGGGGCTTCCATGCGCTGCGTCACCGTGCGCTTCGGCAACGTGCTGGGCTCGACCGGCTCGGTGGTGCCGCTGTTCCGCCGCCAGCTCGCCCAGGGCGGCCCGCTCACCGTCACGCATCCCGACATGCAGCGTTATTTCATGACCGTGCGCGAGGCGGTCAGCCTGGTGCTGCAGGCCTCCGTGGTCGGCAGCAGCGCCGAGGCCGTGCCCGATGGCGGCATCTTCGTGCTCGACATGGGTGCGCCGGTGAAAATCGTCGATCTCGCGCGGCAGATGATCCGCCTCGCCGGGCTGCGCCCGGAAGAGGACGTGGCGATCCGCTTCACCGGGTTGCGGCCCGGGGAAAAATTATACGAGGAATTGTTCCACGGCAGCGAGCAGCCGGCGCCGACCGGCCATGAGGGGCTGCTGATGGCCACCCCGCGCCTGGTCGATGTGCGCCTGGTGGCGGCGGCGCTCCGCACCATCGAGACCGCCGCCGAGGCCGGCGACGCGGCCTCGGCCACCGCCACGCTCGCGCGCATGGTGCCGGAATTCGTGCATCAGGCGGGGCTCGCCGTTTCCGGCACGGCAGGTTAAAGACTCGCTTTATGACCGCTCTCGCACCGATCCCGTTTCTTGATTTGAAAGCCCAGCAGGGCCGCATCGGCCCGGCCTTGCGCGCCCGGCTCGACGCCGTGCTGGCGCATGGCCAATATATTCTCGGCCCGGAAGTGGCCGAGCTGGAAGGCCGGCTCGCCGCCTTCTGTGGCGCGGCGCATTGCGTGAGCGTGAGCTCCGGCACCGACGCGCTGCAGATCGCGCTGATGGCCGAAGGCATCGGCCGCGGCGATGCGGTGTTCCTGCCCGCCTTCACCTACACCGCCACCGCGGAAGTGCCGCTGCTGCTCGGCGCGACGCCGGTGTTCGTCGATGTCGATCCCCGCACCTTCCAGATGGACCCAGCCTGCCTGCAGGCGCGCATCGCCGACGTCAAGCGCGCCGGAATCCTCACCCCGCGCGCGGTGATCGGCGTGGATCTGTTCGGCCAGCCGGCCGACTGGCCCGCCATTCGCGCCATCGCCACGGCGGAAACCCTCTTCACGCTGGATGATTGCGCGCAAAGCTTCGGCGCCGCGCTCAACGGCGAGCGGCTGGGCCGCGCGGCGGATGCCACCGCCACCAGCTTCTTCCCCTCCAAGCCCCTCGGCGCCTATGGCGACGGCGGCGCGCTGTTCACCGAATCCGCCGAGCGCGCTTCCTTGTACCGCTCGCTGCGCACGCACGGCGAAGGCACGACCCGCTACGAGGTGCTGCGCACCGGCATGAACGGCCGGCTGGACACGATGCAGGCCGCCGTGCTGCTGGCCAAGCTCGACGTGTTCGCCGACGAAATGGCGCGCCGCGACGCCATCGCCGGGATTTACGACCAGGAACTGGCCGGCCTCGTCGACACCCCCGCCCGCGTGCCCGACAGCACCAGCGCCTGGGCCGTGTATTCGATCCTGCTGCCGAACCAGGAGATCCGCGATTCCGTGCAGGCCGCGCTGCGGACCCAGCAGATCGCCAGCGCCGTGTATTATCCTCGCGCTTTGCACCAGCAGCCCGCTTATGCCGGCTGCCATGACGGGCAGGCCATGCCGGTCGCCGAAAGCCTGGGCGCGCGCATCCTCGCTCTGCCGATCCACCCCGATCTGACCGACGCGCAGGCACTGCGCGTCGCGGCGACGATTCGCGCCGCCCTGGCGGCATAAAAGCGACATGCCGCGCGGCGATCTGTTCCCCGAGATCGGCCCTTTTGAAACCGGCTATCTGCCGCTCGAAGACGGCCACGTGATGTACTGGGAACAGGTCGGCAACCCGCACGGCAAGCCGGTGCTGTTCCTGCATGGCGGGCCCGGCGCCGGGGCCGGCGCGGTGCATCGGCGCTTCTTCGACCCGGCGATCTGGCGCGCGGTCATTTTCGACCAGCGCGGCGCCGGGCGCTCAAAACCGCTCGGCAGCCTCACCGCCAACACCACGCCGCATCTGATCGCCGACATCGAGACGCTGCGCGAATTTCTCGGCATCGAGCGCTGGCTGCTGTTCGGCGGTTCCTGGGGCTCGACGCTGGCGCTGGCCTATGCGCAGGCGCATCCCGACGCCGTGGCCGGCGCGGTGCTGCGCGGCATTTTTCTCGGCCGTGCCACCGAGGTGGAGTGGTTTCTGCACGGCATGGCGCGGGTGTTCCCCGACGCGCATGCCGCCTTCGCGCAATTCCTGCCGGAGGCCGAGCGCGGCGACCTGCTGGGCAGCTATCTGCGCCGCCTCACCGACCCCGACCCGCTGGTGCACGGGCCCGCCGCCCGCAGCTGGAGCCTGTATGAAGGCTCCTGCTCCACCCTGCTGCCGAGCTACGAGGCGGTCTCCAGCTTCGCGCAGGACCGCAGCGCCATCGGCCTGGCGCGCATCGAGGCGCATTATTTCGCGCATGATCTGTTTTTGCCCGCAGGCGGGCTGCTCGCGCATATGGCGGCGCTGCGCAGCATCCACGGCGAAATCGTGCAAGGGCGCTACGACATGATCTGCCCGGCGCAATCGGCGTTCGAACTCGCCGCCGCCTGGCCGGCGGCGCGCCTCACTCTGGTGCCGGATGCCGGGCATTCGGCGCTCGAACCCGGCGTGCGCACGGCACTGATCGCGGCGTTGGAACGCTGCCGGCATTTGCTGTGAAGGTAAGCAAGCACTACTTTTTGTGAACGAAAAGTAGCAAAAAAACTTTGATTATTCTGGGCCGTGCTGGTTTCAACGCCTCCGGCCCAGCGTCAAAAAAGTTTTTGCGGCGCTTTTTTCAAAAAGCGCCTGCTTTCTTTCTAATACAGCTTCCCATCCCGCAGGCTGAGCTGCCGGTCCATGCGCCGCGCCAGGTCCGGATTATGCGTGGCGATCAGCGCCGCGACATTTTCCGAGCGCACGACGCGCAGCAGTTCATCGAACACGATGTCAGCCGTGTGCACATCGAGATTCCCGGTCGGCTCGTCCGCCAGCAAAATTGACGGGTTGTTAGCGAGCGCCCGGGCGATGGCCACGCGCTGCTGTTCGCCGCCGGACAATTTGCCGGGCAGATGGTTGGCCCGCGCCGCCAGCCCGAGTTTGCCCAGCAATTCGCGGGAGCGACGGTCCGCCTCCGGCTTGCTCTTGCCGGCGATCATCTGCGGCAGGGTCACGTTCTCGAGCGCGGTGAATTCGGGCAGCAGATGATGGAACTGATACACGATGCCAATGGTGCGCAGGCGGATTTTGGTCCGCGCCGCGTCGCCCAGCGTGCCGGCATCCGCGCCGTCGATGCGGACCGCGCCGCCATCCGGCTTCTCCAGCAATCCCGCCAGATGCAGCAGAGTCGACTTGCCCGAGCCCGAGGGCGCGACCAACGCGACGATCTCGCCCTGACGAAGCGAAAGTGCCGCGCCGTCCAGCACCGTCAGCGCCTCGCTTTCGGTCTTGTAGGTGCGGCGGACATTTTCCAGAACCAGGATGTCATTCACGGCGGAGGGCCTCGATCGGGTCAATGCGGGCGGCGCGCCAGCTTGGATAAAGGGTGGCCAGGATGGAAAGCGTGAAGGCCAGGACCAGCACCGCCATCACCTGGTGCCAATCGAGCTTGGCCGGCAGCGATTCCAGGTAATACACGGTCGGGTCGAAGAGCGGCGTGCCGGTGATGCGCTGCACGAATTCCCGGATCTGCTCGATATTGGCGCAGAACACCACGCCGATCCCGAAGCCGATCACCGTGCCCAGCACCCCCACCGACGCGCCGCACATCAGGAAAATGCGCAAGATGGCGCCCGAACTCGCCCCCATGGTGCGCAGGATCGCGATGTCGCGCGCCTTGTCCTTCACCATCATGATCATCGAGGAGATCACGTTGAAGGCGGCAACGACGATGATCAGCGTCAGGATCAGGAACATCACATTGCCCTCGACCGTGACGGCCGCGAGGAAACTGTCATTGTCCTGGCGCCAGTCCTGGATGTTCACCGGCATGTCGGGCAGCGCCGCGACGATGTCCCGCTTGATCCGCGCATCGTGGTCGGGGTCCTGCACGAAAACCTGGATCTGCGTGGCGGCATGGGGCTGCTGGAACAAAGTCTGCGCCGCCGCCAAAGGCAGGAACACGAAGCTCGAATCATATTGCTGCATGCCGGTCTGGAACACCGCCACCACGTGGAAACTCTGCACGCTCGGGATGGTGCCGATGATCGTGGCTTTTCCTTGCGGCAGGATCAGCGAAATGGTCGAGCCGACCGTCACGCCGAACTGCCTGGCCAGGCCGCTGCCGATGGCGATCGCGTTGTCGCCCTGCAGGTCCGCGAGGCTGCCGGCGATCACGTGATTTTTGACGGTGGGCAGCGATTGCAGCCCTTCCGGCGTGATGCCGCGTGCCACGCCGCCGGTGGCGCCGCCCTGCGGGCCGGACATCAGCACCTCGTCCTGCACGATCGGGAACGCCGCCGTCACGCCATGGATCTGCCTGATCCGCTCGGTGATGTCCTGGTAATTGGTGAGCGGCACACCGGCGCCGTACACGCCGATATCGCCGTTGAGGCCGAGAATCTGCGCCAACAGCTCCTGGCGGAACCCGTTCATCACCGACATCACGATGATCAGCGTGGCAACGCCGAGCGCGATGCCGACCAGCGAAAAAATGGCGATGACCGAGACAAAGCGTTCGCCACGGCGCGCGCGCAGATAACGGGCCGCGACTTTCCGCTCAAAGGAGCCGAACATCAGCCGAGAACTTTCGCCAGCGCGTCGGCAACGGGCAGTTCCCATCGCTCGCCGGTGGCGCGGCGCTTCAGCTCCACCTGGCCGCTCGCAGCGCCGCGCGGGCCGACGATGATCTGCCACGGGTGCCCCATCAGGTCGGCTTCCGCGAATTTCTGGCCGGCGCGCTCCTCGCGGTCGTCGTAGAGGCAATCCGCGCCGAGTTTGGCGTGCAGCTCCTCGCAGATCTTGTCCGTCGCCGCGTCGCCCTGGCGCAAATTGAGAATGGCGGCGCGGAACGGGGCCACGGCATCGGGCCAGATGATGCCCGCCTCGTCATGCCGCGCCTCGATGATGGCGCCGACCAGGCGCGACACGCCGATGCCATAGCTGCCCATCTCGGGGAAAATCCTGGTCCCGTCGGGGCCGACCACGGCGAAATTCATCGTCTCGGAATATTTCCGGCCGAAATAGAAAATCTGCCCCACCTCGATGCCCCGCCCCTCGCGGCGCCGTTCGGCCGGGATCTTCTCCCAGGCTTCCGTATCGTGCTTCTCGTCGGTGGCGGCGTAGGTCGTCGTCATCTGCTCGTAGAACGCTTCGATGTCGCTCGACGCGAACGCATCGCCGGCCTCGAAGGCGGCATCATAGAACACGCCGCTCTCGCCGGTCGGCGCCAGCACATGGAATTCGTGGGAGAGATCGCCGCCGATCTGCCCGGTGTCGGCCCGCATCGGGATCGCGGTGATGCCGATGCGCTGGAAGGTGCGCATGTAAGCCAGCATCATCTTCTTGTAAGCCACCACGGCGCCCGCCTTGTCCAGATCGAAGCTGTAGGCGTCCTTCATCAGGAACTCGCGGCCCCGCAGCACGCCGAAACGCGGGCGCACCTCGTCGCGGAATTTCCATTGAATATGGTAGAGCATCTGCGGCAGCTCGCGGTAGCTCTTCACCGAATCACGCACGATCGCGGTGATCATCTCCTCATTGGTCGGGCCGAAGAGCAGCTCGCGCTCATGCCGGTCGGTGATGCGCAGCATCTCCTTACCGTAAGCGTCGTAGCGGCCGCTCTCGCGCCACAGATCGGCGCTCTGGATCGTCGGCATCAGCATTTCCTGCGCGCCGGCCGCGTCCTGCTCCTCGCGCACGATGTTGGCGATCTTGGCCAGCACCCGGTACCCCGCCGGCAGCCACGCATAAATGCCCGACGCCATCTGCCGCACCAGGCCGGCACGCAACATCAGCCGGTGCGAGGCAATCTGCGCCTCCGCCGGCGTTTCCTTGAGGGTGGGGATCAGGCTTTGGGAGAGACGCATGAAGAACCTTCGGAAAGAGGGGCTGAGGCTGTTTAAAGCGGTTTGCGCACAAGGCAAATTTGGCGTGTGAAGCAAGGAAAGAAAGCAGCCGCTTTTTGAAAAAAGCGGCGCAAAAACTTTTTGTTACTCTGGGCCCGTGCGGTTTCAGCGCCTCGGGCCCAGTTTCATAAAAGTTTTTGGTGCCGCTTTTTTCAAAAAGCGGCCGCTTTCTTGTCTCGAGGGGCGTTCCACGGCCAGATGCAGCGCCACGGCCAGCGCCAACGTCATCGTGAACATGCCGCCCGCGAAAACGCCAGGGTGCGAAGTGGGAACCCAGCCGTGCCGGCGGAACAGGTTTACCAGCAGCAGCTCCGCGATGGCGAAGCTCATGTAGAAAGCATAAGAGAGCCGCCCGAAGGCGAGCAGCGCGGCCGGCCGCCCGAGCAGCGGTGGCCAGCCGGCTTCATGCCGGGTCACGAAACCCGCGAGCAGCAGCCACAACCCCAGCGCCACGAGCCAATCCCGCCCACATTCCGCCCCGGCGGCGACCAGCGCCAGCCCGGCCAGCGCCAGGCCCCGCGCCGGCACGCGGCCGGCCAGATGCGGCAGCAGCCGCGCGGTGCCCATGCCGACCAGGAACTCGGGGAAGAAGCGCAGCAATCCCTGGGAGACGCCGAAATTGAGGGAATTGTGGTGCCAGGAAACGAGCAGGCCGAGGATGAGAAAACTCACCAGCACCATATGCCCCGCGACCAGCGCCCCGCACCGGCATAACGCCCACCAGATCAGCGGGAACAGCAGATAGCCCGCCCATTCCGTGCTGATCGACCAGGCGGGATAATTCCAGCCGCCCACATCCGCAAAGCCCCAGCCCTGGATCAGGGCGACATTCTCCAGCAGCGGCGCCAGCCCGAACCGGCTCGCCTCGCGGGGGAAGACACCATGCATCCGCGCCAGGAGCAGCAACGCCGCCAGCAGGCACAGCGTCGCGGCGTGCACGGGGTAGATCCGCGCCAGGCGGCTTCCATAGAAGCGCCAGGCTTGCGGCGCGAAGCGCCCCGGTACGCCTGGCGAAAATTCCCGGTGGGTGTGCGCCAGGATCAAACCGGACAGCAAAAAAAATCCGTCGACGCCGAGATAACCGCGCCCCAGCCAGCCGGCGAACGGCCCCAGGCGGTGGGCCAAGCCGAGGTAAAGGTCCACGTGATAGCAGAACACCCAGGCGGCGAAGAACGCGCGGCAAATGGTGAGATCAGTGATTTCGCGCGCTTCTGTCAAAGGAAAGCAGCCGCTTTTTGAAAAAAGCAGCGCAAAAATTTTTTTGCAACGGGGCCGGTGGCGGTGAAACCAGCACGGCCCAAACTGACAAAGACCTTCCTTTTGTTCACCTTCCGCCCCACCGCGCCCAGATCGTTTCATATCCAGAAAGAAAAAAGCCCGCCAGCCCAAAGGGGCGTGGCGGACCAAGTTCAGGGAGGAAACGCCAGTCACACGACAGGACGAAGAACCAAGCTTCATCCTGACGGCATATTGCACGCCGCAAACATCGTGCGTCTATAAAAAACGCACTTTTTTTGAATGTATTTTAGGCTTCAAACATCAATGAGATAAAATTTTTATCGATATCTGAAAGCGCTTGTTGAATTTGATCAATTCTTAATCAATTCCGTTTCAGCCCACTTGCAGCATATGAACTTCCACGATCGGCCGCTTGCCGAAATGCTGGCCCATGATTTTGCGCAGGCCCGCCCGCGCGGCGTCGATATAAGCGGTCTCCTCGGTGCGCAGCCGGTGCGGCAGGTCGAGCAGCAGTTCCAGGAACTCTTGCTCGACCTGCCGGCGGACCTTGTCCTCGGCATCGTCGAGCAGGCCCGGGGCGGAAACGCGCACGGCGCCGAGCGGCTTGCCGGCGCTGTCGGCGACGAAGCTGCCGACCACCACGCCGTTGAACAGCATGCGCCGGCGCGCGCCGAGAACGCCGCCTTTCAGCGGCACGATCCGGTCGCCATCGACGGCGAGCCGGCCGACCGGGACGGAATCGACGATCTCCGGCGCGCCGGGGCCGAATTGCAGCACATCGCCATTTTCCAGGCGCAAGGCGGGAATGCCCTCGGCCTCGGCCAATTCCGCCTGGGCCGAGAGATGCCGCCACTCGCCATGGGTCGGCACGATGTATTTGGGCCGCACCAGGCGGTAGAGCCTTTTCAGTTCGTCGCGCGCCGGGTGGCCGGAAACATGGGTGAACTGGTCGTCATCGGTGATCACATCCACGCCACGGCGCACCAGCGCGTCCTGCACGGCGGTGATGGCGCGCTCATTGCCCGGGATCATGCGCGAGGAGAAAATCGCGCAATCGCCCTCGCCCAGCACAGCGTAGCGATGCGTGTCGGCAGCGATGCGCGCCAGGGCCGAGCGCGGCTCGCCCTGGCTGCCGGTGACGACCAGCAGTAGATTGTCGTCGGGGATCGCGCCGATCTCCTCTTCGGGCACGAAATCCGGCACGTCCTGCATGTAGCCGGCCTCCTGCGCGGCGGCGACATAATTGCCCAAGGAGCGGCCGACCAGCGCCACATGCCGCCCGGCCGCCTTGCCGGCCTCGATGACGCTGGAAACACGCGCGATGTTGCTGGCGAAGCAGGTCACGGCAATGCGGCCCGGCAGGTCGCCGACCAGCGCCTTCAGGCTTTTCGCGACCTCCGCCTCGGAACCTGAATGGCCCTCATTCATCGCATTGGTGGAGTCCGACACCAGCGCCAGCACGCCTTCGTCACCCAACGCCCGCAGCGCCGCCTCGTCCATTCTGTGCCCGACCACCGGGTTGGGGTCGCTTTTCCAATCGCCGGTATGCAGCACCGTGCCGTAAGAGGTGGTGATGGCGAGCGCCTGGGCTTCCGGCGTGGAATGGGTCATGGGGATGAAGCGCAAGGTGAACGGCGCCAGCGTGAACGACCCGCCCGGCGGGATCACATGGATTTTCACCTCGCGGCCGAGCCCGGCCTCGGCGAGCTTGCGCCGGATCACCGCGGCGCAGAACGGCGTGGCATAGATCGGGCAGCGCAATTGCGGCCAGAGCCGCGCCACACCACCGATATGGTCCTCATGCGCATGGGTGATAACCAGGCCGCGCAAGGCTTCGCGCTGCCCGGCGATGAAGCCTGGATCGGGCAGCAATATCTCCGCCTCGGGCGAATCCGGGCCGGAAAAGCCCATGCCGCAATCGACCGCGATCCATACCCCGTCGCAGCCATAGAGGTTGAAATTCATGCCGATCTCCCCGGTGCCACCGAGGGGAATGAAAATGAACCCGCCCGGGGCATCGCCCCGGATCGGACCCGAGGATTTGCCGGTGGATTTTGCCATCAGATAAAAAGCTCCAAAGAGAGAAAAATTTCAGTCGGTTTCGATAAACCGCGGGCGGTCACGCGGCAAAGGCGGCGACGGGTTGCGCAGCGAGAGCAGGCGCAACCCGTCCAAGGTCAGGTCCGAGTCGATGGCGGTGAATTTATGCGTCCCTTCGGCAAATAAAGGAGCCAGGCCGCCGGTGGCAATGGCTTTGAGGGGCGCGCCATATTCGCCCTCGATGCGCGCCAGCAGCCCCTCGATCAGCCCGACATAGCCCCAATAGATCCCCGAACGCATGGCCGGGACCGTGGAGCGGCCGATCACCGCCTGCGGCCGGCCGATGCTGATGCGCGGCAGCCGCGCCGCCGCCAGATGCAGCGCCTCGATGGATAGGTTGATGCCGGGCGAGATCACGCCGCCAAGATAGGCGCCGCTGCCATCCACCACGTCGAACGTGGTGGCGGTGCCGAAATCCACCACCACCAGCGGCCCGCCATAATGGTTGTGCGCGGCCAGCGCGTTGAGCAGCCGGTCGGCGCCGACTTCCTCAGGGTTGTCGACCTTGATGTCGAACCCCCAATCCAGAGACGCCCGGGCCACCAGCGGTTCGGCATCGAACCAATCGCGGCAGAGCCGGCGCAAATGATACAGAGCCGCGGGCACCACGGTGCCGATCACCGCGCGATTGATTTGCCGTGGCGTGATGCCGGCGCGGGCCAGCAAAGCTTCCAGCCACACGCCATATTCGTCCGAGGTGCGCTGCGCCGAGGTCGCCAGGCGCCAGGATCCGCGCCATTCCGTGCCGTCATGCACCGCGAAGACGATGTTGGTGTTGCCGGCATCGATGACCAGTAACATGGTTCCCGTGTCCCTCAGCTCTGGCCGAGCAAGATGTCGCCCGTGCTGATCGGGTCGATACGATCTTTGTCGCGCAGCAGCAATTCGCCTTTATCGGACAGCCCGGCAAAAATACCGCGCCGCTCGCCCTGCGCGCCACGCACGATGAGTTCCGTGCCGACCGGGTGCGCCAAGGCCAGCCAGGCCTCCCGGATCCGCTCAGCCGACGCGTCGTGCCAGGCGGCGAGGCCGGCGAGAACGGCGTCGGCGGCGTCATCGGCGGCGAGCCTGCCCCCATGGGCGCTGAGCGACGTGGTGCAACGGCCGGGGATCTCAGGTGCCGCCGCCAGATTCACCCCGATGCCGATCACCAGCCAGTCGAGCCGCTCGCCGTCCGGCACGGCATCGATGAGGATGCCGGCGAGCTTGGCCCCGTCCAACAGCACATCGTTGGGCCATTTCAACATCGGCGCCGTTTGGGTGTGGGGCGCTACCGCCTCGGCCACGGCAATGCCGGCGAGCAGCGAGAACAGTCCCGCTTCCGCCGCCGGCCGGCTGGGGCGGAGCAGAACCGACAGATTCAAATTGCCCTCAGGCGCGGTCCATTCCCGCCCGCGGCTGCCGCGCCCGGCAAGCTGCCGCCGCGCCTGCACCGCAAGGCCCGCTGCTACTCCCGCTTTGGCGCGGACGATACATTCATCCGAGGTCGAACCGAGCTCGTCGTGACGTTCCAGCCGCCAGGCGATCACCCCATCAACGCCCTGGCCGCGGCGTCGGCGGCGCTGACCAGCGGGCCGGGAATGAACACGAACAGGCAGGTGACGATGGCGCCGACCGCCATGACGAAGCGCACGCCGCCCGCCATCGGGTCGAATTCCGGCCGGCCGGCATCGAAATACATGACCTTGATCACCCGCAGATAATAGAACGCGCCGATGATGCTTGTCACCACGCCAACCACGGCGAGCGTGTCCAGCCCCGCATTCACGGCGGCGGAAAAGACGTAGAGCTTGCCGAAGAAGCCGGAGAGCGGCGGGATGCCGGCCATGGCCCACATGAAGATCGCCAGCGCCAGGGCAAAGCCCGGCTTCTCGGCGGACAGGCCGGCGAGGTCGGCGATGGTCTCCACCGCCTGGCCGCGGCGGCGCATGGCGATGACGCAGGCGAAGCTGCCGAAGGACATGACCACGTAAATCGCCATGTAGATCAACGTCGCCTGGATGCCGGCCACGGTGCCGGCGGCCAGGCCCATCAGCGCGTAGCCCATATGGCCGATCGAGGAATAAGCGAGCAGGCGCTTGAGGTTGGTCTGGCCGATCGCGGCCAGCGCGCCGAGCGCCATGGAAATGATGCTGAGGATCTCGACCAGCGTCTGCCATTGGTGCAGCAGACCGCCGAACGGCCCGATCATCACCGCGAGCAGCAGCGCCATGGTGGCGACTTTCGGCGCGGTGCCGAAGAACGCGGTGACCGGGCTCGGCGAGCCCTCATACACGTCCGGCGTCCACATATGGAACGGCGCGGCGGAAATCTTGAAGGCCAGGCCGACCAGCACGAAGACGATGCCGATCACCGTGCCATATCCCGCGCCATGCGCCAGGATGGCGGCGAGCGAGGCAAAATTGGTGGTGCCGGCGAAGCCGTAGACCAGCGAAATGCCATAGACCAGCAGGCCGGAGGCGAGCGCGCCGAGGACGAAATATTTGAGCCCGGCCTCGGTGGAGCGCAGCGAATCGCGCGCCATCGCCGCGCAGATATACAACGCCAGCGATTGCAGTTCGAACCCGACATACAGCGTCATGAAATCGGCCGACGAGATCATCACGATCATGCCGAGCACCGAGAACAGCACCAGGACCGGATATTCGAACCGGGCGATCGATTCGCGGCGATTATAATCGACCGAGAGGATCAGCGCCGCGGCGGCGCCCAGCATCACCAGGACATCCGCGAAGCGGGTGAAAGTGCTGGTGACCAGCAGCCCGCCGAATAGCTTGCCCGCCGGCGCCACCAGCGTGAAGCCGGCGGCGAGCACGAGCAGGATCAGCGCCCCCACCGTGCAGCACGTGGCGCGCTCGCGCCGGGAGAAGACGCCGAACATCAGCAGCGCCATGCCGCCGAGACCGAGCAGCAAAGCGGGAATGAGGGGGGCGAAAGACATCATTTGCTCACCATGGCGATGGCCGTGTGCGGTGCGAGGGCGGCGACATGCGCCTGCACCATGGCGGTGACCGGCGCGTCGAAAATATGCGTGAAGCTGCTGGGATAGATGCCGAGCCACAGCACCATCACGGCGAGCGGCACCAGCATGGCGTATTCCCCAGCGGTAAGGTCTTTCAGACCCGCCAGCTCAGGCCGCGTGTATTTGTCGAACAGCACGGCGCGCAGCAGCACCAGCATGTAGGCCGCACCCAGCACCATGCCCGCGGCGCCGAGCAGCGAGACCCAGAAATTCACTTTCAGCGCGCCGACGATGACGAGAATTTCGCCGATGAAGCCCGACGTGCCCGGCAGGCCCATATTCGCCAGCGAGAACAGCATCAGCGCCGCGGCATAAACCGGCATTTTCTGGGCGAGCCCGCCCAGCCGGGAGAGCGCCATCGTCTCGCCGCGCGCCAGCAGAATGCCCGAACAGATGAACAGGCCGGCGATGACGATGCCGTGCGAGAGCATCTGGAACAAAGCGCCCTCAACGCCCTCGACCGTGAAGGTGAAGATGCCGATGATGATCACGCCCATATGCGCGACCGAGGAATAGGCGATCATGCGCTTCATGTCGGTCTGCGCCAGCGCCACGTAGGAAACATAGATCACCGCCACCACGCCGAGCGTGAACATCAGCGGCGCGGCGGCGGCGGAGGCCTGGGGCAGCATCGGCGCGGCGAAGCGCAGGAAGCCATAGGCGCCCATTTTCGACATCACGGCCGCGAGCATGATGGTGCCGGGCAGCGGCGCCTCGCCATAAGCATCCGGCAGCCAGGTATGCAGCGGCCACACCGCCGCCTTCACGCCGAACGAGGCGAGGAAGGCGATGAACAGCCACATCTGGATGCGCGGCGGAATCGGCGTGTGCAGCAGCGTCACGATGTCGGTTGTGCCGGCATTGCGCCACATCCAGACCAGCGCCAGCAGCATGAACAGCGAGCCGGCAAGCGTGAAAATGAAGAATTTCACCGCAGCGAAAATGCGCTTCTCCCCGCCCCAGATGCCGATGATGAGATACATCGGCAACAGCACGGCTTCGAAGAAGATGTAGAACACGACGAAGTCGAGCGCCGCGAACATGCCCACCATCATCGTTTCCAGCAGCAGGAATGCGATCATGAACTCGCGCACGCGGCGCTTGATCGGCCAGGCGGAAAGGATCGCGATGGGCGTGATGAACAAAGTGAGCAGAATCAGGAACAGGCTGATGCCGTCCACCCCCATGCGGTACTGCACTTCGAGCCCGGTGAGCCAGGGCACGGTTTCCACGAACTGGAAGCCGGCGACCGCGGGGTTGAACGCGGTCCAGAGGTAAATGCCCAGCGCCAGCACCACGAGGCTGGTCCAGAGCGCGGCGAAGCGGGCATTGCGCGCCACCGCCGCCTCGTCGCCGCGCAGCGTGGCAAGGTAGAGCACGCCGACCAGCGGCAGGAAGGTGATGAGCGAAAGGATCGGGAAGCCGGCCTGGTTCATGTTAGCGGACCCACAGGAAGAGGCTGAGGAAGCCGAGCAGGCCGATCAGCATGACGAAGGCGTACAGGGCGATCGACCCGGTCTGCAATTTCACCGTCTGCGCCGAGGCATCTGTGGTGAGCGTGGCAAGGCCGGAGGGCACGCCGTCGATCACCTGCTCGTCGCCGAAACGCCACGCGAATTTCGCCAGCTTCAGGCTGGGGCGAACGAACACCGCGTCGTAGAGCTCGTCAAAATACCATTTGTTGAGCACGAACAGGTAAACCGGCCGGAAGGCCTGCGCGAGTGTGGCCGGCAGCGACGGCACGAAAATGTACATGATCGCGGCGACCGCGAGGCCGGCGATGGCAGCGACCAACGGCGCCAGCGCCGCCCAGGAAGGAACCTGGTCGAGCGACTGCATGACCGTGCCCGGCACCGCGATGCTCGCACCCCAGAAGGCCTGGAACCCCTCGCCGATGAACGTGCCGCGCAGCAGGAAGCCGCTGCACAGCGCGCCGACCGAGAGCACCAGCAACGGCACGAGCATCACCCAGGGGCTCTCATGCACATGCTCCTGCACATGTTTCGGCGCGCGCGACGTGCCATGGAAGGTGAGCAGGACCAGCCGCGCCGTGTAGAAGGCGGTGAGCCCGGCGGTGACGGTGCCGCACACCCAGCCATACAGGCCGACCGCGTTATGCGCGGCGAACGACGCGTCGATGATCGCGTCTTTGGAATAATAGCCGGAGAAGGGCGGAATGCCGGCGAGCGCGAGGCCGCCCATGATCATCATCACCCAGGTGATCGGCAGCTTGCGCCAGAGCCCGCCCATCAGCCGCACATCCTGCTCGTCGGACATCGCATGAATGACCGAGCCCGCCGCCAGGAACAGCAGCGCCTTGAAGAAAGCGTGGTTGATGAGATGGAAAATCGCCACCGGATAAGCGCCGAGCCCGGCGGCGATGAACATGTAGCCGAGCTGCGAGCAGGTGGAATAAGCGATGATGCGCTTGATGTCGTTCTGCAGGCAGCCGACCGTGCCGGCGAAGAACGCCGTGGTGGCGCCGATCACCGTGATCACGTCCATGGCCACCGGCGCATGATTGATCACAGGCGACATGCGCACGATCATGAACACGCCCGCCGCGACCATGGTGGCGGCATGGATGAGCGCGGAAATCGGCGTCGGGCCTTCCATCGCATCGGCCAGCCAGGTGTGCAGGAAAAACTGCGCCGACTTGCCCATGGCGCCGATGAACAGCAGGATCGAGATGACTTCCAGCGCCGGGAAGCTGGTGCCGAACAGCGTGTAGCGGTTGCCGGCATGCGCGGCGACGGCGCTGAAAATGCCGTCGAAGGAAATGGTGTTGAAGACCAGATAAGCGAGCGCGATGCCGACCGCGAAGAACAGATCGCCCACGCGGTTGACGATGAACGCCTTGATCGCCGCGGCATTGGCGGCCGGCCGCTCATACCAGTAATCGATGAGCAGATAGGAGACGAGGCCCACGCCTTCCCAGCCGAAGAACAGCTGCACCAGATTGTTCGCCGTCACCAGCATCAGCATCGCGAAGGTGAACAGAGAGATATAGGAGAAGAAGCGCGGCACGGTCTTGTCGTGCGCCATGTAGCCGGCGCTGTAGACATGGATGACCAGCGAGACGGCGCTGACCATCGCCACCATCACCAGCGACAGCATGTCCTGGCGCAACGACCAGTCCGGCGTGAAGCCACCGACCGAAATCCATTCAGCGACATGCAGCGGCGCCGCCGGCACGCCGGATTGGACCAGCAGGGCGAACGACGTCACGCCGGCCACGGCGGACACGACCATAAACAGGATGCTGGCGCCGATCGCCAGCTGCTTGCCAAGGAACGGGCGGCCGACGCCCGCGAGTACGGAACCGATGAGCGGTGCGAGGACGGCGATCAGCGTTAACATGTCAGCCCTTCATCAACGTTACGTCCTCGACCTCGATCGAGCCGCGGTTGCGGAAGTAAATAACCAGAATGGCAAGCCCGATCGCCGCCTCGGCGGCGGCGACGGTGAGCACGAACATGGTGAAGACCTGGCCGACCATGTCGTGCAGCGCGCCGGAGAACGCCACGAAATTCAGGTTCGCCGCGAGCAGGATCAGCTCGATCGACATCATGATGACGATGATGTTCTTGCGGTTCATGAAAATGCCGAAAATGCCGATCACCAGCAGCAGCCCGGCGACGATCAGATAATGTGAAAGCGGCACGGTCATCACTGCGCATCCTCCTTATGGCGCGGCAGCTCCGCACCGGCCCCCAGCCTGGTCTTCACCATCACCAGCGTATCGGCCGGCACGCGGGCATGCTGCAGATCGAGATTCTGGGTCTTGGCGCGGCGGCGCTCGCGGTGCGTCAGCACGATCGCGCCGATCATCGCCACCAGCAGGATCACGCCCGCGAGCTGAAACAGCGGCAGATAGTTCGTGTAGATCAGCGAGCCGAGCGCCTGGCTGTTGGTGATGTTGCTTGGCGTCGGGAACATCCGCGCGCCAGCGGCGCCGGGGGCGAGGCTCCAGCCGGAGACCACCAAGGCGAGTTCGATGAAGAGCACGGCGCCGACAAGGCCGCCGACCGGCGCGTAACGCTGGAACCCTTCGCGAAGCTTCGCGAAATTCACATCCAGCATCATCACCACGAACATGAACAGCACGGCGACCGCGCCGACATAGACGATGACCAGGAGCATCGCCAGAAATTCGGCGCCGCTGAGCAGGAACAGCACCGCGGCATTGATGAAGGCGAGGATCAGGAACAACACGGAATGCACCGGGTTACGGTTGCTGACCACCATCACCGCTGAGGCCAGCAGGATGAAGGAGACGACGTAGAATACGAGATTGGAGATCATGGCTGGGCTCTCACCGGTAGGGCGCGTCGAGTTCCAGGCGCTTCGCCAGCTCCGGCTCCCACCGGTCGCCATTGGCCAGCAGCTTGGCCTTGTCGTAGAGCAGTTCCTCGCGCGTCTCGGTGGCGAACTCGAAATTCGGCCCCTCGACGATGGCATCCACCGGGCAGGCTTCCTCGCACAGGCCGCAATAGATGCATTTCACCATGTCGATATCGTAGCGCGTGGTGCGGCGCGAGCCGTCCTCGCGCGGTTCGGCCTCGATGGTGATCGCCTGCGCCGGGCACACCGCCTCGCAGAGCTTGCACGCGATGCAACGCTCTTCGCCGTTCGGGTAGCGGCGTAGCGCGTGCTCGCCCTTGAAGCGCGGGCTCGTCGGGTTCTTCTCGAACGGGTAGTTGATCGTGGCTTTGGGCTTGAAGAAATATTTCAGCGTGAGACCGAGGCCGGCGACGATCTCGCTCAGCAGCAGTCCACGGGCCATACGGTCGAGCCGGATCATGGTGTTGACCTATCAAGCATGGGGCAGCAGCCCGAAGATTTCCAAAAAGCCGGCGGTGATCACCAGCCACAACAGAGACAGAGGCAGGAACACTTTCCAGCCCAAAGCCATCAGCTGGTCGTAGCGGAAGCGCGGCAGCGTCGCGCGCACCCACACGAACACGAACAGGCAGAGCAGGATTTTGGCGAGGAACCAGATCACGCCCGGCACCAGGGTGAACGGCACGAACGGCAGAGGCGAAAGCCAGCCGCCCAGGAACAGCACCGTGGTCATGGCGGAAACGAGGATCATGTTCGCGTATTCGCCGAGGAAGAACAGCGCGAATGTCATGGCGCTGTATTCCACGAAGAACCCGGCGACGATTTCCGTCTCGCCTTCCGCGAGGTCGAACGGCGCGCGGTTGGTCTCGGCGATACCGGAGATGAAGAAGATGATCAGCATTGGAAAGAGCGGGATCGCGTACCAGAGATGACGCTGCGCCAGCACGATGTCGTTGAGATTCTGGCTGCCGGCGCAGAGCAGAACGGTGACGATGACGAAGCCCATGGAGACTTCGTAGGACACCATCTGCGCCGCGCTGCGCAGCGCGCCGAGGAAGGCGTATTTCGAGTTGCTGGCCCAGCCGGCGATGATGATGCCGTACACGCCGAGCGAGGAGATCGCGAACAGATACAGAATGCCGACATTGATGTTGGCGACAGCCCAGCCGTTATCGACCGGGATCACCGCCCAGGCGGTGACCGCCAGGCCGAACGTGATCATCGGCGCCAGGGCGAACAGCACACGGTCGGCCCCGGCGGGGAAAATCGTCTCCTTGAAGACCATTTTCAACGCATCGGCGAAAGGCTGCCACAGGCCGAACGGGCCGACCACGTTGGGGCCTTTGCGCATCTGGATCGCGCCCATCACCTTGCGCTCGAAATAGGTGAGATAGGCAACGCCGATCAGCAGCGGCACGACCACCGCCAGCGTCTTGAGCAGCGTGAGAATGACGAAGCCAAGCTCGGTATGGAAAAGAAACGCGTTCATTCCGCGGCCTCCACCGCCGGGTAATGCGTGGCGACGCAGGCCGCCATGGTGGGGCTGGCGCGGCTGATCGGGTCGGTCTGGTAGTAGTTCGGCAGCACCGGCACGAAAGCATCACGGCGCAGGGCCGCGGCGTCGCCCGACGGCGCGGCAGCATCCGTGCCCGCCAGACGCCGTACTTCGCCGCCGCGCGCGAAGAGCGAATAGGCTTGCGCCAGATGCGCGCGCAGTTCCGGCAGCGTGTCGTAAGGGAGCGCGTGGCCGAGATAGGCGCTGAGCGCGCGGATGATGCGCCAGTCTTCCCGCGCATCGCCGGGCGGCTTCAGCGCCAGCTGCGCCTGTTGCACCCGGCCCTCGGTGTTCACATAGGTCCCGTCTTTTTCCGTGTAAGCCGCGCCGGGCAGGATCAGGTCCGCCCGGGCCGCGCCTTCATCGCCGGTATGGCCCTGATAGATCACGAACGTCTCGGCGCCGATCGCCTTGGTGTCGAGCTCGTCGGCGCCCTGCAGCCAGAGAATGTCCACGCCGCCGCCCAGCATCTGCGCCGTGCTTTTGCCGCCGGGGCCGGGCAGGAAGCCGATATCCAGCGCGCCGACGCGGGCCGCCGCATGGTGCAGCACGTTGAAACCGTGCCAGTCCGGGGTGAGCATGTTGAACTGCGCCGCGAGCTGCCAAGCCGCGGCGTGAACCGCCGCGCCGTCCGGCCGCGCCAGCGCGCCCGCGCCCAAAATCACCATCGGCTTCTTCGCAGTCTTCAGCGTCTCGGCAAAAGCGTGCGAACCATCGAGGAGCGACGAGATCGCCTCCGGCCCGGCGCCGAGATGGTCATAGCCGTAGGTCAGGTCATGCGCCTGCCCGATCAGCGCGACCTTCAGCCCGCCGGTGAGCCAGCGCTTGCGGATGCGCGCGTTCAGCACCGGCGCCTCGTGGCGCGGATTGCTGCCGATGATCACCAGCGCGTCCGCCTCTTCGATCCCGGCAATCGTCGTGTTGAAGAGATAGAAGGGCCGCTTGGACGCGTCGAACACCGCGCCGTCCTGGCGGCAATCCAGATTCTTCGAGCCCAGCGCCGTGAAAAACTCCTTCAGCGCAAGCATGCTTTCCACGTCGCAAAGGTCGCCGGCGATGGCGCCGATGCGGTCCGGCGCCGTGGCTTTCATTTTGCCGGCGACGATGGCGAAGGCCTCTTCCCAGCTCACCGGGCGCAGCTTGCCGTTCTCGCGCGCCCAGGGCCGGTCGAGCCGGCGGCGCTTCAGGCCGTCGACGGAAAAGCGCGATTTATCGCCCAGCCATTCCTCGTTCACATCGTCATTCATGCGCGGGAGAATGCGCAGCACCTCGGCCCCGCGGGCATCGACGCGGATGTTCGCGCCCACCGCGTCGAGCACGTCGATGCTGTCGGTCTTGCGCAGTTCCCAGGGCCGCGCGGTATAAGCGTAAGGCTTCGAGGTGAGCGCGCCGACCGGGCAAAGATCGATGATATTGCCGGAAAGTTCCGAACTCAGCGCCTTCTCGATATAGGTGCCGACCTGCATGCTCTCGCCGCGCGCGGTGGCGCCGAGCTCCGCCACGCCAGCCACTTCGGTGGTGAAACGGATACAGCGCGTGCAATGAATGCAGCGCGTCATCGTGGTTTTGACGAGCGGCCCCCAATCGGGCTGACCGACCGCGCGCTTGCCTTCATCGTAGCGCGAATGGTCGCGCCCATAGCTCACCGCTTCGTCCTGCAAATCGCATTCGCCGCCCTGGTCGCAGATCGGGCAATCGAGCGGGTGGTTGATGAGCAGGAATTCCATCACGCCGCGGCGCGCCTTGCGCACATTCTCGGTGTCGGTGTGGATCACCATGCCGTCCGCCACCGGCTGGCCGCAGGAGGCCACCGGCTTGGGGATCTTCTCGACTTCCACCAGGCACATGCGGCAATTGCCGGCGATCGACAGCCGCTCATGATAGCAGAAGCGCGGGATTTCCTTGCCCGCCGCTTCCGCCGCCTGCAGAACGGTCGAGCCGTTCGCGACCTCAACCTCGATGCCGTCGACGATGACTTTTGCCATGCTCTTACTCCGCCGCCTGCGCCGGAACCGGACGCTGCGCGTCGATGGCGCGCGCCTCGACCAGCGGCCGGAACGCCCGCATCAAACCCTGGATCGGCCAAGCCGCGGCATCGCCGAAGGCGCAGATGGTATGACCCGCCACCTGCGTCGTCACCTGCTCCATGAGCGCGATGTCGGCCATGGTGGCCTGCCCCTGCACGATTCGGTCCATCATGCGCATCATCCAGCCGGTGCCCTCGCGGCACGGCGTGCACTGGCCGCAGCTTTCATGCTTGAAGAATTTCGACAGCCGCCAGATCGCCTTCACCACGTCCGTGGATTTATCCATGACGATGATGGCGCCGGAACCGAGGCCGCTTTTCACTGCCGCGAGCGAATCGAAATCCATCAGCTGGGTATCGCACATCGCCTTGTTCAGGATCGGCATCGACGCGCCGCCGGGGATCACCGCCTGCAGATTGTCCCAACCGCCGCGCACGCCGCCGGCATGCTTCTCGATCAGCTCTTTCAGCGGAATGCCGAGCTCTTCCTCGACATTGCAGGGCCGGTTCACATGGCCGGAAATGCAGAACAATTTCGTGCCGGCGTTCTTCGGCCGGCCGAGCGCGGAAAACCAGGCGGCGCCGCGGCGCATGATGGTCGGCGCGCCGGCGATGGTCTCCACATTGTTCACCGTGGTCGGGCAGCCATACAGGCCCATGGCGGCGGGGAAAGGCGGCTTCATGCGCGGCATGCCCTTCTTGCCTTCCAGGCTTTCCAGCAGCGCCGATTCCTCGCCGCAAATATACGCACCGGCGCCGCGATGCAGGACGATGTCGAAATCCCAGCCCGAGCCCGCGGCATTCGGGCCGATCAGCCCGGCCTCGCGCGCCTCGTCGATCGCCGCCTGCAGGCGCACGGCTTCGTTGTAATACTCGCCGCGGATATAGATGAACGCGGTGTGCGCGCCCATCGCGAAGGCCGCAATCAGGCAGCCTTCGATCAGCTTATGCGGCTCGTTGCGAATGATGTCGCGGTCCTTGCAGGTGCCCGGTTCGCTCTCGTCGGCATTCACCACGAGGTAAGAGGGGCGCCCGTCGCTCTGCTTGGGCATGAACGACCATTTCATCCCCGTAGGGAAGCCGGCACCGCCGCGGCCGCGCATGCCGGACGCCTTCATCTCCTCGACGATCGCATCCCGTCCCCGGGCGAGAATCGCGGCCGTGCCGTCCCAGTCGCCGCGGGCTTTCGCGCCGGGCAGCTTCCAATCCTGCAGCCCGTAGAGATTCTGATAGATCCGGTCAGCATCGTTCAGCATCTGGGTTACTCCGCCGCAGGTCCGTCTTGCAGCAAGGTGGTCTGGTTGGTGACCGGCGCCGAGGCGCGGCGGCCGATCACCGACCCCGCCGGCGGCAAAGGTTCGCCCGCCTTCAGTTTCTCCAGCAGCGCCTCGGTCTTCGCGCCGTCCAGATCCTCGTAATAATCGTCGTTGATCTGCAGAATCGGCGCGTTCACGCAGCCGCCGAGGCACTCGACCTCGGTCATGGTGAACATGCCATCCTCGCTGGTATGGCCGAAATCCTTGATCCCGCTGGCCTTCTTGCACGCCGCCACGACATCGTCCGAGCCGCGCAGCCAGCACGGCGTGGTGGTGCAGACCTGCAAATGATATTTGCCGACCGGCTTGGTGTTGAACATGGTGTAGAAGGTCGCGACTTCGTAGACGCGCACCGGCGCCATGCCCAGGCGCTTGGCCACCACATCCATGGCGATTCGCGGCACCCAGGCGATGCCGGTGCGGCGGCCCATCTGCCGCTGCGCGATATCCAGCAGCGCCATCACCGCGCTGGCCTGCTTGCCGGCGGGATAGCGGGCGATCGCCTTGGCAACGGCCGCCTCGGCGGGCTCGTCAAAGATAAAGTCGGTTGGCTCTGCAGTATTCACCGGTCAATCTCACCAAACACGATATCGAGGGAGCCGAGAATGCCGACCATGTCGGCCAGCATATGCCCCTTGGAAAGCTTCTCCGTCGCCTGCAAATGCGCAAAGCCGGTCGCGCGGATCTTGCAGCGATAGGGGCGATTGGTGCCGTCGGCGACCAGATACACGCCGAACTCGCCCTTCGGCGCCTCCACCGCGGTGTAGGTCGCGCCGGCCGGCACGTGATAGCCTTCGGTATAGAGCTTGAAGTGATGGATCAGCGCTTCCATCGACTGCTTCATCTGCCGGCGGGTCGGCGGGGCGATCTTGTGGTCCTGCACCTTGATCGGGCCCGGCTGCATTTTCGCCAGCGCCTGGCGGATGATTTTGACGCTCTCGCGCATCTCGGCAATGCGCACGAGATAGCGGTCGTAGGTGTCGCCATGGCGTCCGACGGGCACATCGAATTCCACCTCGCCATATTTGTCATAAGGCTGGGCGCGGCGCAGGTCCCAGGCCACGCCCGAGCCCCGCAGGCTCGGCCCGGAAAAGCCCCAGGCCAGTGCGTCCTCGGCAGAGATCACGCCGATATCGACGGTGCGCTGCTTCCAGATGCGATTGCCGGTCAGCAGGGCTTCCACGTCATCGATGAATTTCGGAAACTCCGTGGCCCAGTCGGCGATTCTCTGCTCCAGCCCGGCCGGCAGGTCCTTCGCCACGCCGCCGGGGCGGAAATAGTTGGAGTGGAAGCGCGCGCCGGAAGCGGCCTCATGAAACTCCAGCAGCTTCTCGCGCTCCTCATAGCCCCACAAACCCGGCGTTAGCGCGCCCACATCGAGCGCGAAATGCCCGATGGCGAGCAGATGATTCAGCACGCGGGTGATTTCCGCGAACATCACGCGAATCCATTGCGCGCGGTCCGGCGCCTGAATACCGAGCAGCTTTTCCGTGGCCAGCGCGAACGCATACTCGCAGGCCATCGGCGAAACGTAATCCAGGCGGTCGAAATACGGCACCGCCTGCATGTAGCTCTTATACTCGATCAGCTTCTCGGTGCCGCGATGCAGCAGGCCGATATGCGGGTCGGCACGCTCGATGACCTCGCCATCCATTTCCAGGATCAGGCGCAGCACGCCGTGCGCGGCGGGGTGCTGCGGGCCGAAATTGATGGTGTGGCTGTCGATCTCGATCGTCTTGGTGGTGGCCGGCGCCAGTTCGCTCATTTGCGGTCTCCCCGCGCCTTCTCGTCACCGGGCAACGTGGTCATGGCTTCCCACGGCGAGAGGAAATCGAAATTGCGGAATTCCTGCGTCAGCCTCACCTTATCATAGACCACCGCCTTGCGCTCGGTGTCATAATGCACCTCGACATAGCCGGTGAGCGGGAAATCCTTGCGCAACGGATGCCCCTCGAAGCCGTAATCGCTGAGAATGCGGCGGTGATCCTCCAGCCCCTCGAACGCGATGCCGAACAGATCCCACACCTCGCGCTCCCACCAGGTCGCACTCGGCCAGATCGCCGACACGGAGGTAACCGGCGTTGCTTCGTCGGTCTGCACGATCACGCGCAGGCGTTCGTTACGGGTGACGGAGAGCAGGTTGTAGACGACATCGAAGCGCAGGGCGCGCTGCGGCCAATCGACGCCGCAAATGTCCATCACCTGCTGAAACCCGAATCTGTCGCGCAGCGTCTGGAACAACGCATAAGCCTGGCCGCGTTCGGCCCGCAGCACCAGCTCGCCCCGCTCGCGATGCGCCCCGATGGCGCCCGGAATGGCTGCCATGGTGTCGCGCATGATATCCACGATGTCTTCAGCCACGGAGAATCGTCCCTGTCCGGCGAATCTTCTTTTGCAATTGCATGATGCCGTAGACCAGCGCCTCGGCGGTGGGCGGGCATCCCGGCACGTAGATATCGACCGGCACGATCCGGTCGCAGCCGCGCACCACGGAATAGGAATAGTGATAATACCCGCCGCCATTGGCACAGCTGCCCATGGAGATCACCCAGCGCGGTTCCGGCATCTGGTCGTAAACCCGGCGCAGGGCCGGCGCCATCTTGTTGGTCAGCGTGCCGGCAACGATCATCACATCGCTCTGCCTTGGGCTGGCGCGCGGAATTACCCCGAAGCGGTCAAGGTCGTAGCGCGGCATATAGGCATGGATCATTTCCACCGCACAGCAGGCCAGGCCGAAGGTCATCGGCCAAAGGCTCCCGGTCCGCGCCCAGTTCACCAGTCTGTCCATATTGGCAACGACGAAGCCCTTGCCCGCGATCTCGCCGGTGATACCCTTGATCACGGCCTCCTGCGCATCCCCCTGGGGCAGATGCTCGCGGTTCCAGGCGAGCGCTGTGGTGTCTGGGGCATTCATGCGGCTACTCCCAATCCAGCGCGCCCTTGTTCCACTCATAGATGAAGCCAACCGTCAGGACCGCAAGGAAGCCGAGCATGGAGAAGAACCCCAGCAGGCCGATGCGCGCCAGGCTGACCGCCCAGGGGAAGAGGAACGCGACTTCGACATCGAAAACAATGAAGAGAATGGCGACGAGATAAAAGCGCACATCAAACCGCCGCCTGGCGTCGCCGAAGGCCTCGAATCCGCATTCATAGGCCGCGAGCTTGGCGGGATAAGGCTTCTGATGGGCCGCGAGCACCGAGCCAAAAACCATCGCCAAACCGATCAGGGCCGCGATGGCAGCAAACACGATGATTGGGAAATAGTGCGAAAGAACCGGCTGCACGGGTGGGCCTCCCAGCGGCTGAATAATGACAAATTCGTCAGCGCCATGTCGCACCGCAACAGCCATCGGTCAAGAGACGCCAATAGGTCGATCGATATCCCCGATTGAGTAGGCTGCCATGACGAATCCGTTTAGATTGCAGACCCCGCGCTTACCGCCGCGCAAGCCGCGATCGACTTATCGCCGCCGACTTTCGTCGAAACAAATTTTTTGCTGGATTCATCTACCACACTGGCGCGAGTGACGGGGCTCGAACCCGCGACCTCCGGCGTGACAGGCCGGCGCTCTAACCAACTGAGCTACACCCGCGTGGCAGTGGGCGCGGTTTAATGCGTGCCGCGCCGAGCGTCAAGCGCCTGGAGCCGGATGATTTAGATCGAATCGCCTAGCGATCCGATCTAAAATTTGAATCCGGCTCCAGATAAATCGCTTAGAGGACCTAAAGCCATCGCCCTCTAAGCGTGCCCGGCAGCGCCCCCTTCGATGGCCGCGCTCAAAAAAAACCGCCGCGACGGAGTCGCGGCGGAAGCAAGGCCGGCAAGAGAAAATCGTATAGGCGGTGACGGGTTTGAACCGCCGACCCTCTCGGTGTAAACGAGACGCTCTACCGCTGAGCTAACCGCCCCGAAAGCAAAGCGGACGGCTTGCGCCGTCCGATCCTGATTCTATTTAGTTCACCGCATCCTTCAGCGTCTTGCCGGGCTTGAAGCGGATCGACGTGGAAGCCGGGATGTCGATCTCGGCACCGGTGCGCGGATTGCGGCCCTTGGAGGCCTCGCGCTCGGTGGTCGCGAAAGTACCGAAACCGACGAGGCGAACCTCGAGCTTCTGTTTCAGGGATTTTTCAATCGCTCCGAAAACGGCATCCACGACTTCAGCAGCCTTCGCCTTGGAAATGTCGGTTTCTTCAGCGACGGCGGCAATCAAGTCCATTTTATTCACGGGTAAACTCCCTGTTTGTGCATAATAAAGCGCCCACCCCTATCCATCCTCGATAGGGGTGAGCCATGTGAATAGTAATTCAGTTGATAGCCAATCTAGGCCGAGACCGTCAAACCGCCAAATTAATGGGGCAAAACGGCGGCCCGCCCGTCGCCCGGCGTCGCCGCGATATCTTCGGCCGCATCCTCCCAGTCAATCGGCTCCGGCTTCCGGACCAGGGCGCGATCGATGACCTGATCGACATGCGAGACCGGGATGATCGCCAAGCCTTTTTTCACATTATCAGGGATTTCAGCGAGGTCTTTCTCGTTATCCTGAGGAATGATCACGGTCGTGATCCCCGCCCGCAGAGCCGCCAGCAGCTTCTCCTTCAAGCCGCCGATCGGCAGCACCCGGCCGCGCAGCGTGATCTCGCCGGTCATGGCGATGTCACGGCGGATCGGGATGCCGGTAATCGCGCTGACGATCGAGGTCGCCATGGCGATGCCGGCCGACGGGCCATCCTTCGGAGTCGCGCCCTCCGGCACGTGGATGTGAATGTCCCGCTTGTCGAAGAAGGGCGGCTTGATGCCGAACTGCACCGCGCGCGAGCGGATATAGGAATAGGCCGCCTGCACGCTCTCCTGCATCACGTCGCCGAGCTTGCCGGTCTGCTTGATGTTGCCCTTGCCGGGCAGCAGCACGCTCTCGATGGTGAGGATTTCGCCGCCCACCTCGGTCCAGGCCAAGCCGGTGACCACGCCCACCATATCCTCGGCCTCGGTCTCGCCATAGCGGAACTTCGCCACACCCGCGAATTTCTCGAGGTTCTTCTTGGTGATGGTCACCTTCTTGACCTTGGAGGTGACGATCTCCTTCACCGCCTTGCGCGCCAGGTTGGCGATCTCGCGTTCGAGATTGCGCACGCCCGCTTCACGGGTATGCGTGCGCACCAGTTCGAGCAGCGCCTCGTCGGAAATCGACCACTCTTCCTTCTTCAGCCCGTTCGCCTCGCCCTGCTTGGCGATCAGATGCCGCTTGCAGATCTCGATCTTCTCATCCTCGGTGTAGCCGGGGATGCGGATGATCTCCATGCGGTCGAGCAGCGGCTGCGGCATGCGCAGGCTGTTGGCGGTGGTGACGAACATCACGTCGGACAAATCGTAATCGACCTCGAGGTAATGGTCGGCGAAGGTCGCGTTCTGTTCCGGATCCAGGACTTCCAGCAGCGCCGAAGACGGGTCGCCACGCCAATCGGCGCCGAGCTTGTCGATCTCGTCGAGCAGGAACAGCGGATTGGAGGTCTTCGCCTTCTTCATGCCCTGGATGATCTTGCCGGGCATCGAGCCGATATAGGTGCGGCGATGGCCGCGCACCTCGGCCTCGTCACGCACGCCGCCCAGCGACATGCGCACGAATTGCCGCCCCGTCGCCTTGGCGATGGACTTGCCGAGCGAGGTCTTGCCGACGCCCGGAGGACCGACCAGGCAGAGAATCGGCCCGCGCAATTTCGGGCTGCGCGACTGCACTGCGAGATATTCGACGATGCGCTCTTTGATTTTGTCGAGCCCGTAATGGTCGGCGTTGAGAATCCGCTCGGCCTCGAGCACGTCATTCTTGATCTTGCTGCGCTTCTTCCACGGGATGCCCAGCACCCAGTCGAGATAGTTGCGCACCACCGTCGCTTCCGCGCTCATCGGGCTCATGCTGCGCAACTTCTTCAGCTCCGCCAGCGCCTTGTCGCGGGCTTCCTTGCTCAGCTTGGTCGACTTGATCTTGGCTTCCAGCTCGGCGGTTTCGTCCTTGCCATCCTCGCTTTCGCCCAGCTCCTTCTGGATCGCCTTGAGCTGCTCGTTCAGATAATATTCGCGCTGCGTCTTCTCCATCTGCCGCTTCACGCGGTTACGGATCTTCTTCTCGACCTGCAGCACGCCGATTTCGGATTCCATGTGGTTGAACACGCGTTCCAGCCGTTCGGCCGTGCTGTCCAGCTCCAGCAGCTCCTGCTTGTCGGCGATCTTCAGCCCGAGATGGCTGGCGACCGTGTCGGCCAGCTTCGAAGGCGAATCGATCTGATTGACCGAGACCAGCACTTCCGGCGCGATCTTCTTGTTCAGCTTGATATATTGCTCGAACTGGGCGACCACGGTGCGGCCCAGCGCCTCGACTTCCTTCCCCTCGTCGGCATGGTCCTCGATTGGCGTGGCGACCACTTCGAAATATTGTTCGGTTTCCTTGAACTCGTCGATGCGCGCCCGGCGAATCCCCTCGACCAGCACTTTCACGGTGCCGTCGGGCAGTTTCAGCAACTGCAGAATCGTCGACAAGGTGCCGACGCGGTAAATATCCTCGGCCGCCGGATCGTCCTGGGCCGCGTTCTTCTGCGCCACGAGCAGGATCTGTTTGTCTTCCTTCATCACGCTTTCCAGCGCGCGCACCGATTTCTCGCGCCCGACAAACAGCGGCACGATCATATGCGGGAAGACGACGATATCGCGCAGGGGAAGGACCGCCAGCGTCTCAGAGGCGGCGGCAGTTTTGGTGACGTCAGCCATAGTGAATTCCTCGTCCTAGCATAGGCCGCCCGATAGGCACAGCCTATGGCGCCGGTTCATCCGGCCACAATCGACATATCGGCGGAAGGAAGCGGGGCTACAAGCCCCACGTCCCAGCCCCGCGCGCAACGCCTGACTCAGGAGGCCGTCTCCGCGCGCTTTTCCGAATAGAGGAACAGCGGCTCGGCCCGTCCCTCCGCCACTTCGCCGCTGATCACGACCTCGTCGACCCCGTCCAGCCCGGGCAGGTCGAACATCGTGGCCAGCAGAATGCTTTCCATGATCGAGCGCAAGCCGCGCGCCCCGGTCTTGCGCTTGATGGCGCGGCTGGCCACCACTTTCAGCGCGTCCTCGGTGAAGGTGAGCTTCACGCCCTCCATCTCGAACAGCCGCGCATATTGCTTGACCAGCGCATTCTTCGGCTTGGTGAGAATGTCGATCAGCACCGCCTCGTCGAGGTCGTCGAGCGTGGCCACCACCGGCAGACGGCCGATGAATTCCGGGATCAGGCCGAATTTCAGCAGATCCTCGGGCTCCACTTCGCGCAGGATGACGCCGGTGCGGCGTTCATCCTGGCTGCGCACGTCGGCGCCGAAGCCGATGCCCGAGCCCTTGCCGCGCTGGGCGATGATCTTTTCCAGCCCGGCGAAGGCGCCGCCGCAAATGAACAGGATGTTGGTCGTATCGACCTGCAGGAACTCCTGCTGCGGATGCTTGCGCCCGCCCTGCGGCGGCACGGAGGCGATGGTGCCTTCCATGATCTTCAGCAGCGCCTGCTGCACGCCCTCGCCGCTCACGTCGCGGGTAATCGAGGGGTTGTCCGACTTGCGGCTGATTTTATCGACTTCATCGATATACACGATGCCGCGCTGTGCCCGCTCGACATTATAGTCGGCAGCCTGCAGCAGCTTGAGGATGATGTTCTCCACATCCTCGCCGACATAGCCGGCCTCGGTCAGCGTGGTCGCATCGGCCATGGTGAACGGCACATCGAGGATGCGCGCCAGCGTCTGCGCCAACAACGTCTTGCCCGAGCCGGTCGGGCCGACCAGCATGATGTTGGACTTGGCGATCTCGATGTCGTTGTTCTTGGTGGCGTGCGACAGCCGCTTATAATGGTTGTGCACCGCCACGCTCAGCACCTTCTTGGCGTGGCCCTGGCCGATCACGTAATCGTCCAGCACCTTGCAGATCTCGCGCGGCGTCGGCACGCCGTCGCGCGACTTCACGAGATGCGTCTTGTGCTCTTCGCGGATGATGTCCATGCAGAGCTCGACACATTCATCACAGATGAACACCGTCGGGCCGGCGATCAGCTTGCGCACTTCATGCTGCGACTTTCCGCAGAATGAACAGTACAGTGTGTTCTTTGTGTCGCTCGATTTGCTGCTCATAAGCACTCCACAGCCCGGAATAGATAAAAAGACTAGACCCCCGTCAGCGAGGGCACAAGCATCGATCTCGGAGCCGAAAAAAACGCGTTAAATCAAAAACTTCATTGCCCGCAAGCCCCTTCGGAAGGGACCTTGGCAACGGCCCAGGTCAAAAAACCGTCAAAAAACCGGCCATGCCGTCAGGACATGGCCGCAGTCCCAGCGCCCGCCCGGGGCCGCCGAATTTCATCGCCGGCCGCTCCGGCCCGGCGATGAAACCATCAAATAAACCCGCCAGGCGCGACTTCAAGCCTTATCGCCCGGCGATCACGACCGCAGGTTACTTAGATGCGGCCTTGTCCTCCGTGCCGGCTTCGGGCGCGGTCGGCTGGTTCTTCACCACATCATCAACGATGCCGAACTCCTTGGCCTCTTCGGCGGACATGTAAGTATCGCGCTCCAGCTTGGCCTCGATGGCCTCGAGCGGCTGGCCGGTGTGATCGACGTAGATTTGGTTCAGGCGCCGGCGCAGGTTCAGGATCTCGCGCGCCTGGATTTCGATGTCCGTGGCCTGGCCCTGGGCCCCGCCGGAGGGCTGGTGCACCATCACGCGGGCGTTCGGCAGCGCGAAGCGCTTGCCCTTCTGCCCGGCGCAGAGCAGCAGGCTGCCCATCGACGCCGCCTGGCCGATGCACACGGTGCTGACCGGCGAGCGGATATATTGCATCGTGTCGTAAATCGCGAGGCCGGAGGAGACCACGCCGCCGGGGCTGTTGATATAGAAGGAGATCTCCTTGTTCGGATTCTCGCTTTCCAGGAACAGCAGCTGCGCGCAGATCAGCGAGCTGACCTGGTCATAAACCTGGCCGGTGAGGAAAATGATCCGCTCCTTCAGGAGGCGGGAATAGATGTCGTAAGAGCGCTCGCCGCGCGCGGTCTGCTCCACCACCATCGGCACGAGGTTGTTGTTGTAAACCTCGACAGGGTCCCGATCGAACATTTTGTAAATCCTTGCACAATATAACCGCCAGCTCCGGCACCGCCGCACGCCTGATTGAAGGCCGCGCGGCGAACGGAAGAAGACGTCATGGAGCCAAATTAGAGGATCGGGCGCGTTCGTCTAGTAGGGGGAAGAAAGCAGCCGCTTTTTGAAAAAAGCGGCGCAAAAACTTTTTTTATGCTGGGCCTGAGGCTGCGTCTCCGACAACGCCCATGACCCAGCATAGCAAAGTTTTTTTGCTACTTTTTGTTCACAAAAAGTAGCGCTTCCTTACTTTACCGGCTCAGCCCTCCGCGTCGGCGGCCAGCTCTTCCGGGGTCACGCTGGTTTCGTTCAGCGTCACCTGGCCGAGCACGTGGTCCACCACCTTGTCCTCGAAGATCGGGCCACGGAAGCGTTCCATTTCGCGCGGGTTCTTGCGGAAGAACTCCACCACTTGCATCGCCTGTTCGCGGTAGCGCATGGCCTCGGCGAACATCGCGCGCTGCAAATCCTGGTCGGCGACGGTCACGCTGTTGGCGCGGCCGATCTCGGCCACCAGCAGGCCCAGGCGCACGCGCCGGTCGGCAATGGCGCGGTATTCCGCCTTCAGCGTCTCTTCATCCTTCGCGGTATCCTCGGGGTCGGCGCGGCCGGCTTCCTTCTCCGCCTCCACCTGGCGCCAGATTTCCGCGAACTCGGCATCGACCAGCGAGACCGGCGCCTCGAAGGTCGCGCGCTCGGCGAGCACGTCCAGCAGGCCGCGCTTCAGCTTCATGCGGGTCATGCCCTCATATTCGCGGCCGATCTGCTCGGACACCTTGGCGCGCAGGTCGGCGGCGGATTCCAGCCCCATCGCCTTGGCGAACTCGTCGTCCACCACCGGCGTTTCGGCCACGGCCAGAGCCTTCGCGGTCACCTCGAATTCCGCCGCCTTGCCGGCCAGTTCCTTGGCGCCATAGGCTTCGGGGAAAGTCACGTTGATGGTGCGGGTCTCGCCGACGCTCATGCCGGCCATCTGCTCGGAGAAGCCGGGAATGAAGCCCTGGCCGGCGACGATCACGTTCACGTCAGACGCGGTGCCGCCCTCGAACGCGACGCCATCGACGCGGCCGATGAAATCGACGGTCAGCTGCTCGCCGGCGGCGGCCGGACGGGCCTCTTCCACCGGCTTGAAGCTCTGGCGCTGCTCGGCCAGGCGCTTGATCGACTCGTCGATCGCCGCGTCGGAAACCGTGGCCACCGGCTTGCTCAGGGTAATGTCGGACAGCTCCGGCAACACGATCTCCGGCAGCAATTCCAGCTCCAGAGTGAATTCCAGGTCCGAATCACGCCCCGGCTTGGTCACTTCCAGCTTCGGCTGCATCGCCGGACGCAAATTGCGTTCCTGCAGCACACGGTCGGCGGCGTCGTTCACCGCGCCCTCCAGAACCTCCGCGGCCACCGCGTCGCCATAGCGCTTGCGCACCATCGACATCGGCACCTTGCCGGGACGGAAACCCGGCATCTGCATGGTGCGGCCGAGCTCGGCCAAACGCTGCTCACGCTTGGCGGCAAGTTCGGGTTCGGGAACCACGACCGTGAAGCCACGCTTCAAGCCGTCGGAGAGCGTTTCGGTAACCTGCATCGACGAAAAATTCCTCAATTATCAACCACAACAACATCAATCTGGTGCGGGCGGAGGGACTTGAACCCCCATGACTTGCGCCACCAGAACCTAAATCTGGCGTGTCTACCAGTTTCACCACGCCCGCTTCGCGCCAGCTCAAGCCGCGCCCTCTAGCGCGACTCCGCGCCTTTCACAAGCACGGGCCTCGTTTAGCGGGCCGAATCACTATATCTGCCGGGTCATGAGCAGAAACGCAGAGCAGCCGCGCGCACCCCGCCGCCGGCACCTTATCCTTGTCGCGGTCATCGTCGTCCTGGCGCTGCCGGTTCTCGCCGCCGCGGTGCTGATCGCGAGCTTCAACCCCAACCGCTACGCGCCGCAGATCGTCGCCGCGGTGGAACGGGCAACCGGGCGGCAATTGACCATCGGCGGGCCGATCACGCTGCGCCTGTCGCTCACGCCGGTCATCGTGCTGCGCCAGCTCAGCCTCGCCAACCCGCCGGGCTTCCCCGACGCCAACCTCGCCACGCTGGACCGCGTCGAGGCGCAACTGGCGCTGCTGCCGCTGCTCTCGCAGCGCATCGACATTCTGCACCTGCATCTGGTCGACCCGCGCATCGTGCTGGAGCGCAACAGCGCCGGCACCCCGGACTGGATTTTTGCGCAGCCCGCCCCGGCCTCATCCGCGACCTCCCCGGCGCCGGCCTCGCCGCCCGCCGCGCCCGCCCCAAAACCGGCCGGCCGGACATATAGAGTCGCCTTGCAGGAAGTGGATGTCAGCAACGGCCAGGTGATCGTCAACAACAAGGCCGGCGCGCCGACGATCATTTCCCTGCCCCGCTTCAGCGGCAATGCGGCCTCGCTCGACGCCCCGCTGCATCTCGACGCCAGCGCGGAGATCGGCGCCACCCCCTTCACCCTGGCCGGCACGGTCGGCTCGATCGCCCTGCTGACCAGCGGCGGCCACTGGCCGGTCGATCTCACGTTCACGCTCGGCAATACCACCGCCCATGTCGAGGGCCGCATCGCCCACCCGCTCCTCCTCAAAGGCTATGACGCCAACGTCACCGCCCAAATCCCGGCCCTGGACAGCCTCACCGGCAGCCTGCCCGCCGCCTGGACATATGGAATGACGCTGCCGGCGGTGCAGAACCTGACCGCCTCGGCCCGCATCGTCGACCAGAACTCCCTGATCCCGGCAATCGATCGTCTGACTCTCAAAGCCGGCGCGGCGGATCTCTCCGCCTTGCGCCCAGGCCTGGCGCTGAGCAGCCTGGACATCGAGATGGCCTCGCTCGACCAGCCTTTGTCGCTGCAGGCCGCCGCCACGCTGAACGGCACGGCACTGTCTCTGAACGGCCGGTTCGGCCCGCCGCAGGCGCTGTTGCCGCGCGCCTGGCTGCCCGCCAGCATGCCGCCGCAGGTCAATTACCCGGTCACCGCCCACGCCGCATTCGGCAACGCCTCGCTCAACGTCAACGGCGCCATCGCCACGCCGGAAAGCCTCTCCGGCGTGGCTCTGTCGCTGAGCGCGACCGTCCCCGACCTCGTCATGCTGAGCCCCCTCGCCGGCACGACATTGCCCGCCTGGAAGAATATTTCCGCCCAGACGATGCTGCTCGATTCCGGCGGCCAGGGGCTGCGCAACGCCATCGGCGTGCAAAATCTCACGGTGACGATGGACAATGCCTCGTTCGGCGGCGATGCCAGCCTGTTTCTCACCCAGCCGGTGAAGCTGGTGGCGGCGATCACCGCCTCGCAGCTGAATCTCGATGCGTTGCTGGCCGCGATGCCGCGCAATCCGCCGCCCGCTCCGGCCGCCGTGCCCACCCCTAATCCAGCCCCCAATCCGGTTCCTGCACCAACCCCTGCAAGCGCGCCGCCGAATTCATGGCTGGCGACCAAAATCCCGGTCTCGTGGCTGCATGAAGGCAACGCGGACCTGCAGCTCGCCGCGGACAGGGTGGTCTGGAAGCAGACCACCTATTCCGCCCTGCAGCTCCATGCGGTGCTGAATAACGCCGTGCTGACCCTCGCCCCGGTCACCGGCCAGCTCCCCGGCGGCAGCGTGGCCGCCAGCGCCGTGATCGACGCCTCGCACGACCCTGCCACCGAAAGCCTGAAACTCAACGCCCCGGCCATGGCGGCGGGGCCGTTGCTGAAAACCTTCAACCTGCCGGCCAGCGCCCAGGGCACGGTGCAGGTGCAGATCGACGCCAGCGGGCAGGGCGATTCCCTGCAGCCGATCCTCGCCGGCGTGAACGGCCAGCTTGGCCTCGCCATGGTCAATGGCGTGGTCGACGGCACGGTGCTCGACGGGCTGTTCGGCTCCGTGCTGCGCGCCATCAACCTACCCAACAATCTGGTCGGCGCGCAGGGCCCGGTGATGGTGCGCTGCATGGCGACACGGCTGGACGCCACCAACGGCGTCGGCACCTTCCGCGCGCTGGCGCTCGATTCCAACCGGCTGCGGATGCAGGGCAGCGGCACGGTGAATTTCGGCACCGACGCGCTGAACCTCACCTTGCGCCCGCAGGTCCGGATCAGCGGCACCAATCTCGACGTCCCGGTCCATGTCGGCGGCAGTTTTTCCGCCCCCACCACCGCGATCGCACCGGGCAAGAGCGGGCCGCAATCCCTGCTGGGCGAGCTCGCCAACAGCCTCGGCCTCGGCGGCGGTTCCGCGTCCTCCGCCGATATCTGCCCGGCGGCGCTGAGCCTGGCGCGCCTGGGCCAGCCCGGCCCGGCCCCGCAGGCGCCGGCCAGCGCCCCGGCAGCCTCCCCTTCGCCGCTCCCCGCCGGCCCGACCAATCTCTTGAATACGATCCTCGGCAAATGAAGCGTTTCTGGTCCACCGCCAGCGTCGAGCGTGAGGGGGACGCGTTCACCGTCCGGCTCGACGCCCGCAAGCTGAAACTGCCCGGCGGCGCCGCCCTGTCGGTCCCATTCGCGCCGCTCGCCGAGGCCATCGCCGCCGAATGGGCCACGGCGCCGGAGAACTTCACGCCGGATGACGTGCCGCTCACCCGCCTCGTCGCCACGGCGCAGGAACGCGTGCGCACGCACCGTGCCGCCATCATCGACCAGCTCACCGCCTATGGGCGCAACGACCTGCTCTGCTACCGCGCCACCGACGGCGCGGCGCGCGCCACGGAAGACGAAGCCTGGTCGCCCTGGACCGGCTGGGCCGAACAGCGCTTCGGCATCACCCTCGCCATCGCCGCCGGCCTTATGCCGGTCGCGCAAAGCCCGGCCGCGCACGCCGCCTTCAAAAAAGCGCTGGAAGACATGAGCGACTATGCGCTGGCCGGCCTCGGCGTGATTGTGCCGGCGCTGGGCAGCCTGATCCTCGGCCTCGCCATCGCAGCCGGCGCTTTGCCCCCGGCCGAGGCCTGCCGCCTGGCCGCCCTCGAGGAACTCACCCAGGAACGCAGCTGGGGCACCGACGCCGAAACCGAAACGCGCCGTCACAAACGCGCGGAAGACGTTGCGGAGAGTGCCCGTTTCATGGTCCTTTGCCAAACATGAAAGCGACTCATCTGCTCATCTCCGGACGGGTCCACGGTGTGGGCTTTCGCGACTGGCTCACGCGGGAAGCCGTGCGCCTGGGCTTGGACGGCTGGGTCCGCAATGTCGGGCACGATACCGTGGAAGCGCTGATCGCCGGCGATACCGAAGCCGTCGAGGAATGCCTGCGCGCCTGCCGCCGCGGCCCGCCAATGGCGGCGGTGGACAGCATCACCGACACCCATGCCGAACCGCCCGACGAGCCGGGGTTCGTCAAACGCGCCTCACTGCATGCCAGACCCTAGAAAGAAAGAGGCCGCTTTTTGAAAAAAGCGGCGCAAAAACTTTTGTTAACGCTGGGCCGGTGGCATTGAAACTGCACGGGCCAAACTGACAAAAAACTACTTTTTGTTCACAAAAAGTAGCCTTCTCCTTTCTAACCAAGGGGAGACCAGCCTTAGGAGTCGCGTACCAGATGAGCCGGAACAGTGAATTGATGGCACGGCGCGAGGCGGCAGTCGCCCGCGGCGTCAACAATGCCCATACGATCTTCACTGCCCATGCCGAGAACGCCGAACTCTGGGACGAAGACGGCAAGCGCTATATCGATTTCGCGAGCGGCGTCGCGACGCTGAACACCGGCCATCGCCACCCGAAGATCATGGCGGCCGTCGTCGAACAGCTCACCCATTTCACCCATACCAGCTTCCAGGTCACGCCTTATGAGAGCTACGTGGCTCTGGCCGAACGGCTGAACGCGATCGCGCCGGTCGAGGGCAAAGCGAAGACCGCGTTCTTCACCACCGGCGCCGAGGCGGTGGAAAACGCGATCAAGCTCGCGCGCGCCGCCACCGGGCGCTCCGGCATCATCAGCTTTGCCGGCGGCTATCATGGCCGCTCCATGCTGACCATGGCGATGACCGGCAGGGCGCTGCCTTATAAACGGCGCTTCGGGCCGCTGCCGGCCGAGATCTTTCACGTGCCGTTCCCGCACGCGCCCTATGGCGTGAGCGTCGAAGACAGTTTCATCGCCCTTGAACGGCTGTTCCGCGCCGACATCGAGCCCACGCACGTCGCCGCCATCGTGTTCGAACCGGTGCAGGGCGAAGGCGGCTTCATTCCCGCGCCCGCCGAACTGCTGCTCGGCCTGCGCGCGCTTTGCGACCGGCATGGCATCCTGCTGATCGCCGACGAAGTGCAGACCGGCTTCGGCCGCACCGGCAAGATGTTCGGCGTCGAGCATTCCGGCGTGAAGCCCGACATGATCACCATCGCCAAATCGCTGGCCGGCGGCTTTCCGCTCTCCGCCGTGGTCGGCCGCGCCGCGGTGATCGACGCGGCCGAGCCGGGTGGGCTCGGCGGCACCTATTCCGGCTCGCCGATCTCCTGCGCCGCCGCCCTGGCGGTGCTGGACGTGATCGAGGAAGAAAAACTCATCGAACGCGCCAATGTCATCGGCGCGACCATGAGAGCCCGGCTGGAGGCCATCGCCCGCCGCAACGATACCGTGCCGATCTCAGCCATCCGCGGCCCCGGCGCCATGATCGGCTTCGACATCGTGAAGGTGCGCAGCAGCGATGAGCCGGACCCCGACGCCACGAAGCAGGTGCAGGCCAAGGCCCGCGAGCTGGGGCTGATCCTGCTCACCTGCGGCATGTTCGGCAACACCATCCGCCTGCTGGCACCGCTCACCGTCTCCGACGCGGTGCTGGCCGAGGGGCTGGACCTTCTGGAACGGGCGCTGACACGTAAGTAAGAAAGCAGGCGCTTTTTGAAAAAAGCGCCGCAAAAACTTTTTTACGCTGGGCCATGGGCTTTGTCGGGGACAATGCCCATGGCCCAGCATAACAAAGTTTTTTTGCTACTTTTTGTTCACAAAAAGTAGCGCTTACTTCACTTCTCTCCAGCCTTCTCTAAAAAAACACCAGGCTCATCAGCGCGTAAATCGGCACCAGCACCACGGCCATGATTCCGGCATAGGCGAAAAAGCCCGGCATTCTCACGCCGCGCCGGGAGGCAATTTCGCGGATCATCAGGTTCGGCGCGTTGCCGAGATAGGTGAGCGGCCCGAAAAACACCGCCCCGGCGGCGATGGCCGTGAGCAATGGCGCCGCCCCCTGGGCCAGCGCCGCCGCATGGCCGCCGCCGGCCTCGAAGAAAATGAGATAGGTGGGGGCCGAGTCCAGCACCGCCGAAGCCACCCCCGAGGCCCAGAACCAGGCGACCGGCACCGGCGGGATTTGCGCGGCCTGCAGCAGGGCGAAAGCCGGGCCGATCGTCGCGAAGATCGCGAAGAACAGGATGGTGATCTCGCGCATCGCCCGCCAGGCGAAGCGGTTCTGGCTGCGGATCGCATTCGGCGTGAACATCTCCGAAACCAGGATGCACCCGATCTCGACCAGCATGACCGCCAGATGCTCCAGCGGGATGGTGGCCGACAGCACGGTCACGTTGCCCGGATGCCAGATCCCCTCCACGGGAAGCACCGCGATCAACAGCAGGAGCAGCGCCATGTTCAGCCAACCGCGGACACGCAGTTTTTGCGGCTGCGGGCGCGGCTCCTTGCGGGCCAGCCAGACATCGAGCCCAAAGGTCAGCGCCAGCACCGGCGCCGCCAGCAGCAGCAGCGGCAGCAGCAGGTGCATCAGCGGCCAGAAGAACGGCACGCCCCGCAGGAACCCAACCAGCAGCGGGGGGTCGCCGAGCGGGCTGAGGGCGCCGCCGGCATTGGCCACCAGAATGATGAAAGCGACGACCAGATGCCGCTTCTCATGGCGGTAGCCGTTCGCGGCCAGCAGCGGATGGATCAGCACCAGCGCTGCGCCGATCGTGCCCATGATCGACGCGAGGAGGGTGCCGGCGATCAGCAGCAGCAAGTTTCCCCCCGGCCGCCCGAGCGGGCCGCCGCGAATCGAAATGCCGCCGCCCAGGGCATAAAGCGCCAGAAGCAAGGCGATGAACGGCAGAAAATCCGCGAGCACCGCCTGCCACAGCGCCAGCGCGGCAGAAGGCGCGCCATGCGCCAGAGCTTGCAGCAGAAATCCTAACGCCACCCAAAAGCCGATGAGTGCGGCCATGCGACGATGCCACAGACGTGGCAACAGGCCGGGCAGGATGGCAAAACTGAGGAGAACGCCAGCGAAGGGAACGACTTGCGCGAGTTGCCCCATCAGCCCAACGCCGATACGTTACGTTCCAGCATACACGGAGTCCGTTCTTACATGGATATGTCAGGTGAAAGACTGATCGAGGCTTCCCGCGACACCGTCTGGGAAGCACTGAACAATCCGGATATTCTGAAGGCCTGCATCCCAGGATGCGAGACCATCGAAAAACTGTCCGAAACGGAGATGAAAGCCACGGCAGCCGTTAAACTGGGGCCCATCGCGGCACGTTTCGCGGGCAAAGTGCGTCTCTCCGATCTCGATCCACCGAACGGATACACGATTTCCGGCGAGGGCCAAGGTGGTGTCGCCGGATTTGCGAAAGGCGACGCAAAAGTCACACTCTGGGACGAGGCCGGCGCGACCAAGCTCATCTACGAGGTGCAGGCGCAGGTCGGCGGCAAAATGGCGCAACTCGGCGCGCGGCTGATCGATTCCACGGCCAAGCAATATGCCGATACCTTCTTCACCAAATTCTCCGCCCTCGTCGCGCCGCCCCCGGCGCCCGTCGCAGGGCCAGAAGCGGAGCCGGCCTATCATCTGGCGCATGAGGACCATGACCACGACCCTAGCAACCCGCATTATTTCGGCCTGCCGCTGGGTGTGATCCTCGCCGCCGTCGTCGCCGTGATCGCCGTCGGGATCACGCTGGCGAAACTGCTGCATTAGAGCCCCGCGCCAATGATCCCCGCCTCCATCGCCGAGACCTCCGCGCTGCTGGCGGCTCAGGGCTATCTCGCCGACCGGCAGCTTGCCACCGCGGTGCATCTGGCGCTCGCCATGCCGCGCCCGCTTTTCCTCGAAGGCGAGCCCGGCACCGGCAAGACCGAGATCGCCAAGGTTCTGGCCGCCGGGCTCGGCCGGCGGCTGGTGCGGCTGCAATGCTATGACGGGCTGGACCTCGCCGCTTCCGCCTATGAATGGGACCATGCCGGCCAGTTGATGGCGATTCGCCTGGGCGAGGCGTCCGGACGGCGGGAAGGACTTGCCGCCAACATCTACAGCAGCGAGTTCCTGCTCCGCCGCCCGCTGCTCTCCGCCATCGACCCGGACCTGCCGCCCGCCGTGCTGCTGATCGACGAGCTGGACCGCGCCGACGAGCCGTTCGAGGCGTTCCTGCTCGAGCTGCTGGGCGACTTCCAGCTCAGCATCCCGCAATTCGGCGTGGTGCGGGCGCGGGAAAAGCCGGTGGTGGTGCTCACCTCCAACCGCACCCGCGAGGTGCATGACGCAATCCGCCGGCGCTGCCTGTATCACTGGGTGGACTACCCGGACGCCGCGCGCGAGGCGGCGATCCTCCGCATCAAGGCCCCCGGCCTGGAGGCGAAGCTCTCTGCCGAGGTGGTCGCCTTCGTGCAGCGCGTTCGCGGCGCGGAAATCTTCAAGCCCCCCGGCGTCGCCGAGACGATCGACTGGGCACTCGCTCTGGCGGCTTTGGACCAGCGCGAGCTGGACGCTGAAATGGTTGAAGACACGCTCGGCGTGCTGCTCAAATACCAGGACGACATCACCGCGCTGCAGGCCGCCGGGCTCGCCGCGCGGGTGGCGCAGGCGAAAAGCGAAGCGCGCCTGGCGTTATGAGGCTCGCGCAAAATGTGCTGCATTTTGCGCGCCTGCTGCGGCGGACCGGCCTGCGCATCGGCACCGCGGAGAGCCTGGCCGCCATCGAGGCCCTCACCCTTGTCGATATTTCCGACCGCGACAGCGTGCATGACGCCCTACGCGCGGTGATGATCCACGCGCGTGAGGAGCTGCCGCTCTTCGATCAGGCGTTCGCCTTGTTCTGGCGTGCCCCGCAAGCTTCCGCGCCACCCCCCGGCGCCGCCGGTTTGGACAAAATGGCCCCCGGCGAACGCCGCCTGGCCGAGGCGCTTGCGCAAGGCGCGACCGGCACCGCGCCAGCGCTTGAGGCGGCGCAAGCCGATGCCGCCTCCGCCAGCGCGCGCGAGCGGCTGAGCCGGATGGATTTCGAAGCCATGGGCGCGGCGGAAATCGCCGCCGCGAAGGCCGCGATCGGCAAGCTGCGGCTGCCGCTGGACGAGCGGCGCACCCGCCGCTGGCGCCAAGCCGCCACCGGCCGCGTCGATCTCCCCGCCACGATCCGCGCGTCCTTGCGCACCGGCGGCGAGATCCTGGCACTCGAGACACGCCGGAACCGCACGCGCCCGCCGCCTTTGGTCGTGCTCTGCGATATTTCCGGCTCAATGAGCCGCTATGCGCAGATCCTGCTGCACTTCCTGCACAGCGTCGCCAATGACCGGGAGCGGGTGAGCATCTTCCTGTTCGGCACGCGGCTCTCCAACGTCACACGGCAGCTCAGGCACCGCGACCCGGAACTCGCCTTCCAGATGGTGTCGGCCTTGGTGCCGGACTGGTCCGGCGGCACGCGCATCGGCGCGGCGTTGCAGGAGTTCAACCGCCTCTGGGCGCGGCGCGTGCTCGGCCAGGGGGCGGTGGTGCTGCTGGTGACCGACGGGCTGGATCGCGGCGGCGCCGCCGGGCTGGATGAGGCGATGGCGCGGCTGCATCGCTCCTGCCGCCGGCTGATCTGGCTGAACCCGCTGCTGCGCTGGGACGGATTTTCTCCCCAGGCGCAAGGCATAAGGGCAATCCTGCCGCATGTTGATGAATTCCGTCCGGTGCATAATTTAGAGAGCCTTGAGGGGCTGATCGCCGGCCTCGCGGCGCCGCCCGGGGCGCGCAACGCCGCCTACACGGCATGGAGGAAACATCTATGAGCGATACCGAGACTGCCGAGACGGTTCTGAAAACCGCCGCCAAATGGCGCCGCACGGGCGAGGCCGTGGCGCTCGCCACAGTCATCGAGACCTGGGGCAGTTCCCCCCGCCCCGCTGGCAGCCGCCTGGCGGTCACCGAATCCGGCAAGATGGCGGGGTCGGTCAGCGGCGGCTGTATCGAAAGCGCGGTCGCTGAGGCCGCCCTGGCCACCCTGCAATCCGGCCAGCCCGCTTTGCTCGCCTTCGGCGTGACCGACGAAATGGCCTGGGAGGTCGGCCTTGCCTGCGGCGGCAAGGTGCACGTGCTCGTGGAGCCGTTATCATGAAACTCGCCGCCATCGACGCGCTGGCCGCCGCCGCCGAGGCCCGCCGCCCGGTCGCATTCGCCAAGCGCCTCAGCGACGCCGCGGAATTCGTCCTCCCTGATGCCGCCGCGCCCGCCGCCCTGACCGAAGCGGGGGCCACTGCCCTGGCCACGAACAAGACGGGCACCGTCACGATCGGCGATGAAACCTGGTTCATCGAGGCGCGCAACCCGCCACCCCAACTCATCCTCATCGGCGGCGTGCATATCGCCCAGTCGCTCGTACCGCTCGCCACCATGGCTGGCTTCGCCGTCGTGCTGGTCGACCCGCGCCGCGGCTTCGGCAACCAGGAGCGTTTTCCCGGTGCGGCGATCAGCAACGACTGGCCGGACGATGCCGTGCGGGCGCTGCGCCCGGACAGCCACACCGCCCTCGTCACCCTCACCCACGACCCGAAGCTCGACGACCCGGCGCTGGATGAAGTGCTGCGTTCGGCGGCGTTCTATATCGGCGCGCTCGGCTCGCGAAAAACCCATGCCGCCCGGCTGGAGCGGCTGGCGTCCCTGGGCCATGGCGAAGCCGCGCTGGCGCGCATCCACGGCCCGGTGGGGCTGAATATCGGCGCGGTCAGCGCGCCGGAAATCGCCCTCTCGGTGATGGCGGAAATCGTCGCGGCCCGGCGCCAAGGCGGCCTGGTGCCGCGCAAGTGATCTTCGGGCGCATTCCGCTGGCGCAGGCGCTGGGGAGCATACTCGCGCACAACACGCAGACCGCCGACCGTGTGCTGCGCAAAGGCACGCGGCTCGATGGCGACGCCATCGTCCGGCTGCGAGACGCCGGTCTGGCGGAAATCACCGTTGCCCGGCTGGAACCCGGCGACGTGCCGGAAGGCGAAGCTGCCCGCCATCTCGGCGACCTGCTGCCCGGCCCGTTCCTGCGCCGCTCGGAGGATATCCACGGCCGGGTCAACCTGGCCGCGACGCTGCCCGGCCTGCTGCGGCTGGATACGGCAAAACTCCAAGCCTTCAACAGCATCGACGAATCGGTGACGCTGGCGACCCTGCCCGATTACGCGGCGGTGGCGCCGGGCGCGCTCGTCGCCACGCTGAAAATCATCCCCTTCGCGGTCTCGGCCGCCACCATGAAAGCCGCCGAAACCCTGCTGGCCGGCGCCGCGCCCGCCATTTCCCTCGCGCCCTTCCGGCCTCTTAACGTCGGGCTGGTCCTCACCACCCTGCCGCAGCTCAAAGACGCGGTGATCAGTCAGACCATCGAGGTGACCCGTGCCCGCGTCGCCGCCCGGGGCGGTGTCCTGCTTCCCCCCATGCAAAGCCCGCACGATTCGCCCCCCCTGGCCGAGGCCATCACCGGGCTGGTAACGGCTGGCGCGGAACTCATCCTCATTTCCGGCGCCTCGGCGGTGACCGACCGGCTGGACGTCGCCCCCGCCGCCATCGTCGCCGCGGGCGGACGGGTCACGCATTTCGGCATGCCGGTCGATCCCGGCAACCTGATCTGCTTCGGCCAGATCGGCGACCGCCCCGTCATCATCCTGCCCGGCTGCGCCCGCAGCCCGGCGCTGAACGGCATCGACTGGGTGCTGGACCGGATTTTCGCCGGCGCGCCTCTTGGACGGGACGAAATCGCCCGCATGGGCGTCGGCGGATTGCTGAAGGAGATGGAAGCCCGCCCCGCCCCGCGCGCGAATGCCTCAGGCAACAAGGCGCCCCCCCACCCCCTGCCGCGAATCGCCGCCCTGGTGCTGGCTGCGGGACGCTCCACCCGCATGGGCCACAACAAGCTGCTCGCGCGCCTGGCCGACGGGCGGACGATGATCGAGCACACGGTCGACCAGGTGCTGGCGGCCGCCAACCGGCCGGTGCTGGTCGTCACCGGCCATGACGGCGCCGAAATCCGCGCCGCGCTGGCGGGCAAGCCGGTCGGCTTCGTCGCGGCGCCGGATTATGCTTCGGGCCTCGCCCACAGCCTGCGCGCCGGCATTGCCGCCCTCCCGGCCGAGACCGATGCGGCGCTGATCTGCCTCGGCGACATGCCGCTGGTCCCGCCCCACGTGCTGAACCAGCTTCGGGCCGCCTATGCACCTGAAGAGGGGCGCGACATCGTGTTGCCGAAATTTAACGGCCAGCTTGGTAACCCGGTGCTGTGGGGGCGGCGCTTCTTCGGCGAATTGCTGGCTTTGACCGGCGATGCCGGGGCGCGGCAGATCCTGCACCGGCACATGGCGTCCGTCATCGAACTGCCGGTTCCCTCCGACGCGGTGCTGCGCGATTTCGACACGCCGGAGGCATTGGCCGCGCTTTTGCCGTGAAAGGAAGCGCTTCTTTTTGTGAACAAAAAGAAGCAAAAAAACTTTGTTACGCTGGGCCATGGGCTGTGTCGGCGACAACGCCCTTGCCCAGCATAACAAAAAGTTTTTGCGCCGCTTTTTTCAAAAAGCGGCTGCTTGCTTTCCTACATGAGCGACAAACCGCGCCGCCACCGCCACCAGCTCGTCAGCGACCGCCTGCCCCAACGCCGCGGACGCGCCTGGCCACGCCGCCGCCACCGCCGGGCGTGGCACGGCGTCGAACTCCGCCGGCGCGTCGATCTCCACGCCCTCGAAATCGAGCGTGCCGAAATTGCTCACCTTTAATCCCAACAAGCTTTGCGGCGGGGGTGCGGTATCGTCCGCGCGCACCGTTTCGCCCCGCAGCGCCATGGTCAGCGACAGTAGCGGCTCCGCCCCATGGCCGAAATGCCCGGCGGCGACGTGCTTTTCCATCAATTTGCGGGCGATCTTCCACAAATAGAACGAGGGGATCACCACGCCCCGTTCATGGCGCACATTCAGGGTCACTTCATGAATAATCGGCAAATTTCCGCCATGGCCGTTGAGAATCACGATCCTGTCCAGCCCGTGCCGCAGCAGCCCTTCCAGCAGGTCGGTCAGCGTGGCGCGGAAGGCGGCGGGGGAAAGTGCCAGCCCGCCCGTACTGCAACCGAAATAATCCGCCACGCCGAACGGCAGGCAGGGAGCCACGAAACTTCGGCTTCCCAGCGAAGTGGCGGCCTCGGCGATGCGCCCGGCCAGCCTGTCCGCCAGCAGATAATCTCCCATCGGCAAATGCGGCCCATGATCCTCATGGCTACCGAGAGGGAGTAGAATCACGGGCTTCGACACAGCCGCTTGCGCAAAATCGGGCGCTGTCATATCCGCAAGGTGCGAGGATCGTCCGGGTGTATCCATGGGGCCATTCTGCAGGTTTTACGGGACAGGCGTAAAGTCCGACCATTTATCAGCAAATTTATCTGCAACCGAAATAAGGGTTTCCATGACATTCGCTGACCTTGGCAGTAAAATTGTTCCGGTTATTCTCTCTGGCGGTTCCGGCACGCGGCTCTGGCCGGTCTCCCGCAAAAGCTTTCCCAAGCAATTCTGGCCGCTGATTTCCGAAAAATCGCTGTTGGCGGAAACCGCGCTCAGGGCGCACTCCCCCGCCTTCACCGCGCCGATCGTGGTGGCGAACCAGGAGCACCGCTTCGTGGTCGCCGAACAGCTGCGCAACGCCGGGATCAAGGGCGCACAGATCCTGCTCGAACCGGTCGGCCGCAACAGCGCCCCGGCGATCGCCGCCGCCGCGCTGCTGGCGGCGGAGACGAATCCCGACGCGGTGCTGTGGATCATGGCCGCCGACGCCTCGATCACCGACCAGGCGGCCCTCCAGGGCGCGCTGAGATCCGCCGCCGCCGCCGCCCGCGCCGGCCATCTCGTGACCTTCGGCATGCATCCCACAGCGCCGGAAACCGGCTACGGCTACATCACCGAGGGCACGGCGATCGAGAACCTGCCGGGCGTGTTCTCCGTGTATCATTTCATCGAGAAGCCGGACACGGCTCATGCCGAAGCATTGCTGAAGGAAGGCAACAATCTCTGGAACTCGGGGATGTTCATGTTCCAGGCCAGCACGCTGCTTGCCGAGATGGAAAGGCTGGCGCCCGACGTGCTGAGCGCGGTGCAGGCGGCGATGCAGACCCGCACCAGCGATCTCGACTTCCTCCGCCTCGGCGCCGCCGCGTTCGAGACCGCCCCGGATATCAGCATCGACTATGCGATCGTGGAGAAGACCGACAAGGTGGTGGTGGTGCCGGCCGCCCTCGGCTGGTCCGATGTCGGCTCCTGGGCGGCGCTGGCCGACATCGCCCCCCATGACGATCGCGGCAACGCCGCGTTCGGCGATGTGCTGCTGGAGGGGGTCACGAACAGTTACGCACGCAGCGACGGCGCGATGACCGCCCTGCTCGGCGTGCAGGACCTCGTGGTCGTCACCACCAAGGATGCGGTGCTGGTGGCGCACAAGAACGAATCGCAGAACGTGAAAAAAATCGTCGACCGGCTGAAGAAGATGAAGCGGCCGGAAGCGGACACGCATAACCGCACCTACCGCCCCTGGGGGTTCTATGAGAGCCTGATCCAGGGCGACCGCTTCCAGGTGAAGCGGATCGTCGTCTGGCCGGGGCAGAAACTCTCGCTGCAGAAGCATTTCCACCGCGCCGAACACTGGGTGGTCGTGGCCGGCTGCGCCGCCGTCACCTGCGACGCCGAGGTGCGCATGGTGCACGAAAACGAGAGCATCTATCTGCCGCTCGGCTGCGTCCACCGCATGGAGAATCCGGGCAAGATCCCGCTCACCGTGATCGAGGTGCAGTCCGGCCCGTATCTGGGCGAGGATGACATCGTCCGCATCGAGGACACATACGGGCGGAATTAAAGGAAGGAAGCAGGCGTTTTTTGAAAAAAGCGCCGCAAAAACTTTTGTTGACGCTGGGCCCGTGCCGTCGCGGCGCCACGGGCCCAAAGTCAATAAAGTTTTTTGCTTCCTTCTTAGCTGGCCTCGTCCGGCGTCTGCAGCTTCAGCGACAGCGCGTGCAGCCCGGTCTTGAATTCCCCGTCCAACGCCTCGTGCACGGCGCGCGAGCGGGCGACGCGGGACTGTCCTTGCAGCGCGGCGGCGACCATCCGTACCTGGTAATGGGTTTCACCGGCAGGCAGGCCGTTCCGCCCGGCATGATTGGCATGCTTCGCACTTTCATCGACGATCTCGAGCAGCGCGGGCTTGAAGGCGGTTTCGAGGATTTCCTGAATCCTCTCATATCTGTTCTTCATAATCAGCAGCATCCTAGGCCAGGGTCAGTGTTGCTTATTCGTGTCAAGCGCGCACATTAGGGGCATGATCGCCACTTCACGCAAGCCGCGCGCCTTTGCGCCAGACCCGGACGCTCCGGGCCGGGGCTGCGACATACCGAACTGCCCCCACCAGGGCGAGTTCCGCGCGCCCAAATCGCGTTCGACGCTGCGCGAGTTCTACTGGTTCTGTCTGGACCATGTGCGCGCCTACAACGCCTCCTGGGATTTCTACAAGGACATGTCACCGGACGAGATCGAGGCCGAGCTGCGCGCTGACTCCGCCTGGCAGCGCCCCACCTGGCCGCTTGGCCGGCTTGGCGCCCATGCGCGCATGGACGAGGCGCTGGAGGCCGAACTGAACGCGTTCGCCTTCGGCCAGCACGCCAAACCGGCCCCGCAGGCCGGCGCCCCGCAGGAATTGCGCGAGGCGCTCGGCACCCTGGAGCTGGGCTGGCCGGTGACGCTCGACGAAGTGAAGACCCGCTACAAGGAGCTGGCCAAGCGCCACCACCCCGACGCCAACCATGGCGACAAGGGCTCCGAGGAGCGATTGAAGCGCATCAACCTTGCCTATGCGACGCTTCGTGGCAAACTGGCCGCGAACCAGGCGCGTACCGCCGAGACGGTGGCGGATTAGGGCTGGTTGAACCAACCGTCGGAAGCCGCTCATGTTTACGTCCGAAGCAACAGGATTGAAGATTCAATGAACAATGTCGCCGCATTCGCTGAAACCCGGAACACGCCGACCTCGGCGGTGAACCTGCCCGACACCAAGGTGAAGGCGCGCGACGTGTTCGGTATCGACATCGACATGGAGGTGCCGGCCTTCTCGGTCCGCACCGAGCATGTGCCGGAGATCGACCCGGCCTATCAGTTCGACCGCGAGACCACCCTGGCCATCCTCGCCGGATTCGCCTTCAACCGCCGCGTCATGGTGCAGGGCTATCACGGCACCGGCAAATCCACCCATATCGAGCAGGTCGCGGCGCGGCTGAACTGGCCCTGCATCCGCGTCAACCTGGACAGCCATATCAGCCGCATCGACCTCGTCGGCAAGGACGCGATCGTACTGAAGGACGGCAAGCAGGTCACCGAGTTCCGCGAGGGCATCCTCCCCTGGGCGCTGCAGCATCCCTGCGCCCTGGTGTTCGACGAATATGACGCCGGCCGCCCGGACGTGATGTTCGTGATCCAGCGCGTGCTCGAGGTCGAGGGCAAGCTCACGCTGCTCGACCAGAACCGCGTGATCCGCCCGCACCCCGCCTTCCGGCTCTTCGCCACCGCCAACACCGTGGGGCTGGGCGACACCACCGGCTTGTATCACGGCACGCAGCAGATCAATCAGGGCCAGATGGACCGCTGGAACATCGTCGCCACCCTCAACTATCTGCCGCACGCGCAGGAAGTGGCGATCGTCATGGCCAAGCTCGGCATCTCCGCCTCCGACAAGGAAGCCAAGAAGCGCACCGAGAGCATGGTGGCGCTGGCCGACCTCACCCGTGCCGGCTTCATCGCCGGGGACATCTCCACGGTCATGTCGCCGCGCACCGTCATCACCTGGGCGGAAAACACCCGCATCATGGGCGATGTCGGCTTCGCCTTCCGCCTGACCTTCCTCAACAAATGCGACGAGGCCGAGCGCAACACGGTGGCGGAATACTACCAGCGCTGCTTCAACGAGGAGATCGCGACCGGCCTGCGCGCCGCGGGATGACGCGCCATGGCTGCTAACGACCAGGGAAAAGCCGAGGATTTCAAGCGCGCCACGGCGGGCGCGCTGCGCGCCATCGCCCGCACCGCCGACGTGGACGTGGCCTACCAGCCCGGTCCTTCGGGCCTGGCCGGCAAGCGCGCCCGCCTGCCGGCGCCGTCGCGGGCTTTGCCCGCCGCGGAGATGGCGAAACTGCGCGGCATGGCCGACGCGCTGGCGCTGCGCCTGCGCCACCACGACAATGCGCTGCATACCTCCCGCGCCCCGGCCTCGCGCGAGGCCAAGGACATTTACGATGCGCTGGAGCAGGCGCGGGTGGAAATTATCGGCGCCGCCCATATGGAGGGCGTCTCGGCCAATCTGCGCCGCCGGCTGAATGAGGAATGCGAGACCGAGGGGCTCGACCGCATGACGCGGCGCGACCAGCTGCCGCTGTCCACCGCCCTCTCGCTGCTGGCGCGCGACCGCATGGACCCGGCCTCGGTGCCGGACTCGGCGCAATCCATCCTCTCGCTCTGGCGCCATACGCTGAGCCCGGCGGCCGAGGCGGCGCTGACCGAGCTCGCCGCCGCGCGCGGCGACCAGTCGGCCTACACCAAAGCCTCGCGCAAGCTTCTGGCGGCCCTGGACCTCGCGGAAGCCGAAACCGACACCGAGGAAGACAGCGACTCCGACGACCAGGATGAGACCGGCGAGGATAGCGGGCAACAGGACGATTCACAGCAGGGCGAAGGCCAGACCGAGAGCGAGGAGCAGGCCATGCTGTCCGCTCAGCCGGAACCCTCCGAGGCCGAAGGTGCCGAGCAGGAGGCCGATGCGGACAGCGACCTCGACGATGTCAGCGCCGAGGCCGAGGAGGCGCCCGCCGGGCCGCAGCAACGCCGCGCCGCGCCGCCGGAGGACGAACGCACCGCCTACCACGCCTTCACCCGCGCCAATGACGAAGAGATCGACGCCGAGGAGCTGTGCGACCCGGAAGAGCTGAGCCGGCTGCGCCAGCAGCTCGACCAGCAGCTGCAGCATCTGCACGCCGTGGTCTCGAAACTCGCCAACCGGCTGCAACGCCGCCTGCTGGCGCAGCAAACCCGCGCCTGGGAGTTCGACCTGGAAGAAGGCATGCTGGATTCCGCCCGGCTGTCGCGCATCATCGTCGACCCGCTGCTCGCCCTCACCTACAAGCGCGAGCGCGACACCGAATTCCGCGACACGGTGGTGACGCTGCTGATCGACAATTCCGGCTCCATGCGCGGCCGCCCGATCACCGTGGCGGCGATGTGCGGCGACATCCTGGCCCGCACGCTGGAACGCTGCTCCGTCAAGGTCGAGGTGCTGGGCTTCACCACCCGCGCCTGGAAAGGCGGGCAGAGCCGCGAGCAATGGGTGGCGGCGGGCAAGCCGCCCAACCCCGGCCGGCTCAACGATCTGCGCCACATCATCTACAAGGCTGCCGACACGCCCTGGCGGCGGGCGCGGAAAAATCTCGGTCTGATGCTGCGCGAGGGGCTGCTCAAGGAGAATATCGACGGCGAGGCGCTGCTCTGGGCCTATCGCCGCCTGCTCTCACGGCCGGAACACCGGCGGATCCTGATGGTGATCAGCGATGGCGCGCCGGTCGACGATTCCACCCTCTCGGTCAATACCGGCAACTACCTGGAACGGCATCTGCGCGACGTGATCCACGACATCGAGTCACGCGACCTGGTGGAGCTGATCGCCATCGGCATTGGCCATGACGTGACGCGCTATTACCGCCGCGCCGTGACCATCGTCGACGCCGAAGAGCTGGGCGGCACGATGATGCGCAAGCTGACCGAACTGTTCGACGAGGACGAGGCCGCGGCCTGGTCACGTGTGGCCGGGCAGCGCGCGGCGTTGGTGGGGTAAAGCAAGGGAAGCAAGCAGCCGCTTTTTGAAAAAAGCGGCGCAAAAACTTTTATCAACTTGGGCCGGCGGCGGTGAAACCCGCACGGCCCAGATTAACAAAGTTTTTTTGCTTCTTTTTGTTCACAAAAAGAAGCCTTCCTTTCTTGCTTGGGCAGTCAGCCGCGACCCGTTCGATCGCGGCGCCGGGCGGCACGACAGGGCGACGCAGCAGCCCGGCCAGCCCTTCCGCCACCGCGATCGAATGCCGGTACTGGCAGGGCCGGGCCAGATGGTCCTCGCCATTGAAGAAATCCTCCGGCGGGTAGAGGCTGCGGTTGGGCAGGACCAGGAATGCCCCGCCCTGCGCAGTGTAGAGGCCGGCGATGGCCCGGACCGCATCGTCGTTGAGCGCCTGGGTGGAGAAATCCGTCGGCAGCCCGCCGATCACGATGACCCCGCGCGCCGCCTCCGCCGCGACGAAACGGGCGATGAGCGCCGCCCCATACCCTTGGCTGATGTCCTGCACGGGCGGCACGGCGCGGGCCGGGTGGCGCAGCAGGTCCGGCGCGGCATCGGCGAGGCGGTTGTCGATCCGGTCGCCTTGCGCATCATATTCCCGCGCCAGCAACGCCTCGGGCGAAACGCCGTGCCGCGCCAGCGCCATCTCCGCGAGCGCATCCAGCGCGTCGGCCAGCGTGCAGCAGAACAGCGCGCCGAAAATCCGGTCCGGCGGCAGGTGCGCCAGCAGCGCCCGGTCATGGCGCCAGAGCAAGAACCCGTCCGCGGCAGCATCGTATTGGCGGCGGGTGGCGGTGTATTGCGCCAGCTCCATCGGCAGATAGACCACATCGCCACGGCGCAGAAACGGGGCGTCGCGGCGGAAAATTTCGTCGAGCCCGATGCCGACCGCCGTGCCGCCATTCTCGCAGGGCAGTGCCAGCATCGCGCCGATCACCACGCAGGAATGTGAGTAGGAGGCGTTGGACCCCGCCAGGATGAGGATTTTCGGCGATGGCAGGGCGGCGAGGCGCTGGGCCTTCTGCACCATTTCCGTGCGCAGCAAATCGAGCGACAGCGGCCGATCGAGCCAAAAGCCGAAGGCCAGGACGTAAAGCAGGACCGAGAGCGCGCAGCAGGCAGGCAGGCGCAGGCCAGGGTTAGCAAAGAAAGTGGCCGCTTTTTGAAAAAAGCGGCGCAAAAACTTTTTGTTTACGCTGGGCCGGTGGCGGTGACACCACCACGGCCCAAAGTTTACAAAGTTTTTTTGCTTCTTTTTGTTCACAAAAAGAAGCCTTCCTTTCTCAAAACTGAAAATACAAAAACGGCACGGCCGCGGGCGCGAAGAACAGCGCCTGCATGCAGAAGCCGAAGCCTGCCACCAGCGCGGCACTCCGCCCCCAGCCCGCCCGCCCCGGCGCGGCCTCCGGCACGGCCAGCGCCACGAACCAGGCAAGCCCCAGCAGCAGGCCGGCCTGCGCCAGGCTGACGGTGCGCGCATCACCGAGCCAGGGCAGCACCGGCACGATGTGAACAAGCTTGGCCAAGCCCGGCACCAAAGCGGCATAGAAGGAAGGCAGCGCGACTCCATGCGCGCCGCACAGCCCGGCATAGAAATCCATCGTCGCCGCCCATCCCGGCGCGCGGAACGGCACCCAGGCCAGCAGCACGCAG
>Ga0310811_10000419_pt1 | contig 57352 bp, 52 predicted proteins | sample YCmetagenome_FD_207642 | JGI IMG/M metagenome (GOLD analysis project Ga0310811, IMG submission 207642) | Soil microbial communities from experimental microcosm in Duke University, North Carolina, United States - YC | ecosystem: Engineered > Artificial ecosystem > Soil microcosm > Unclassified ... | reverse complement strand
TCCCACTCGACAACCGGTCGGTTCGGCTCACTCATGCCCACCGGGTACCCGCGAGACCCTCCGGTACACGGGACCGTGACCGGTCAGACCCGGACCGCCGGCCCCGCGTCGGCGCGGCGGCACCGGCAGGTGCGGACGGCCCGGACGGTCCGGACGGTGCGGACGGCCCGGGCGTCAGACCAGCTGCTGCTCCCGGGGCCGCAGGTCCGCGGCGGGGAAGGGCGGACGGGCGTCGAAGCGCAGCGACATCCTGCCGGCGGCCCGCCAGGCGCGGGCGACGAGGTCGGTGTCCTCGTCGGTCACGAGGTTGCCCATCACCCGGAGGGCCACGGTCATGAGCCCGCGCGAGCGCATGCCGATCGGGCCGGCCAGCGGCAGCAGGCGTGGGATGGTGAAGATCCCGGCGATCCGCCGCGCGATGGAGAACGCCTGGCCGTAGTGGGTGCGCAGGGTGGCCGGCCAGGCCACGGCCAGGTCCCGGTCCTGCGCCATCAGCTCCGCGACCAGCCGCCCGGTCTCCAGCCCGTAGTCGATGCCCTCGCCGTTGAGCGGGTTCACGCAGCCGGCGGCGTCTCCGATCAGGGCCCAGTTGGGGCCCGCGACCCCGGACACCGCGCCGCCCATCGGCAGCAGCGCCGATTTGTGGATCCGGACCGGGCCGTCGAGTTGCCAGTCGTCGCGGCGCAGGTCGGCGTAATGCTCGATGAGCGCGCGCAGCCGTATGTTGGCCGGTCGCTTCTCCGTGGCGAGGGTGCCGACCCCGATGTTGACGTCGCCGTTGTTCAGCGGGAACACCCAGCCGTAGCCGGCGAGCACCTCGTTCTCGGTGCCGCGCAGCTCGAGGTGGGAGCTGATCCACTCGTCGTCACTGCGCCCGGAGCGGATGTAACCCCGTGCCGCGACCCCGAACGCGGTGTCCCGGTGCCACTCCCGCCCGAGCACCCGGCCCAGGGTGGATCGAGCCCCGTCCGCTACCACCAGGCGCGAACACCGAACCGTGGTGGTGGTGCCGTCGGCCGTCTGGAACACCACAGCGGCGACCCGCTCGCCGTCACGCACCACGTCGACCGCGCGGGCCCCTTCGAACGGGACGGCGCCGGCCTCCAGCGCCACCTCCCGGATGCGCGCGTCGAGCTCCACCCGGGCGACGGCGCCACCGTTGGCCGGCAGCGAACCCCCCGGCCAGGGCAGCAGCAGCTCCTGTCCGAAGCCTGCCGCCCGCAGGCCCCGGTTCGTCCCCTGCGCCCGGACCCAGTCGTCGAGCCCGAGCCGGTTGAGCTCGGCGATCGCGCGGGGGGTGAGACCGTCACCGCAGGCCTTGTCCCGCGGGAAGGTCTTCTCGTCGGCCAGCAGGACGTCGAGCCCGGACCGCGCCGCCCATGCCGCCGCCGCCGACCCGGCCGGCCCGGCACCGACGACGAGCACGTCGGTGGAATCGGGAACGCCGGTGGGGCCGATCTGGGATGCCATGCCACCAGTGTCGCAAGTGCGGCGACCGGCCGACGCCCGCCCGGCCGTGATCGTGCCCTCACAACCGCCGTTTCCGACGGCGGGATCACCGGTAGCAGGATCACCGGTAACGGCGCGGCACCGTCCACGGGCGACCGAACTCCTCGTTGAACGACTCCGGGTCGAAGTGGCTGTCGCCCCCGGCGGGGAAGCTGGTCAGCTCGCCGAACACGACCCGCCCGTCGACGTCGTACAGGTCGACCCGCACGAAGTCGGTGCCGGCGCCGAGCCGCTGGGCCACGTCGATCATCTCGGGCAGGCACGCGGGCCTGGGGGGTTCCGGGTCGGCCCAGGGAAGGCCCCCGCTGAGCGGCAGGTGCTGCCAGTCGGGCCGGAAGAAGTCCTGGGTCCGCCGGCCGAACCGCCCGGCGTCGACCTGCACGAACTCGCATCGTCCGTGGTAGACGAAGAACTTGTAGTCGTCGGGGATCCGCCCGCCCGGGCCGGCGAGCAGCTCCTCGACGATGATCCGTCGCGGGATCCGCCCGTACACCCATTCGCGGTTGGGTCCCTGCCCGTAGAGCTGGGCCAGCCAGCCCCCCGCTATGCGGATCACGTCGTCGCGGGGCGCGTACTCGGGGCGGACGTGCCGGTACACCCAGCTGCCCGGTTCGGTCGGCAGGCGGGCCTCGGCGGGGGCACGGCCGGAGACGACGATCGCCGTCCCGCTGCCGTGCGTCGGCTTGACCACGTACGCGTCGGGCAGTACCAGCTCACGCAGCGCTTCGGGGTCGTCGACGATCGCGTACGCCCGGGGCAGGTACCGCTGCCCCACCATCGCGGCCACGTGGTCGCGGACCGCCGCCTTGTCGGCGAAGGTCACGACGAGCTCGCGGTGGTCGCGCAGCATCTTGTGGCGGACCTTCTCGCGGAACGTGCGGGGGTTGCGGGTGCGCCACAGCCGGGCCGCGCGGACGAGCCGGCTCCGCTCCCGCAGGCGGACGCCGTCCGCGCGAGGGGAAGCGTGCCCACCCGTTCGGTCCCGCCGTGCCGGAGTCACCTGGTCAGGCTACGGGTGGCCCGGAGCTCGGGCTCGCGACGACGGCCGGCCCCCTGGTGCTCGGGAGCCGGCCGTCGTCCTCGCTATGCCCCCTAGTGGTAGGCATGAACCACCGCGTGCCCCAGTCCCCGCCCGATGAGCCACCGGTTCACCGGCACGGTGAGTACGAACGCCACCAGGAGCGCAAGGGCCAACGACGCCCAGAACAGCCATGAGGTCAGGCCGGCGTCCATCGCGCCGGGCACCGAGATCACAACCGCGTTGTCGACGATCTCCATCACGGCGATCGAGACGGTGTCGGCGGCGAGTGCCACCTTCAGCGCCTGCGGAAAGCTCAGGCCGGCCCGCAGTACTCCACGCATGGTGAGCCCGTAGCCGAAGACGAACGCCAGCGCCACGGCGAGCACGATCGTGGTCAGGTTGGGCAGGCCGAGCGCGGTACCGATGATCATCCCGAGTACTTCGCCGATGGCGCAGCCGGTGAGGCAGTGCAGGGTGGCCATGGCGGCGACCCGCCAGCTCGTGCCCCCCGCCCCGTGCGCCGCGTGCGCCGCGTGCGCCTCGTGCGCCGCGTGCGCCTCGTGCGCGGTGTGCCCCTCGTGCGCGGTGCGCGCCTCGTGTTCTTGGTCTACGTGGTGTCTGTTCACCGGAGTCTCCTTGGTCCGACGTTGCCAGCCTGACGCCGCCCGTGCGCGCTTCACCGGTGCCTGCGTGGCCCATCCTCGGATCCCGGCGCACTGAGCTGCAACGAAAGATACATACACCTACCCCCTAGGGGCATATGACGAGTACCACGCGGCCTTCCTCCCGAGATCTCTTGCTTACCCATACCCCCTAGGGGTACATGTACGGCCAGGTCGACACGAACAAGGAAAGGGAGAAGGACATGAACACCGCTACGAAGCTCTCCGCCTACGGTGCGGCGATCGCCCTGATCACCGGGGGCGGCTACGCGATCGGGACCACTGTCGGCCCGCTCTCCGCCGCCGCCCCGAGCGGACACGCCTCGACACACGGCCACACGGGCGCGTCGGCCGCGGCCGACCAGCCCGCGGGATTGACGTCGAGCCGGGGCGGCTACACCCTGACGCCCACCGGCTCGGCCCTGACCCCGGGCGCCACCAGCGACTTCTCCTACCGGATCGAAGGACCCGGCGGCGCACCGGTCACCGCGTTCGACGTCGAGCACAACAAGCGCATGCACCTGATCGTGGTGCGCCGGGACACCACGGGCTTCCAGCACCTGCACCCGGTGATGGCACCTGACGGGACGTGGAGCGTGCCGTTGTCGGTACCGTCGGCCGGCTCCTACCGAGTCTTCGCCGACTTCACCCTGAACGGCGGCCCGGCGATGACGCTGGGCATCGACGTCCCCGCCCCGGGCCCCTACCAGCCGGTTCAGCACTCGCCCAGCCGCGTGGCACACGTCGACGGGTACACCGTCGAGCTGACCGGGGAGCTGGTACCCGGGAGGGAATCACCGGTCACGCTGGCGGTCAGCAAGGACGGCGCGCCGGTCACCGACCTGCAGCCCTACCTGGCCGCCTACGGGCACCTGGTGGCGCTACGCGAGGGCGACCTGGCCTACCTGCACGTGCACCCCGAAGGCTCGCCGGGCGACGGGCGCACGCCGGCCGGACCGACGATCCGATTCGTGGCCGAGGTTCCCAGCGCCGGGAGCTACCGGTTGTTCCTGGACTTCCAGCACAACGGGGTCGTGCGCACAGCGGAGTTCACCGTGCCCACCGGCGCCGCTCCGGCCGCGATCCACGGTGCCCCGGTGCGGTCATCCACCTAGGCCCACGGGCTACAGCTTCTCCGGCGGGGTGGCCGAGCCGGCGATGAGCTCGGCCGACCGTGCCCGTTTGAGCCAGCTGTGCAGGCCGGACTCCCAGCTGAAGCCGATCGCGCCGTGCAGCTGGACGGCGTCGCCGCAGATGTGCGTGCAGTCCGGGATCCCACGCCGCACCGCCGCCCGGATCAGGGCCGGGTCGCCGTCGCTGCCGTCGAGAGAGACGGCGGCGCGGAAGGCTCCGGCCTGGGCCAGGCGCAGGAGCTGGTAGGCGTCGGCGCAGCGATGCTTGTAGGCCTGGAAGGAGCCGATCGGGCGGCCGAACTGGTGACGCTCCGCCGCGTACGCGATGGTGGCGGCCAGCGCCCGGCGGGCGGCCCCTGCGGCGTCCAGGGCACATGCCTGGCCCACGTACAGCCGCAACCGGTCGTGCGCCGCCGGCGCGGTGAGCCGGGGCAGGTCGGCCGTCGAAACCGCGTCCAGAACGACCCGGTGCAGGTGGCGGCTGGGGTCGACCGACGGTAGTGCCTCCAGCTCGACCGCCTCGCGCGGCACCACAACCAGGGTGGGCCGCCCGTCGCCTGCGACCGGCACGACCAGCACCGCCGGGTCGGCGGCGCCGTGCACCGTCAGCTCCCCGGACACTCCCGCGTCGTCGGCGGTGAAGCCCCCGGGCGGGCCGTCCAGGGCGAGCGCGGCGGTGAGCTCGCCGGTGGCGATCCTCGGCATCAGCTGCTCGGCGGTCGGCCCGGGCTCGTCGAGGAGCAGCCGGCCGAGCACACCGGTGGTCCAGACCGCGGCGGTGGCCGCACAGGTGGCACCGGCGGCTTCGATGATCGGGGCCAGGTCGGCGAACTCGCCGCCACTGCCCCCAGCCTGCTCGGGGATGCCGATGCCGAACCAGCCCAGGTCGGCGCCGGCCAGCGGGTCCGATGCGTGCTTGGCCAGGTAGTCCTCGGCGACGGCGGCGATCTCCCGGCGGTCGGGGTCCAGTCCGGGGTAGCTGAGGTCGGTCATCGGGTCGCTCCGCTCGCCGCACGGATCCTGGGTTCCCGGGGCAGGCCGAGGATCTTCTCCGCGATGATGGTGCGCTGGATCTCGTTGGTGCCCGCGGAGATGGTCCAGCCCCACGAGCCGAGCCAGTCGGTCATCGGGCCACCGCCGACGAAACCGCGGAAGTGCGGGTCGCCGGTGGCGATCAGCGAGGCGGTGCCGGAGGCGACCGTGGCGAAGTCCATGACGTCGTGCAGCAGCTCGCTGAAGGTCAGCTTCAGCAGGGAGGCCAGGCTGCCGGAGTTCCCGGCGTCCTCCAGGGCGTCCACCGCGTCCAAGGCGAGCGCGCGGGCCAGCGTGACCCGGTCCTGCAAATCGGCCAGCCGGGCCCGGAGCGCGGTGGACGCACCGTCCCGGTCGATCACGGCGGCCTGTCGCTCCAGGGCCACGCTGATCCGGACCAGCAGGTCGAACCCGAGCGGCCCGCGTTCGGCGGTCAGGGTCCGCTGGGCCACCGCCCAGCCCTGGCCGACCTCGCCGATGACGTCCCCATCGGGGATGTGCACCCTGTCCAGGAAGATCTCGCAGTACTCCTGGTAGCCGGTGTTCTGCCGGATCGGGCGGACCTCGACCCCGGGGGCCTCCATGTCGAGCACGAAGTAGGTGATCCCGGCCGCGCCGGCGCTGTCCGGGTCGGTGCGGGCCAGCAGCAGGCACCACTTCGCGGTGTCGGCGTTGGTCGACCAGATCTTCTGCCCGCTGACCTCCCAGCCGCCCTCGACCCGGGTGGCCGGCAGCCGCAGCGAGGCCAGGTCGGAGCCCGAGCCGGGTTCGGAGAAGCCCTGGCACCAGCCCTCGCCCCGGATCGCGGCGGGGATGAACCGCTGCTGCTGCTCGGGCGTACCGGCCATCAGGAACGTGCTGGGCACGTGGTGCAACGACACGATGAACGCTTCCAGGCCCGGTGCGTCGGCGCGGGCCCACTCCTCGTAGATGATCGTCTGCTCGCGCGCGCCGAACCCACCGCCGCCCCACTCGGGATTCAGCGCGGGCGCGGCGAAGCCCTTGGTGTTCAGCGCCGCCAGCCACTCCAGCAGGGCCTCCCGGTAGCGCCCGGGGTCCATCTCGCGGGAGCGCCGGTTCCACTCCTTCGGCGCGTGGTCACGGAACCAACTCGCGACCTCGCCGCGGAAGGTGTCCAGATCGGTGTCCGCCATGGTCAGTTTCCTTCCGCCGCGCGTTGCGGTTGCGCGGCTTCGCCGGCCTGCCGCTGCCCGAAGACGCCGGTCATGATGAAGTCGGTGAGCTCGTCGAGCAGCTCCTCCTGGGTGGGGCGGTCCCAGCCCCCGGGCACGAACCACGGGTCGAGCGCGCTCACCGAGAAGATCAGCCCGAACATGAACCGGTGGGTCAGGCGCAGCTTGCGGGCGTCGAACCCGCCACCGCCGCGGTGCCAGCGCTCCATGCCCATCCGGTTGAGCCGGGCGAAGAACTCGTCCAGCCGGCGCACCGCCTCCCGCGCCGCACCCTCGGACTCAGGGTCGCCGTGCGCGGACATCAGCGCCAGCACGGCGTTGCGGTTGCGGTGCAGGTACTTGTAGAACTGCTCGACACTCTGGCGGGTGATGCTCTCGTCGGTCCAGCCGTCCTGGGCCATGGTCTCGGCGAAGAACGCCTCGTACTCGGTGAGGAAGCCGAAGAACGGGCCGAGTACGGCCGCTGCGAACAGCTCCGATTTCGACCCGAACTGCCGGTAGATCGTCGTCTCCGACGTCCGGGCGGCCAGCGCGATCTCCTTGGTGCTGGTGCCGCCGTAGCCCTTGCCCGCGAACAGGTCGGCGGCCACCTCGAGCAGCGCCGTCCGCACCGCCGCGGTGCTGCGCCGGGAGCCCGGCCGCGTCGGCGCGAGCTCCCGCGGAGCGTCCTGCGGGGGCTGCGCCATGGCCGGATCGTAACCCAGCGCGCCTGCAACCGATAGGTAGTGTCTACCACCTATCGAGCCACACCAACTCTTGACAGCCGGGTCGATCGGGGCAAATCATCTGCACCGGGTACACGGGTTTTGGACCTGGTAGCAGTGAAGGCCTAGCGTCCGGTAGTGGACACTCCGCAGAAGGAGATCATGATGGGCAGCCAGGACGCGGCATTCGACTTCCGCAACAGCTCGATCACCAACGGCGTACAGGGGCTGGAGTGCCCGCAGGCCCGGTACACCGAGCTGGCCGAGAAGCGGGTCGAGTACGTCGACGGGGTGACCAACCTGTTCCGCTGGGAGGACATCACCCGGATCAACCGGCACCCCGCGGTCCTGGGCCAGGGCGGGTCCGGGGTGACCCTGGGATCGGCCCGCCCGCTGATCCCCAACGACATCGACGGGCCGATCCACGCCCGCTGGCGCGCGCTGCTGGACCCGATGTTCGCGCCCAAGGTGGTGGCCAGGTGGGAGCAGTCCTTCCGCGACCTGGCCGGCGAGCTGCTCGACCGGTTCCCGGCCGCGGAAAAGATCGAGCTCAATTCGGCGTACTGCACCCCGCTGCCGTCCCGCATGTTCCTGAACATCCTCGGCGCCCCTCAGGACGACCTGGCGTTCTTCCTGGAGTTCAAGGACGGTGTGCTCCGCCCGGAGGGCAAGACGGCCGAGGAGGTCGTCAGCAACTCCAACAAGGCCGGCGCGAAGCTCAACGCCTACTTCGCCACCATGCTGGCGCAGCGCCGCGCCGAACCGGAACCGCGCGACGACCTCATCGGCGCCCTCATGAGCGCGGAGCTGGACGGCGAGCCGCTCACCGAGGAGCAGATCACCGACATCCTCTACGTGATGATGCTGGCCGGGCTGGACACCGTCACCGCCACCCTGACCTTGATCTTCTCCTGGCTCGCCCGCCACCCGGACGTCCGCGCCCGCATCGTCGCCGATCCGTCGCTGATCCCCGGCGCGGTCGAGGACATCATGCGCTTCGAGACCCCGGTGCCGGCGGTGAACCGGCACCCGCAGGAGGACATCGACCTCGGTGACGGGCTGATCGTGCGCAAGGGCGAGACCCTGCACTGCCTGGTCGCGGCCGCGAACGTCGACGCCGCCGCTTTCCCGGACCCGCTGACGGTGGACATCGAACGGCCCCGGCGTACGCACATCGCCTACGCCAGCGGCACCCACCGCTGCCTCGGCTCGCACCTGGCCCGCCTGGAGCTGCGGGTCGCGGTGGAGGAACTGCTGCGCCGCCACCCCGACTTCGAGCTCGACGCGGGCGACCCGCCGCGCTACCACAACGTGGTCATTCGGATGGCCACCAGACTTCCCGTCACCTTCCCGGCTCGGAACGGAGCTCAGGCATGACCAGCAGTCTCAACGGCAAGGTCGCCGTCATCACCGGGGGAGCGCGGGGGCAGGGCCGCAGCCACGCCCTGCGACTGGCCCGCGAGGGCGCCGACATCGTGGTGTGCGACATCGCCGCCGACATCCCCGGCTGCCCACTCACCCTGGCCCGCCCGGAAGACCTCGAGGAGACCGTCAAGCTGGTCGAAGCTCTGGACAGGCGCTGTCTGGCCATCCAGGCCGACGTCCGCGACACCGCCCAGATCAACGGGGTCGCAGAGGCCGCGATGGCCGAGTTCGGCCGGATCGACATCCTGTGCGCCAACGCCGGCATCCTGTCGCTGGTCAACAACTCCTGGGAGATCGACGACGCCGCCTGGGACGCCATGATCGGCGTCAACCTCAGCGGGGTGTTCAAGTCCTGCCGGGCGGTGATCCCGCACATGCTCGCCGGCGGTAACGGGGGGTCGATCATCATCACCTCGTCGATCGCCGGCCTGAAGGCACTGCCGGCGATCACCCACTACGTGGCGGCCAAGCACGGCACGGTCGGGCTGATGCGCGCGTTCGCCCGCGAGCTCGCCCCGCACAGCATCCGGGTCAACACCGTGCACCCCTCCGCGGTGGACTCCCCGATGGCCCGCGACGAGAGCTTCGGTGCCTGGGCGGCGGCGAACGCCGAGCAGGCCACCACCATGTACGCCAACCTGATACCGGTGGAGTCGATGGAGGAGTCCGACATCTCCGACGCGGTCGCGTTCCTCGCCTCCGACCAGTCCAAGTTCATCACCGGCTGCACCCTCAACGTCGACGCTGGATGGTTGCTGAAATGAGCAAGCTCAACATGGTCCGCCAGATCGGTTCGCTGGCCGGTCACGTGCTGGCCGAGAAGGTCCGGCCGCACCGCCCCACCGACCTTTCCCAGGTGCCGGCCTCGCCCGATCACCTCACGACCGAATACCTCACCGCCGCGCTCTGTGCCCGCGTCCCGGGCGCGCAGGTCACCGGATTCACCATCGGCGGCGGCAGCGACGGTTCCACCTCCCGCGCGGCGCTGACCGTCACCTACAACGACGCCGGCACCGCCGCCGGGCTGCCGGCAGAGGTGTTCACCAAGGCCACCCCGAAGCTGACGTCGCGGCTGATCACCGTGCCCAGCGGGGCGCTGTTCACCGAGGAGCGCTTCTACAACTCCATCCAGCCCGAGCTCGGCGACCTGGAGACCCCCACCGGGTACCACGCCGCCGTGGACCTGGCCTCGGGCCGCTCGATGTTCCTGCTGGAGAACATCGCGGTCACCCGGGGCGCGACCTTCGGCGACACCCGCGAGCTGTACGTCGACCGGGCGAAGGCCGAAGACCAGATGCGGCTGCTGGCCACCCTGCACGGCCGGTTCTGGGACAGCCCCCGGCTGACCGGTGACCTGGGGTGGATGAAGACCTCGCTGCAGTTCCAGATCGACTGCAACGAGGCGATCAGCTTCGAGGGCCGCAGCCTGGTCGGGCTGCAGCGGGCGGCCGACGTCGTCCCGGCCCAGCTGCACGATCGCGGTCCGGACATCTGGGCGGCGGCGATGCGGTCGCTGGAGTCCAACGTCAGCCTGCCGATGACCGTGCTGCACTCCGACGTGCACCTGAACAACTGGTACGTCACCGGCGAGGGCCGGATGGGCCTGTGCGACTGGCAGCTGATGACCCGGGGCAACTGGGCCCTCGACGTCGCCTACGCGCTCACCTCCGCGCTGACCGTCGAGGACCGGCGGGCCTGGGAGCGGGAGCTGATCGGGATCTACCTGGACGCCCTGGGTTCCGCCGGTGGGATCGCGCCGGCCTTCGACGAGGCCTGGCTGCGCTACCGCCAGCAGGTCTTCCACGGGTTGATCTTCTGGCTCTACACCATCGGCCACGGCCGGCTGCAGCCCGCGATGCAGCCCGACGACGTCTCCCGGATCAACCTCGAACGGATGACCAACGCCCTGGTCGACCTCGACTCCCTGGAGAGCATCTGATGGCCCACCGGGTGATCCAGTGGGCCACCGGCCAGGTCGGCATGCCCGCGCTGCGCGGCATCATCGACCACCCCGACCTGGAGCTGGCCGGCCTGCTGGTCACCAGCGAGGCCAAGGACGGCCGGGACGCCGGCGAGCTGTGCGGCACCGGCCCGGTCGGGGTCACCGCCACCCGCGACCGGGACGCCATCCTGGCCCTGGACGCGGACTGCGTGAGCTACGCCGCCACCGACGTCGGCCGGGTGGACGCGGTGATCGACGACCTCTGCGCGATCCTTGCCTCCGGCAAGAACGTGGTGAACAACTCGATCACCCGGCTGGTGCACCCCGCCGCCGTCGAGCCCGAGACGATCAAGCGGCTGCAGCAGGCCTGTGAGCAGGGCGGGTCCACGCTGTACAACACCGGCATCCACCCCGGCGTGGTCAGCGACGCGCTGCTGTTCGCGCTGACCGGCCTCGCCCAGCGGATCGACTCTATCTCGGCGGCGGAACTGCTCGACTGCTCCTGCTACGACCCGGTGGTGATCCACGCGCTCGGGTTCGGCAAGACCGTGGAGCAGGACGCCGCCGAGTTCGACACCGCGATTTTGCACTACTACTGGGGCCCGGTGATCAGCGCGCTGTCCGAGTCGTTCCGGCTCGAGCTCGACGAGATCCGGGTGTTCCGGCACGTGCACACCGTCGACGAGGGTTTCACCATGTCCAGCGGGTTGGAGATCCCGGCCGGCACCATCGGCGCCATCCACTACGGCCTCGAAGGCATCGTCGACGGCAACGTGCGGATCACCGCGGAGAACTACGAGAAGAGCCGCTCGGAGGTGCACCCCGAGGGCTGGCCGATGTTCCCCATGCACCAGGACCGGCAGGCCGGCGGCTACCGCATCCTGGTCCGCGGGGAACCCGACATGCAGCTCGACCTCGCCTTCGGCGGTCCCGATCCGCTGGTCGACGTCCTGGCCAGCACCGGCATGGCCGCGGTCAACGCCATCCCGTCCGTGGTCGCGGCACCCGCGGGTGTCGTCCGTTCCTTCGAGGACCTACCCCACGTCCGCGGCTTCATGCTGAGCTGACCCGATGTGGTGCTGGGCGCGGGGTCACTTGTCGGTCAGCCCCAGATCTCCTCGGCGGTCTCCACCACCAGCCGCAGCTTCGCCACCTGCTCGTCGAAGGTCAGCGCGTTGCCCTCGACGGTGGAGGAGAACCCGCACTGCGGCGACAGGCACAGCTGCTCCAGCGGCACGTACCTCGCCGCCTCCTCGACCCGGCGCTTGAGCACGTCCTTGGACTCCAGCTCGGCCCGCTTGGTGGTGACCAGCCCCAGCACCACCTGCTTGCCCGGTGGCACGAACCGCAGCGGCTCGAACCCGCCCGAGCGCTCGTCGTCGAACTCGCAGAAGAACCCGTCCACGTCCAGCTCGCCGAACAACGCCTCGGCGACGAAGTCGTAGCCACCTTCGGCCGCCCACGACGACCGGTAGTTGCCCCGGCACATGTGCGTGGTCACCCGCATGCCCTCGGGGCGACCCGCCAGCGCGGCGTTGATCGTGCGCAGGTAGCGCAGGTGCTGGTGCTCGGCGTCGTCGCCCTTCTCCGCCAGCTGGGCGCGCTGGGCCGGGTCGTTGAGGTAGGCCAGGCTGGTGTCGTCGAACTGCAGGTAGGTGCAGCCCAGCTCACCGAGCGCGCGGACCTCGGCGGCGTACGTGGCAGCCAGGTCGACCCAGAACTGCTCGATGTCCGGGTAGACCTCACGGTCGATGGCCGCGGTGCCGCCCCGGTAGTGCACCATGCTGGGCGAGGGCACGGTCAGCTTCGGTACCGCGGTGCGCACGGTCGAGGCGAGGAATCGGAAGTCGTCACCGAAGATGGTGTGCTCCAGCCGCACCGGCCCGCGCACCGCCAGCCCGGCCGAGGTGAACGCCGACTCCCCGGACGCGTTGCGCATCGGCACCCGGATCTGCTCGTCGGTGCGTTCGACCCCGCCGAGCTGGTAGATGAAGTCCATGTGCCACGAGGTGCGGCGGAACTCGCCGTCGGTCGCGGCGCGCAGGCCGATCTCCTCCTGCACCCGCACGACGTCCCGGATCGCCTCGTCCTCGACCGCGCGCAGCTCGTCGAGGTCCAGCCGCCCGGCCGCGTGCGCCTCCCGGGCCTCCAGAAGGGCACGCGGCCGCAGCAGGCTTCCGACGTGATCGGCTCTGAACGGGGGTTCGGTGTTGGCAGCCATGTCCGACCAAGGTAGCGGGCGGTGGCGTGCCGTACAGGCCCTGACGGTCGACTTACCCCGTTCGGCCTGAACGGTCAGGGTCCCGGATCGGCCGGCTGGTCTGGACGTGGCCTCAGGGGGTCAGCGAGAACCCCGCGTAGCCGTCGGCGGCCACCTCGTCGCACTTCTGCCGGTAGAGGCCGCAACCTCCGACGTAGGGCATGAAGACGCGCGGCTTGCCGGGCACGTTCGCGCCGGTGTACCAGGAGTCGGCCTGGGGCAGCAGGGTCGTGTCCGCCACCTCGTTGACGTGATCGACCCAGGCGGACTCGGCGTCGGGCAGGGCCTCCATGCGCTGCAGGCCCTTGCTGCGCAGATGGTCGATCGCCTCGGCGATCCAGTCCACGTGCTGCTCGATCGACACGACCATGTTGCTGAACACCGAGGGGCTTCCAGGGCCGGTCACCAGGAACATGTTGGGGAACCCGGATACGGCGAGACCGAGCAGGGTGGCCGGACCGGCGTGCCACTTCTCCCGCAGCGTCCGCCCGCCGCGACCCTCGATGTTGATCGACAACAACGCGCCGGTCATGGCGTCGAAGCCGGTGGCGAAGACGATCGTGTCGACCGCGAGCTCGGTGTCGCCGACGAGGATCCCCCGCGGGGTGATCCGCTCGATCGGGTTCGCCTTGACGTCGACCAGCTCGACGTTGTCCCGGTTGAAGGTCTCGAAGTAGTCGATGTCCACGCAGATCCGCTTGCCCCCGAGCGGGTAGCCGCTGGGGGTGAGCTTCTCGGCGATGGCCGGGTCGGACACCCGCTGGCGGATCTTGTCCGCGATGAAGTCCTTGACGGAGTCGTTGGCGCGCTGATCCACCAGGAGATCGGTGAACGCGACGTACATCGGCAGCCCGCCCATCTCCCACTGCTTCTCGAAGATGGCCTGCCGCTCCTCGGGGGTCACCGCCATCGCGGCGACGTCGTTGCCCGACCAGCTACCGCCGAGCATCGACTGGCGGGCGAACTGCCGGATCGCCGGGAAGTTGTCCGCGCACGCCTGACGATCCGCGTCGGACAGCTCCCGGTTGAACGCCGGCACGCTGTAGTTGGCGGTGCGCTGGAGCACGAACAGCTGCTCGGCCTGTTCCGCGATGACCGGGATCGACTGGATGCCCGAGGAGCCGGTGCCGATGACGGCGACCCGCTTGCCGGTGAAGTCGACGCCCTCATGGGGCCACGCGCCGGTGTGGTACCAGTCGCCGGTGAAGGAGTCCAGGCCCTCGACGTCGGGCAGGCGCGCGGTCGACAGGCACCCGGTGGCCATGATGACGAACTTGGCCGACAGGTGCTCGTCCCGGTCCGTCGTCACCGTCCAGCGCCCGGAGCGCTCGTCGAGCACGGCGCTCGACACCCGCGTCCCGAGCTGGATGTCGGGCCGTAGCTCGAAGCGGTCGGCGACGTGGTTGAGGTAGGCCAGGAGCTCCTCCTGCCGGGGGTAACGCTCGCTCCACACCCACTCGCGCACCAGGTCCTCGGAGAACGAGAACTGGTAGTCGAAGCTCTCGACGTCGCAGCGAGCGCCCGGGTAGCGGTTCCAGAACCAGGTACCGCCGACGCCGTCCGCGGCCTCGATGACCCGGACGTTCAATCCCCGACGGCGAAGTTCGTACAGCGCGTACAGGCCGGCGAATCCGGCGCCGACGACGACCACGTCGTAATCGGTCGTCTCGGGCCCAGTGGTGGACGGCATGTGAACTCCCGTTCAGTGCTACGTGCGTGGGGTGGGGTTCGTGCGATGCCCGGCCGGCCGCGCGACGGCGATTCGGCGTCTCCGGGCCCGCCTGGGACTTGGCCGCAGTCAATCGCAGCCCGGGAGCGCTGTCATCGGGCTGACCGGGCAGTTGATCGCCGGAAGTTGTGCTCGCGCCACAATGCGGGCCGCGAACCTCGGGGCAGGCCGGTCAGCTCACGGCGCGGTCGGCGTGAGTACCGCGGAGCCCAGCCAGCGGCACGCGTGCAGCGCCAGCTCCAGGTCCATCCGGCTTTCCCGGACCGGCCTGCCCAACTGCTGCTCGGCGCGTTTGATCCGGTACATCACGGTGTTCTTGTGGCACGCGAGCCGGTCGGCGGCCGCGCTGTGGCTGCCCCCGGTGTCGAGGAACGCCGCGAGGCTCTCGCGCAGCCGCGCGCTCGGCTCGTCGTCGGCGGCCAGCGGTCCGAGCGTGTCCCGGACCCATTCCCCGGCCCGGTCGAGGTCCGTACAGAGGAAGCCGAGGTTCGCCACCTCCCGGTAGGGCGTGACGGTCTCGGCCGCGTCGCCGGCCGCGAGCGCGACCGCCTGGGCCACCGCGGCGTGGCGGTGGGTCTGCACAAAACCCGGCAGGCCCCGGCGCGGCTCACCGACGGCCGCCCGCATGTTCGGCGACCGGCGCAGGACCGCGTCGAGCGCGTGCACGTGGTCACCGGTCGCGTCCGGCGACACCGAGATCCAGGCCCACACGCTCGCCTCGTCCCTCGGCAGCAGCAATGGTGGCTGCGGGGAGTCGAACCGGTCGACGTAGGCGGCGAGAGCCTGCTGGATCAGCCGCAGCCGGTCCGGTCCCGTCCCGGCGGGGTCCCAGACGATGACCCCCAGGTGCTCGCCGGTCATGCGGTATCCCAGGCCGGCCTCCGCCTGGGACACCGGCACCGCGTGCCCGGCCAGCAACTCGGCGATGAGCTTGACGCGGTTGCCGTCGGGTTGGAGCCGCCACCGCTGGCGCTCGGCCTCGTAGGCCGCCCCGGTCCGTTGGACGACGTGGTCGATGTAGGCATGGAGGAACACGTTCAGCCGCGCGACCTCCTCGGCGAGCTCCTCGGCCGGGGCGCCCTGCTCGGCCAGTCGTCGCAGGCAGATGCCGAAGAACTCCGCACCGCAGAGGTGGTATGCGCGCCAGAGCACGGTCAGGGGCGCACCCCGCTGCGCCAGCGTCAACGCCCACTGCACGGCTCCGGCCGGCGCCTCGATCAGCTCCTCGTCGACGGGTGACTCCATCAGGTGCAGCAACGCCACGAAGTTCGACTCGATGCTGGCCCGCAGCCGGTCGGTCGCGGAATCGTCGTCCCGTAGCTCGTGCATGCGCTCGAGGACGACGGCCATCAGCTGGTCGACGACCTCCTGCTGATGCTCGTGCAACACCCGCGCGACCGCCCTGAGTCCGGTGCCGTGACCGGGGGTTCGCCGCACGCCGCCGGCCACCGTGCCCGATGTCCTCATCCGACCGTCACGCCTCGGACGCCGCGGTTCTGACGGGTAGGCCCCTGACGATGGTCCGCATGACGTTCACCATGCCCTCGTAGTCGGCGGCGTTGGTGGTCATGACGGCCGCGCTCGTCAGACCACTGCACATCGTGACCAGTGCGCGGGAGAGGTCCCGCCGGGAGCGGGCATCCGGTGCGAGCTCGGGCGGAGCGAGCGCGGCGATGCCGTCGAAGAACGCCCGGAACGCCCGCAGGGTGGGTTGCAGCTCCTCGGCGATCGCGTCGTCGCGGCTCACCTCAACGAGCACGGTGAGCACCATCGCGGTCATCTCGCGGTCCATCCGGTACATCCCGGCGAACCCGTCCAGCACGAGGTCGACCGCGTCGTCGAACCGCTCGACGCCAGTCATCGCCGACCCGAGATGCTCGAGCCCGCGAGCGTAGACGTCCTCGGCGACCGCCACGAACAGCCCGGCCTTGCTGCCGAAACGCTGGTAGATCACCGGCACGGAGACGCCCGCCGCCTCGGCGATCTCGCTGACCGAGACCCCGGCGAAACCCTTCGTCGCGAAGAGCCGCAGACCCACCCGGAGCAGATCCTCGCGGGTGTCGAGACCGTCCGCGGCCTTGGGGCGTCCCGGGGCACGGACCGGCGACTCCGGCCGTAGCCGCGCGTGCGCGCCCGCCATGGGTCTCTCCCGGGTCGCAGGACGTTGCCGGGCATCGTACCCCGCATCTATATTAGCGCTCAATAATTTCAACACGGGATGGCCGGACCGGCCGTCGCCGCGAATCCGGCACGTGAGCAGGGACGACGCCATGACGAGAAGAGACCGGCCCGCATGAAGATCGGGTACTCGATCCCTGACCCGGCCGTCGTCACCCCCGCGATGATCGGCGAGATCGAAGCCATGGGCACGGATTCGATCTGGGTGCCGGAGGCCTACGGCCTCGACTGCCTGACGCCCCTGGCCTGGTTCGGCGCGGTCTCCAGCCGACTGCGACTGGGCAGCGCGATCGTGCAGATGGCCGCGCGCACCCCGACCGCCACCGCCATGGCCGCCTTGACCCTGGACCGGCTGTCCGGCGGACGGTTCACCCTGGGCCTGGGCGCATCCGGGCCGCAGGTCGTCGAGGGCTGGTACGGGCAACCGTACGCACGGCCGCTGGCCCGCACCCGCGAGTACTTCGACATCGTGCGCACCGTCATCGCCCGCGAGACACCACTGCAGTACCAGGGCGAGTTCTACACCCACCCCATGCCCGGGGGCACCGGGCTGGGCAAGCCACTCAAGTGCATCGCGCACCCACTGCGCCCGGATCTGCCGGTGCTCCTGGCGGCCGAGGGACCCAAGAACGTCGCGCTCGCCGCCGAGATCGCCGACGGGTGGGCCGCCATGCTGCTGGGTCCCCGCAACGACGCCTACTACCGGGCGGCCCTCGACGAGGGCTTCGCCCGTCGCAGCGCCGCCCGGGCGCCGGCGGAGGCTTTTGAGGTCATCACCACCGTCCCGGTGGTCGTCGACGACGACGTCGAAGCCGCCGCCGACGTCGTGCGCGGCTACCTGGCGCTGTACGTCGGCGGGATGGGCGCCCGGAACAAGAACTTCCACTTCGATGTGATGGCGCGGATGGGCTACGAGGACATCGCCGTCCAGGTGCGGTCACTGTTCCTGGACGGTCGGAAGAAGGAGGCCGCGGCGGTCATTCCCACCGCCATGGTCGAGGACGTGGCGCTGGTCGGCCCGCCCGCCAAGATCCGCGACGACCTGGACGCCCGCCGCGGCACGCTCACGACCACGCTCGTCGTGCAGGGTGACCTGCACGCGCTGCGCACCGTCGTCGACTGCCAGACGTAACCGCCGGGGTCGGCCGGCGCCGATCGGTGTCACCGACATGGGTGGTCGTGCCGCCTCGATCGTGGGAAGTCGTGACGCCGCGTGTTAACGGTGCGACTTTATGGGCAGAAGTCCCGTTAGCTCGACGATCAAAGGTCATCACCTCCGTTCACACCTGGGACCGCCGATGTCTGACCGCCCCGCACCCGCCTCGCATCGCCTCCACGGCTCGGCATCAGCGTTCACGCCCACGCGGCACGCGGCCATGGCGCGCCATCAGCGTGGTCCGTACCCGACCGGGTCGGCTGTCCCGCCACTCCCGCGCGGGCCGCTCTACCCCGACATCCCGCGGCAGTGGACCGGACCGACCCACGAGTCGCTTCCCCCGCAGTGGGCCGGGCCGCCACCGGCCGGGCTCGATGCCCCGATGCCCGTACCGAGAACGCACCCGGTCCGGAACGCCGTCCTCGGGATCACCGGATTCCTGGCGGTGTTGGTCGTGCTCGGCGGCCTCGTCTCCGTGATCGGTCTCGCCCCGCCGGCCGACCCCGGCAGCACGTCGATCGGGGCGTGGCAGGACAACGGGGGCCTGGACCGGGTGAAGGCGCTGCTCAACGACCTCGAAGCGGCACAGGACGCCGGCCGGGCCGCAGACCTCGCCGGCATGGACCGGGCCTGCAGCGCGCTGCACGCCGACGCCGAAGCCGCCCAGGCCTACCACCCCATCCCCGATCGGGAGGCGCAGGCGCACTGGGCCGCGACCCTGACGCACCTGACCCATGCCTCCGCCACCTGCGTCACCGCGATCCGCACCCGGGATGCGGAGCTGTTCGCCCAGGCGACCAACGAGATGGGAGAGGTGCCCGCGGACGTGTCCGCTGTGGTCAACCGGCTGCTGACCCTCAACCCGCGGTGAGGTCGGCCGGATCGACGCGCGCGATCGCGGCCACCGCGTCGTGACCGGCCGCCTGAAGGCCGCCCGCCGGCTGGTCAGGCAGTTGCGCACGCCGCCGCTCGGACCGTGGCAGCACCTCTTCCGCGACAATCTCGACGACCGCGACGTCCCGGCGGGGCGACTACGGGCGATGTTCCTCGGGGTGTCCACCGTGCTGCTCGACGACGGCGACACCGCCGTCCTCACCGACGGCTTCTTCAGCCGCCCCAGCATCGTCTCGACCCTCGCCCGCCCCATCCGACCCGACCGGCGACGCATCACCGCCGCACTACAGCGCGCCGGTATCGACCGGCTCGCCGCGGTGTTCGTCGCCCACTCCCACTACGACCACGCGCTCGACGCCCCCCACGTCGCATCGCTGACCGGTGCGACGCTCCTCGGGTCGGACTCCACCGCGCAGATCGCCGCCGGCTACGGCTTCCCCGGCGACCACATGCGGGTCGTCACGTCGGGCGAGCCGATGCGGTTCGGGGCGTTCACCCTGACCGCGCTACCGGCCGTGCACAGCCCCGGGGACCTGGCACCCGGCTGCATCTGCGAACCGCTCGCACCACCGGCCGGCTGGCGAGCCTTCCGAACCGGCGAGTGCTACTCGCTGCACATCCGGCACGACGGGCACGCCGTCATCGTCCACGCCAGCGCCAACTACGTACCCGACGCCCTGGCCGGCCACCGCGCCGACACCGTCTTCCTCGGGATCGGCGCGCTGGGCAAGCAGAGCGACGAGTTCCGCGACCGCTACTGGCACGAGACCGTCACCCTGCCCGGAGCCCGCACCGTCATCCCGATCCACTGGGACAACTTCACCCGCCGCCTGGACCGGCCACTGGTCCCGCTGCCGACCGTGTTCGACGACTTCCCGACCACGATGCGGTTCCTCGAGCAACGTTGTGCCCGGGACGGGATCGGGCTCATGCTCCCCACGCCGTTCCGGACGATCCCCCTCACCGCCGCTCCCTCCACCCCGGGCGCAGGCCCATAACCCCCGTCCACGACGCCAGCAACAGCCTCCGGGCGCCCGGAAGGCGGACCTGTCCGCTTGAGATGAGCTAGAAAATATAGAAGAATTATTGCACTTTTACAGGAGCGCTCGAAGCAACATACGGACAGGGCCCTGGCGTGACGGATAAGCGGGAGTACCGGACGTGAACGAGGCCGACCGCGAATTGATGTTGGAGACGGTCCGCCGTTTCGTGCGCGATGACGTCATGCCCCTCGAGACCCGGATCGACGAGACGGACGAGATCCCGGACCGGATCCGACAGGCCGCCAAGGAGATGGGGTTGTTCGGCACCGGAATCCCCGAGGAGTACGGCGGCCTCGGCTTCTCCATCGAGATGGAGGTCCGCCTGGTCTTCGAGCTCGGGTACACCACTCCCGCGCTGCGGGCGATGTTCGGTACCAACAACGGTATTGCCGGCCAGCTGCTCGTCGAGGCCGGCACCGAGGCCCAGAAACGCGAGTGGCTGCCCAGCATCGCCTCCGGCGACACCATCGTCTCCTTCGGCCTCACCGAACCCGAAGCGGGTTCCGATCCCTCCACCCTGACCACTCGCGCCCGGCGGGACGGGAACGGCTGGGTGATCGACGGCTACAAGCGCTACATCACGAACTCACCCATCGCGGACGTCATCGTCGTCTTCGCGCGGACCAACCCGGACGTGCCCGCCGTTAGAGGGATCTCCGCATTCCTCGTCCCGACCGACCTACCCGGGGTGTCCGTCGGACCGCGCGATCGCAAGATGGGCCAGAAGGGCGAGTGGACCGCGGACGTGGCGCTCGACTCCGTGCGGGTGCCGTCCACCGCTCTCGTCGGCGAGGAAGGCATCGGCTACCACGCGGCGATGCGCAGCCTCGGCCCCGGCCGTGTCAGGATCGCGGGTTTGTGCGTGGGGATGGCCCACCGCCTGGTTGACGAATCCCTGGACTACGCGACCACACGCCGCCAATCCGGTCGCCCCATCGGTGAGTTCCAGCTCGTCCAGGGCATGCTCGCGGACAGCCAGGCCGACCTGTACGCGGGCCGGGCGCTGGCACTGGAGACAGCACGGGCCTTCGACGACGGCAGCGACACCCGCATCGGCCCTTCGTGCGCCAAGTACTTCTGCGCCGAGATGGTGGGGCGGGTCGCCGATCGGGCCGTGCAGATCCACGGCGGGGCCGGGTACATGACGGGGGAGGCGGTCGAGCGGATGTACCGAGATGCCCGGCTGTTCCGGCTCTACGAGGGGACCAGCCAGATCCATCAGATCATCATCGCAACCCAGTCGCTGCGGCAACGTCAGCGGCTGACCGGCCGGACCCCCCGGTGAGCGAACCCCCTCGCGTTCCACTCAGCATCGGCATCCGCATCCCGCATTCCACCGCGAACGGAACCGCGAACGCACTCCGCGACCTGGTGGCCCGAGCCGAGGAAGCGGGGATCGACCGGCTCTGTGTAGGCGATCACGTGACCTTCAACGGCGGCCAGGGTTACGACGGCCTGCTCCAGGCCGCGGTACTGGCGACCGCGACCCGCGGACTCGAGGTCGAGACGTCGATCTATCAGCTGCCGCTGCGTCATCCGGTACCAGTCGCGCGACAGGTATCCAACATCGCGCAGCTCGCACCCGGCCGGTTCATCTTCGGGGTCGGCATCGGCGGTGAGGACGAGGCGGAATACCGGGCGTGCGGGGTCGATCCGCGGAGCCGGGGGCGCCGGATGGACGAGGCACTCGGAATCGTGCGGGCACTGCTGGACGGCCAAACGGTCACCTCAAGCGGTGAATTCTTCCCGATCGACCAGGTGAAGATCCTGCCGGTGCCGTCCCAACGGGTACCCATCATCGTCGGGGGCCGCAGTGACGCCGCCGCCCGACGGGTCGCCGCGCAGGGCGACGGGTGGCTGGGGCTGTGGGTCTCCGCGCAGCGATACACCGCCGTGACGCAGCGAATCGAGGACCTCGCCGGCGAGCAGGGCCGCAGCGTCGATCGTTGGCTACACCGGATGTATGCCTGGTGCGGGGTGGGCGACAGCAGAGGCACCGCTCGTCCCGGCATCAAAGACGCGATGGAGCAGCTCTACCGCATTCCCTTCGAGCGGTTCGAGCGCTACTGCCCGATGGGCTCCCCGAGGACATCGCCGAGGCTCTGCTCCCCTTCCTCGAAGCAGGTTGCCGGGCGTTCGACCTGAACGCGGTCGCCTTGGACCCGGAGACGGCGGTGGCCGTTGTGGCTCGCGTCAAGCAACTCCTCGCGGCCGAGGACAGGGGTTGAGCGCGACCCGCAGGCGGGCCCGGAGAAACGATCTCGGCCGGGATGGAGGTTGGGCTGTACTACTACTTCTCCGGCCGAGATGCCCTGGTCGGTTTCCTGCTCGAACAGCACCTGAGTGCGGCCGGTGAGACTCTCGAGGACGCAACCGACCCGACCCAGCCACCAGCCGTCCGGCTCGGCACGGCGCTGGCGGCCCACCTCGGCGAGCGACCGGGCGTAGTCGCCGGCCTGTTGGCGTTCTCCGGGCACCCTGAGCGCGCGCGCGATATCCACGCCACGAAAGAGGCCATATTGGCCACCCCACTACGGATCATCCTGGAGGACGGGGCAGCGGCCGGGGCGTTCACGATCGACGATGCACGGGACGCCGCACACGCGATCCTCGGTGGCGTCCTGGTGACGACACTGGCCCGATGGCACGACGGCCGCGACACCGCATCCTCGACATTCCAGCGTGCCCTCGTCGCTCAGCTCGTCCGAAGCGTCGCGCGCGAACCCTCAGGCTCCAGACGGAATGTGGGGATGACGGATCAACCGTGAGCTGTCGTACCCGTTTCGCGGTACGGCTTCAAGCCAGCGAGCGAACACGGGGGCTGGGCTGGTTCAGCTGGGGTTGAGGACGTTCTCCAGGAGGGTTTCTATGGCTTCGGCGCGTGTGGTGTTGGTGAGCCAGAGCGCTTCGTAGGTGATGATCACCGGGCGCCCGCGGTCGTGGACGGGCCTGGTGTGCTCGTTGTGGCGGAACCGGGAGGCGGGCATGAGAGCACCGCCGAGCCCCAGGTTCGCCCAGTCCTCGAGGCTGCGGTAGTTGTCGGCTTCTCCGGGGTAGGCCCGCAGCCGGGTTCCGGTGGTGGTGAACAGGGTGCGGGTGAAGGTGGTGAGCCCGCATGCGTCGCCGACCATGATCAGAGGTCGCCCGGACAGCTCGGTCAACTCGATGGGTTGCCGATCAGGGGTCGACGGGTGCCCCGGATCGAAGCCGGTCCCGGCACCGGGCAGGTAGTGGAGCGGTTCGGCGTCGATCCGGCGGCGGTGGCACCCCTCAGCCTCTGTCACCGCGGGGACGAGGATCAGGTCGAGCTCGCGGCTGAGCATCGCCGCCTGGAGGGCGGCCAGGTTGTCCTCCTTGAGGATGAGGGCGGCCGGGGCGTGGTGGCGGGCAGCCTGGAACGCCCGCGCGACGAGGTCGGGATGAATGAGAGGCGAAACGCCCATCCGCAGTGGTTCGGCGTCCTGACCCGCGACGGCTCGCGCTTCGGCCAGCAGCGCGTCGAGGTCGGCGAGCACGGTGTGGACGTGGGGCAGGACCCTCAGTGCGAGTGGGCTGGGCGTCACCCCGGTGGTGGATCTGTGGAACAACGGGCCGCCGAGGGTGCGTTCCAGAGCCGCGATGCCGTGGGAGAGCGCCGGTTGGGTCACCCCGAGAGCAGCGGCGGCGCGGGAGAACGAGCCCAGCTCGGCTGCGGCCCGCGCATAGTAGAGCTGGGTGACCGCGATGGTGTCGCCATACATCTTTGTTATGGCGGCCATGAGTCAGCACCTACTTCCGGTTCCGATGCCCGAGGTCGATCCTCATTCCGATGCCGCCGCACCCTGCCGGCATCTCCGAGGACATGAGGAGAGATTATGGCGATACTGGAGATCACGCTCAAGACCGCCGGTGCCAACCGGGCCGCGGCCGCCGGTGTGTACGCAAAGTACCGGCAGCCGTTCCTGGACCAGGTGCCCGGCGCGAAGTCCAAGACGCTGCTGGTGCGCGATGAGGATGTGCAGGTCCTGCACGGCTTCGCCTCCACCACCGACGCGACGGCGTACCTGAGCAGCGACCTGTTCGCCGAGGACGTCGTGCGGGAGCTGGCCCCGTTGCTGGACGCGGAGCCCGAGGTCCGCGTCTACGACGAGGCCTGACCGGTGTCGGCGCCCGCGATGCCCGACCTGTTCGACGCCGTCGTGATCGGCGCGGGCATCGCGGGCCTGTCGGTCACCGCGGCGCTGGCAGACTCGGGCCTCGAGGTCCTCTGCCTGGAGGCCCGAGACCGCGTCGGGGGAAGGATGCTGTCCAGCGACGACGGATCCCTGGACCTCGGCGCCACCTGGTTGTGGCCCGGCGAACACCGCGCTCGTCAACTGGCCGGCCGCCTCGCAATCGGCATCCTCAAGCAACGGATCGACGGCGACGCGCTCTACGAGGACGCGGCCGCGGTGCACCGCCTGCGCGGCAACCCGATCGGTGCGCCGGCCTACCGCTACGCCAACGGAGCACAGAGCCTCGCTACGGCCCTCGCCGCCACGCTGCCCGCGGGGATGATCCGGCTGCGGGCTCCCGCGTCGACGATCAGCCGCGACGGCCGCAGCCTCCGGGTCGGAGCTGCCGGCGTGGAGGCCCGCGCCACCCACGTCGTGCTGGCCGTGCCGCCGTCCCTGGCGGGTGACGAGCGTCCGCTTCGAGCCGGCGCTGCCCGATCCCCTGACCCGGTTGGCGCTGGCCACGCCGGTATGGATGGGCGCGGTCAGCAAGGTCGTCGTGCAGTACGCGAATGCGTTCTGGCGTGAGGAGGGGCTTGCCGGTGCCGCGGTCAGCACGCTCGGTCCGCTCCGGGAGGTCCACGACGTGTCCAATCCGGAGGCCGGAGTGTCGGCCCTGTTCGGGTTCGCGCAGGGAGCCGCGACCGACCCGAACACCAGCGAGCGATCGCTGACGAAGCAGGTCTTGGACCAACTGGTTCGCCTGTTCGGCATCCGGGCCGCGACCCCGGTGCGAGTCGTGGTGCAGGACTGGAGTCGTCAGCCCTACACCGCACCGGCCGAGGTCACCGACGGCGGCGACCACGGCCTGTTCGGGCATCCGCTCTACGCGCGCCCGGCGATGGACGGCCGGTTGCACTGGGCATCCACCGAAACCGCACCCATCAGTCCCGGACACATCGAGGGTGCTCTGGCCGCGGCCGAACGAGCCGCCACGAACGTTCTCGCCGCGCTGTCGGCGTCCCCGTCGCTGCGGGCGGACACCAATCCATGCAGATGAGGAGTACGTCATGTTCGAGATCGCCGAGCTGCTCACCGAGTACGACAGGGCCCGGGCCTACACCGACCGGCTCTGGACCGACCTCACCGACGACGAGATCCGCTGGCGTCCCGGCGCGAACTCCAGCGCCGTCGGCTGGCACCTGGGTCACCAAGCCCACGTCGCGCACTTCATGGTCCGCAACCTGACCGCCGCCGAGCCCAGCCCCGATCCTTCTCTGGACACGCTGATGGACTCCGCCTGCCCCGAACCCGCCCGCGGCGGGCTGCCCGATCCGGAACGGTTGGGTGCGTTCCGGTCCGCCGTGGCGCGACGGGTCCACTCCCGGATGACCGACATCGACCTCGGTCGCGTCGGGGCCCCCGCCCAGTTGCGCGTCGTGGCCCGGCACCTGCTGACCATGCTGGTCAACCACGAGTACCAGCACGACCGCTGGATCGGCGAGGTGCGATCCCGCGACCTCGGGCACGCACTCCCGCCGGACCCGCAATCCCTCCAGCTCACCGTGATCGACGGCTACACCATGCTCCGCGAAGACCCGACACCCCAGACCGGTGACCTCACATGACGCGAACCCGGACCAGGACGCGGGCGAGCTGCGCGGACACCGTTCCGTCGGCGCGCGCGTTCATCGAGTGTCTTTCGTGCAGCCGTTCGAACCGCGCGGCGGCCAACTACTGCGACTGTTGTGGGACGCCACTGGGCATCACGCCCCGTCCGGTACGCAAGACCGTCACCGTGGTGTTCGGCGACCTCGTCGGATCCACCGCGCTGCAGGAGAACCTCGATCCGGAGCCGGTAGCCGTCCTGATGGCCCGCTACTACGAGATCATGCGTCGCACTGTCCGCGAACACGGGGGGCGGCTGGAGAAGTTCGTGGGCGACGGGGTGGTGGCCGTCTTCGGGGCGGACCAGGTCAGAGAAGACGACGCACTGCGGGCCACCCGGTGCGCCGCGAGCATGGTGGTCGCTGTGGGAGCGATCTGGACGGACAGACAGTGGGCCTGGGACGTCCGGCTGCAGATGCGGGTCGGCGTGCACACCGGCGAGCTCGTGGTCGGCGAGGGCCGGGAGCTCGTAGGCGACACCATGAACACCGCGGCCCGGTTGGAGCAGGCGGCCGCGCCGGACGAGGTGCTGATCGGGGAGGCGACCCGGCAGCTTGTACACCACCAGGTCGTTCTCGAACCGATCTCGCCACTCACGGTCCGGGGCAAGGCCACACCGCTGTCCGCGTGGCGACTGGTCTCCCCCGAGCCCGAGCCGGGTCCAGGCCCGGACGACGTTGCCGAAACCCAGCTGATCGGGCGGACCGACGAACTCGATCGCCTGCTCGCCGCCGTGGACGCGGTCGCCGCGACGGGTCATCCACGACTGATCACGGTCATCGGCCCGCCGGGGATGGGCAAGAGTCGGCTACTGCGGGAGTTCGTCGACACCGTCTCCGCCCGCACGCGAGCGGCCGACGTCGGGATGGGCTCCTTCTACAACCACTTCGAGACCAAGGAGGAGCTGTTCGGCGCGGCGGTGGAAGAAGCGATGGAACGGCACGCCGATCTGTTGGACGCGCTGACCACGGAGGCCGAGGACCCGGCGGAGATGTTCGCCCGGAGCTTCCGCCTGACCGGCCGGCTACATCGTCACTACCCCGAGCTCAGCCGCGTGCTGCTCAGCCGCGGCGCCGCCACGATCGTCGCCGATCGCGGGCTCGCTCCACGCGCGTTGCGAGACATCACAGCCGGCAACGCGTGCGGGCGGTTCACCGTGCACGATCCCGAGCTGGCGCTGGTCGCCGCCGGTGGTGCACTGCTCGGTCTCCTGCAACTGCTGGTCAGCAGGCCCGAGCGGGATCCCGCCGACGCCGCCGACCAGCTGGCCGAGGACCTGCTACGAATGTTCGGGGTGCCCACCGACGAGGCGCACGAGATCTGCACCCGCCCGCTACCCGATCTCGCCGGCCTCGGTGAGGAAGCGGAAGCCCGTCACGCCGCCACCGGATGACGACCTGATCCACGGGCCCGGCAGCCGGACGCACTCCTGCGCGAGCGCCGCGAGGTCCGGCCATTACCTCACCGGCGGCGGCCGATCCAGCGTTCTCCGGCAGCGGCAGGAGCGGGGCAACGGAGCCGTTCGACGAGAAGTCGGCCGGCGGGGTGAGCGGCCCGTGGTGTGAGAGTCGCTGGTCGAACGCGAATAGGCGAACCCAGCGCTGCGACGATCGTGGACAACTGTCCGGCGAATGCACTGTGCAGAGCAGCGCTTTCGCTGGTCAGAATGGTGGAGACGAGGGGAATCGAACCCCTAACCCCCGCCTTGCAAATGCACGGCGCGGTATGGATTGGCATGGTTTGCGCTGGTCAGCGTGACCATCGCCCTGGCATGTCTGACTTGGCTGCCCCCGAAAGACTGAACTGCGGGGACAGAACCGGGGACAGTCGACTATGCGACATCCTGTCTTGTGCGCGAGGACCGGACGCGACAGACATTCCGGCTCAATCTCCTGGGGCTTCCGACGTCCGATCCAGAAGCCGGTTAGAGCACGTCTGCCGTGGCGGTGGCGGGCAGCCGGTCCGCGCTGACGACCCAGCCGAGCGAGACCTCGCCGTAGGACTCCACCGAGTGCGCGACCCCGCTGAACGCGAGGGTGATCAGGAAGAGCCGGTTGGCCTCCTCCGGAGCGTCGAGGTGGTTCGTGGCGCCGTCGGGACCGAGCTCGTACTGGTCGAGGTAGTAGAGGGCCTCTTCGATGCGGGTCCGTCCGGGGGTGGAACCGGGCGCCATGCACACGTCGTACATGGCCTGCAGCTCGTCGTAGGCGCTGGCGAAGCGCTTGGCCTGACGCTGGTTCTCGGCGGGGAGCGCCCAATCGAGGAACGGCTCGAAGTCCTCGAAACCGGCGGGAACCAGCCGGCCCTGCGTGTCGGCGGCCATGAAGGCACCTTCTCTCTGAATGGTCATGCCGGGTACGGGCCGGCGAACTGCTGGACCCAGTGGTGGTTGTGCCGCACACCGATCTCGGCGTCCTGAAGCTGGTAGTGGGTGTGGGCCCCAGAGTTGATCACATCCTGGGTGTACTCGATGGTGCGCACGTCCTCGAGCAGCGTTGCGATCAGTTGGATCCGCGCGTTCTCCTGGGTCCACCGCTCGATCACGTTCGTGGGTTTCGGCATGCACAGGCGGGACTCGTAGATGCACTTGTCGTGCGCGACCGGCCAGTAGTTGTTCTGCACATAGAAGCCGGTATAGGCGATGATCCCAAAGCCGGGGAACATCCAGTGGAAGTCGCCGTACCAGTGCGAGGGGTCCGCGTCGGTCCAGTTCAGCTCGGCGGGAAGCTCTCCACCGGCCCTCCCTCCGCGCCCGGTGGATTCGCCACCGAGCTTGAACGACAGTGCCTCCAGCGGACGGAACTGAGGATTGGCGGTGCCGTTGACCGAGAATTGGCCGTGGTACTTGGGCAGTCGCAGGTCGAATGCCCGGGGAAACGGCCGGTCGGGTCCGACGAAGGTGGGAGCGGCGCTCGATCCGTGCAAGGTGGCGATGTGGTAGATCTCCTGGAACGCGTCCCGCAGGATCTTCCAGTTGCAGTTGAACTGGCCGATCCACGTGTACTCCTGGGTGCAGACGCCGTAGTAGTCCTTGAGGGCGTCCCAGGTGTGGTAGACGTCGCCGAAGTACTCGCGGACGGTTTCGGCCGGTTCGGGGTCCAGATTGATGAGAATGAAGTCGCCCATCGTGTCGGCGGAGACCGGCCGCAGGCCCAGGTTCTCCTTGTCTAGATCGAAGAAGTTCGACTCGTCGGTCACCACTTGGACTGAGCCGTCCAGGCCGTAGACCCAGCCGTGGAACCGGCAGCGGAGCAGCCTGGAGTTTCCGGTGTTCTCCCACATCAGTTTGTTGCACCGGTGCGCACACACATTGTGAAATGCGCGGATCCGCCCGTCCTTGCCCCTGGTGACCAGGATCGAGGTGTTCGCGAATGGAAGGTCCTTGACGAAGAAGTCACCGCGCTCGGGTATGTAGTGGGTCTTTCCGATGCAGTGCCAAGTGCGTTTCCAGAGCAGTTCGATCTCGCGCTGGTAATAGGCGGGGTCGGTCATTCCGGTGATTCGGACCGGGCCGGTACCGAGGTCGAAGTCGGGCGTCCAGCGCCGGCTGTCGATATCGGGGTTCGTCGTGGTCATCGGCCTAACCTTCCACTGAGATCGCGTTCTTGGGACACGCCCGGACGGCACGAGCGACCTGGCTCCGCAATGACTCCGGCGGCTCCGGTTGGACGACGTTGATGAAATCGTCGTCATCGAAGTCGAACACGCTCGGAGCCTCGGCCACACACAATCCCTGCCGGTCGCACAGCGCGTCGTCGATCGCAACCTTCATCGCACGTTCCTCTTCGAGATCGCATTCGGCGTGATTGATTCCGGACAGGAAAGTTTCCGGTCTGTCACGAGCCTAAGGCGCCGGAGATTCGACCGTCCATGATGAATACCAACGTCGGCCGTTAGGCGTTCGCCTAACGCGTTCGCCGTGCGCCGCTGCCACGGCGAGAACGGTCGTCTGGACGAAGTCGAGCCACCGCACCATCATGTGCCGGATGGACTTCGGCGTTCGCTCCCTGCGTTACCTCGTCGCGGTCGTCGACGCCGGCCACTTCGGCCACGCCGCTCACGCGCTGTACATCGCACCGCCGTCGCTCACCCAGCAGATCCGAAAGCTCGAGCAGCAGGTGGGTTTCCCGCTCCTGGAACGCGACAAGCACCCTGTCCGGCCCACTGAGGAGGGAGCGGAGTTCGTCGAGGCGGCCCGCGAGGTCCTGGCCGCGATGGATCGCGCTTCGGCGGTCGCGTCGAGCTCGCGCCGCCATCGGAACGACGTGATCACGCTCGGGTTCACGGCGGGCACGCTCGTCCGGCAGGTGCTCGACGACCTGGCCGCGCGGGTGCCGCGGCTGAGGGTCGAGGTGGTCGAGCTGGCCTGGCCCGACCAGGTGGATGCCGTGCTGCAGGGGACCGTGGACGCCAGCTTCGTCCGGGGCCCGGTGCTGCCCGACCCGGCCGTGGAGCTCGTCCCGATCGAGCACGAGGGGCGGGTGGTCGCGGTGTCCTCCCGGCACCGGTTCGCGTCCCGGGACCGGGTGCACATCGACGAGCTGGCGACGGAGACGCAACTCAAGATCGCCGAGGAGCTCGCCGACAACGCCTGGACCCGATGGTGGCACGCCGACCCCCGGCCGGACGGGACCCGACCCCGCTACGGCGCCCGGTACCACTCGGTGACCGAGTTCCTGGAGCTCATCGCCTGCGGGGACTCGGTCGGGATCATCGCGCCGTCCGCCGCCCGGCAGTACGCCCGGCCGGATGTCCGTTACGTGGAGCTGGAGGGTGTGCCGATCTCGGACATCCTGCTGTGCACGCGGGTACGGCCGCGCGGCCACATCGCAACCGTGGTCGAGGTGGCTCGCGCGGTCGGCGGCGAGATGGCTACAGGAAGATGTTGAGGTTGTTGGCCAGCAGGGTGGTGTGATCGAGGTACACCGTCCGCGCCGCGATGGAGAACCCGAGGGGGTTGCGCTCGTCGCGGCGCAGCACGTCGCAGCGGTTGCCGGTGAACACCTCGACGTCCCGGTCCAGCCGGTACCGGTGCGCCTGGAAGCAGCTGCGTACCTCGAACTCCCCGTTGTCCATGCGGTCGACCTCGATGTTGGTGATCAGGTGGCGCTGGATCGACGGCGGGTCCTCGGTCCAGGCCGAGGGTGAAGACATCCGCATCACCCGCCGGGAGAGGACCGCTTTGGTGTCGTCAAAGTGCGCGAGCTCGAACCTCGACAAGGGATCGGTGAACTCGTCGTCCACGCTGTTGCGCCGGATCGGCAGCAGGTAGCGGGTGTCCTCGGTGAACAGCTCCAGCCACGTGTGGAACTCCCGATCGTCGATCAGCCGCGCCTCGGCGAACAGGAACCGGGAGATCTCGTGCTGCAGAACGACGTCCTCCAGCGTCGACGACGTGATGGTGGAACTCATACCCGGGCTCCTTCGGCGAACCGGGCCTTCGCGGCCTGGTCGATGTCTGCCCACGTCTCGCAGGTGAGCAGGTCCAGCCAGCGGTCGTAGAACCCCCGGGCCGACATCTCCGAGGTCAGGTCGGCGACCCGGCCAGGGAAGTCGGGGCTCGGTCCCTCGCTGTACCGGTGGCCCATCGCCACGGCCATCGGCGTGCTGCGGCCGATGGTGCCGCGCAGGGTCCGCTGGATGCCCCGCCACATCGTGCTGTCGTCGGCCTCGAACAGCCCGCCCGCGCCGAACGCCCGGATCGTATTGACCGACCAAGACCGTTTGACCTCGTCCGAGGCGCAGGCCGGGACGAAGTTCCAAGCCCAGATCTCCGACTCATCCGGCCCGACCGGGTGCACAGTCCGCAGCTGGCGGGTGGGATCGAACATCGCACAGGTCGGGAAGAGGTTCACGGTCACCACCGAGACGTCCGCCCGGGCGGTGCCGAGCCTTCTCTCGACCTCCGGATAGGAAGCGCGCCAGTGGTCGCGGCCCTCGGGTCCGGCCACCACGTCCAGTACCGGACCCTTGTCCTGCCACAGCCCGGCACCGTGGCCGCTCGGGGAGCTGAACTGCACCCCGTTCGACGGGAGCTTCATCTGCGATCTGTCGAAGTCCGGCGGCACCGAGGCGAGGAAGGCGGCTGGGTGCGCGTTCTCGGCGTGCAGCAGGTCGTAGGTGAACTGCTCCACGATGAGCTTCCAGTTCGCCTTGATGATCCACTTGCTCACGCCGCCCATCAGCTGCTGGCCGTCGTCCCAGCGGTCCAGGAAGATATCGGCGTACCAGGCGCCGTCGCCGAGGTAGTCGGCCAGCGGGGGCGCGGTCGGATCCCAGGTGCCGAACACCAGCCCCTTGTAGGTGTCGACCTGGGCCATCGACCGACAGCCCCAGGCCGACTTGTCGAAGCCGTCGGGAAAGGACAGCTCCTCGCGCGGCACACTGCGCAGGTTCCCCGCGAGATCGTAGGCCCAGCCGTGGTAGCTGCAGGCGAACATCTTCCGGTTGCCGAAGTCCGCCCGTTCCAACTCGTTGCCCCGGTGGCGGCACTGGTTGAGCAGTCCCTTCACCGAGCCGTCCTTCTGGCGCACCACCATTACCCGGTCCGCCCCGACATAGGTGTTGAAGAAATCGCCCGGCCTCGGGATTTGCTGCTCCGGGCACAACAGCACCCAGGTGCGCGCGAAGATCTGGTCCAGCTCCGCCCGGAAGATGGCCTCGTCGGTGTAGATCGTCGGCTTGATGACCCCAGCCGCCGAGTCGTAGAGCCGGCGGATCTCGTCGGGATCGATAGTGGTGGGCATGCCTGCTCCAAGCAAGGTCAGCGGGACGGGTCGGCCGCTGTTGGGTCTTCGGGACGCCTTCAGCTCCGCCTCGAAGCTAGGACGGCTCCCCAAGCCCGTCCATGACGAATCGCGCCACGGATCGATAGGCGTTCACCTAACACCGCAGGTCGGAGACTCGCATCGGGATCGGGGCTGCTTGCCCTCGCGACTGTTCCACGGCTACCGTGCGCCAGTCGGCGGCGGAACGATGGCCGGCATCCGCAGCCAGAAGGATTGAGCAGCGCGTCGGCGTCCCGCACGAGATGCTCAACCCCGGGCAGGAGTACGGGTCGCGGCACGAGACCTGGCAAAACCACCTGTGGTTCTGCCGCGAGATCGAGCAATTGGGCGTCGACTTCATCGGCGTCGAGGTGCGTTTCCTCGCCCGGCCGGCAAGCAACCGGCCCACGCACAAAGCGGCACCACAACCGTGGACAGTTGTATGGTAAATGTACGGTCTGACCTATATATTTGCAGGTCAAGCGGTGGAGACGAGGGGAATCGAACCCCTAACCCCCGCCTTGCAAAGGCGGTGCTCTGCCAATTGAGCTACGTCCCCGAGGACGAACCCGGGCGTGCTTCCGGCCCTTGGGCGGAGGGACGCCCGTCAGTTCGAGCTGGTGGCCTGCTGCCAGAGGTCGTCGCCGGAGCGCGAACGCGCCTTGTAGGCGACGACAAGACCGGCACCGAGAAGTGCAATGAGCGGCAGCAGCTTCTTCATGTGATCACTGTTCCTTGATCCGCTTGGCGGGGAGTGGGCCCAGGAGGACTTGAACCTCCGACCTCGTCGTTATCAGCGACGCGCTCTAACCGTCTGAGCTATGAGCCCCTCTTCGAATCCGGGGGCTTCGCCGCGTTCTTGCCGCCGCGTCGCCCGCCGTTCTGTGAGCAGTCTAGTCGCGCTCCGAAAGGGTTACTTCGATACCCCCCACTAGATCGGCCGACACGTTGTAGATGAACGCGCTGACCGAGAACGCCACCGCCACGAGCAGGCTGTTTACCGCTCCGACGACCGCGGCGACACCGAAGACCCTGATCGCGGAGATCAGTTTGTCGCCGGCGCCCTCGGACACCAGGTCGGCGTACTGACCGTTGAGGCGGTCCCACACGCCGATGCCGTCCAGGGCGCCGTAGAGCACACCGACGGCGACCATCCAGACCAGGTACAGCACAACGGCGAGCACGAGTGCGATCTTGAGCACAGACCACGGGTCGAGCCGCTTGAGTTGCAGGTTGGCCTGGCGCGGGCGGCGGTTCCGAGGCCACCCCGCCGGGAAGCCGCCGGGCGGGGGGTTGGGCTGGCCGGTCCAGATCGAGCGCGAATCGACCTCGGTGGTGCGCGCATCACCGAGTTCCGGCGACACCGGCCGGCGAGCGGAGGGCTCCCGCTCGGATTCGTCGGCCACGGTGGTACCCGGGCCGCTCAGGCGCTGGGTGGACGCGGCGCCGTAGCGGTCGCCGGAGGGTCCTTCGCCGCCGGCGCGTGCGCCTCCGGAGCTGTCAGCACCGCCGGCGGGCACCCGCTCCCAGGGTGGGGGCAGCCGCGGCGGGGCGTCGTCGGCACGACCGTTCGCGCCACCGGCGCTTCCCGCACCTCCCGGCAGCCCGGACTCTCCCTGTGACGACCCACCCGGCGACGCCGACCCGGACCCACTCGCTGCCCCGGATCCGCCCGGTGAGCCGGACCCGCCCGTCGACGGCCCGGCCTCGGACGACCGGGCACCGGACGAGCCCGCACCGGACGACGGGGCACCGGACGAGCCCGCACCGGACGACGGGGCACCGGAGCGCGGACCGGAATCCGCCGCCCCCGCACCGCTGCCGGACTCGCTCACACGGCCGGCCTCGGACGGCGAACCGTCCGGCCCGGTGCGGTCGGACCCGCTGCCGCCGGCCCCGGACCGTTCGGGGTGCGGCTCGGTCGGCTTGGTCACGTCAGCTCCTTGCTAGCGGTCGTGCTCGTGCGCTCGGCCACAACGATCCCCGCCCGCTACTCAGCGCCGTCGGCAGACGTGCCGTCGGGGGACGAACCGTTGCTGGACGCGGCCTCGGCGGGACCCTCGGGCACGTCGGCTTCCTCGGCGTTACGGGCGATGGCCAGCAAGGTCGTGTCGTCCCCGAGGTTCATCAGCCGCACCCCCTTCGTCTGCCGTCCGGCCTTGCGGACCTCACGGGCCCTGGTCCTGATCACGCCACCGCTGGAGGTGATGGCGAAGATCTCGTCGCTGATGTCCGCGATCAGGGCCCCGACAAGCGTGCCCCGACGCCTGTCGTATTGCAGTGTGAGCACACCCTTGCCGCCGCGACCCTGGACCGGGTAGTCCTCGATCGGGGTGCGCTTGGAGTACCCGCCGGCCGTGGCCACCAGCACGTACGTGCCCTCGCGGACCACACCCAGCGACAGCAGCGCGTCGCCCTCGTTGAACCGCATCCCCAGCACACCGGAGGTGGCGCGCCCCATCGGACGCAGCGCCTCGTCGGTGGCCTTGAACCGGATCGACTGGCCCTCGGCCGACACCAGCAGCAGGTCGTCCTCGGCCGAGCACAGCTCCGCGCCGACCAGCTCGTCGCCCTCACGCAGGTTGATCCCGATCAGGCCACCGCTGCGGTTGGAGTCGAAGTCGGTCAGCTTGGACTTCTTCACCAGCCCGGACTTGGTCGCCAGCACCAGGTACGGCGCGGCGTTGTAGTCCTTGATCTGCATGACCTGGGCGATGTGCTCGTCGGGCTGGAAGGCCAGCAGGTTGGCCACATGCTGGCCCCGGGCGCTGCGGTTGGCCTCGGGCAGCTCGTAGGCCTTCAGCCGGTACACCCGGCCCTTGTTGGTGAAGAACAGCATCCAGTCGTGCGTGGAGCACACGAAGAAGTGCGCCACGATGTCGTCCTGCTTGAGCGCCGCGCCCTGCACGCCCTTGCCGCCGCGCTTCTGCGCCCGGTACAGGTCGGTCTTGGTGCGCTTGGCGTAGCCGGTCTGGGTGATCGTGACGACAACGTCCTCGACGGCGATGAGGTCCTCGTTGGTGACGTCGCCCTCGGCCGCGATCAGCCGGGTACGGCGGTCGTCACCGTGCTTCTCGATGATCTCGGTCAGCTCGTCGCGGATGATCTGACGCTGCCGCTCCGGCTTCTCCAGGATGTCCTGCAGGTCGGCGATCAGCAGCTCGAGCTCAGCCAGCTCGTCGATGATCTTCTGGCGTTCCAGGGCGGCCAGCCGGCGCAGCTGCATGTCCAGGATCGCGGTCGCCTGGATCTCGTCGACGTCCAGCAGGCTCATCAGGCCGGTGCGGGCGATCTCGACGGTCTCCGACGCCCTGATCAGCGCGATGACCTCGTCGAGGGCGTCGAGCGCCTTGACGTAACCGCGCAGGATGTGGGCCCGCTCCTCGGCCTTGCGCAGCCGGTATCGGGTCCGCCGCACGATGACGTCGATCTGGTGGCGGACGTAGTGCCGGATCATCTGGTCCAGCCGCAGGGTGCGGGGCACCCCGTCGACGATGGCCAGCATGTTCACACCGAAGCTGTACTGCAGCTGGGTGTGCTTGTAGAGGTTGTTCAGCACCACCTTCGGCACCGCGTCCCGCTTCAACGTGATCACGATGCGCATGCCGATACGGTCGGACGACTCGTCGTTGATCTCGGCGATGCCGGCCATCTTGCCGTCGCGGACCAGGGCGGCGGTGTTCTCGATGAGGTTGTCCGGGTTGACCTGGTAGGGCAGCTCGGTGATCACCAGGATGGAGCGCCCCTTGGCGTCCTCCTCGATCTCGACCACCGCGCGCATCCGTACCGAGCCACGCCCGGTGCGGTAGGCCGACTCGATCCCGTCGCGGCCCACGATCAGGCCGCTGGTCGGGAAGTCCGGGCCGGGGATGCGCTCCATCAGCGCGGCCAGCAGCGTCTCGTCGTCGGCCTCGGGGTTCTCCAGGAACCAGATGACCCCGGCGCCGACCTCGCGCAGGTTGTGCGGCGGGATGTTGGTGGCCATGCCGACCGCGATGCCCGCACTGCCGTTGATCAGCAGGTTCGGGATGCGGGAGGGCAGGACGATCGGCTCGGAGGTCTTGCCGTCGTAGTTGTCGACGAAGTCGACGGTGTCCTCGTCGATGTCCTGCAACATCGACATGGCCAGCGGCGAGAGCCGGGCCTCGGTGTTGTGGCTGACGAAGCCGTCGGTGACGAACGAGTGGTCCTCGGTGTCGACCCGGATGCTGTACACCGGCTGCACACCGGCGTCGGTGACCGCCTCCACCTCGGCGTAGTAGAACCGGCCGCCGGCCAGCTCGGCGCCGATCGCGCGGGCGTCGGGGTCGGTGAGGTGCTCCAGCGTCTCGTCGCCGTGCTCCTCCCAGTGGTCGATCCGGTCGATCTCGTGGTGGCGCAGCCACTCCCGGTCAGCACTGTCGGTCGATCCGTGCGAGCGCAGGAACGCGGCCAGCCCCGGGACGTAGTCGTTGCTGAGGGTGGCGCTGCTCTCGTTGCCGTCCTCGAGCGCCTCGGTCAGCGTGCACTGCTTGGCTCCGAGGAAACCCACCCTCGAGGCGAACAGGCGGGCGTCGCGGCGGGTGGCCACGGTGACGGTGTGCTTACCCGAGGCACGCTGGTGGCGCTGGGACACCACACCGAACTCCAGCAGCAACTGCTGCAGGTCGCGGGCCAGCCGCTCGCCCTGCGTCGAGTAGGACACCTGGACGGTGTTCTGCGGCAGCACCGAGCACGAACCGTCGCCGGTGAACACCGCCTGCAGGAACTTCCGCTTGCGGGCCAGCGAGCCACGCCAGATGAACTCCGGCACCCGGTCCGACTCGTCGATGATCTTGTCCAGCACGCTGCGGCACAGCGCGCTGGTGTCCTCGATGACCAGCTCGTGCAGCACCTCACCGGACTCGGTCGGCCGCGACGCGGTCTCCATGGGTCCACCCACGGCCGACTCGTATGCGGTGACGACCCGCTCGAAGTAGGTCTCGTCGGTGGTGGCGAAGTAGGCCCGCTCGGGCGAGACGGTGCCGTGGCCGACGAACGCGCCCAGCACGAACGCCGCCGCCACCTCCGACCAGGAACGCTGGCCCATCTCCGCGCGCGCGGTGCGGTGCAGCGCCACCCGGTCGCCCGGGCGGATCTCCTCCATCAGCTTCCACAGCAGCGTCGGCACACCGAGCACGTCGACCAGGCAGAGCACCGGGTGGTTGTGCGTCCCGGAGAGCTCGTAGCCCTCCTTGGTGCTCACCCGCAGGGTCTCGTGGTCGCCGGAGTGGAACAGCATCTCCGCGTTGACCGGGTCACCGTTGCGGTCGAGCACCTTCAGCTCGACGGGGTTGTCGCTGTTCGGGGCGGCGTCCGGGACGATGTCACCGATCGGGACGGAGCTGCCGTCGGCCATCCGCACCCGCGCCTCGGACACCACGCAGTACCGCATGGCGGCGGCGGGGTCGTTGCCCGGCGAGCCGAAGTTGCCCTGGCCCTCGATCAGCGGGTAGCGCATCGACCACGGCTGCGCGAGCCGCACCAGCGCGTCGTAGATCGCCGAGTCGCCGTGCGGGTGGTAGTTACCCATCACGTCGCCGACGACGCGGGCGCACTTGACGAAGCTGCGGTCCGGGCGGAACCCGGAGTCGAACATCGAGTACAGCACCCGGCGGTGCACCGGCTTGAGCCCGTCCTCGACCAGCGGCAACGCCCGGCCGACGATCACGCTCATCGCGTAGTTGATGTAGGAGTTCTGCATCTCCTGCTGGATGTCGACCGGCTCGGTGCGGTCGCCACCACCAGCGGGCGGCAGGGTGACGTCAGTCACGGGTCAGCGATCCCCTCGTGGTTCTGGGCGCGGTGCTCGTCGGGTGGGTGGCTCTACACATCGAGGCTCTTACACATCGAGGAAGCGCACACCCTTGGCGTTGCGGGTGATGAAGCTTCGGCGGGACTCCACGTCCTCGCCCATCAGGATCGAGAACAGCTCGTCGGCGGTCGCCGCGTCGTCCAGCGTGACCTGCAGCAGCACCCGGTGGGCCGGGTCCATCGTGGTCTCCCACAGTTCCTTGGCGTTCATCTCGCCGAGGCCCTTGTAGCGCTGCACGCCCTCTTCCTTCGGGATCTTCTTGCCGGCGGCGCGGCCGGCCTCGATCAGCCCGTCGCGCTCCTCGTCGGAGTAGGCGAACTCCGGCTCGGCGTTGCGGCCACCCCACTTGATCTTGTACAGCGGGGGCTGGGCCAGGAAGACGTGGCCGTGCTCGACCAGCGGGCGCATGAAGCGGAACAGCAGCGTCAGCAGCAGCGTGCGGATGTGCTGGCCGTCGACGTCGGCGTCGGCCATCAGCACGACCTTGTGGTAGCGCAGCCGGGCCAGGTCGAACTCGTCGTGGATGCCGGTGCCCAGCGCGGTGATGATCGCCTGGACCTCGGTGTTCTTCAGGACCCGGTCGATCCGGGCCTTCTCGACGTTGATGATCTTGCCTCGGATCGGCAGGATCGCCTGGTACATCGAGTCGCGCCCGGACTTCGCCGACCCACCGGCGGAGTCACCCTCGACGATGTAGACCTCGGACTTCGACGGGTCGGTGGAGCGGCAGTCCGACAGCTTGCCGGGCAGCCCGCCCAGGTCGCCTGCCGACTTGCGGCGCACCAGCTCGCGGGCCTTGCGGGCGGCCATCCGGGCCTGCGCGCTCGACACCGCCTTGTTGATGATGACCTTCGCCTCGGTCGGGTTGCGGTCGAACCAGTCGGCCAGCCACTCGTTGCAGACCCGCTGCACGAACGACTTGACCTCGGTGTTGCCCAGCTTGGTCTTGGTCTGGCCCTCGAACTGCGGCTCCTTGACCTTCACCGACACGATGGCGGCCAGGCCCTCGCGGATGTCGTCACCGGTGAGCGCGGTGTCCTTCTCCTTGATCAGCTTCTTCTCCCGGGCGTACCGGTTGACCGTGGAGGTCAGCGCGGCGCGGAAGCCCTCCTCGTGGGTGCCGCCCTCGTGGGTGTTGATCGTGTTGGCGAAGGTGTACACCGACTCCGAGTAGCTGGAGTTCCACTGCATGGCCACCTCGAGCTGGTGCTCGTCACCGGAGGCCTGGAACGCCACGATCTTCTTGTGGATCGGGTCCTTGCTGCGGTTGAGGTGGGCGACGAAGTCCTCGAGGCCGCCCGGGTAGCAGAACGTCTGCTCCTTGACCTTGGCCACGTAACCCTCGGCGTCGGGCTCCTCGTCCATCTCGTTGTCGCCGTTGCGCTCGTCGCGCAGCACGATGGTCAGCCCCTTGTTCAGGAACGCCATCTCCTGCAGCCGCCGCGAGATCGTCTCGAGGTTGTACGCGGTGGTCTCGAAGATCGTGCCGTCGGCCCAGTAGGTGATCGTGGAACCGGTGCGGTGGGTGGCCTCGCCCTTGATGAGCTTGCCCGGCACCGAGCGGGTGTAGTGCTGGCGCCACACGAACCCGGCGCGGCAGATCTCCACGTCCAGTTCGCTGGACAGCGCGTTCACCACCGACACACCCACACCGTGCAGACCACCGGAGACCGCGTAGGACTTGTCGTCGAACTTGCCGCCCGCGTGCAGCCGGGTCAGCACCAGCTCGATGGCCGGCACCTTCTCCGTGGGGTGCATCTCGACGGGGATGCCACGGCCGTCGTCGGTGACCCGGACGCCGCCGTCGTGCAGCAGCGTGACGTCCACGCGGGTGGCGTAGCCGGCCATCGCCTCGTCGACGGCGTTGTCGACGACCTCCCAGATCAGGTGGTGCAGACCGCGCTCACCGGTGGAGCCGATGTACATGCCTGGGCGTTTACGGACCGCCTCCAGGCCTTCCAGCACGGTGATGGAGGACGCGCCGTATCCACTGGCTCCGATAGCGGCGCCGTTGGCGTTCCTGGTATTGCTTCGCGGGGTGCTTCTGGGCGCGGCCACGGGGGGTGTACGTCTCCTCGGCTGGTGTCGATCCGACCGGCGCGGTTGCGCACCGCGGGCCGGGGTCGCCGCGCGAGGTTTTCGGGCATGTCTCGGGGCGCGCGGCGCTCCTCTGTACAGCTTACTGGTCCCCCCGACCAGAACCGCGTCTAGGACACCCCTAGAACGCACTCAGAGGGCCTTTCAGCGACCAGATTGGGTGCGGAGCCCAGAAAACGCCTCCCGAGCGGGTCTTCGCGGTCACAGCCCGCTCGTTTGCCGGGCCTCGAAAGGGGCCGGGAGGACCCGTGTGGCGTACCCGCTTCAGCTCCGGGACGGTGAGGAGTCGCCGCCCATCTCGTTGCGCCGCCGCACACCTCCTTGCGCGGCCGCACACCTCCTTGCGCGGCCGCACACCTCCTTGCGCCGCCGCACACCTCCTTGCGCCGCCGCACACCTCCTTGCGCGGCCGCACGGTTCATACCGTGCGCGGCGGCATACTGAGGTATGCGGCGCCGGGTCCGTAACGCGTCCGTGTGGAGCCGGCCGCCCACAAGGCACGACGCGGGGGACGCGGGATCGACCTGCGAGAGGGCCCGCACACCCGTTTCCAATGCCGCACAGCAGCTGCAGCGCATGTGCGGCGACCGAAGTGGGTGTGCGGCCAGGGCAGGGCTCCCGGCTCCGACGGGTCAGCCGTAGGTATCGCGGGGGCCGCGGCCGCGGACGGTGCGGGGGCCCTTGCGCCAGCTCGGCGCGACCGGGCCTTGGACCTTGATGCGCTTGACCACGCCGTCCCCGACTCCGGCGGCTATCCGCAGGATCAGCTGCCGTTGCAGCGTCCGCAGCTGGGTGGCCCAGGCCGTGGAGCTGGCCGCCACGACCAGCTCGCCGTCCTTGAGGCTGACCGGGGTGGCGTGCTCGGCGACGTCGGCGCCGACCAGGGTTTCCCACTTGCCGAACACGGAGGCCTCGGTCAGCGGCGCCTTCCAACCGCGGTCGGCTACCAGCTTGGCCGCCAGCCGTCCCAGCGGTTGCGGGTCGCGGTCGTCCTCTCCGGCCCCTGACCAGCGACGACGGCTGCGACGGTTGGCCCCGCCGGCGTTGCGGCGCCAGCGGGTCGGCGTCTCACCGGGCTTGCGCCCACCGCGGGCGGCGGCCGCCTCCTGCGCGGCGCGCAGGGCGTCCCGGGCGAGGTCCTTGCCGGTCAGTTCAGGGTTCAGACCCTGTTTGTCGCCGGCGACCGCGGCGGCGGAAGCCTGACCTGAGTTCTCGTCGCCTGAGTTCTCGTCGCCGCCATGTCCGTGACTTCGCGTCCCGCGAACGCCCATGCCCGGCTTCAGCGGCGTCACCGACGCGTCGGCCCCAGTGGGACGAGCGGCCCCGGAACCACCGCCGGCCCCAGAACCACCGCCGGCCCCGGAGTCGCGGGCCGTGGGTGCTGACCTCGCGATATCAGAGGCTCCGCGAGCCCCGTCGGCCGCGGGACCGCCCGGTAGTGCTCTCAGCGGTCGCTCAGTGGAGTCGAGCGGTCGCTGCCTGCGCTCGTCCCCAGTTGCGTCAGAGTTATCCACAGTATCCACAGTGTTGTCCACAGCCATGTGAGGGAACGACGGGTTCTGTGCGGGGTCCGGTTGCTTGTGTGCGGTGGAACGGCAAGGTACCGCACAAGTGGTGGTCGGTCGTACACGATTCAGTTGGACCCGAGTCGACCATCGGGGTCTTCCGCGCCGCTCGCCTCACAGCGCGCCATCCTCGCCGTTGGGCCCGTCACCGGCGGGCACACCGACCCGGGCCTCCGATCCGCCGCCACGGGAGACCTGCCCCGGGCTCACCTCGAAGTAGGCGCCGCGCAACGCGCTCGGCACGTCGTCGGGGACCGCGGCGGTCACCAGCACCTGCTCGGCCCGCGCCGCCCACCCGGCCAGGGCACCACGGCGGCGGCTGTCGAGCTCGGCGAACACGTCGTCGAGCACCAGGATGGGGTCGGAGCTCCCGCCGACCGAGCCTGCGCCCGAACCCGACGCCAGGTCGGCGCGCAGCAGCTCGAACGACGCCAGCCGCAGCGACAGGGCCAGCGACCACGACTCGCCGTGGCTGGCGTAGCCCTTGGCCGGGCCGTCACCCAGGGAGAGCTCCAGGTCGTCGCGGTGCGGGCCGACCAGGCACACCCCGCGCTCCACCTCCTGGCGGCGCACCCCTGCCAGCGCCGCGGCCAGCGCATCCTCCAGGGCGGCGACCTCGTCGCCGGCGGTGACGTCCGGGACGCTGGAGCGGTAGGTGACCCCGACCGGGGCGGACTCCGGGGCGAGCTCGGCGTAGCCGCCGCGGACCGGGTCGGCGAGCTCAGCGGCCAGCGCCAGCCGCCCGGCCAGCAGCAGCGCACCGTGGTGGGCGAGGTGGCCGTCCCACACGTCGAGGGTCCGCAGGTCACCGGCGGCCCGCGCGGTCTTGAGCAACGCCGAACGCTGGCGCACCACCCGTTCGTAGTCCGCGCGCACCCCGGCGTACCGCGGCCAGCGCTGCACCAGCAGCTCGTCGAGGAACCGGCGGCGCTCACCCGGGTCGCCCCGGACCAGCGCCAGGTCCTCGGGGGCGAACAGCACGGTGCGCACGATGCCCATCGCCTCGCGCGGCCGCGGTAGCGGGGAGCGGTTCACCCTCGCCTTGTTCGCCTTGCCCGGGGTGATCTGCACCTCGACGCTCAGCTCACGCTCGTCGCGGACCGCCACCCCGCGCACGATCGCCGCCGACGCGCCCCGGCGGACCAGCGGCGCGTCGGTGGCGACCCGGTGCGAGGAGAACGTGGCCAGGTAGCCGGCCGCCTCGACGAGGTTGGTCTTGCCGACGCCGTTCGGGCCGACCAGCACCGTCACCCCGGGTTCGAGGTCGAGCTCGGCGCTGGTCCACGACCGGAAGTCGGTGACCGCGAGGTGGCGCAGGTACACCCGGATCCGCTACCGCGCGTCGCCGGAACCCGAGGACGGCCCCGGCGAGTGGCTGGCGTCGCCGGCACCGGAGGTGGGGCCAGGAGCGTGCTTGACCGCATGTCCGCCGAACTGCGCGCGCAACGCCGCGACGGCCTTCATCGCCGGGGACTGGTCCTGGCGGGAGACGAACCGGGCGAACAGTGCCGCGGAGATCACCGGCGCGGGCACCCGGTTGTTGATGGCCTCCTCGACCGTCCAGCGTCCCTCGCCGGAGTCGTCGACATAGCCCTCGAGCTCGGCGAGGCTGGGGTCGTCCTCCAGGGCGGCGACCAGCAGGTCCAGCAGCCAGGACCGAACCACCGTGCCCCGGGACCAGGCCTTGAACACCCCGGGCACGTTCTGGACCAGCTCGGCCGCCTCGAGCAGCTCGAAGCCCTCGGCATAGGCCTGCATCAGCCCGTACTCGATGCCGTTGTGGACCATCTTCGAGTAGTGGCCGGCGCCGACCGGGCCGGCGTGCACGAAGCCCTCGTCGCGCGGCCCCTCGGGGCGCAGCGCGTCGAAGATCGGCATCGCCAGCTCGACGTCCTCCTCGGCTCCGCCGCACATCAGGCCGTAGCCGTTCTCCTTGCCCCAGATGCCGCCGGACACACCACAGTCCATGTAGTGCACACCCTTGGCGTCGAGCAGCTTGGAGTGCTCGAGGTCGTCGGTGAACTTGGAGTTGCCGCCGTCGATGACCAGATCGCCCTCGGACAGCAGCTCGCCGAGCTGGCGCACAGTGTCCCGGGTCGGGTCGCCGGACGGGACCATCACCCACACCACCCGCGGCGCGGAGAGCTTCTCCACCAGCTCGCCCAGCGACCCGACCGAGGAGGCGTCGGAGTGAGAGTCGAAACCGACCACGTCGTGGCCCGCGGCACGGAGCCGCTCGGCCATGTTGCCACCCATCCGACCAAGACCCACGACCCCGAGCTGCATGACGGATTCCCCTTCGGTCAGAACTGGAACGACGCGTTAGGCCTACCCGGCAGCGATGGCGGCAGGTGCTATCCGGGCAACCGTACCGGCATCAGCAGATGCAGGTATCCGCTCGAGCTGCCCGGGGCGTCGTTCGGGGACACCGGGCGCACCAGCGCCGGCCGGTTGGGGGTGGTGAACGACAGGTGTGCGCGCTCGGTGCGCAGCGCGGCCAGCGCGTCGAGCAGGTAGGCGGGGTTGAACGCGATGGTCAGCGGCTCGCCGTCGAGCTCACAGGACACCTGCTCCTCGGCGCTACCCTCGTCGTCGCCACCGGCGGCCAGCCTTAGCGAACCCTCACTGAACTCCATGCGGACCTGGGCGGCCCGGTCGGCGACCAGCGACACCCGCTTGATCGCCTCGACCAGCGGCGCCACGTCGATGACCGCGGCGGAGGTGTGCTCGGTGGGCAACAGCTGGCGGTACTTCGGGAACTCCGCGTCCAGCAGCCGGGTGGTGGAGCGGCGGTTGTTGCCGGCCAGCCCGAGCATGCCGTCGCGGTCGGCCAGGGCGAGCTGCACCGGCTGCTTGCCGGCCAGGGTCTTGGCCGCCTCGGCCAGGGTGCGGGCGGGCACCAGCACCGCGGTGTCGATATCGGCGTCGCCGGGCTCCCACTGCAGCTCGCGCACCGCCAGCCGGAACCGGTCGGTGGCGGCCATGGTCAGGTTCGAGCCCTTGATCTCCACCCGGATGCCGGTGAGCATCGGCAGCGTGTCGTCCTTACCGGCGGCCACCGCGACCTGGGTGACGGCCTCGGCGAACACGTCGGGCTGGATGGACCCGGCCAGCTGCGGCATCTCCGGCAGGCTCGGGTAGTCCTCGACCGGCATGGTGGGCAGCGAGAACCGGGCGTTGCCGCAGACGATGGTGGCCCGGGCGCCGTCGATGACCACGTCGACCGGGTGCGGCGGCAACGACTTGGTGATGTCGGCGAGCAACCGCCCGGAGACCAGGGCGCGGTCCGCCTCACCGATGGAGGCGGCGATCTCGACCCGGGAGGAGACCTCGTAGTCGAAACCGGACACCACGAGCGCCTCACCGGTGTCGTCCGAGCGGGCCTCGAGCAACACCCCGCCCAGCACCGGGATGGGCGGGCGCGCGGGCAGGCTGCGGGCGACCCAGGCAGCCCCGTCGGCAAACGCGTCACGTTCGACCCGGAACTTCATCGCATGCCCCTCCGCCACCTGTTCTCCGCCCGTCACCGTAGAGCCTGCACCATCGGCCCGACACTCCGGGCTCCGTGCCGGTGGTTCTTCACCGGGACGCCGCTCCGGTCCACGAGAACGTCGGGGGTAACTGTTGTTGTAGTTCTCCTAGAGAGAAGAAACAGCAGTAGTAGTAACGCCTGTGGATTGTGGGGACCGAGCTCATCGGCGCAGGTCAGGGAGCGTGTCCGGCTGGGGACAGCTCCGGGACCGCGACCGGGGGTCCCGGGACGGTCGGTGGATGGACGCTGCTTCCACAGGCTCTGTCCACGCCCTGTGACGACTCTGTCCACCGCGACCGGCCGGTCCGTCCACCGTTCGTCCACGGATCCGTCCACATCCATCCACAGGGTTATCCCCAAGTGTGGGTGGAGGGTTCCATGCACGTGACGCATCGCGATCATGCACCGGGGTCGGCGTCGGATCGAGTCGTGTTTCGTCGCCCTCGCTGGAGTGGATCGAGCCACTTACCTGACTACGACGGGTAGTTACACAGCGCGGGTCGTCACCGGGTCATCGCGGAGTCATCACCCGGAATTCGACGCACGAACGTTACGTCGGAGACGGTTGAAATCGGCCGAGGACACGCCGACCCCGGCCGAATCGACGTGACATCGCCCGGGGAGATCCGAGACGTGGTGCGCGATCCGAGGGGGGTGCCGAGCGGGTCGTGAGCCGCGTCAGCCCCGTGCGCGCTGCTTGATGCGCGACGTGAGCTCCTGAACCTGCTCGAAAGTGCGACGTCGCTCGGTGATCTCGTTACGGATCTTCTTGTCCGCGTGCATCACCGTGGTGTGGTCACGGCCGCCGAAGGTCTGCCCGATGCGGGGCAGCGAGAGGTCCGTGAGCTCCCGGCACAGGTACATGGCGATCTGACGGGCCTGCGCGAGCGCCTTGGTCTTACCCGGCCCGCACAGCTCGTCCAGGGTGATCTCGAAGTACTCCGCGGTGACGGCCATGATTGTCGGCGCGGTGATCTCCGGGGAGTGCGAGTCGGGGATCAGGTCACGCAGCACGATCTCGGCCAGCTGGGTGTCGACCGGCTGGCGGTTGAGCGACGCGAACGCGGTCACCCGGATCAGCGCGCCCTCGAGCTCACGGATGTTGCGCTCGATGCGGGTGGCGATGAACTCCAGCACCTCGGCCGGGGCCGCCAACCGGTCCTGGGCGGCCTTCTTACGCAGGATGGCGATCCGGGTCTCCAGCTCGGGCGGCTGGATGTCGGTGATCAGCCCCCACTCGAACCGGGTCCGCATCCGGTCCTCCAGGGTCGTCAGCTGCTTGGGCGGCCGGTCACTCGAGACGACGATCTGCTTGTTGGCGTTGTGCAGCGTGTTGAAGGTGTGGAAGAACTCCTCCTGGGTGCCTTCCTTACCCATGAGGAACTGGATGTCGTCCACCAGCAGCACGTCGACGTCGCGGTAGCGGCGCTGGAAGGCCACCTTCCGGTCGTCACGCAGGCTGTTGATGAAGTCGTTGGTGAACTCCTCGGTGGAGATGTAGCGCACCCGCATCCCCGGGAACAGCCGTTCGGCGTAGTGCCCGACCGCATGCAGCAGGTGGGTCTTACCCAGCCCCGACTCACCCCAGATGAACAGCGGGTTGTACGCCCGCGCGGGCGCCTCGGACACCGCGACCGCGGCGGCGTGGCTGAACCGGTTCGAGGCGCCGATGACGAAGGTGTCGAAGGTGTACTTCTCGTTCAGCCGGCTGCGGCGGGCCGCGCCCGGGGTGGGGCCGGTGTTCGGCCCCGAGTCGGACTCCATCGGCGGCGAGCCGGTGTACCCGGTGCGTGCCGGCCCGGACGTGGCGTCCCGGGTGGAGTCGGCGCTGTCGGTACCCCGGGCGCCCCACTGGCGGTCCCGGGGCGGCATCCCCTCGCGGAACGCGTCGTCACCGAGCGCCTGCTCGCGGCGCTCGTCGCGGCGCTGCTCGTCGCGGAACTGGTCGTTACGGCGCTGGTCGTCGCGGAACTGGTCGTTGCGGCGCTCGTCGTCGAGGCGCTCTTCGCGGAAACGGCCGTCTCCGTATTGACCGTTGTCGCCGCGGTTCTCGCCGCGGTTGTCGCCGTACTCGGGGCCGCGGTCGCCGCCGTAGGGACCCGCGTCCGGCTGGCCTCCGCCGTACTGGCCCCTGTCGGCGTACTGTCCCCCGCCGAACTGCCCGGAGTCGTCGAACTGCCCGGATTCCCCGAACTGCGGGTCACTGAACTGGGGGTCGCCGCCGTACTGACCGTCGCCGCCGAATCGATCGCCGCCGAACTGGCCCCGGCCGGTTCGGGCGGAGTCCGTGCCCAGCGGCGAGCGGTACTCGGTGCCTTGCGGCGAGCGGTACGAGGACTCCGACGGATAACCGTCGATCTGACCCGTCGGACGGGCCGACTCGCTGTCCCGCAGCCGCTCGAGATCGGCATCGTCGACCCTGTCCGCGGCGGTGGCGGCGTTGGCCGAAAGGTCGGTGCCGTTCGCCGCGCCCACCGGGTCCACGACCACTGCCAGGTTGATGGTGGTGCCCAGATGCCGGCTCAACGCCTCGCTGATCGGGCGGCGCAGGTTGCGTTCGATGGCGTCCTTGGCGAACTCCGACGGGGCGGCCAGCAGAGCGGTGCCGTCGAGCAGACCGAGTGGCCGGGTCAGACCGAGGAAGGCACGCTGCTGCGCGGTCATCCGCATGCCCGAACCTGCGTCGGGACCGGCGGCGCCGGACAGCTCGGTCACCACCTGCTGCCAGACCTCGCCCAGACCGTTGGCCTCGTCAGCCATGCTCGGTCGCTCCCCCTTGTGATCTCCACGGTCGACACCGACCCCGATGTCGTCCACAGGGTTATCCACACCTGTGCGCGGGAACGTACGCGGCGGAGAAGCCACCCTACGGAGCTACCCCGCGAAGCCGGACCGCGCTCCCCCGGGGCGAACCACGAAGCAGCGACGCTAACAACCCCCCGCCATGACCACAAGTCGCCCTGACCCGAGGAGTTGACGAGGCCGCCACGGACGGCTGATCGCGTCTACGCATCGCTGCCGACATCCCCCGACGGGGCAGCATCGAGGTCTGGTCGAGGCTTGCCCCTACCCGGGTTGGCCACCCTCGGCGCGGCTGCGTACCCTGGACCCAACCGCGCCGCTTGCCGGCGCGCTGTGCCATGCGGTCCTCCTGATCCTCGAGGTCACGACGGCGTGCGCACAGTCAATAGCCGTATGTCGAAATCGGGAGAGCCGAGCAGTGGCCAAGGGTAAGCGCACGTTTCAGCCGAACAACCGCCGTCGTTCGCGTGTCCACGGCTTTCGGCTGCGGATGCACACCCGCGCCGGCCGGGCCATCCTCTCCGCGCGCCGCCGCAAGGGCCGGGAGAAGCTGTCGGCCTGATCCGGCCATACGCGCGGTGCTGCCGGCGAAGGCCCGGCTTACCGACCGGGATGATTTCACCACCGTCGTACGACGTGGACGGCGTTCCGGGCGCACACTGGTCGTGATGCACGTCCTGCTCCCGGAACCGGCCGATCCCGTCGGCGATGTGACCGTCGCCGATGGCCCGGATGTCTGTGCCGCGCCGTTCGGGAGTTCGCGGGTGGGATTCGTAGTGAGCAAAGCGGTGGGAGGTTCGGTGGTGCGCCACCGGGTCGCCCGCCGCTTGCGTCATCTCATGCGCGATCGTCTGTCGGACGCCCCCGCCGGCTCCCGGATCGTGGTCCGGGCCCTTCCCGCGTCGGCGAACGCCGACTCCGCCAGTCTCGGTGCCGACCTCGACCGGGCTCTGCGCGGCGCGCTGTCCGCCAAGGGCGCTGGTCGGCGGGTGTCGCGGCCGTCCTCGGCCCGCACCCCATCCGTTCCCCGGGTGCCCGATGTCGGCCTTCCCGCTTCGGGCGCCTCCGGTTCAGGTGCTTCCGGTTCAGGTGCTTCCGGCCGTCCGCCCGCATCGAGTCGGTCGTGAGCCGGCGCTCGCCGCTGGCGGTCCCGTTCATCGCGCTGATCGGCTTCTACCGACGCTGGGTGTCCCCGGCGCTGCCGCCGCGCTGCCGGTTCTACCCCAGCTGCAGCGCCTACGCCGTCGAGGCTCTCGAGGTCCACGGCCTGTTGAAGGGCAGCGCGCTCACCGTCTGGCGACTACTGCGCTGCGCACCCTGGCACCCTGGTGGTGTCGACCCCGTTCCACCCCGCCGATGTCGTATCGGTGATCATGCACGAGCCACCGAGGAGCGAGCCCCGTGCTGAACTTCATCTACTACCCGGTGTCAGCCATCCTATGGTTCTGGCACAAGGTGATCTCCTTCGTCCTGCCGGAGGGATTCGCCTGGACACTGGCAGTGGTCTTCCTGGTCTTCACCCTGCGGGCGCTGCTCTACAAGCCGTTCGTGCACCAGGTGCGCTCCATGCGCAAGATGCAGGAGTTCGCACCGGAGATCCAGAAGCTGAAGAAGAAGTACGGCAACGACAAGCAGAAGATGGCCCTGGAGATGCAGAAACTCCAGGGTGAGCACGGGGTCAACCCACTCGGTGGCTGCTTGCCGGTCCTGGTGCAGGTCCCGGTGTTCATCGGCCTGTTCCACGTGCTCAAGGGCTTCCAGCCCGGCTGGCCGGAGAACTACGTCTTCGACAAGGCGGGCGTCGACTCGTTCAACTCCGCCAGCATCTTCGGCGCGAAGCTCGGTGCCGCGCTGCACCCGTACGCCGGCGGCGCGAAGCTCGAGGCCTACAACACCACCTTCAGCCAGCAGCTGCTCGTGATGATCCCGCTGGCCATCGCGGCCGCCATCTTCACCCACATCACCGCACGGCACTCCATCGCCCGGCAGACCGAGGCGCAGGCGGCGAACCCACAGGCCGCGATGATGAACAAGCTGATGCTGTGGCTGTTCCCCATCGGCGCGATCGCCGGCTCGCCGTTCCTGCCACTCGCCATCCTCATCTACTGGGTCTCGAACAACCTGTGGACCCTCGCCCAGCAGCGCGTCGTCTACAACAAGATCGACTCCGAAGAGGCCGAGGCCAAGACCCGCAAGACCGAGGCACGGGCCAACCTGGCTCCCAAGGTCGGCCAGAAGCCCGTCGTCGGTCAGAAGCCGGTGGACCTCAAGCAGAAGAAGCCGGGCGCCAAGCCGATCGCGCCGAGGACCAACAAGAACGGCACGCCGAAGCCGGGTGGTCAGACCGCCTCGGACGCGACCAACGGCAACGGCTCCGCCCCGGTCGCCCCCTCTGGGGACCCGGGTACCAACGGTGGCGGAAGCCCCACCCCCGGGCGCGGTCGCAAGCGATAGCCCCCGGCAAGGCCGACGCGGTCGGCACCAGCAGTCCAACGCCGGTCAGCGGCGTGCGTGTGTGTGCGGAGAGGAGCAGTGGTGGCGAAGACAGCAGAAGCAGACCAGGAGCCCCGAGGCGAGGCGAGCTCCAGTTCGTCGTCCGAGGATTCACTGATCAGGGAGGGTGATGTCGCCGCCGATTACCTCGAGCGGCTGCTGGACCTTCTCGACTACGACGGCGACCTCGACATCGACGTGGACGCCGGCCGCGCGGTGGTCAGCGTCGACGGCGGCGAGGACCTCAAGAAGCTCGTCGGTGACAACGGCGCCGGACTCGAAGCGCTCCAGGAGCTGACCCGGTTGGCCGTGCAGCAGTCCACGGGAGCCCGCAGCCGGCTCATGCTGGACATCGCCGGCTGGCGCCAGGACCGGCGTACGGAGCTGGCCGAGCTCGGCAGTCGCACGGCGCAGGAGGTCCTGAAGTCCGGCGAGCCCGCTCGACTGCGACCGATGACGCCGTTCGAGCGCAAGGTGGTTCACGACGCCGTCGCCGCGGTGCGTGGCGTCTTCAGCGAGAGCGAGGGCGAGGACCCGCGCCGTCGCGTCGTGGTGTTCCCGCGCACGTAGTCGAGGTGCACGTTTCACGTGAAACATGAAGACACTGAAGTAGACGAGCCTGGGGCAGCCGCCACCGCCGTATTCGGCGAGCGGCTGCCCCAGGCCGTTCGATATGCGGAGTTGCTCCGCGATACCGGTGTCACCCACGGATTGATCGGGCCGCGTGAAGGGGCCCGCCTGTGGGAACGGCACCTCCTCAACTGCGCCGTTCTGTCCGAGCTCGTCGAGCCCGATGCCCGGGTCCTTGATCTCGGCTCGGGGGCCGGTCTTCCCGGGATCCCCCTGGCGCTCGCCCGACCCGACCTCGAAGTCGTCCTCCTCGAGCCGATGGCTCGCCGGGTGGCCTGGCTGGAACAGACGGTGCATGACCTCGGTCTCACCATCACCGTCGTCCGTGGCCGCGCCGAGGACCGTCAGATCCAACGCGAGTGGTGTGGCGCGGACGTCGTCACCGCCCGCGCGGTGGCGCCATTGCACCGGCTAGCGGGCTGGGCGCTACCTCTCGTGCGCCCCGGCGGACGACTGCTGGCGATGAAGGGCGAGTCGGCCGAGTTGGAGGCCGACAGGGACCGCGCGTTGGTGAGGCGTTTTGGAGGCGCGCCGCCGCTCGTGGTGCAATGCGGGGCAGAGCACGTCGATCCGCCGACCACCGTGGTCGCCGTGGAGCGGTTGGCCCCCGGTGCAGCCGGCCGCCGCTCCCGCGCCGGCAAGGACGCCGGCGGGCGACGTCCCGGGCGTCAGGACGACGTCAGCTCTGTCCGACACCGCAATACCGGGTCCGGAAGCTAGAGAGGGCGGCAAGGATGAGCTCGTGGCCGACCTTGGAGAACGGAAGCCCGGACGACGTTTCCGGTGTGACCGGTTACCACGTTTCACGTGAAACATCCGGCTCTGGTCGTGCTCCCCGCCGACCAGCGGAGCCATCGGAGGACTTGATGTGGACGCCCATAGCCGAAGAGGCCCAGCGCGCGGCCCAGGTGCTGCACCCGACCGGACGTGAGGTGCCCAGGCCGGCTCAACGCCGGGTCCTGACGGTCGCCAACCAGAAGGGCGGGGTCGGGAAGACGACCAGCACGGTCAACCTGGGCGCCGCGCTGGCCAAGTACGGCATGCGGGTGCTGGTGGTGGACCTCGACCCCCAGGGCAATGCCAGCACGGCGCTAGGGGTGCAGCACACCAGCGGCACGCCGTCCATCTACGAGGCGTTGCTCGGCGAGATCAGCCTGCTGGACGCCGCGGTGCCCAGTACCCAATCCCCCGATCTGCTGTGTGTCCCCGCCACGATCGACCTGGCCGGCGCGGAGATCGAGCTGGTCAGCATGGTGGCCCGGGAGGCCCGGCTGAAGCGGGCGTTGACCTCAGACGTACTCGACCAGCTCGACATCGACTACGTGCTCATCGACTGCCCGCCCTCGCTCGGGCTGCTCACGGTGAACGCGCTGGTGGCGGCGGACGAGGTGCTGATCCCGATCCAGTGCGAGTACTACGCGCTGGAGGGTCTCGGCCAGCTCATCAACAACATCGAGCTGGTCCGGGCTCACCTGAACACCCGGCTGCATGTCTCCACCATCCTGCTCACCATGTACGACGGCCGGACCAAGCTGGCCGACCAGGTGACCAGCGAGGTCCGCCAGCACTTCGGTGACCGGGTACTGCGCACCGTGATCCCGCGCAGCGTGAAGGTCTCCGAGGCGCCCGGTTTCGGGCAGACGATCCTGGCCTATGACCCCGGCTCCCGCGGCGCGATGAGCTACCTGGACGCCGCGAAGGAGATGGCGGCTCACCCGCTGCACCGCGGTGTGCACCGATGAACACGCGTAAGGGCGGCCTCGGTCGTGGGCTCGCGTCACTGATTCCGACCGGACCCACCGTCGGCGAGAGCGACACCCGCCCGGACAGCGACGGCTACACGATCGACGGGGCCTACATCGGGTCGGCGCCGAAGCCGCTGCCGACCGTCGAGGTGAGCTCGGTCGCCGGTGCCACCTACCGCGAGCTGCTCACCACCTCGATCACTCCGAACCCCCAGCAGCCGCGCCGGGCGTTCGACGACGAGGCGCTCGCTGAGCTGTCGCACTCCATCAAGGAGTTCGGCCTGCTGCAGCCGATCGTCGTCCGCGAGGTCGGCGTCGGCAATTTCCAGCTCATCATGGGCGAACGGCGGTGGCGTGCCGCCCAGCAGGCCGGCCTCGAGCGGCTGCCGGCCATTGTGCGGGAGACCGAAGACGACGCGCTGCTGCGCGACGCGTTGCTGGAGAACATCCACCGCGTCCAGCTGAACCCGCTCGAAGAGGCGGCCGCCTACGAACAGCTGCTGGCGGAGTTCGGGGTGACTCACGAGGAGCTCGCTGATCGTCTGGGACGCAGCCGCCCCGTTGTCACCAACATGATCCGGCTGCTGAAGCTCCCGGTGGCCGTGCAGCGGCGGGTGGCCGCGGGGGTCCTGTCCGCCGGGCACGCCCGGGCGCTGCTGGGCCTGGACGACGCCGCACGCCAGGAGGAGTTGGCGGCGCGGATCGTCGCCGAGGGCATGTCGGTACGTGCCACCGAAGAGGCGGTGACCCTGGCGAAGCGTGATCCCGAGCGACGCCCCGCACCGGCCGCCGCGCGTAAGCAGGAACCGTCGCGGGAGGTGCGCCAGATGGCTGAGCGGCTGTCGGACACGTTCGACACCCGAGTGAAGGTGGAACTCGGTCAGCGCAAGGGGCGGATCGTGGTGGAGTTCGGGTCGATGGACGACCTGGACCGCATCGTCGGACTGATGACACCGGACGCCTGAGTAGGTCCCCAGGACGCCCCGGGTGGGCATGTTTCACGTGAAACATGCCCACCCGGGGCGTTCGTCGTTCGTGAGCATTAGTGCGGGGTCGACGGTCAGCGGCCACGGCTACGCGTCTACGCCGACAACGCGCTGGGCCGCCTCGGTCGGCGAGGCCGGCGACCGTGCGCGTTGTGAGGGGTGGGATGGGATTAGTTGCTGTGGGGGCTCTACGCGCCCGAGTACGCCGTGTCCGGGCTATCTCGAACGAATGCCGCTTCCAGGCCACTCGATGAACTGAAAGAGGTCGGGCCCGGCTCTGCATGAGTTCCGGTTTGCGTCCCGCATGCAGGTTGGCGCGCTGTGGTTGCCCAGGCCGGGCCCACGACGGTTGCGGGCTTGGGAACACGGCGGATGCGCGGGTCTACCACCGCCGAGCACCTGGACGCGGAGCCGACCTCCGAGCATCCGTGAGTTTCGATAACCCGGTGATCCGGCTGTTGACTCTCGACCGGCCTGTACGCGCCCCTACCGGAGCGCTGCTGCACCGGTTCCGTTCGGTCCTGCCGGATCGGCGTGCCTCCCGGATCGCCTGTCTCGAGGAGCGCGTCTGCAACTGTGGCTGAGCGCCGGCCGGCTTCGGGCGAGTCGCCCGGTCCTGCGCGTCGGGCGTCATCGACCGCGCCCAGGGCCTGCTGATGACCAACCACGGGACGACCGAGCCGATGGCGGTGCGCTGGATCCAGCGCACCGCCATGGACCGCCGCTGCACGATGTGGACGGTGTCCGACGCGACCGTCAACGGCGAGTGTCCCGCCGGAACGCGAGGGGTCAGCAACGACAGGGTCAGCGGGCACGCGACGGCCGCGACGGGCCGCGACGGCCGCGACGGCGAATGGGAGCCGTCTCGCGTTGTGTCCGATCGACGCGTGCCGACTGGGCCGCCACGTCGACGGTCCCTCCACCGAGTTCCGGGCCATCGCTGTTCCCGCCGAGGCTGACCCTGCCACGCGCGGGGAGCCGGTGGATTCAGCGGCTCACCCCCACTGCTCGCGGAGCGCCCCTCTGGACGAGGGTGGTCGAGACCCACGACCCGTGGGGCTCACCGCGAACCCTCCGACGAGACTTGGCCGAGATGTTCGCGGACCGCGCGGGAGATGTCGGTGTGCAGGTTGCGGGCTGAGTTGAACTCATCGCAGGCGATCCCGGACGGCTTAGGAACCACGGCGGTGGACGATGTCGACCCGTCCGGCGGCGCCGGGGTCGCGTGCTTCCGTGCGCCCAGTGGGAGTGCCCCTGGGAGGAGGGCCGTTACGGCAAGCTCGACGCCCGGAAGCCGTGCCACGCCGAGATCGTCACGGAGAATCTCGGACAGCAAGGCCCGGTTCCGCGTCAATCTTGAGGGCGTCTCCGCATCGAGAGACACGCCCTGAGTGGCCCCTGGAGAACAGCGTGCCGCCGATTGATCCACTCACCCGGCGGTCCGCCCGCGACGCCGCCTGCGCAGGTCTGGTGCCGCCCTGAAAGCGGAGCTGCCGCACCTGCAGGGTGGGGACCAACCCCCAAACCCCGGACGGCACCCGAGACGGCCTACCGGCGACTGAGGGGCAGCTAGGCACAACCCGTTCTTGGACGGCCGCGCGCGCTCGGATCGGCTCTGCCCGACGGCAGCCCGACCACCGTGGGGGCCACCCGGGCGATCCGGCGACGCGGGAGGATCATCGTCCCCGGGCGACGGCGGCGTCGATGAGGTCGCTGTACAGCTGCCCGAGGTGCTCGCCGGCGGCGGCCACCGCGGTCGGTAGCAGCGAGGTGTTCGTGAGCCCGGGGCAGACGTTGACCTCGAGCACGTGCACCGCACCGTCCGGGGTGACGATCGCGTCGGTGCGGGACAGGTCGCGCAGACCGAGCAACCGGTGGGCGTCGAGCGCGGTCTGCTGTGCGGCCGCCAGCACGTCGGCGTCCAGGCGAGCGGGACAGTGGAACGCGGTGGCACCGGGGGTGTAGCGAGCGGCGTAGTCGTAGACGCCGCTCGCCGGGCTGATCTCCACCACCGGCAACGCCCGCAGCTCGGAGTCGGCGCAAACCGACACCGCCACCTCGACTCCGGCGATGTAGCGCTCGACGAGCACCGCCGTCCCGTAGGCCAGGCAGTCGACCATCGCGGCCGGCAGGTCGGCCGCGTCGGTGACCAGCTGCGTGCCCAGCGCGGAGCCGCCCTGGTCGGGCTTGATGATGAGCGGAAGTCCGATGCGGGCCACGATGGCGTCCAGCACCGCCCGCGCCCCCAGCTCGCGGAAGGTGGCGTGCGGCAACACCACCCAGTCCGGAGTCGATTGCCCGGCCCGGCTCAGCTCGGCCTTCGCGGTGGGCTTGTCCCAGGCTCGGCGGCACGCGGCGGAATCCGCTCCCACGTACGGCACGCCCAGGGTCTCCAGCACGGTCTGCACTGAACCGTTCTCGCCGCCGCCACCGTGCAGCGCGATGACCACCGCCTCCGGTCGTTCGCTGCGTAGCCGGTCCAGCAGGGCGGAGTCGGTGTCCCACTCGGCCACGACGGCCCCGGTGTCCCGTAGGTCGGCCGCGATCCGCCGCCCGGACAGCAGCGACACCTCGCGCTCGTGCGACATCCCGCCCGCAAGCACCGCTACCGTTCGCTCACCCATGACCACATTCTGGATCACGGCACCGGGTCGACCCGCGCCCGGCACCCCGCCCGGGCGTCAGGCGGTGTCCGGAGTGGGTGTCTGCGGTCCGCGCCGCGTCGCACCGGCCGATCGGGCGGCCCGAGCGATCGCTCGGCTCGGGGTTCCGAAGGTGTTGAGCACGTCGAGCTCGGCGGCGAGCACGCCGGTCAGCCGGCGGACGCCCTCGGTGATGCGTTCCGGGCTGGGGTAACAGTACGACAGCCGCAGCTGGCGATCACCGCTGCCGTCGGCGTAGAAGCCGGTGCCCGAGGCGTAGGCGACCCGCGCCGTGACCGCGCGGGGCAGCATCGCCTTGGTGTCGACGCCGTCGGGCACGGTCAGCCACACGTAGAAGCCGCCGTCGGGGTGGGTCCAGCTGCAGCCCGGCGGCAGATAGGTGCTCAGCGCGTCGAGCATCGCGTCGCGCCGCTCGCGGTAGACCTCACGGAAGGACTTGATCTGCCGCCGCCAGTCGTGGGTGGCCAGGTACCGGGAGACCAGCATCTGGTTGAAGG
>Ga0310811_10000418_pt1 | contig 57600 bp, 52 predicted proteins | sample YCmetagenome_FD_207642 | JGI IMG/M metagenome (GOLD analysis project Ga0310811, IMG submission 207642) | Soil microbial communities from experimental microcosm in Duke University, North Carolina, United States - YC | ecosystem: Engineered > Artificial ecosystem > Soil microcosm > Unclassified ... | reverse complement strand
TACGTGGTCGTGCCGTTGTCCGCGCGGACCTTGATCACGTTGGATTCCCCGAAATCGAGCATCGCGCCTTGCGGCAGCGCGGTCGTGCGAAAGCTTGCGTTGTGCATCGACGCCTGCACGGTCAGACACTGAATGACCTGATCGACCGGGCGCGACGTCGTCTTGTCGACGACCGGATCGCCCGCATCGGGGTCCTTCTGAAAGTACGCGCACGCACCAAGCGTGAGCGTGACGAGCAACGGCACGGCGAATCGCTTCATGTTCCTCCCGAGGTTGTCGCACGGCGCATCGCGTCGCGCTGTCTTTGCGCATGACCGGCCATTATATCGGCCGGTTCCCGGCGCTCGCAGACCGGTCAAGGCGCTTCGCTGCTCGCAACCGCCATGCCTTCGCCGCCAGTGTTGCGGGCGCGCGACTTGCGCGGGGGCCGAGCACACCCGTTCGCGCAGCTTTTAATAGGCCGGGCTAGACTATCTTCAGGTGCAATTCCATGATCTGGCGCAAGTCGTCCAGGGAGAATCCGCATGAATCGCCCGTCAGTACGCTTTCCTGGTGGTGTCGCCAGTGCAAGCTCGTTCTGGAAATGGGTCAAATGGGGGTTCGTCCTCGCGGTGCTGCTCACGCTGGTGATCATCGCGCGCATCATCCAGATCGAAATCGAAACGTCGCGGCTGCAGGCGCGCTACCTGTCGGAACTCACGCGCGACATCGGCTTCACCGTCGGCAGCGGGCCTAGCCCGCACATCCGTTTTCCGACTTCCAGCGGTCCTTATGACATCCGGCTCGGCTATGCCGGATTGCCGACGTTCGCCGCGCGGCTGAAGGCGCGCGGCTTCGCGATCGCAAACCAGGCGCGCGATTCGGAGCGCATGATCGCGCTCGCCGACGACGGCCTTTTCCTTCCGTATGAAGAGAAAGACCAGGCGGGCCTTACGCTGCGCGACGCGACCGGCACGACACTCTTTCATTCCCGTTACCCGCAGCGCGTGTACGAGAGCTTCGACGCGGTGCCGCCGCTCGTGCGCAATTCGCTGATGTTCATCGAGGACCGCTATCTGCTCGCGCAGGATCAGCCGAACCGCAATCCGGCGATCGACTGGGGACGCTTCTCGCGCGCGATCGCGGATCAGGGGCTGAGATTCGTGAACCGTCATCAGTCCGCGCCCGGCGGCAGCACGCTCGCGACGCAGATCGAGAAGTTCCGCCATTCGCCGGACGGACGCACCGCGACGCCGCCCGAGAAGCTGCGGCAGATCGCATCCGCGTCGGTGCGCGCGTATCTCGATGGGCCGCAGACGATGCCCGCGCGTCAGCAGATCGTCGTCCGCTATCTGAACTCGGTGCCGCTTGCGGCGAAGCCCGACGTCGGCGAGATCAGCGGAATCGGCGACGGCCTCGCCGCGTGGTACGGGCGCGACTTTCGCGACGTGAACCGCATCCTGCGCGCGCCGGTGTCGGACGCGACGCTCGACGAGCAGGCGCTCGCGTTCCGCCAGGTGCTGTCGCTGCTGGTCGCGCAGCGCGCGCCGTCGTACTTCCTGCAGCGGGACAACGCGGCGCTCGGGCGGCTCACCGACAGCTATCTGCGGCTGCTCGCGAGCGGCGGCGTGATCACGCCCGCGCTGCGCGACGCGGCGCTGTCCGCGCAACTGACGCTCAATCGCCAGCCGCCGGTGCGCAAGCCGGTGTCGTATGTCGAGCGCAAGGCGGTGACGTCGCTGCGCACGCAGCTGATATCGTCGCTCGGCCTCTCGACGCTGTACGACCTCGATCACCTCGATCTGACGGCGACCGCGTCGCTGAACGACGACGTGCAGCGCGCCGTCAGCGAGCGTCTCGCGCAGGCGATGACGAAGGACGGCGCGAAGGCGGCGGGACTCGTCGGCTTCGAGATGCTGCGTCCATCGGATGACCCGTCGAAGATCTCGTACAGCTTCGCGCTGTTCGAGCGCCGCAACGGCGACAACGTGGTGCGCGTGCAGACCGACAGCGTGAACCAGCCGTTCGACATCAACCAGGGCGCGCGGATGAATCTCGGATCCACGGCGAAGCTGCGCACGGCGATCACGTATCTGCAGATCGTGCAGGACCTGCATGCGAAGTACGCGTCGCTCGACGCGGCGCAACTGCGCGCGGTGCAGCCCGACAAGTCCGATGCGCTGACGCGCTGGGCGATCGATTATCTGTCGCATGCGAAGGATCGTTCGCTGCCGCCGATGCTCGAAGCGGCCGTCGAACGCAAGTATTCGGCGAGCCCCGGCGAGAGCTTTTATACCGGCGGCGGCGCGCAGAGCTTCAACAACTTCGAGTCGAGCGACAACGCGCAGATCCTGACCGTGCGGCGCGCGTTCCAGCATTCGGTGAATCTCGTGTTCGTGCGCCTGATGCGCGACATCGTGCACTACGAGATGATCCAGACGTCGGGGCCGCCATCGCAATGGCTCGACGATCCGGCTACGCGCAGCCGCTATTTGACGAGCTTCGTGGACGGCGAAAGCCAGGTCTATATGAAGCGCTTCTACACGCGATACGCAGGCAAGAGTCCCGACGAGGCGATCGCGGTGCTGCTGCATCACATGCGCAAGGGCCCGGCGAGAATCGCGACCGCGCTGCGCAGCGTGAATCCGGACGGCTCGCAGGCGTGGTTCAACGAGCAGATGCGCGCGCAACTCGTCCACACGAAGTTCCAGTGGCTGACCGACGACGATCTCGCGAAGTACTACGACAAGTACGCGATCGACCGCTTCAACCTGAACGATCGCGGCTATATCGCAGGCGTGCATCCGCTCGAACTGTGGCTGCTCGGCTATCTGCGCGAGCATCCCGACGTGACGCTCGCGCAGGTTCAGAAGGACAGCCGCGACGTGCGGCTCTACACGTACAAGTGGCTCCTCAGGACGCGCTATCACGCGACGCAGGACCGCCGCATCCGCCGCATGGTCGAGCTTCGCGCGTACGACGCGATCGGCAGGTCGTGGCGCGAGCTGGGGTATCCGTTCGCGTCGCTGACGCCGTCGTATGGCGCGGCGATCGGTGCGTCCGGCGACCGTCCGGCCGCGCTCGCGCAGTTGATCGGCATCGTCGCGGCCGGCGGCGACAAGGTGCCGACGCACAGCATCGAGTCGCTCGACTTCGCGCGCGGCACGCCGTACGAGACGCGCTTCGTTCATGCGAACGTGCCGCCGCAGCCGCTCGTGTCGGCGCCGATTGCGGCCGTCGTGCGCGAGATGTTGACGTCGGTGGTGCAGGGCGGCACGGCCAAGCGGCTCGCGGACGGCATCACGTTCCCCGACGGACGCACGCTGCCGGTGTACGGCAAGACCGGCACCGGCGACCAGCGCTTCAACGTCTATGCGCCGGGCGCGCGTCTGATCGAGTCGCGCAAGGTGAACCGCACGGCGACGTTCGTGTTCGCGATCGGCGACCGCTTCTACGGCACGTTGACCGCGTGGGTGCACGAGCCGTATGCGGGGCGCTATACGTTCACGAGCGCAATGTCCGTGCAGTTGCTGAAGTCGCTCGCGCCGGTCCTGCAGCCGCTTCTGGAAGAACGCGCCGCACGCGAACAGAAGCCGACGGCATCGGACGCCGGGCGGCAGATGACCGATGCGGGCTCAACGACCGGCGTTGCATTCCGTCACGTCGATTTGCGCGTTGGGGGTCCGGCTCAATAAAAAACGCCGCGCATGCGGCCATGCATGCGCGGCGTGGATTGCGTCGTTCGGGCGACTCGCTCGCCGTTGCGGTTCAATACCCCGGAGGCGGCGCGGAGACCGGCGGCGGCGCGGCGTAGCCCGGAGGCGGCGCCTGATACCGATAGTAGTAGCCCTGCTGCGGAGGCACGCCGCCCTGCGTCGGCACGCGGTGGCCGGCCGCGTACATGCACTGCATGTAGGCCGCATCGTAGCGCTGTTGCACGCTGTATCCCGAGCCCTGCGCGGCGCCGAGGCCGAGCACGCTGCCGCCGATCAGACCCGCGCCCGCGCCGACCGCCGCGCCGTGACCGCCGCCGAGCGCGGCACCCGCCGCGGCGCCGAGTGCGGTGCCGAGCGCCGCCGAGCCGAGTTCCGAGCCGGCCGCCGCCTGGCCCGGCGACACGCCGCTGACCTGCTGCGATGCGTACTGCCGGCACGATGCGTCGTCGGCGCGAAACTGATCGAAGGTCTTGCCGGAGCCGGGCAGCGCCGTGACCGTCGGCCCCGGGGGCATGACGGTGCAGGCGCCGAGCAGCGTCGCTGCCCCGAGTAGCACGAAACGGGTGGTTTTCATTGTTGAATCTCGTTCATTGTGGTTGCGATTGTGGCTGGGCGGGTTGGGCCGGCACGGGCCGCCAGCCCGACGCGCAGTCCTTCACATATGGGTAGTAGGTGCGGGTGGCGTCGCAGAAGTACCAGGTGTCGCCGCCCGTTTGCGGCGTGACGGTTTGCGGCGCGTTGTCGGCATTGGGCGCCGGCGCGGGAGCGGGCGCAGGGGTGCCCGGCGCTTGCGGTTGCTCGGTGCCCGGCTGATACTGCGGCGCGGCACCCTGTGGATACTGCGGGGCAGCGCCGGGCGGATAAGGCGCCGCGTCGTCCGGCGCGTACTGCGGCACGCCGCCTTGCGGATACGGCATCGTGCCGTCGGGTCCGGGCGCCGGCACGGGCTGGCCGTCCGGGCCGCGCTCGATGTATTGCGGAGGGGGCGGCGGTGCGGGAACGTAATACGGCGCCGGCACGTAGTAGCCCGGTGCGCCGCCGATAAAGACGCCGACGTGCGCCGCCTGCGCGGCGCCGCTTGCGCAGACAACGGCTACGCCGGCAGCAGCGGCCAGCAGTTTCGAACTTCTCACAACGATCTCCAGAACAGTGCGGATTCGGGGCGCGAACGCCTGTCCGCCGGATTATCGAACGCTAAGGGATCGGCACCGGCAATGCAATTACGGAAGTTGCAGCGATTTTTCGAGTTGTTACAGCCGCCGACGAAACACGAGCGCGCAGCCCGTTTCCTATGCGTCCAGCGCCAGCGTCGCGAAGGTGGCGAGCCAGTGCTCACCCATGTAGTCCCCTGAGACGTGCGCAATCGCTGCACCCAAATGCGTGCGCGCCGCCTCGCGCAGCAGCGCGACGCGCGCGTCGCCGTCGGGCAGCGCGCTCGCGAGCGTGCGCTGGCACCACGCGCGGCTCAGGTTCAGGCCGTCGAGATGCGCGATCTTGCCGTCGCTGCGGTCGCTCACCGTGACCGGCGTGAAGAGCGTTGCGGGCCGTCGCGCGGCGAGCGCCGGCAGAAAGCCGCCGAACCATGCGACGAACGCGTCGCCCGGCAGCACGCGGCTCATCAGCACCGCTTCCATCAGCGCGGGCGACAGGAACTCGTCGCCCGAAGGCTCCCATGCCTGGCATTCCAGATCATTCAGATGCCAGCGGCGCGCGGTGTCCTCGATCAGCGTGGCGAGGCTGTCTCGCTGCGTCTGTCGCGCGAAGTCGAGCGCGAGCGTCAGCGCGAACGCGGTGTTGAAATGCGTGCCGACCCGCAGCGGATAGGTCGCGACGGGCAGGAACGATTCGAAGCGCTCGACGAACGCGTCCGTCAGCGGCGCGAGCGCGCGTGACCACCGCGCGGCGTCGGGCGTGTCCATCGCGTCGAGTTGCGCGGCGAGCGCGAGCAGCCACGCCCATCCATACGGACGCTCGAAGCCGCGGTTGTGCGGCAGGTCGAGGTACGCGCGCTCGCCGGCGATTTTGTCGTCGGTGAAATGCTCGTCGATTACCGCAACGATCTGCGGGGCTTCCGGCAAGTCCGGAAAGCGCTGCAACAGTCGCGCGATGAGCCAGTACCCATGCACGCAAGAATGCCAGTCATAGCTGCCGTAAAACACCGGATGCAGCGCGCGCGGACTCTGCACGTCCTGCGGACCGGCGAGGCCGTGCGTAAGCTTGTTCGGATATTCGCGCGTGAGGTGCGCAAGGGCGATCGTCGCGAAACGCGACGCGATCGAAGCAGTCAGTTGTTCGTGCATGGCTGTGCGCTCAGGTGGCATCCGGGAAATCGGAAAATCGCCAGCGTAGCGCAGATTCCGCCGCTCAGTCGCGCGTGACGGCGCCCTGCGAGCGGGCATGTTCCAGCCGACGCACGGCGTCGCCGACGTCCTGGCCGAACTGCGCGAGCGCGGCCGCCGCGATGTCCGGCGGCTGCAAGGCGGACCACAGCACGTCGATCAGGCGCTGCGCGGTCGCGTCGATATCGGTACGGCGGTTCGCGAGCGTCGCGTCCCACAGCACGTGCTCCATCGGGCCGAACACGAGCGAGCGCAGCAGGCGCAGCGGCACGTCGTTGCGGATCTGGCCGCTTTCCTGGCCGCGTGCGAGCACGCGCATCAACGGCGCGGTATAGCGTCGTTGCAGGGCGGTCAGCGCCTCGCCGATATCGTGCTGGCGCGCGCGCCCTTCGGACAGCACGAGCGCGCACAGTCCCGTGCCGTTCTCCAGCATCAGCCGCAGGTGCGTGCGGACGATGAACGCAAACTGCTGACGCACGCTGCCGTCGCGCGGCAGGCCGGTTTCGATCGCGTCGATGATCTCGTCGTACCAGTCGGCGATCACGCGCGCGCACAGTTCGCGCTTGCCGCGAAAGTAGCTGAACACCGTCGCTTCCGACACGCCGACGCGCTGCGCGATTTCGGCCGTGGTCGCGCGCTCGTAACCCTTTTCGGAGAACACGTCGCGGCCTGCGTCGAGGATCGCCTTCACGCGCTGTTGCGACTTGCGTCCGGCCGGTTCGCGGCGCGATGCCGGCAGCGCGGCTTTCGATGTGGCTGACATTGTGAGTCACTATCACCTGATGGGGTCGATGTGCCGGATTATCCGCGTGAATGGTCGCTTAAACAAGGACTTAACCGGTTACATGGAAAACTGAGGTTTACTCAGAAAAAGCTGTTGACGAGTCCGCGGATCTGGCGTGAAATGGGTGCCGACAGGGCGAGCCGCCCGCCCGCGCACAATCCGCACAATCGGAGGAGACATCCATGAACCACATCCCCGGCTTGCAGTTTCCGCTAGGCGAGGAGATCGAGATGCTGCGCGACAGCGTCGCGAGCTTCGCGGCGAACGAGATCGCGCCGCGCGCCGGCGAGATCGACCGCACCGACCAGTTTCCGATGGACCTGTGGCGCAAATTCGGCGAACTGGGCGTGCTCGGGATGACCGTCTCCGAGGAATACGGCGGCGCGAACATGGGTTACACCGCGCACATGGTCGCGATGGAGGAAATCTCGCGGGCGTCGGCGTCGGTGGGGCTGTCGTATGGCGCGCACTCGAACCTGTGTGTGAACCAGATTCACCGCAACGGCACGGACGCGCAAAAGCGCAAGTACCTGCCGAAGCTCGTATCGGGCGAACACATCGGCGCGCTCGCGATGAGCGAGCCGAACGCCGGATCGGATGTGGTCAGCATGAAGCTGCGCGCGCAAAGGAACGGCGACCGCTATGTGCTGAACGGCACGAAGATGTGGATCACGAACGGACCGGATTGCGACACGCTGGTCGTCTATGCGAAGACCGATCCCGAAGCCGGCGCGCGCGGCATGACCGCCTTCATCGTCGAGAAGGGCATGAAAGGCTTCTCGGTGGCGCAGAAGCTCGACAAGCTCGGCATGCGTGGCTCGCACACCGGCGAACTCGTGTTTCAGGACGTCGAAGTGCCCGAGGAAAACATCCTCGGCCAGTTGAACGGCGGCGTGAAAGTGCTGATGAGCGGTCTCGACTACGAACGCGCAGTGCTCGCGGGCGGCCCGACCGGCATCATGCTCGCGGTGATGGATGCGGTCGTGCCGTACATCCACGATCGCAAGCAGTTCGGTCAGGCCATCGGCGAATTCCAGCTGATCCAGGGGAAGGTCGCCGACCTGTACACGACACTGCAGGCGTGCCGCGCGTATCTGTATGCGGTGGGCCGTCAACTCGACACGCTCGGCAACGAGCACGTGCGCCAGGTGCGCAAGGACTGCGCGGGCGTGATCCTTTACACGGCCGAGAAGGCGACGTGGATGGCCGGCGAAGCGATCCAGATTCTCGGCGGCAACGGCTACATCAACGAGTACCCGGTCGGCCGACTGTGGCGCGATGCGAAGCTGTATGAAATCGGCGCGGGCACGAGCGAAATCCGGCGGATGCTGATCGGCCGAGAACTGTTCGCCGAGACCGCGTGAACATCGGTTGCTCGCTCGTTCGACGCCTGATCCGCAAGGAAGCCCCGCGATGCCGATTCTCGAATCGAAGTTGAATCCCCGCTCGGAAGAGTTTCGCGCGAACGCCGCCGCGCTCGAAGCACTCGTCGCCGATCTGCGCGACAAGGTGCAGAAGCTGTCGCTCGGCGGCGGCGAAGCCGCGCGCGAGCGGCATCTGTCGCGCGGCAAGCTGCTGCCGCGCGAGCGCATCGCGCAACTGCTCGATCCGGGCGCGCCGTTTCTAGAACTGTCGCAACTGGCCGCGTACGGGATGTACAACGACGACGCGCCGGGCGCCGGCATCATCACCGGCATCGGGCGCATCGCGGGCCAGGCGTGCGTGATCGTCTGCAACGATGCGACGGTGAAGGGCGGCACGTACTATCCGGTCACCGTGAAAAAGCACGTTCGCGCGCAGGAAATCGCGCAGGAAAACCGGCTGCCGTGCGTGTACCTCGTCGATTCGGGCGGCGCGAATCTGCCGAATCAGGACGAGGTGTTTCCGGACCGCGATCACTTCGGCCGCATCTTCTATAACCAGGCGAACCTGTCCGCGCAGGGCGTGGCGCAGATCGCGGTCGTGATGGGCTCGTGCACGGCCGGCGGCGCGTATGTGCCCGCGATGAGCGACGAGTCGATCATCGTGAAGAACCAGGGGACCATTTTTCTCGGCGGCCCCCCGCTCGTGAAGGCGGCGACCGGCGAGGAAGTGAGCGCCGAGGATCTCGGCGGCGGCGACGTGCATACGCGTCTGTCCGGCGTCGTCGATCATCTCGCGCAGAACGACGCGCACGCGCTTGCGATTGCACGCAACATCGTCGGCCATCTGAACCGCACGCAAACGCCGCCGCTCGCGCTGCGCGAGCCGCTGCCGCCGCGTTACGACGCGCAAAGCGTCTACGGCGTGATTCCGGTCGATACGCGCAAGCCGTTCGACGTGCGCGAGGTGATCGCGCGCATCGTCGACGACTCCGCATTCGACGAGTTCAAGGCGCGCTACGGCACGACGCTCGTCACCGGGTTCGCGCACATCTGGGGGCATCCGGTCGGCATCGTCGCGAACAACGGCATTCTGTTTTCCGAGTCCGCGCTGAAGGGCACGCACTTCATCGAACTGTGCTGCCAGCGCAAGATTCCGCTCGTGTTTCTGCAGAACATCACGGGCTTCATGGTGGGCCGCAAGTACGAAAACGAGGGAATCGCGCGCAACGGCGCGAAGATGGTGACCGCGGTGGCGACCGCGAAGGTGCCGAAGTTCACGGTGATCATCGGCGGGTCGTTCGGCGCGGGCAACTACGGGATGTGCGGTCGCGCGTACTCGCCGCGCTTCTTGTGGATGTGGCCGAACGCGCGCATTTCGGTGATGGGCGGCGAGCAGGCCGCGTCGGTGCTCGCCACGGTGCGGCGCGACGGCATCGAAGCGAAGGGCGGCACGTGGTCCGCCGAAGAAGAGGCCGCGTTCAAGCAGCCGATCCGCGACCAGTACGAACGCCAGGGGCACCCGTACTACGCGAGCGCACGACTGTGGGACGACGGCGTGATCGATCCGGCGCAGACGCGCGACGTGCTCGGCCTCGGTCTTTCCGTCGCGATGAACGCGCCGGTCGACGACACGCGTTTCGGCGTGTTCCGCATGTGAGCGCACAGGAGACACGATGAACGTGCAATACGAAACGTTGTCGGTGGGCACGGTCGGCCACGTCGCGACGGTCACGCTGAATCGGCCGGAAGTGCGCAACGCGTTCAACGAAGCCATGATCGCGGAGCTGACTTCGGCATTCGAAGCATTCAACGAGCGCGACGACGTGCGCGCGGTCGTGCTCGCGGCGAACGGCAAGGCGTTCTGCGCGGGCGCGGACCTCCACTGGATGAAGAAGATGGCCGGCTACTCGGACGACGAGAACCGCGCGGACGCGATGCGGCTCGCGCGGATGCTGTCGGTCGTCTACGCGTGCGAGAAGCCGGTGATCGCACGCGTGCACGGCGATGCCTACGCGGGCGGCATGGGCCTCGTCTGCGCGGCGGATATCGTCGTGGCGGCGGAGGGCGCGCATTTTTGCCTGTCCGAAGCGCGGCTCGGACTGATGCCGGCGACGATCGCGCCGTACGTGATCCGCGCGCTCGGCGAGCAGGCGTCGCGCCGCTACTTCGTGACGGCGGAAGTGCTCGATTGCGCGAGCGCTGAACGGCTCGGCCTCGTCAGCGAGCGCGTGAGCGCCGATCAACTCGACGCGACCGTGCAGCGCATCGCCGACGCACTGTGCGCGAACAGCCCGAACGCGGTGCGCGAGTGCAAGCGGCTCGTGCAGCAGGTCGCGGGGCGAACGATCGACGACGCGCTGATCGAAGACACCGCGATCCGCATCGCCCGCATCCGCGCGAGCGACGAAGGCCGCGAAGGCGTGTCGTCGTTCCTCGACAAGCGCGCGCCGTCGTGGCGCAACTGAAGCGGCAAGCGAGAAACGACATGTTCGACAAGATCCTGATTGCCAATCGCGGCGAGATTGCGTGCCGCGTCGCGGCGACCTGCCGGCGGCTCGGCATGAAGAGTGTCGCCGTCTATTCGGACGCGGACGCGAATGCGAAGCACGTCGCCGCGTGCGACGAAGCGGTGCGCATCGGCGGCGCAAGCGCGGCCGACAGTTATCTGCGCATCGAACGCATCATCGACGCTGCTCTCGCGACGGGCGCGCAGGCCATTCATCCGGGCTACGGCTTTCTATCGGAAAACGAAGCGTTCGCACGCGCGTGCGACGAAGCGGGCATCGTGTTCATCGGGCCGCCGGTCGGCGCGATTGCCGCGATGGGCTCGAAAGCCGCCGCGAAGGCGCTGATGGAAGCGGCCGCCGTGCCGCTCGTGCCGGGCTTTCACGGCGACGACCAGAACCCCGAACGCCTGCAGCGCGAGGCCGATCGCATCGGCTATCCGGTGCTGCTGAAGGCGAGCGCGGGCGGCGGCGGCAAGGGGATGCGCGTGGTCGAGCGCAGCGACGACTTCGCGGCGGCGCTCGGATCGTGCAAGCGCGAGGCGGCGGCGAGCTTCGCGAACGACCGCGTGCTGATCGAAAAGTATCTGTTACGGCCGCGCCACGTCGAAGTGCAGGTGTTCGCGGATCGGCACGGCGGCGCAGTGTATCTGTTCGACCGCGACTGTTCGGTGCAGCGGCGCCATCAGAAGGTGCTCGAAGAAGCGCCCGCGCCGGGCCTGACCGATGCGGTGCGTCGCGCGATGGGCGAGGCCGCGGTCGCGGCGGCCCGCGCGGTGCAGTACGTGGGCGCAGGCACGGTCGAATTCATCATGACGGGCGCGAGCTTTTACTTCATGGAGATGAACACGCGCCTGCAGGTCGAGCATCCGGTGACCGAGATGATCACGGGCCTCGACCTCGTCGAGTGGCAGTTGCGCGTCGCGGCAGGCGATCCGCTGCCGCTTTCGCAGTCGCAACTCGCGATAGAGGGCCACGCGCTCGAAGCGCGCATTTACGCGGAACATCCGGCGCGGGGCTTCCTGCCTTCCACGGGCACGCTCAAGCATCTGCGCATGCCGGAAGGCGTGGAGTTCGCGATCGGCGCTGCGGGGCAGCGCGCCGCCGTGCGCGTCGACAGCGGCGTGCGCGAAGGCGACACGATCACGCCGTTCTACGATCCGATGATCGCGAAGCTGATCGTCCACGGCGCGACGCGCGACGACGCGCTCGCACGCATGCAGCGCGCGCTCGAGGCGTGCGAGGTGGTGGGCCCGCATACGAACGTCGAGTTTCTGCATCGGCTCGTGACCAGCGAACCGTTCGCGACCGCCGATCTCGATACCGGGTTGATCGAGCGTCATCATGCGGCGCTTTTCGCCGCGCATCGCAAGCCGCTGCGCGAAGCGCTCGCGCTCGCTTGCGCGGCGCTGCTCGGCCGGGAGCGCGCGACGAAGCGAGACGCGTCGCCGTGGTCTGCGCTCGCGCACTGGCGCTTGAACGCCGGCTATACGCAGACGTTCGGCTGGCGCGACGTCGAAAGCGATCAACCGTATTCGACGACGTTCGCGCGCGACGACGGCGCGCAGACGCAGACGCTTCGCTGCGAAGACCGCACCGAAACGTACACGTGGTGGCGCGGACAGGACGCGGACGAATACGGCGCGACGCTCGGCGACATGCGCGTGACGGGCCGCGTGTTCATCGACGGCGATGTGTTCCATGTGTTTTGCCTCGGCACGGCGGTGTCGTTCGAATGGCAGAACCTGCTCGCGCATGCTGCCGACACCGAGCACGGCGAAGGACGTCTGACCGCGCCGATGCCGGGCAAGGTGATTGCCGTGCTCGTCGAGCCGGGCGCCACGGTCGAGAAGGGCGCGCCGCTGATCGTGATGGAAGCGATGAAGATGGAGCACACCATCGGCGCGCCGTTCGCCGGCACGGTGACCGAAGTCCTTTACGACGTCGGCGATCAGGTCGCCGACGGCGCGCAATTGCTGGTGCTCGAAGCCGACTGATCGAAGGCTGTCTCGGGCCGATGAAAAGGGCCTTCCGCGAGCGGAACGCCCTTTTCTTTTAAGCGTTCGCCGCCTCTTCGGCTCCCTGGAATCCCTGATTGCGTTACCGCTAGCGTTATCGCTATTGTCGAACCCTCTGCGCAGTGGAAGCGTTTCCACTTTTCAGCAAATGCGTATTTCAATGCCTGTCGAGGAGCCTTCATGTCTGATACATCGTCGAGCGAAGCCGCCCAAGCGGCCGACACGCTGCTGTTTCCCACCGACTCCGCGATGTGGCGCCGCGAGTTCCTGTTCGGCGCGGCCACCGCGGCGTATCAGATCGAAGGCGCCGCCACCGAGGACGGCCGGCTGCCGTCGATCTGGGACACGTTCTCCGCGACGCCCGGCAAGGTGCTGGCGGGCGACACCGGCGCGGTGGCCTGCGACCATTACCACCGCTGGGAGGGCGATGTCGATCTGCTGGCGAACCTGAATTTCGATGCGTATCGCCTGTCGATCGCATGGCCGCGCGTGATGGACGAAGCCGGCCGCCCGAACCAGAAGGGACTCGATTTCTACAAGCGCCTGCTCGGCCGTCTGAAGGAGCGGGGCCTCGACACGTACGTGACGCTCTATCACTGGGACCTGCCGCAGTATCTGGAAGACCGCGGCGGGTGGCTCAATCGCGACACCGCGTGGCGCTTCGCCGATTACGTCGACCTCGTGAGCCGCGAACTCGGCGGCCTCGTCGACGCGTGGGCCACGCTCAACGAGCCGTGGTGCTCGGCGTACCTCGGCTACGGCAACGGTCATCATGCGCCGGGTCTCGCGAACCGGCGCTACCCGACGCAGGCGCTGCATCATCTGCTGCTCGGGCATGGGCGCGCGATCGAGGTGCTGCGCACGAACGATCCGGCGTCGAGAAAGGGCATCGTCGCGAACGTCGGACGGGGCACCACCGACGGCGACACGCCGGCCGACCGCCGTGGCGCCGAACTGTTCGAAGTCCAGCACAACGCATGGATTCTCGATGCGCTGCTCAAGGGCGAATACCCGCAGGATCTGTTCGAGCTGTGGCCCGGCACCGAGCCGCTCGTGCTCGACGGCGACATGGCCACGATCTCGACGCCGCTCGACTTCCTCGGCATCAACTATTACTTCCGCACGAATGTGCGCAGCGACGGCGCGCATGGCTTCGTCGACGTGCCGCTGGCGGGTGTCGAACGCACGCAGATGGGCTGGGAAGTCTATCCGGACGGTCTGCGCGACCTGCTCAAGGGCTTTAAAGAGCGCTATCCGGACCTGCCGCCGATCTACATCACCGAGAACGGCATGGCCTCGGACGACAAGGTCGTCGACGGACGGGTCGACGACGCACAACGGATCTCGTTCCTGCAGCGCCACCTGGCGGCGGTCGACGAGGCGATCGACGCGGGCGTCGACGTGCGCGGCTATTTCGTGTGGTCGCTGCTCGACAACTTCGAATGGGCGTTTGGCTACGAGCGTCGCTTTGGCATCGTGCATGTCGACTACGACACGCAGGTGCGGACTCCGAAGCGTAGCGCCCAGCTGATCGCGCAGTTCCTGGAAGCACGCCGCGACCGCGGCTGATCCGTGTGAAGCCCGCGCACCGCGCGGGGCAAAACAACCATAGGCAACGAGACTGAAGAGGAGACACGATGAAGATCCGCAGCAAGCATGTACTCCGTGCGCTGGTGGTCGCGCTCGGCGCGAGCAGTGCCGCCGCGGCGCACGCCGACGCAATCAAGGCAACGGTGATCCACTGGTGGACTTCGGGTGGCGAGTCGGCGGCGATTCACCAGTTCGCGGACGCCTATGACAAGGCGGGCGGCGTGTGGGTCGACAACGCGATCGCCGGCGCCGACGCGGCGAAGGCGGCGGCCGTCAACCGGATCGCGGGCGGCCAGCCGCCGACGGCCGCGCAGTTCAACACGTCGAAGCAGTTCCATGACCTGATCGAACAGGGCATGCTGAGCAACGTCGACGCGGTCGCCGCGAAGGAGAACTGGGCGAGCATCCTGCCGCCGCCGTTGCTCAACCAGATCAAGGTCAACGGCCACTACTACGCGGCCCCGGTCGACGTGCACATGAACGCGTGGTTCTTCTATTCGAAGCCTGCGTTCGCGAAGGCGGGCATCACGAAGGAACCGCAGAACGCCGACGAGCTGTTCGCCGATCTCGACAAGCTGAAGGCGGCCGGTGTGATTCCGCTCGCGCTCGGCGGCCAGGGCTGGCAGGAGAAGATCACGTTCGACGCGATCTTCGCCGACGTCGGCGGCAAGGACCTGTTCATGAAGGTGTATCGCGACCGCGACGTGAACGCCGTCAATTCGCCGGCGTTCAAGAACGTGCTCGCCACGTTCAAGCGTCTGCACAACTACGTCGACAGCGGCTCGCCGGGCCGCAACTGGAACGACGCCACGGCACTCGTGATCACCGGCAAGGCCGGCATGCAGATCATGGGCGACTGGGCGAAGGGCGAGTTCTCGAACGCGAACCAGACGGCCGGCAAGGACTTCGGCTGCTTCCCGGGCCTCGGGCCGAAGGCGCCGTACGTGATCTCGGGCGATGCGTTCGTGTTCCCGAAGACCGACGATCCTCAGCAGATCAAGGGCCAGCAGTTGCTCGCCACGGTGATGACTTCGAAGCCGGCGCAGGTCGCATTCAACCTGAAGAAAGGTTCGATTCCGATTCGCGGCGACGTCGACATGTCGAACTTCGACATGTGCGCGAAGGAAGGCATGGCGATCATGAAGGACCCGTCGCGTCAGTTGCCGAACGCGGAAATGCTGATGCCGCCAGACGTGAACGGTCCGGTCACCGACGTGGTCAGCGACTTCTGGAACAAGAACGAGTCCGTCGACGATGCGCAAAAGGCCTTTGCCAACGCGCTGAAAGTGGACTGATCGACAAGGAGCATTTCCATGGCTAGCCTCACCGCCGAAAGGGAGCCGGTACGGCGGTCGAGGCCGTCGCGCCAGCGCGCATCCCTCGTTGCATGGATCGCGCTCGCGCCGATGAGCCTGACGGTCGTGTTCGCCTATCTGGGCACGATGCTATGGACGTTCCGCGTGTCGCTCAGCAATTCGAAGATGTTTCCGACGAGCACGTTCGTCGGTTCGAAACAGTACGTGCGGCTATTTCACAGCGATCACTGGATGGCCGCGCTCGGGCACGTGACGCTGTACGGCATCTGTTTTATCGCGGCCTGTCTCGTGGTCGGCGTGCTGCTCGCGATCTTCATCGATCAGCGCGTGGCGGCCGAAGGCGTGCTGCGCACGATCTTCCTGTATCCGTACGCGATGTCGTTCGTCGCGACGGGCCTCGTGTGGCAGTGGATCTTCAACCCGCAACTGGGCCTCGAACGCGTGCTGCATCAGCTCGGCTTCGCGAATGCGCGAGTGGACTGGATCGTCAGCAACGACATGGTGATGTTCACGATCGTGATCGCCACGGTCTGGCAGGCGTCCGGGCTCGTGATGTCGATCGTGCTGGCCGGTCTGCGCGGCATCGACGACGAGATCTGGAAGGCCGCGCGCGTGGACGGCATTCCGCGCTGGCGCGTGTATCTGAGCATCGTCGTGCCGATGCTCGGCCCGTCGCTGACGACCGCGTTCGTGCTGCTCTTCGTCGCCGTCGTCAAGCTGTACGACGCGGTCGTCGTGATGACCCAAGGCGGGCCGGGCACGTCGAGCGAAGTACCGACCAAATTCATCATGGACTATCTGTTCACGCGTGCCGACCTCGGGCTCGCGTCGGCCGCGGCAATTGTGCTGCTGATCACGGTGCTCGCGGTGCTCACGCCGTTTCTATATGCGCGCTCGCATGTCGCGCGCCGCAGGGAGGCCGCATGAATACGGTCGCAACCCCGCTGCCGGCGCGCAGCCGCGTCGCCCGCATCTATTTCTCGCCGGCGCGCATCGGCATTTATGTGTTCCTGCTGACGGCCGCGCTGTTTTTCCTGCTGCCGCTCTACGTGATGCTCGTGACGTCGGTGAAGCCGATGAGCGAGATCCGCATGGGCAACCTGTTCGCGCCGCCGATCGAACTGACGTTCGCGCCGTGGCGCGACGCATGGGAATCGGCGTGTACCGGGCTCGCTTGCCAGGGGATTCGCGTCGGCTTCTGGAACTCGGTGCGCATTCTCGTGCCGAGCACCATCGTGTCGATCGCGGTCGGCGCGCTGAACGGCTATGCGCTGTCGTTCTGGCGCCCGCGCGGCGCCGGCGTGCTGTTCGGGATCCTGATGGTCGGCGCGTTCGTGCCGGCGCAGGTGATGATCTATCCGCTCGTGCGGCTGCTTGCGTCGGTGCATCTGTTCAGCACGCTGCCCGGCATCGTCGTGATCCATACGATCTTCGGGATGCCGATCATGACGCTGCTGTTCCGCAACTACTACATCGCGATTCCGCAGGAGCTGTTCAAGGCGGCGCGCATCGACGGCGGCGGTTTCTGGCGCATCTTCGGCGAACTGGTGTTGCCGATGTCGCTGCCGATCATCGTCGTCGCGGTGATCATGCAGGTCACCGGCATCTGGAACGACTTCATTCTGGGCCTCGTCTTCGCGGGAACCAAAAACCTGCCGATGACCGTGCAGCTGAACAACATCATCAACACCACGACCGGCGAGCGGCTCTACAACGTCAACATGGCGGCCACGATCCTCACGTCGGTCGTGCCGCTCGCTGTCTATTTCGTGTCGGGCCGCTGGTTCGTGCGCGGCATCGCATCCGGTGCTATCAAGGGATGATCATGGCCAACGCCGCCAACGTGTCGATCAACAATCTGAACATCCGCCTCGGGACCAACCAGGTGGTCGCGGGCCTCAATCTCGAAGTCGAGCCGGGCGAATTTCTCGTGCTGCTCGGGCCGTCGGGCTGCGGCAAGTCCACGCTGCTGCATACGATCGCCGGGCTCATCGACGTCGAGAGCGGCAACATTTCGATCGGGCAGGAAGACATGACGTGGGCCGATCCGAAGGACCGCCGCATCGCGCTGGTGTTCCAGTCGTACGCGCTGTATCCGACGATGAACGTCGAGCGCAACCTGTCGTTCGCGCTGCGCGTGCACGGCGTCGACAAGCAGGAAATCGAGCGGCGCGTGACGCGCGCGGCCGACATGCTGCAGCTCGGCCCGCTGTTGCGGCGCAAGCCCGCGCAGCTGTCGGGCGGCCAGCGCCAGCGCGTCGCGATCGGCCGCGCGCTGGTGCGCGAGGCCGACGTGTTTCTGTTCGACGAGCCGCTGTCGAATCTCGACGCGAAGCTGCGCACCGAACTGCGCCGCGAACTGAAGCAACTGCACCAGAACCTCGGCGCGACGATGATCTACGTGACGCACGACCAGGTCGAGGCGATGACGCTCGCGTCGCGCATCGCCGTGATGCGCAGCGGGATGATCCAGCAGATCGGCACGCCGGCCGAAGTCTACGAGCGGCCCGCGAACCTGTTCGTCGCGACGTTCCTCGGCTCGCCGCCGATGAACCTGCTGACGGGCACGCTCGAACGCGACGGCCAGGCGGTGCGCTTTACGGGCGGTCATCTGGCGTGCGACGTCAGTCACTACACGTTCCGCATGCCGCCGATGCCGGGCACGCCGTGCGTGCTGGGCGTGCGGCCCGAGCACATGCGCGTCGACCCGGCCGGCCCGCACGACGCGCGCGTCGCGCTCGTCGAACCGATGGGCAATCACCGCATCGTGTGGCTCGATTATCATGGCGTATCGCTCGCGATCGTCGACCGGGGCCGGCAACCCATCGCTCTGGATGAAACGCTTCGTTTCTCGTTCGACGGCGAGCATGTGTCGCTGTTCGACGAGGAAAGCGGCCAGCGTATCTGAGCGGGCTGTCTCACTGGAGTGGGTTTGGCAACACTGAAGGAAGTGGCGGCACGCGCGGGCGTCGGTCTCGGTACCGCGTCGCGCGCGATTTCCGGCAAGGGGCCGGTGTCGGCTGCCGCGCTCGCGCGCGTGCGCGAGGCGGTGGAGGCGCTGGACTTCCGGCCGTCGTCGATCGGTCGCGCGATGGTGCAGCAATCGCTTGGCATCATCGGCATTTTCGCGCCAACTTTCATCGGCTCGTACTACGGTTCGCTGCTGCGCGAGGCCGATACCGAGTTGCGCGCGGTCGGCCGTCATATCGTGGTGGCGACCGGCTGCGGGGCGGTGTCGCCGCGCGAGCAGGCGCTCGAAGGCGTCGAATTCCTGATCGAGCGCGATTGCGACGGCATCCTCGTAGTCAGCCACGATCTGCTCGATGAAGACCTGCTGAGGCTGCGGCGCTCGCAGCCGCGCATGGCGTTCCTCAATCGCGTGTTCGAGCGCATGCCGGAAGCGTCGTTCTGCGCCGATCACTGGCATGGCGGAGAACTGGCCGCGCGCACGCTGCTCGAACACGGGCATCGGCAGTTCGCGGTCATTGCCGGCCCGTTTACCGCCGCCGACAACATGGCGCGTATCGACGGGTTTCGCGTCGAACTCGCACGCCACGGCATCGGTCCGGAACAGATGACGGTGGTCGAATCCGACTTCAGCACCGAGGGCGGCTATGCGAGCATGCGCCGGCTGCTCGATGCACAGGCGCGCTTCACGGGGCTCTTTTGCGCGAACGACCAGATGGCGGCCGGCGCGCTGTCGTGCCTGCATCAGGCGGGCGTCGAGGTGCCGCGGCAGATGTCGGTGATCGGCTACGACGACGATTTTTCCGCGCCTTATCTGACGCCCGCGCTGACGTCGGTGCATGTGCCCACCGTCGAACTGACGCGCAACGCGACGCGCTGGCTGATCAATGCGTGCTACGGCAACTCGCTGCCGATCGAGCGCGATTTCCCGGTCAGCGTGACGATGCGCGCGTCGGTCGGTCAGGTTGGCTGATGCGCTGCATCATCGGTTGCGACGCTCGCCGGTTCGTGCTCGTGCCGCCGACCGACCGAAATAACCACTGCCGATGAACGGCCGTTATGCCCCCGGTGCCGACGCATTGCCTGCTCGATCTGACGCTGAACGCCGTCGCGCGTCGGTATCGCGTGCCGGCCGTTTTCACGGCGCCGTTGCCGACGACGGAAGCCACGCCCGCAACGGCGCTCGCGACGGCCATCGAGCGCGCTCGCGAAGCGACGGCTCGCGGCGAAGTACCCGGCGCAGAAACCAAGGCTTGTTTTATCGATGCGCTCGCACGGCTGATCCGCGAAGCGATGCGTGCCGAATCCGGCGACCCGGCGTTTCAGGCGATGCTGCTGCGGCATCGGACGGCTGTCGTGCGCGAGTACGCGTCGCTGTCCGCGCACGCCGCTCGCGATCGACGCGTGATTCATGCCGCCGTGAATGCCATCGCTCATCCGGCGAGGCAGCAGAGCGACACGCTCGCGCAACTGCGTGCGCTCGCGTCTGCCGAAGCCTGGTCGGCGCTGCACGATGCCGTGCAACAGGCCGTTGCGTCGACGAACACCGCCTGCCTCGCGCAACTGCTGGACAACCCCGCGCTGCATCGATTGCGACGGCTCGAAGCGCTATCGTCCGACGAACGCGTGCGCCGCTATCGATCGCTGTGGGAGCGGCAGGGCGTGCGGCGCGGAAGCTCGTCGGCGGTGGCGCAAGGGCTTGTCTCCAGACAGCGCGGCGATGCGGTCGAAGCGTCGGCGAGCGAAGCCCTCGAAGCGCTCGCGCGGCGGCTCGACGCGACGGAGCACGAAACAGCGTCGTATTGCGTCGTGAATTCGATGCGCGTGCCGGCGTCGATACCCGCGAGCCACGAGCGCGCAAAAACCGAGTGGGATGCGGTGCTGCTGAGGCGTCCGAAGGCGGCCGGCGAAGCGGCGCCGTGGGACGTCTGCCTGCTCGTGGAGGCGAAGGCTTCCGCCGATGCCGCCACCACCGATTTCCAGCGGCTGTTGCGCGGACTGAACCTGCTCGCTCATGCGGACAGCAGCGTCGTGTATTCGTTTCAGACGCGCGAGGGGCCGGTGAACCTGAACGGCGCTTCGCTGCGCGCGCTGCGAACCGACGCGGCCGGCCTCGCGACAACCGTGCTGTACTGCTGCGCGGCGCCGGCCGAAGCGATGCCGCGTTTGCTGAACCCCGCGAGCCGGATGCAGCTGCTATCGGCCGACGCCAGTCTGCGATTCGCGAGCGCGCTCGCGGATAACCAGCACGGCGATAGCCGCGACCTCGAACCGGTCTGGGACGAGTTGCTCGAATCGCCGAAGTGGCGCGCGGTGCTCAATCAATATCCGATGCTGTGTCAGGTTCGCGAATTGATGGTGCATGTCGACGATTTCCGGGCCGCAGTCGGCGGCGCGAGCGAGGCCGGCGGCGATTGAGCGTCGGCTTTACGCGCCGCCCCATTGCATCGACAGCCCGCCGTCGATCGTCCATGTTTGCCCGGTCACGTAGTCGCCGTCGTCGGAGGCGAGAAACAACGCGACGCGCGCGATCTCTTCCGGCTGTCCCGGCCGATGCCACGGAATCACCGACATCGATTGTTCGCGTTTGTCCGGGTCGTCGAGGCGCTTTTGCGTCATCGGCGTCTGGATCAGCCCGGGCGCGATGTTGTTCACGTTGATGCGGTCTTCCGCGACTTCGCGCGACAGGCTGCGCGTCAGCGAGCCGACGCCGGCCTTCGCCATCCCGTACGGTGCGCTGTCGGGTGTCGGCAGATGTTGCGCGACCGACGAGATCGTGACGATGCGCCCGCCGCCGCCCGCGTCGCGCCGTCGTTTGACGAAGGCGCGGCAGCAGTACAGCGGCCCGAGCAGATCGGTGCGCAACACGGCTTCGATCTGCGCGTCGTCGAGTTCGGCGACTGGCGCATTGCGCGCGCCTACACCCGCGTCGTTGACGAGCACATCGAGCGTGCCGATCGCCCTGGTCGCTTCGGAGAAGAACGCCGCGACCGACCGCGGATCGCCGACGTCGCCCTGAATCACGCACGCGCGGCGGCCGGCCGCCTCGATGCGTCGCGCGGTTTCCTCCGCGCCGTCGCGGTCCGCGTGATAGACGATTGCGACATCGGCGCCTTCCTGTGCGAACAGCGTCGCGATCGCCCGGCCGATGCCGGAATCGCCGCCGGTGACGAGTGCGTGCTTGCCTTGCAGTTTCATGTCCCTCTCCTGACAAAAGAGCGCGAACGGATCAGCGCATTCGATTGCGCCGCCGTTGCTGCGACATGATCCGCAATGCACGTGCCTTCCGCACGCCGTGCCGCGCCGCGCGAAATCAGCGCCGCATGCGCGCCGCCTGCCAGTTCGATTTGCGCGCGAGTTCGACGAAGGCGCTCAGATAGTCGACCGCGTGATCCGCGTCGCGCGTGCCGAGGTAGATCTGTTTCGCGATGCCGTTCTTGCCGAGCTTCACGCTGACCACCGGCATGCGGTCCGCGTATTCGTCCGCGAGCCAGCGCGGCAGCGCGGCCACGCCGCGATTGCTCGCGACCATCTGCAACATGATGTCGGTGGTCTCGATCGACTTGTGGCGGCGCGGCGCAACGTTCGCTGGACGAAGGAACTGGTTGTAGATATCGAGCCGGTCGGTTTCGACCGGATACGTAATCAGTGTCTGGTCGACGAGCTGCTCGGGCTTCACATAGCGAGCACCGGCAAGCGGATGCTGCTCGGACACGACCAGCACCTGCTCGTAGTCGAACACCGGATCGAAGCGCAGGCCGGGGCGCTTCAGCGGATCGGGCGTCACGAGCACGTCGATGTCATAGCCGAACAGCGCGCCGATGCCGCCGAACTGGAAGCGCTGCTTCACATCGACATCGACGTCGGGCCACTGCGCGAGATACGGCGACACCACCTTCAGCAGCCACTGATAACACGGGTGGCACTCCATGCCGATGCGCAGCGTGCCCCGCTCGCCATTCGCGTACTGCTTGACGCGCGCCTCCGCGTGCTCGAATTGCGGCAACAGCCGCTCGGCGAGCGACAGCAGATACTGCCCCGCCTGCGTAAGCCGCAGATTGCGGCCCTCGCGCTCCCAGACGGGCGTGCCGAGCTGCTGCTCCAGCTTCTTGACGGTGTGACTGAGCGCCGACTGCGTGAGGTGCAGCGCGCCGGCGGCCGCCGTGAGCGAGCCGAGGCGCTCGACTTCGCGGATCAGAAGGAGATGAAAACGGTCGAGCACAACGGATTCCGGTGTCAATGAACAGAATTAATGGATGGATGAAATATTGCCATTTTTCTTCATCGAAGGAAAACCCTATCATCGCGGCCATCACGTGCAAATTTCGTGCAATCTCACATCGGATGGCTGCGCCCATGGTTACCACACACAATCTCGGCTTCCCGCGCATCGGCGCACAACGCGAACTCAAGTTCGGTCTCGAACGCTACTGGAAGGGCGAGTGCTCGCGCGACGAACTGAAGGCGCTCGGCGCCGATCTGCGCTCGCGTCACTGGTCGCAACAGAGAGGGATCGACTTCGCGCCGGTCGGCGACTTCTCGTTCTACGACCAGGTGCTGGACATGAGCTTCACGCTCGGCAACCTGCCGGCACGCGTGCAAGGTTTCCACGGCGATGCGCTCGACAACTACTTCCGCGTCGCGCGCGGCCGCTCGGCGCACGGCAGCGAAGAACACGCGGCGTGCTGCGGCGGCGTCGCGGCCGGCGAGATGACGAAGTGGTTCGATACGAACTATCACTACATCGTGCCGGAATTCACCGCCGATACGCAGTTCAACCTCAATATGTCGCGGCTCGTCGAGCAACTGCGCGAGGCGCGCGAGCAGGGTGTGAACGCGAAGCCCGTCATCGTCGGGCCGATCACGTATCTGTGGCTCGGCAAGGCGAAGGACGACTCGAACAAGCTCGCGCTGCTGCCGCGCCTGATGGCGGTGTATCGCGCGCTGCTCGACTATTTCCGCGTGATGGACGTCGAGTGGGTGCAGATCGACGAGCCGGTGCTCGTGACCGAACTCGACGACGTGTGGCGCGACGCCTTCGTGAAGGCCTACGAAGGCTTCGAGCAGCGCGGCGTCAAGCTGCTGCTCACGACGTATTTCGGGCAACTGAAAGACAATCTCGATCTCGCGTGCAGCCTGCCCGTCGACGGCCTGCACATCGATGCGATCAACGCACGCGACGAAGTCGCACTGGCCGCGCAGAAACTGCCCGCGCAGAGCGTGCTGTCGGTCGGCGCGATCAACGGCCGCAATATCTGGAAGACGGATCTGAACGCCGCACTCGAATGGCTCGCGCCGCTCGCGCAGCAGCTCGGCAATCGGCTGTGGATCGCGCCGTCGTGCTCGCTGCTGCACGTGCCCGTCGATCTCGCGAGCGAAACCAGGCTGGATCCGGAAATCCGTTCGTGGCTCGCGTTCGCCCAGCAAAAGCTCGACGAACTGAAGGTACTCGCCGCCGCGCTGAACAGCGGCCGCGAGCAGGTCGCCGATGCGCTCGCCGCGAATGCCGCCGCGATCAACGCGCGTCGGCGGTCGCCGCGCGTGAACAACCCGCAGGTGAAGGCCGCGCTCGTGCGCATCGACGCGACGCTCGGCAATCGCCGGCACGCGTATGCCGAGCGCGCGGCGAAGCAGGCCGCGATCCTCAACCTGCCCGCGTTTCCGACCACGACAATCGGCTCGTTCCCGCAGACAGCGGCGATCCGCGACGCGCGCAGCCAGTTCAAACGCGGCGCGCTCGACGAGGCGGGCTATCGCGCGGCGATGCGTGCGGAAATCGAGCGCAGCGTGCGCGAGCAGGAGAAGCTGGGCCTCGACGTGCTGGTGCACGGCGAAGCCGAGCGCAACGACATGGTCGAATACTTCGGCGAGCAGCTCGATGGCTACGCGTTCAGCCAGTTCGGCTGGGTGCAGTCGTATGGGTCGCGCTGCGTGAAGCCGCCGATCCTGTTTGGCGACATCAGCCGTCCGAAGGCGATGACGGTCGAGTGGATTGCGCACGCGCAGTCGCTCACCGACAAGCCGATGAAAGGCATGCTGACGGGCCCCGTGACGATCCTGAACTGGTCGTTCGTGCGCGATGACCAGCCGCGTTCGGTGTCGTGCTATCAGCTCGCGCTCGCGATCCGCGAGGAAGTGCTCGACCTGGAGCGGGCCGGCGTGCGCGTGATCCAGATCGACGAGGCGGCGCTGCGCGAGGGACTGCCGCTGCGCCGCGCGCAATGGGGCGAGTATCTGCGCTGGGCGGTGGAGTCGTTCCGCATCGCCGCGAACGGCGTCGCCGACGAAACGCAGATTCACACGCACATGTGCTATTCGGAGTTCAACGACATCATCGCGGCGATCGCCGACATGGACGCGGACGTGATCACGATCGAGACGTCGCGCTCCGACATGGAACTGCTCGACGCATTCGATGACTTCAGCTATCCGAACGAAATCGGCCCGGGTGTGTACGACATCCACTCGCCGAACATCCCGACCGAGGAGCACATCGTGCAACTGATGCGCAAGGCGGCCACGCGGATTCCGGCGCAACGTCTGTGGGTGAATCCGGATTGCGGGTTGAAGACGCGCCAGTGGGCCGAGGTCATTCCGGCGCTGACCAACATGGTCGCCGCCGCGAAGACGCTGCGTGCCGAAGTGCGCTGACGCAGCCGGGCCTAGCGTGCTTCGCCGGAACCGAGGCGTCGCGCGAGCGCCGACGAAAAGAACTCCGTCGCGCGGCACACCCGCGCCGGCACGCGAGCGGTTCGTCGCCGAGGGCGCCCGTGTGTTCATCTTTGGGCGGCTCGATCGTGCTGGTGTCGTCGACGATCGGCCAACGGCGGCTATCGCGGCGCCCGGCCGGCGTCGCCGCGTGCATGGCGGCAAGCGAGCACTGCGATCGTCGCGGCCCCGAACGCCGCGCCCGCGTAGAACGTGGCCGCCGGGCCGAGCCGGTCCCACAGCACGCCCGCGATCACGCTCGACGCGAGCGTGACGAGCCCGCTCAGCAGATTGAAGAACCCGAACGCCGTGCCGCGCAGCTGGTCCGGCGCGGTATGGGAGACCATCGTGGCCAGCAGCCCTTGCGTCATCCCCATGTGCAGGCCCCACAGCGCGACGCCGACCAGCACGATCGCCCAGTGCGAGCCGTGGGCCAGCACGACATCGGACGCGATCAGCGTGATCAGGCCGACGACGAGGAGACGCGTGTGGCTCTGTGTATCGGCGAGCTTGCCGAACGGGTAAGCCGACAGCGCGTAGACCACGTTCATCGCGACCATCACGAGCGGAACGAGCGCGATGGGAACGCCCGCCCGCATCGCGCGCAACACGAGGAACGCCTCGCTGAAACGCGCGAGCGCGAACACCGCGCCGACGAAGACCACCCACCCATAGCGCGCGTCGAGCTGTTTCAGGCTGGTCCAGTGGATCGGGTTCACGCGCTTCGCGTCGGGCGCGCGCGCGGGCTCGTCGACGCCGAGCGCGAGCAGCGTCACCGCCAGCACGGCCGGCGCGACGGCGAGCCAGAACGCGAGCCGGAAGTTGTCCGCCCACGCGAGCATGATCGCGACGGCCAGCAGCGGGCCGAGGAACGCGCCGACGGTATCGAGCGATTGCCGCAAGCCGTACGCGGCGCCGCGCAGCGGCGGCGGCGTCACGTCCGCGACCAGCGCATCGCGCGGCGCGCCGCGAATGCCCTTGCCGACCCGGTCGATGATTCTCGCGCCGACCACGACGCCGAGCGTCGGCGCGATCGCGAACAGCGGCTTGCTGAGCGCGCCGAGGCCGTAGCCGGTGACGGCGAGCCACTTGCGGTTGCCGAGGTAATCGCTCAGCGTGCCGGAAAACACCTTGACGACGGGCGCCGTCGCTTCGGCGACGCCCTCGATGACACCGATCGCGGCCGCGCTCGCGCCGAGCCCCGTCATCAGGAACATCGGCAGCAGGCTATGGATGATTTCCGACGACACGTCCATCAGCAGGCTGACGCAGCCCAAAATCCAGACGCTGCGCGGAATCTGGCGAAGGATGCTAGGTTGCGATCCGGTTTGCATGGGGAAGGCTCCTGATTGATGCGGTTTCCGGGGCATCGGTCGGTCTGTTGCCGATCAGCGCAGCCGACCGGCGAACCGGAGATCACCCCGCGCGAGCCACCCCGCACGCATGATCCATCAATCCTTCCGCCGTGCCGGTGCCGCCTTCGACGTCGAGCCCGCTGTGCACGATCAGCCAGCCGTCGCGCGCGGCGTCGGGGCCGGCGCCGGTCACGAGGATCGTCTGGTCGCGCATCTGCTGCTGCGGGCCGAGGCTGCGCGCCACGACGCGAAACGGATTGCTGTCGTCGACGAGACTCGTCACGCGCATCACGCTGAAACGGTGGCCGTCGAGCACGATCGGTGAAAAAACGCCGGGCGGATCGTCGCGATGCGCGGCCAGCGCGGCGCTCACGTCCTGCCGCATGCAGTCGATGTGGATGTGAAACTGGTTCTGCGAGCGCCGCGTCGTCGAATTGATTTCGAGCCCGAGCTGATTCGCGGCGAGCGTCGTGCCGAGCCGCGCATCGACGTACGGCCCCGCGTTCCATGCGTACTGCCAGTATTCGGGTGAACCGGCATAGAGGATCTCCGGCGCCTCGATGCCGGACACGCGGTCGGTCGGGATCAGCAGATATTGCGCGCGGCCGTTGATGTCCTTCAGAAGCGCATAGCGGCGCTGGAAGTCGACGCGCGTGCACGGCGCCGGCTTGCCCGAGCTGCGCTGATTGTCGACGCACTGCACGCCGACGACTTTCCAGAGCCCGTCCGAGTCGAGCGTGGACAGGCGGACACAGCCACCCGACGTGATCAGCGCCGCGATGAAGGCGGCGCACAGCAGGCTTCGTGCGTAGTTCAGATAGCGCATGGGCGCGTGATTCCCCACAGACGGCGACAACGATGAAAAGTCGCGCCGCCGTCACGGGGCGACGCGTTACGAGCGGCGGTACGGCTGAAACGTCAGCGGCTTTTCATCCGTGCCGGCGGCCTGGCCGGCGTCGGAACCCGTGCCGCAGCTGCCGCACGTGCCGCAGCCGTCGCCGCAGTTGCCGGTCGCGGCGCGCGGCTGCAGCGCGCGGCCGACGCGCTGCGCGAACCGCGTGCGGCCCGGCTTCAGCAGCCGGCCGGCGAGGGCGGCCTGCCCGCGCGTCGTCAGCGTCGGCGCGAGCCGGCGCAGCATGTAGACGGCGCTTGCGACGACCAGCAGCCCGATCACCGCATATTGCACGACGAGTCCTACGTTCATGTGAAATGCCTCGCGATCTGATAAGTGGCGAACGCCGCGACGTACGCGACCACGAACATGTAGCCGAACGAGATCGCGACGTTGCGCCACGAGCGCGTCTCGCGGCGGATCACCGCGAGCGTCGACATGCACTGCGGCGCGAACGCGAACCACACCATCAGCGACAGCGCGCTCGCGAGCGGAATGTTCGCTGCGAGCGCGTGGCTGAGCGTGGTGATGTCCGCATCGCCGCTGGCCACCGAGTAGACGGTCGCGAGCGCGGCCACCGCGGTTTCGCGCGCGGCGAACGCGGGGATCAGCGACAGGCTGATCTGCCAGTTGAAGCCGAGCGGCGCGAACGGATACTGCAGCGCGCGGCCGATATACCCGGCGATCGAGTAGTTGATCGCGGGGCCGGTCGCGCCCGCCGGCGGCGCCGGGAACGTCGAGATGAACCACATCAGCACGGTCAGCGCGAGGATCACGCCCGTGAGCCGCTTCAGGAAGATCATCCCGCGCTCCCACAGGCCGAGCACGATGTCGCGCGCCTTCGGCAGCCGGTACGACGGCAGTTCCATCAACAGCGCGTGTTCGCTGCGGTCGCGGCGCAGATGCTTCATCACCCAGCCGACCGCCATCGCGCCGGCGATCCCCACCGCGTACAGCGCGAACAGCACGAGCCCCTGCAGGTTGAAGATGCCGAGCACCGGACGATGCGGGATGAACGCGCCGATCAGCAGTGCATACACCGGCAGCCGCGCGGAGCACGTCATCAGCGGGGCCACGAGGATCGTCGCGAGCCGGTCGCGCGGATCGGTGATGCTGCGGGTGCCCATCACGCCCGGAATCGCGCACGCGAAGCTCGACAGCAGCGGGATGAACGAGCGGCCGGTCAGCCCGACCGATACCATCATCCGGTCGAGCAGGAACGCGGCGCGCGGCAGGTAGCCCGATTCTTCGAGCACGAGGATGAACAGGAACAGCACGAGGATCTCGGGCAGAAAGCCGAGCACCGTGCCGAGCCCGTTGAAGATGCCGTCGGTGATCAGGCTGTGCAGCGGCCCTGCGGGCAGCCACGCGGACGCGAGCGCGCCGAGCCACGTGAACGCGTCGCCGATCGCGTCCGTCATCGGCTTGCCGAACGAGTACACGCCCTGGAACACGAGGAACATCACGGCCGCGAGAATCAGCGGGCCGGTGACCGGGTGGAGCGCCCAGCGGTCGATCGCGTCGTCGCGCGCGTCGGTCGCGCGCGGCATCGTGACCGTGTCGGCGAGGATCGCGCGCACTTCGGCGTGCGTGTCGGCATAGGCCGCTGGTTGCGCGGACTGCGCGGACCGCCGCGCGTCGTCGGCGCTCGCGTCGGCGTTCGCGCTCGCGCGTGCGGACGGCGCGTGCGCGTCGAGCATCCCGATCAGCGCGTGTGCGCCGCCGCGCCGCACCGCGACCGTTTCGACGACCGGCATCGCGAGCCGGCGTTCGAGCCCGGCGACGTCGACCGTGATGCTGCGCCGTTTTGCGGCGTCCATCATGTTCAGCGCGAGCACCATCGGCAGGCCCATGCGCTTCACTTCGAGCACGAAACGCAGATGCAGGCGCAGATTCGTCGCGTCGGCGACGCAGACGATCAGGTCCGGCACCGCTTCGCCCGGATAGCGGCCCTGCAGCACGTCGCGCGTCACGCGCTCGTCCGGGCTCGTCGTTTCGAAGCTGTACGTGCCGGGCAGATCGAGCAGCTGCACGCGCCGGCCGGCCGGCGTATCGAAGCGGCCTTCCTTGCGCTCGACGGTGACGCCCGCGTAATTCGCGACCTTCTGGCGAGCGCCGGTGAGCAGGTTGAACAGGGCGGTCTTGCCGCAATTCGGATTGCCGACGAGCGCGACGCGCAATGGTGACTGGCTCATCAGGCGGTCTGTCCGGTCACGCGCACGCGCTGGGCTTCGGCGCGCCGCAGCGCGAAACGGGTCGAACCGATCTGGATCAGCAGCGGATCGGCGCCCCACGGCGCGCAGGCCACGACCCGCACCGGTTCGCCGGGCACGAAACCGAGGTCGCGCAGACGCTGGGCGATCGCATCGGACGCATGCGCGTCCTCCACGGTTCGGACGAGGGCGGACGCCCCTTTGGGCAGATCGGTCAGGCGCATGCGGGAGATCGAGCAAGAATGCGAATGGTTCTCATTGTAGCCCGGAATGGGGGGTGTGGCGCGGTTGCGCCGGCGTCCGGGGCGGCGGCCTGACTGTGGCGCACGGGGATGCGCCGTTATGCCGCGGACGGGGCCGGATCGCGACGCGTCGTCATAGCGTGGGCGCGGGCAGCGTGCCGAGCAGCTGCTCGAACGCGATGGCGATCGCGAGCAGGCGGCGGTCGCTGCCGAGCGGCCCGTCCAGTTCCAGGCCGACGGGCAGGCGGCCGTCGGCCAGCCCGGCCGGCAGCGACAGCCCCGGAATGCCCGCGTTGCTGGCCGGATCGGTGTTGCGCAAATACGCGTCCATCTCGTCGAGCGGCGCGCCGCCGTCGATCGACACGCGCGACGAGCCGTTCATGTCGTCGATCGGCACCGCGACGAGCCGCGTCGTCGGGAACAGCAGCGCGTCGAGGCCCGCTTCCGCGAAGGTCTGCGCGTACAGCTGCTGCAGGCGCGGACGCCAGACGGTCAGCGCGGTCTCGTAGTCGCCGCCGAACGCATCCGCGAGGATCGCGTCGTACGCCGCGCGCACGTCGGGGCTCGCGATCCGCGCGGCGACGTCCGCGACCGTCTGCACCGGCGCGTGATTCGCGACGAGCCAGTCGCGCAGATCGGCAAGCGGCTCGTGCAGCGCGAGCGCGCGGCTCACGCGTTCGTCTAGCGCCAGCAGCTCGGGCATGTCGACGGCCACGAACGTGACGCCGGCCGCTTCGAGCCTCGTCAGCGCGCGGCGCGCGACGTCTTCGAGCGCGTGCTCGATCCCTTCCCACAGCGGCACCGGCAGGCCGATGCGCAGATTCGCGACCGGCGCCTGCGCGAGCGGCCCATGCCCGGTGATCACGCCGTCGAGCAGCGCAAGGTCGGCGACCGTGCGCGCCATCGGCCCGACCGTATCGCGCGTATGGCTGATCGGCACGACGGCCTGCGGATCGTGATAGCGGCGGCCGGTGCCGCCATTGCCGACCGAGGGCCGCAGCCCCGCGATCCCGCACAGCGCCGCCGGAATGCGCGTGGAGCCGCCGGTGTCGGTGCCGAGTCCGGCCGGCGCGATGCGCGCCGCGATCGCGGCCGCCGTGCCGCCCGACGAGCCGCCCGGAATCAGCGCGGGGTCGTACGGATTGCGCACGGGTCCCGCGTGCGGACTGAGATTCGTGCTCGTGATGCCGAACGCGAGTTCATGCATGTTCGCCTTGCCGAGCAGGATCGCGCCCGCATCGACGAGCCGTTGCACCGACGGCGCGTGCCGTGCCGGCGTGAAGCCTTCGAGCGCCGGCGTGCCGGCCGACGTCGACAGTCCGCGCGTGTTGATGTTGTCCTTCACGACGACCGGCAGGCCGGCGAGCGGAAGCTTTGCGCGCGCGGCCGCGTCGAGCGCGTCGATCCGGTGCGCGGCGGCGAGCGCGCCTTCGACGTCGAGCACCGTCAGCGCATTGAGATTCGACAGCGCCTGTGCGCGCGCGAGCAGCGTTGCAACGTATTCGGAGGCCGCGAGGCGCCCGGCGCGGATCGCGTCGACGGCCTGCGTTGCGGTCAGTTCCGCTTGTTCGTCGACAGTCCAGGTCATGCGGTCCTCCTGAGGATGGATCCGGCGCGGCGCCCCGCGCGAACCGTCATTTTTTCATGAACCAGAGGGCGGCGCGAGCGAGCGCCGGCACGAGCGTCGGGCGCAGGAGCCGTGCGTCGTAGCCGCTCATGCGCGCATCGTTTTCGGCGACGCACAGTTCGAGCAGCGCGCGCGGATTCAGACCGTCGCCGATCACGTCGCGGTTCGCGGGCAGAAAGTTCGAGTCGTGCGTGCCGCCGTCCGCGTCGATGCCTCGTGCGATCGACAGTCTTTCCCACACGAGCAGGCACCAGATCGCGGCGACGCGCACCGCATGCCACGGCCGTCGCCACCAGGGCATCGTCTTGCGATGCCACGCGACCCAGTTCGTGAAGAACAGGATGTGGCGCGCTTCTTCCTGGATCACGGGTTCGAACGTATCGACGAGTTCGGGCGGGAAAAAGCCCGATCGCTGCGCGGACCGAAAGAGGCCGAACGCGAAGAAGCTGTCGATGCATTCGCTGTAGCCGGTGAACATCCATGCCCATTCGGGCTTCTTCGGCGGCGGGTAGGCCGGTTCGGGCGCGAGCGCGATCCCGTAGGCGTCGACGAGCTTCGACAGCACGACCTTGTGGCGCGCCTCCTCGGCGGCATCCATCTCGATGGCCTCGCGCAGCAGCGGGTCGGTCAGCGTCGCGGCATAGGTCTTCACGCGGATCGACGCGCGGCCCTCGGTCTGCACGGCCATGTCCCAGATCGGCAGCGACGTGAGGCGCGCAAGCGCATCCGGCGCGAGCTTCGGCCATTCGATGACGGCGGGGCGATACGGGTTGTGCGTGTCGAGCAGCATCCGGCAGAACATCTCGCGGTGCGCGTCCGATCCGATCCGGATGGAACCCGGCGTGGCGCCGGTCCAGTGACGCAGCGCGGCGTCCTCTTCGGTGACGGTGTGAGTGACTTCTTCGTCAGGCGTCAGGGCGTCGGCCATGGAGCGTCGGTCGGATCCTGTTGATGTGCTCCTTATTCTGTCACAAGTGTAAGAAGGGGCGCAGCCGTTCCGACAGATCCGCCGCGATCATGCGTAGTGGTGCCGCGTGTCGCGCTGGTCGTCGATCCACATGCGCGCCCAGCGGAACGCATACGCGAGCGCAAGCTCCTCGTCGAAGAAATAATCGAGCGCGTCGAACTTGCGCGCGCGGCCGCTTTGCGTGCCGATGGTCAGATTGGCGGCGAACAGGCCGTTCGGAAGCCGCTGCGCGGTGGGCGCGACTTCATAGCCTTTGTAGCGAATGGAGCGGTTCATGGCTGGACGGTGATGCGCTTGAGTGATACCCCGATGCAGTGACGTAAGCGCACCGGAGAGTGGAGCGCGCGGGCACGAGGAAAGCGTAGGAGCAGTCAGGCCCGGCGAGAACCAATCTTTCGTCGCAAGCAAATCACGGGCGGGCTGAAACCGTCAGCAGATGATCCGGATGAGGCGAGACGATGCGTTCGCGCACACTGTCCGGCTTCGCGGCGCGCGTGTCTGTGCTGTGGCGCACGCGGCGCGGTTTCGTGCGCAAGCGATGACGGCGTAGCGGCGCGCGCCCTTTGTTCGGAGCGTGGCGGGCCTTGCCGCTCAGACAGCGACGCTGAAGAGCCGCTTCGCATGCGGCTCGTTGATGGCCGCCGCACTGGCGTTCGTGCCCGTGCTCGCGCCGCGATGGGCGTTGAACGCCAGCGCGAACTGCGCAGCCTGCGTACCGACCGTGATCAGTTGATCGACGACTTTCGGATCGGAGCATTCGTGCGCGCTGGCAAAGCGCGTTTCGAGCGTGTTGATGCCCGCGCCGAACGGCGTCGGCCAGCCGCGCAGCGCGTGCACGATCGAACGCAGCGACGTCAGCACCGATCCCGCGGCCTGCCAGCCGTACGCGGTCACGATGCAGCCGACCGCCCGGCCGTCGAGATACGGACGTGCGTCGTCGCGCAGTTCTTCGAGCGTATCGAGTGCATTCTTCACGAGACCGGACACGCCGCCGTGATAGCCGGGCGTCGCGACGATCACGGCGTCGGCCGCGCGGACCGCTTCGATCAATTCGATCTGTTCATCGGTGCGTTGCGGGTGCTCGGGTGCGTAGTGCGGGAGGCTGTGCAGGAACGTGCCGTCGAAGAGCCGCGTGCGGGCGCCCGCTTGTTCCGCGCCTCGCAGCGCGAAGCTCAATGCGCGCTCGGTCGACGATGCGGCGCGCGTCGTGCCGCCGATGCCGACCACGAACGGACGGCGATGGGAATCGGGAGTGGTCAACGAAGGGCTCCTGGTGGTTGCGACGGACGCGTCGCCGGGCGCGGTGCCGGAGCGAAGCTGGAACGGCAATCTTAGTGATCGGGCGGCGGCCGGCGAAGCGACTTTTTGTTCTAACGATATACGCGCGCCCGGTGATTCCGCGCGACATGCCGCGTGCGAAGCGGTGCATCACGAAGCGCCATATGCATATGCGAAACCGGTGGTTGGGTTTCGCCGCGCAGCGTGACTATGATGAATCCGTCTCCTCCATGGCGTTAGCCACGAACATGGGATTGGGCCCCGCACCGGAACGGTGACGGGGCCTTTTTTTATCGACGACGACGGGATGGGACGGGACGCGTTACTCGACGCGAGTGGCAGCCCACGCGCTTTGCGCGCGGGGCCGATAGCCGACTTGCAGGAAGTGGCCGTCGGGGCCCATCTTCGGGGCGATCAACGGATGGCGGCGCGTCGCCGGCGAAGAAGGCGTGACGGGGTCCGGCGCAGGCAACGCGGGCTGGGCGACCCGGCGCGGCGTCACATGGTCTGCCGACGGGGCATGACGCTTCGCCACTTTTTTCGAACGACACTTCTTGTCCTGCGCCGACGCGTGCGCGCCGCCGATGCGCGCTTCCGGCGGGTTCCACACTTCGACGTAGTGCTCCGCGGCGAACGCGGTGGACGCGAGGACGCACAGCAGCGCCCCGGTCAGAATGTTTCGCACGTGGTGTTCTCCGTTTTTTCGACTTGCCCGTGGTGTTCCTCGACGGACGACGGCGCGGTGTTGCGGCGATTCCCGGTGACGGCAGCGGTCACCTTCGTGTTCGCAGGACCGTTTGCTGAGCGATTGGCCAAACGATTGCGGGTCGCCGAAACTGTCCGCGGACTGTACATCTGTACAGGCTTTTATGCAAACACCGTATGGGCACGCTGCAACACGCGGATTGACAGTTCCGGCGCGCCGCTTTTGGCGTTTTGCGTGCGCCGGAACGCTCAGCCCAAACGTTCGGCGCGGTACGGATGCGGGTCGGTGAACGTCGGCGCGTGCGTCATCATCTCGGCGATCAGCCTGCCGCTGACGGGCCCGAGCGTGAAGCCATGATGGTTGTGCCCGAACGCGAACCACAGGCCCGGATGCCTCGGCGCCGGACCGATCACCGGCCGCATGTCCGGCGTGCACGGACGCATGCCGAGCCACGGTTCCGCGTCGAGCCGCTCGCCGAGACCGAACAGCGGCCGCGCGATCGCTTCGGCGCGGGCGAGTTGCACGCCGGTCGGCGGCGCGCCGCGCGCGGCGAGTTCCGCGCCGGTCGTGAGCCGCAGTCCCTGCTGCATCGGTGCGATCGCGTAGCCGCGCTCGCTGTCGACGACGGGCGCCGACAGCGTCCCGCGCTGCGGCCGGTAGTGCATGTGATAGCCGCGCTTCGCGCGCAGCGGAATGCGGTAGCCGAGCGGCGCGAACACGAGATCCGACCACGGACCCATCGCGACGACCGCTTCGTTCGCGCTCAACGGGCCGTCGGCGGTCTCTACGGTCCATGCGTCGCGATCGCGGCGCAGCGTGGTCGCGTCGCCGGTGCGAAACGTCCCGCCTTCGTTCAGGAACAGATGCGCATAGCGCGCGACCAGCGCGCCGGGATTCGCGACCGTCTTCGGGTCGAGCCAGTGCAGCGCGCCCGCGAAGCCGTCCGCGAGGCTCGGCTCCTGCGCGCGCAGCGTCGCCGCATCGAGCGCGTGCACGCGCAGCCCGTGCGTGCGCGCGAGATGCTCGGCGCTCGCGATCTCGCGCTCGAAGCGCGCGGGCGTATGGAACGCCTGCAGCCAGCCGCCTTCGCGCACGAGCGATTGCGCGTCCGCGCGGGCGATCAGCGCGTCGTGCTCGACGATGCTGCGCTCGATCAGCGGCAGCATGTCGCGGGCCGCCGCCGCATGGCGTGGCGGCGCGGATTCCCACCAGTAGCGCGCGAGCCATCCCGCATACGACGGCAGCGCGCGGTAGTCCCAGTACAGATCGGTGGAACGGTTCAGCGCGTAGCGCAGCACCGTGGCGAGGCTGCGCGGAAAGCCGTACGGTACGACCGACGATCGCTCGATCAGCCCGGCATTGCCGTAGCTCGTCTCCTCGCCGGGGCCGCGCCGGTCGACGAGGGCGACGCGGCGTCCCCGGTCCTGCAGATGCAGCGCCGAACTCACGCCGACGATGCCGGCGCCCAATACGATCACGTCGAAATCCATGCGTCCTGTTTCCGTCTGACTGACTGTCTGTCTGTCGTGAGTGGGCCGTTGTATGCGCAACGGGTCGATGCGGACAATGCGCGAGGCGTGCGCCGTGCTGCGGGACTTTAGACCAGTGAGGTTTGCGCGGGCAAGCGCCGCTTGCGTGCGGTTCGTTTCCGCGATCCGCGAGCGCATCGAGGTGCCGGCGCGGCGCGCATCGGCTGCTACACTCATCGATGGGTGCCGCGGCGGACCTCGCCGGGGCTCGCTCGCGGCGCATCCTCACGGCTAAGGAGAATTCGATGGTTCGGTATCGGCACTACAAGGGCGGTATCTACGAACTGATCTGCGAAGCGACGCTCGAATCGGATCCCTCGGTGACGATGATCGTCTATCGTGCGGCCAATGGCAGCATCTGGACCCGGCCCGCGTCGGTGTTCTTCGAACTCGTCGAGCACGAAGGCGCGCTGGTGCCGCGCTTCGCGCCCGTCAACTGAATTTTTTTTGTTTATCAGGAATTGTCGACTATGCGTCTTCTGCTAGCGCTCCTCGTGCCCTGGCTGCAGTTTTTCACGATCGGCCGGCCGTTCGCCGGCGTCATCTGTCTGATTCTGCAACTCACGCTGATTGGCTGGATTCCGGCCGCGATCTGGTCGGTGTATGCATTGAGCCAGTACCAGACGGATCGCAAGATCGATCAGGCGCTCGGCCGGCGCTCGTGAGCGTCGCCGGCGCCCGGTCGGCGGGCGTAATCGGCGGTCACAATTTCGTCAGAACCTTGCGTCGCTTTTGTTTTCTTACAAATAGAAGACAACGGAGAAAAGCGATGCTGAAGATTCTGGCTGGCGGTGGGTTGCTCATTGCGTTGACCGGCTGTGCGGTCGCGCCCGGTTACGACTATGGCTACGGGTATGGGTACGGCCAACCGGCGTACTACGGTTATGAACCCGCGTATGGGGGCGTGAGCGTCGGCATCTGGGGCGGCGGCCCGGATCATTACTACGGCGGCCATGGCTACCGCGATCATCGCGGATCGTGGCCGCAAGGCGCGCGCGGCGACCACGGCGGTCGCGGCCCGGGCGGCCACGGCGGGTCGGGCCACGGCGGCGGCCGCTGATGGATCCAATCGCGCCAGCCGGCGCGCGACGGTCTGTCGAGCGTGGTTTACGCGGCCGGTTCGGCGTCCGGCACGTCGAGCACGAGATCCGTCAGCGCGATGGCCACGCACGGCAGCACGAGCCCTTCCGCCTTTTCTTCGCGCGTGAGTCCCGGCCAGTCGATCGTGTACTGCACCGTCCCGCCGACGATGCGGCAAAGACACGTCCGGCACGTTCCGTTGCGGCACAGGCGCGGCAGGCGCACGTGTGCGAACTGCGCGGCTTCGAGCACGGTCAGTTCGGCTGGCGCTTCGAAGCTCAGGCCGAGCGGTTCGATCGTGACGCGCGGCGTCGCGCCGCCGCTCATGAGATGGACACGCCGAGCAGCCGGCCCGCGCCGGCGGTGAAGGCCGCCGCGAGCAGTCCGATCACGATCTGCCGGGTCGCCGAGAACAGCGCGCTGCGGCCGTTGAACAGCGACGTGAAGACGCCGACCGCCGCGAGCCCGATCGCGCTCAGCAACACCGACTGCGCGATCGCCGCATAGCCGGTCGCCCACAGGAACGGCACGGTCGGAAACGCGGCGCCGAGCGCGAACAGAAAGAACGACACCGCCGCCGCCGACCACGGATTGCCGCCCAGCTCCTTCGGGTCGATGCCGAGTTCCTCGCGGGTCAGCGTATCGAGCGCCTTGCTCTTGTCGCGCATGATCTGCGCGGCGATCCGGCGCGCTTCGGCTGCCTCGACCCCCTTCGACTCGTAGATCAGCGCCAGTTCGTGCCGCTCGGCGTCCGGCGTGTGCTCGAGTTCGTCGGCTTCCTTCGCGATCTGCGTGCGCGCCAGTTCGCGCGCATTGGTCACCGACAGCCATTCGCCGAGCGCCATCGAGCACGCGCCCGCGACGAGCCCCGCGAGCCCCGTCAGCAGGATCGTCCGGTTTGCGGTGCCCGCGCCCGCAACGCCCATGATCAGGCAGAAATTGGACACGAGCCCGTCGTTCGCGCCGAGCACCGCCGCGCGCAGATCGTTGCCGGACGAGACGCCCTGGTGCCACGACTCGGCCGCCGCGATCTGCGCGCCCTTGCTTTCGTCGGGCGGCGCGTCGTCCGACACGATGGATTGCACGATCGCCGCGTGCTGCTGTTCCTGCGCGGAAAGCGCCTCGGCGCCGGGTTCGTGCGCGTAGCGGTCGCGATCCGCGTTTTCGGACGCGGCGACGGTCTTCAGCACGGCCTGCGGGCCGAACGTGCGAGTGAGCGCCTGCAGCAGCAGCGTCTTCGCGCTGCGCCGATGCGTGGGCACGCGCACGCCGTTCGCGGCGAGCTTGTCGCGCCAGACCTGCGCGTGCTCGCGCTCGGCAGCGGCCAGTTCGGCGTAGATCGCGCTGCGCCGCTCGTCCTTTTCGGCGGCCGACAGCGTGTCGTAGACGGCGGCACTGTCGAGTTCGTCGGCGAGATTGCTTCGGTAGCGTTTCAGTTCCTGCTTCGAGGCCATGGACGGCTCACCAGTGAAGGGTTACGCGAAGCTTAACCTGGCGTTCGGGTCGATGCGCCGCACCGACCTTGCGTTTCAACGCGCAAGTGCCATGATGGAAAACGGGCGCGCCGACGCCGGCGCGCGGGCGGCCGCAGGCCATCGATTGACCGGTTTCGGCGGTGGAAATCATGATACGAGGCGAAATGAGGATCGTGGTCGCCGCGGTCGCCATCTTCACTGCGCTGTTCGGCGTGGGGATCTCGATTCGCGGGCTGCTGTACTACGAGAACGACATCGTGCTGTACGGCGTGGTCGCGGCAGGCGTGGGCATCGCGGTATTCGTGCTGATGCTGACGTTCCATCCGAAGGACATCGAGCAGCACCAGCATCGCGAGTCGTGACGCGAGCCGCGTGCGGCGGGTGTGCAGCGCGCAACGACAGGCCGCTCGTGCGCGGCGGGGCGGCGTCGTGCGCGGTCATCGATGCCGTTTGCATGCGTTGCTCACTTGGCGCTGCGCTGCGTCATCGCCGGCCATCGGATGCCACTTTCATGGCGATTTAAACGGCCCCGATCATGCCGGACTTGCCAGTCGGCGGAACTCGGCTAAAGTAAATCCATTCAGCCGTCGGCGTCGCGCTTCGTTTGCCGCGAAGCCGGCGTCGATCTCCCGCGCGCCAGGCCTCGGAGGGACCGCTTCACGTGACACGCGCGGCTCATTTACTGTCAACCGAAGGCGATTCCCATGCAGATCCTTTTTCCGAACGAGGCGCCCGAGTATTCCGGGCGCGATCTCACGTTGGCATTTCCGGTAATGGTCGACGGAGAAAGGGTCGAATGCACGATTACGGCCGAGGCGCTGGAGGACCACTTCGGCGCCGCGTCGCATCGCGCGGAAGACATGCTCTACGCGTTCGACCACCATCGCGAGCGGATCGAAGCGGTGGCGCGCCGGCTGCTGTCGGACACCCGCGCGCAATGCCTCGTGCTGCGCAGCGGCTACGTGCGTTTCATGCACGCGAACGCGGTCGCTTCGTGAGTCGCTGAAGGGTTTTGCCGCGCCGGCGCCGCCGCGGCGTCAGTCCGCGCCCAGGTAGACGTAGCGGAACAGGAACACGGCGGCGACGATCCACACGACCGCCTTCACCTGCCGCGCGCGTCCGGTCAGCAGCTTCAGTCCCGCATACGAGATGAACCCGAACGCGACGCCATTCGCGATCGAATACGTGAGCGGCATCGCGATCGCGGTGAGCACGGCCGGCACCACTTCCGTCGCATCCTCCCACGGCAGGAACGCCAGTTCGCGCAGCATCAGGCACGACACGTACAGCAGCGCGGGCGCGGTCGCGTAGCCCGGCACGACGCCCGCGAGCGGCGCGACGAACAGGCACGCGAGGAACAGCACGGCGACGGTCAGCGCGGTCACGCCCGTGCGGCCGCCCGCCTGCACGCCCGACGCGCTCTCGATATACGCGGTCGTCGACGACGTGCCGAGCAGCGAGCCCGCGACGATCGCGGTGCTGTCGGCGAGCAGCGCGCGGTTCAGCCGGTGCATCTTGCCGTGCACGAGCAGGCCGGCGCGGTTCGCCACGCCCATCAGCGTGCCGGTCGCGTCGAACAGCTCGACGAGGAAGAACACGAGGATCACGTGCAGCACGCCCGTCGACAACGCGCCTCGGATGTCGAGCTTCAGGAACGTCGGTGCGATGGAAGGCGGCGCCGAAAACACGCCGTGAAACTGGTTGCCGCCGAAGAAGAAGCTGAGCACCGTTACGCCGACGATGCCGATCAGGATCGCGCCGCGCACGCGCAGCACGTCGAGCACGACGATCGCGAAGAAGCCGACGATCGCGAGCACCGTATGCGGATCGTGCAGGTTGCCGAGCGCGACGAGCGTCGCCGGATTGCCGACGACGATGCCGGCCGTCTTCAGCGAAATGATCGCGAGAAAGAGCCCGATGCCGGCGGTGATCGACACGCGGATCGAAGGCGGGATGCCGTTGACGATCGCTTCGCGCACGCGCAGCAGCGTGACGATCAGGAACAGGCACCCGGACACGAACACCGCGCCGAGCGCGGCCTCCCACGTGTAACCCATCCCCTTGACGACCGTGTACGCGAAATACGCGTTCAGGCCCATGCCGGGCGCGAGCGCGATCGGGTAGTTCGCGTAGACGCCCATGATGATCGACGCGAGCGCGGCGACGACACACGTCGCGACGAACACCGCCTCCTTCGGCATGCCGGCGTCGCCGAGGATCGCCGGGTTCACGAAGATGATGTAGGCCATCGTGAGGAAGGTGGTGACGCCGGCGAGCAGTTCGGTACGCAGGTCGGTGCTGGCGTCTTCGAAGCCGAAATAGCGTTTGATGGCGTCCATGATTGTTGGGCTCTTGTGCTGGATGGATGCGGTTGGCGGGAGCGCGACGCCGGCGCGAACAGGGCCGGTCGGCATCGCCGCGATTGTAAACAAGGACGCAGGTTGCAGCGCCGGCTGGCACGGGCTTCCTTCGGGCATCGGTGATAACCCTCACCAGTATAGGAATCATCGTGACATCCGAAAGGTCCGGCGAAGCGGCGCGGCCAGCCGCTCGGGCCGTGCGCCGCCAGGTCGGTCCACGCCCGATGTTGCGCGGGCGGATTTGCCATTACGCTATGCGAGAGCCACATCGGGACCGACGAGGAGACACGCGATGGACGAGTTCTATACCGACGATCAGCGGATGATCCGCGACGCCGCCCGCGACTTCGCGACCGAGCGCCTCGCGCCGAACGCCGCGCAGTGGGACCGCGACGGCGCGCTGCCGTCCGGGATCGTCAAGCAACTGGGCGAACTGGGTTTTCTCGGGATGATGGTGCCCGCGGAATTCGGCGGCTCGTACACCGACTACGTCGCGTACGCGCTCGCGATGGAGGAGATCGCGGCGGGCTGCGCATCGTGCGCGACGCTCGTCAGCGTCCATAACTCGGTGGGCTGCGGCCCGATCCTGCAATACGGCAACGAGGCGCAGAAGGCGCGGTATCTGAGCCGGCTCGCGACGGGCGAGATGATCGGCGCGTTCTGCCTGACCGAGCCGCACGCGGGCTCCGAAGCGAACAACCTGCGCACGCGCGCCGAGCTGCGCGGCGATCAATGGGTGCTGACCGGCAACAAGCAGTTCGTGACGAACGGCGCGCGCGCGGGCGTCGCGATCGTGTTCGCGGTGACCGATCCGGACGCCGGCAAGCGCGGCCTGTCCGCGTTTCTCGTGCCGACCGATACGCCGGGCTTCAACGTCGGGCCGCCGGAAAAGAAGATGGGGATACGCGCGTCGGACACCTGCCCGATCTCGCTCGACGACTGCGCGATCCCCGAGGACAGCCTGCTCGGCGCGCGCGGCGAAGGGCTGCGGATCGCGTTGTCGAATCTCGAAGGCGGGCGCATCGGGATCGCCGCGCAGGCGCTCGGCATCGCGCGCGCCGCGTTCGACAAGGCGTGCGCGTATGCGCACGAGCGCGTGCAGTTCGGCGAGCCGCTGATCGCGCATCAGAGCGTCGCGAACATGCTCGCCGACATGACCACGCGCATCAACGCCGCGCGCTTTCTCGTGCATCACGCGGCGCGGCTGCGCACGCTCGGCAAGCCGTGTTTGTCGGAGGCGTCGCAGGCGAAGCTGTATGCGTCGGAGATGGCCGAAGAGGTGTGCTCGCACGCGATCCAGATTCACGGCGGCTATGGCTATCTCGCGGATTACGACGTCGAGCGCCATTATCGCGACGCGCGGATCACGCAGATCTACGAAGGGACGAGCGAGGTGCAAAGGATGGTGATCGCGCGGCAGCTGTAGCGGTGTGCGGTCGCGAATCACGAGCGAACGAGCGACTTACAGGAGACCAGCGATGAGCGCGTACCCCCGTCATGCCCAGCCCTTCGTGGACGCGCGCGATCTGCTGCTGCGTCATCGCGCCGACTACGAGCGCGCGTATCGCGAGTTCGCATGGCCGACGCTCGACCCGTTCAACTGGGCGCTCGATTACTTCGACGTGATGGCGCGCGGCAACGACGACCCGGCGCTGTGGATCGTCGCCGATCCGACGGGCGGCGGCACGCAGCTGTCGTTCGCGCAGATGGCCGAGCGTTCGTCGCGGATGGCTAACTTTCTGCGCGAACACGGCGTCGCGCGCGGCGACCGTCTGCTGCTGATGCTGCCGAACCGCGTCGAACTGTGGGACGTGATGCTCGCCGCGATGAAGCTCGGTGCGGTCGTGCTGCCCGCGACCACGCAACTGTCGCCGGATGACGTGCGCGAGCGCGTCGAAGCGGGCGGCGCGCGCTTCGCGATCGTGGATGCCGCGGAACTCGCGAAATTCGACGCGCTCGATGCGCGACTCACGCGCTTCGCGGTCGGCGCGCAGCCGCGCGAGGGCACCGGCTGGATCGACCTGGCCCGCGCGCACGACGCGAGCGCGGCGTTCGAGCCGGACGGTCCGACCCGCGCGAGCGATCCGCTGCTGCTGTACTTCACGTCGGGCACCACGTCGAAGCCGAAGCTCGTCGAGCACACCCACGCGAGCTATCCGGTCGGGCATCTGTCGACGATGTACTGGATCGGGCTGCAGCCCGGCGACATCCATTGGAACCTCAGCTCGCCCGGCTGGGCGAAGCACGCGTGGAGCTGCTTTTTCGCGCCGTGGAATGCGCGCGCGTGCGTGTTCGTCTACGACTTCGCGCGCTTCGTGCCGAAGGACACGCTGGCCGCGCTCGTCCAGTGCGGGGTCACGACGCTGTGCGCGCCGCCGACCGTCTGGCGGATGCTCGTGCAGGAGCCGCTCGCGTCGTATCCGGTCGCGCTGCGCGAGATCGTCGGCGCGGGCGAGCCGTTGAATCCGGAGATCATCGAGCGCGTGCGCAACGCGTGGGGCATCACGATCCGCGACGGCTACGGGCAGACCGAAACGACCTGCCAGATCGGCAACTCGCCGGGGCAGCGCGTCGTGCCCGGATCGATGGGGCGGCCGCTGCCCGGCTACCGCGTCGAACTCGTCGATGCGGACGACCAGCCGGCCGACGAAGGCGAGATCGCACTGCCGCTCGCGCAGCGTCCGCTCGGGTTGATGGCCGGCTACGCGAACAACCCGCGAGCGAGCGCCGATGCGATGCGCAACGGCCATTACCACACGTCCGACGTCGCGCTGCGCCGCGACGACGGCTACTTCGTGTACATCGGCCGCGCGGACGACGTGTTCAAGTCGTCCGACTACCGGCTGAGTCCGTTCGAGCTGGAGAGCGTGCTGATCGAACACGAAGCGATCGCGGAAGCGGCCGTGGTGCCGAGCGCGGATGCGCTGCGTCTCGCGGTGCCGAAAGCGTTCGTCACCGTGCGGCAGGGCTGGCAGATCGGACCGGATCTCGCGCGCTCGGTGTTTCGCTACTCGCGCGAAAAGCTCGCGCCGTACAAGCGGATTCGCCGCCTGCAGTTCGGCGAACTGCCGAAGACGATCTCAGGGAAGATCCGGCGCGTCGAATTGCGTCGCCGCGAAGAGGCGCGCGGCACCGATCCGGCGCGCTTGCCCGACGAATACTGGGAAGAGGATTTTCCGGAACTGCGCTGAATCAGCACCGTTGAAGCACGGCCGTTGAACCACGCCCTTCGTTCACGCGCGCGGCGCGCCGGTTTCCGGCGCGGCAGCCGGCGTCGCATGCGCTTCGAACGGCTCGCCGGTCGCGAAGAACGTGCCGCCCGCCACGTAGTGGCACGTGCGCAGGTCCGGGTGATCCGCGAAGTGCCAGCGGTTCTCCGAGTACACGCGCGAGTCCGCATACGCCGCCACCACCTCCGCGAGAATCAGGTCGTGGCGCTGCGCGTCGTCGGGGATCACCTTGCATTCGAGCCACGCGACGCAGTCCGCGAGCATCGGCACGCCGATCTCGCGTGCACGGAACGTGCGCAGGTTGAACGCCGCGAACTTGTCGATCTCCATGCCGTTGCTCGTGCCGACCGCGAGCGTTTCCCGCGCGAACGCGACGCCCGGCAGTTGCAAGCCGAACCCGCCGCTCGCCTCGACGAGCCGACGCGTCAGCGTGCGCGCGTCGATCACGACGACGACCTTCGGCGGATCGAAATCGAGCGGCATCGCCCACGACGCGGCCATCACGTTCGCGCGTCCATCGTGCTCGCTCGTGACGATCGTCACCGGGCCGTGGTTCAACAAACGCGTGCAGCGCGCCAGATCGACGTCGTGACGAAAATGTTCCACGCTCATCGTGGGCTCCTTCCTCGTGCTGAAATGAAAACGCCGCGACTCGCGCGGCGTCGGTTCGGAGAATACGCTCGTTACAGGTAGCTGCACACGTAGTCGAGCGTCTCGATCACGTCGATGTCGAAGCGGCTCTTGCCGGGCACCGGGAACGATTCGCCGGCGCCGTACGTCTTCCACTCGCTTTCGCCGGCGAGACGGATGCGGCACTGGCCGGCCTGCACTTCCATCAGTTCGGGCGCGTCGGTGCCGAAGTTCAGCGTGCCGGGCAGGATCACGCCGAGCGTCTTGCGGGTGCCGTCCGCGAACAGCACGGTGTGCGACACGCACTTGCCGTCGAAATACACGTTGGCGCGCTTGACGACGGAGACCTGGTCGAATTGCGTTGCGCTCGTCATGGGTGTTCCTCTGATCCTCTGATGATGGTTGAGCCGTATGAACGAATACGCCGGGTTCGCGTGGAGGGCGGCCCGGCGCACGGCCGACATCATACCGGCACGGCCCGCCGGATACGGCAAAAACCGCTTACTCCGGCTTGACGGACACCGACGCCTCGGACGTCAGCATCAGGAACGTGAAGCTTTCCTGCAGATAGAGGCGCACGGTGGTGTCGGTGTGGCTCAGATAGCCGATCGACACGTCCTGGCCGAGATGCAGCGCGAAGTCGCCGCCGCGCGTCGACAGGATCGTGCCGCCGACGATCCCCGGCGCCCAGATGATCTCGCCGCTGACGAGCCTGCGCAGGTGTTCGAGAATCGGATAGCCCTGGTCGTTCGCTTCGCTGACCGCCGTGTACGCGTCCGATCCGAGCAGCACCGTGTACGGGCCGTCGACGCCTTGCAGCCGCAATTGTTCGAGCGCCTTCGCGATCACGTTCGGATAGCCGGCGACGTCCGACGGCAGTCGCAGCGCCGCGTTCGACGAGCCCTCGCGGATGCCGGTAATCCGCGCGGCCGCATAGCCGTCGAAGATCGCGCGGTCTTCCGCGTGCGCGAGGCGCGTTGCGGCGTCCTTCGCCGGCTGCCAGTCGGAGTCGTCCGCGCCGCGCTCGACGTCGTCGATCGCGTCGCGCGACAGCTCGAACGGCACGCGCAGCTCGACCACCGCCTTCACTTCGCGCTGCCGTGCGCGGACGCCCTCGAGCGGCGCGTCGATGCCCGTCTGATGACCGGTGCCGACCGCCGCGAGCGCGCAGCCGGACGGCCCGATCACGTCGACGACGCGACGGCCTGCGAGCGAGCGCTTGAACGTGCGCGACACTTCTTCTTCGATCTGCTCCCAGGCGGCCGACGAGATCGGCGCGAGTTCGCGATGCAGGTTATTCATGCCGGAGTGCTCCTTTCAGGGAACCGATGTTCAGCGAGCCGTCGCCTGCCGGTGCGGCGGCGGTCGCGGTGGATGTTGCGGCGGGCGTGGCGTCGGGCGCGTCGGGCGCATCAGGCGCGTCGGCGCCGGCCGGTGCGGACGCGGGATCGCGTTCGGCGAGCGCATCGAGCAGCGACTGCGACGGCACGAAGAAGAGCCCGCCTGTCACCGCGCGGCTGAAGTCGAGCAGGCGGTCGTAGTTGCCGGGCGGCACGCCGACGAACATGTTTTCGAGCATCTGCTCGATCGGCTGCGGCGAGCGCGCATAGGCGATGAAATACGTGCCGAATTCGCCGGCGCCCGGCCGGCCGAACGGCATGTTGTCACGCAGGATCTTGATCTCGTCGCCTTCGGGCGTTTCGAGCACGGTCAGCGCGTTGTGCGCCCAGGTCGGTTTCGCCGCATCGTCGAGTTCGATATCCGACAGCTTCGTGCGGCCGATGATGCGCTCCTGCGCTTCGACGGGCAGTGCGTTCCAGCCTTTCATGTCGTGCAGGTACTTTTGCACCAGCGCATAGCTGCCGCCCGCGAACTCGGGGTCGTCCGCGCCGATCACCGTGAAGTGCACGGCTTCGTCGCCGGTCGGATTCTCGGTGCCGTCGACGAAGCCGATCATCGCGCGCATGTCGAAATTGCGAAAGCCGTGCACCTCGTCGACCGTCTGCACCGCGCCTTCGAGGCGGCTCATCAGGTGCGTCGCCAACTCGAAGCACAGATCCATCTGCTCCGCGCGGATGTGCAGCAGCAGATCGCCCGGCGTCGCGAGCGCGACGCGCTCGCCCGAACCGAATTCGCGGAACGGATGCAATCCGGCGGGACGCGGCGCGCCGAACAGCCGGTCCCACGCGTTCGCGCCGAAGCCGCAGACGCAGCTCAGGTTGCCGTTCGGCACGCGGGTGCCCACCGAACGCACGAGCCCGGCGATGTCCGCGCAGAACGCGCGCACCGTCGCGAGGCTGGCTTCGTCGTCGTTCACGGTCGCGACGAGAAAGATCGCGCTGCGCGTGATCGGCGTGGAAACGGATTGCGGTACGGGGGCGGACTGAATCGTCATGGATCGGGATTCGCTTTGGCGTGGGTTGGCACCGGCCGGGGGACCGGCATCGAACCGGTGTCCGATGGCGCACCACCGGCAGGCTCGGCATGTTGCTCGACGCCCGGAAGTTTAGCGAACTGCCGGGAACGCCGCTTGCATCCCGCGCCTAGATCCGCGCCCCGATCGGGACAGCGTTGGTCGCGCCGCGGCGGTTACCGCGGCGACGCCGATCGGCTGGCTATCGGGGTGGGGGGTGAGTCACCCGGTCGGTCAATGCGCATCGGGCGGGTACACGGCATCCAGCTGGCAAGAAAAATTGGAGGTTACGCGATGGGTGTCTTCGAAGACGGTCACTTCGAGATACGCGTCGGTAAATTGAATCCCATTTGCCGGAAGGACCACCGTTGTTTCCGTAATTAATCCGCTTTCCATGCTGGACCGGTGATTATCGGCAAGAAGCCTCTGTAAATCGATAACTTGCCCTACGGTGTTTTTATCGGCCAGCGAGGTTCCATAGGGAATGGAAAGGCGGAGTCCAAATGAATTGAGTGCGAGCGTGCCTGGCGAGACGAAATGCTTTTTGGAGCCGAAGTCATAACGGGACGTGTCGAACCCCACGTTTCTCAAGGCGATGGCCACGTCCATGGCCTTTTGCTCGTCCGTCAGGTCGGTATTGAGATCGATCGCCAGGTACGGGCAAATCGTTTTTGGACGCGGATTTTCAGCATCGCGGTTGTAGGGATAATTGAGTTCGACCATTTTTGCGCTTTTAACAAATTCAAACATTTGTCACCTCTCTGGATATTGGCTTGGCGATGAATGAGATTGGAGGTCCGTATTGGATGATTGATAGTACAGTGCAAATTCCGCCGCCGGTGCATCTTGAAAAGATTATGCCGGGCGAATTATTTCAAAGTATTTTAAGAGCTGAAAAGAATTTTCTTATTCTTAATCGGTGGCGATAGGCGATTAATCGAATTCGCGTTGCGCGCCGGCGCGTGTCCGGCACCGTGCTACGATCGCCGTACCGCCGTGGACGGAGACACGCCATGTGGGATCACACCGAACACGAAGGCTTCGAGATCTGGGTGCTGCCGATTCCGGCGTTCGGCCCGCGTTCGCCTCATCCGCTGTTTCACTACAGCGCGTATATCTGCCGTCATGGCGCGGATGCGCATCTCGAAGGCCAGTGCGTGCGGTTTCACGACATGATGCGCAACTACACCGGCGAGGACGCGGCGCTCGACGCCGCCTATGCGCAAGGGCGTCGCCGCATCGATCGTTTCCGCGCGACGGGTCGCTGGGGCGGCGAGCCGGGCGGCGTCAGCGGCGAGGGTCCGGCACCAGCAGCGTAACGGGCCGGTTCTCGCAGCCCGCGCCCGGCGGCAGCACGATGCGCCGCCAGCCGGGCGGCCCGTTCGTATCGGCGATCGGCCGTTCCTGATCGCCCGGATACTGCGCGAGCACGTTGAACGGCCACGACGGCCGGCGCAGCCGCTCGTAGACGAGCGTGCCCACCCAGATCGGCGTCGGCGCCGCGTCGCCGTCGTCGCGCGCCATCGCATAACCGCTCGGCCAGAAACGCAGCACGTCGCGGCGCGCGCCCGGATGGCGCGGATCGTCGGGCACGTGCGCCCGCGCGAACACGAGCGGCGACGGCACGCCGTTGTTCAGCTTCGGCAGGATCGGCAGCGCGGTCGCGTTGACCTGCGGCGACACGAGCGACAGCAGGCTGTGCGCACTCACCTGCGGACCTCTCGTCCAGCCGGCATGGACGAGCGCGGCGGCGAGGTCGTCGGCGCTCGCCGCCCACTGGATCGTCATCGGCTCGCGGCGAATGCCCTTCATGTCGAACCGGTAGCACGCGAAGGTCTTCCACGACGATCCGGTCCATTGCGCCTCGCCGATCACGAGCGGCACTTCTTCGCCGCGAGCCGCCATGCCGCCGTCGCGCGGCCCCTCGACCGGTTGCAGCGCGAGCGCCATCACGAGCACGCCGCCGATCACGAGCGGCATGAAGTTGCGCGGCGGCGGGCGTTCCGCGTAGCGCCACAGCGCGAGCAGCACGATCACCGTGACCCAGATCCACGCGAACGCCCCGCCGCCCAACGCGTCCGAAAACAGAAAACGGTCGAAATACAACCCGGCGAACGTCACGCCGACGATGATCGCGTTGCCGACGGTCAGCACCGCGAGTGCGGCGCTCCAGTGCGTGACGCGCCGCACGAGCAGGAACATCGCGAAGCCGTAGACGATCACCATCGCGGCGACGCGGTCGCTCGGGAACACGAACGCGTCGAACTCGCTGCCGCCCACGCGCGTGTGATGGATCCCGACGCGGATCGCGAGAATCAGCAACTGCGACACGGCTGCCGCGATCAGCCAGTACGCGATCGTGCGCCAGCGCCGCTCGATCGCCATCCACACGACGACCGCCGCCATCAGCACGATCAGCGCGTGCGCGCTGCCGAGCGTCTCGATGCGCGCGAGCAGCGTGTCGGCCCACGTCGAATGAATCGAATAGAGGAACTGACGCACCGACTGGTCGACCTGAACGAGCGGCGCGTCGTGCAGCACGTTGTCGAGCGCGTACGAGAAGATTGCCGCGGCCACCGGCACGAGCGCGGTCAGCAGGACGACCGCGCCGAGCGCCGACTGCGCGGGATCGAGCAGCCGCGTGAGCCGGCGCGCGGCCGGCCCGTGGTGCCGCGCCGCCCAGTTCGCGACGCGGCGGCGCGACGCGCTGGCCCACGCGTCCGCGTGGGCCAGCACGATGCGCGACGCGCGGTACACGAGCCAGCCGGCGGCCAGCAGGATCGCGACGATCGTGACGAGCCGGAACGACACCGCGCCCGCGAGCTGCAGCGACGCGCCGAGCACCGCGCCGGGCACGATGTGCGCGGGCGCCCAGATGGCCGCGGACACGACGTTCATCACGAGGAAGCGCATCGGCGACATGCCCGCCATCCCGGCGACGATCGGCACGACCGCGCGCAGCGGGCCGACGAAGCGCGCGAAGATCACGCTGCGCATCCCGCGCTGCAAGAAGTACTGCTGGGCGACGCGAAGCAGCGCCGGATAGCGGCTGAACGGCCAGCGTCCGTAGAGCCGTTCGCGATAGTGGCGGCCGAGCCAGTAGCTGATGCCGTCGCCCCCCACCGCGCCGGCAATCGCGAACGCGAGCAGCCAGCCGAGATTCAGCGTGCCGGCGCCGACGAACGCGCCGGCGATGAACATCGCGGTGCTGCCGGGGATGAACGTGCCGATCAGCGCGAGCGATTCGAGGAACGCGGCGACGATAACGAACGCGTACGTCCACGCAATATGCGCGGCAAGCACGTGCTGCAAGTGGGCGTACGCGTGTTCCATCGACGGCGGCGGGATCGGCGCGGCGGCGGCCCGGCGGACCGGTTCCTCCGCAATATAGCCAGGCGGGCACGGTTGCGCGCGTCGGCTGTGTCACCCTGCCGACGCACGCGCCGTGCCACGCGTCGTTCCACGCTGTCCGCGACGTGCTACGTCGTGCCGCGGCCGAGCGCGATGTAGCGTTCGAGATGGTGGTCTTCGTCGCCGAGCTGATGGTCGATCATCACGAGACGCTTCGCGTAGTGCGCGAGCGGCAGTTCCCACGTCATGCCGATCCCGCCGTGCAGCTGGATGCTCTCCTCGGCGACGCGCACGCCGATGCAACCGACCGAATACTTCGCGGCCGACAACGCGCGTTCGCGCTCGCGGCGCGCGGCGCCGAGCGCGGCGGCCGCGTTGATCACCGCGGAGCGCGCCTGCTCGATGTCGATCAGCAGATCGGCCATCCGGTGCTGCAGCGCCTGGAAGCTGCCGATCGGCACGCCGAACTGCTGCCGCGTGCGCAGATAGTCGAGCGTGAAGTCGCGCGCGACGTCCATCGCGCCGAGCGCCTCCGCCGACAGCGCGAGCAGGCCGTAGCCGGTCGCGTGTTCGAGCGTCGCGAAGCCGCTGCCCTCGGCGCCGACCAGCGCGTCGGCGCCGACTTCGACGTTGTCCAGCGCGATTTCGGCGGCGCGGCCGCCGTCGATCTTGCGGTAGCCGCGCACGCCGACGCCGGCCGCGTCGCGCGGCACGACGAAGAGCGAGAGCCCGGCCTCGTCGAAGTCGCCGCCGCCCGAGCGCGCCGACACGAGCAGGCGGTCCGCGCGCTCGCCGTGCTGCACGACGCCTTTCGCGCCGTTCAGCACCCAGCGCTCGCCGCGTCGCGCGGCACGCGTCGTCACGCGCGACGCCTCGTAATGCGAGCCCGGCTCGTCGTGCGCCAGCGCGGCGATCAGCGAACCGTCGATCAGCGCCGCGATCGACTCGCGCTGCGCATCGTTGCCCGCGTGCGCGAGCGCCTGTCCGACGATCAGCGTGTCGAGGAACGGCTCGACGACGAGCCCGCGCCCGAGCGCCTCGAACACGAGCGCGACGTCGAAGCCGTCGCCGCCGAATCCGCCGTGCGCTTCGTCGAACAGCGCGCCGATCACGCCGAGTTCCGCGAAGCGCTGCCACAGGTCGCGGCTGAAGCCTTCGGCCGAGCCGGCGATGCGCTCGCGCACCGCGAAGCCGTACTGCTCGCCGATGAAGCGGTTCAGCGTATCCGCCAGCATGCGGCGGTCGTCCGTCAGTCGAAAGTCCATGGCAGCGTCCTCACAGGCCCAGCATCGTCTTCGCGACGATGTTCTTCTGGATTTCGTTGGAGCCGCCGTAGATCGACAGCTTGCGATTGTTGAAGTACTGCGCCGCGGCGCTCGCGGCGTCGTCGGGGCCGACCGGCGCGCCGTCGTAGTCCGCGTCCAGTGCTTCGTCGATGAACGGCTGCGCGTACGGACCCATCGCGCGACGCATCAGCGACGAGATCTCCTGACGGATCTCCGTGCCGCGGATCTTCAGCATCGAACTCTCCGCGCCCGGCACGCCGCCGCCGGCGACGGCGGCGATCACGCGCAGGTTCGTCGTCTTCATGTTGTCGAGGTCGATCTCGACGCGGGCGAGACGCGCGGCGAACTGCGGGTCGTCGATCAGCGGACGGCCGTTGCGCTCGACGGCTTGCGCGACGCGCGTGAGGCGCGCGAGCGCCGCGATCGAAAACCCGACGCCCGCGATGTTCGTGCGCTCGTACGTGAGCAGATATTTCGCGCAGGTCCAGCCTTTGTTCTCCTCGCCGACGAGGTTCTCGACCGGCACGCGCACGTCGGTGAAGAACACTTCGTTCACTTCGTGTTCGCCGTCGAGCGTGACGATCGGGCGGACCTCGATGCCCGGCGTGTTCATGTCGATCAACAGGAAGCTGATGCCCTCCTGCTTGCGCACGTCGGTCGCGGTGCGCACGAGGCAGAACATCATGTTCGCGTAGTGGCCGAGCGTGGTCCATGTCTTCTGGCCGTTCACGACGTAGTGGTCGCCGTGCCTCACCGCGCTCGTGCGCAGCGACGCGAGATCGGAGCCCGCGCCCGGCTCCGAGTAGCCCTGGCACCACCAGTCGGAGCCGTCGAGAATGCGCGGCAGCCAGTGGCGTTTCTGCGCGTCGGTGCCGTAGCGGATCAGCACCGGGCCGAGCATGTTGAGCCCGAACGGGACGATGCGCGGCGCGCCGGCAATCGCGCATTCGTTCTCGAAGAGGTATTTCTGCACGGCCGTCCAGCCGGTGCCGCCGTACTCCTGCGGCCAGTGGCTCGCGAGCCAGCCGCGTTCGTTCAGGATCCGGTGCCATTCGGTCATGTCGTCGCGCGTGACGCGCTTCGCGCTCAGCACCTTCGCCGCGATCCGCGCGGGCAGACGCTCGCGCAGAAAACGCAGCACGTCTTCGCGGAACGCCTCTTCTTCGGCGGTGAAGTTCAGGTTCATCGGGTGTCTCCTCCCGTTCGGTTCACGCGGACTGATTCAGGCTGGCGAAGCTCGCGCCGCGCTCCGCGAGATCGACCAGCAGCGGCGACGGACGCCAGAACAACGGGTCTTCGTTCGCGAACGCGCGGATGTCGGCGAGCACGTTCGCGACGCCGACGCTGTCCGCGTAATGCATCGGCCCGCCGCGATAACGCGGGAAGCCGTAGCCGTACAGCAGCGTCACGTCGACGTCGAGCGGGCGCAGCGCGATGCGCCCGTGCACGACGTTCGCGCCTTCGTTGATCATCGCGGCGAGGTAGCGGCGAATGATCTCGTCGTGGGTGAACGTGCGCGGCGTGACGCCCGCGCGCTCGCGCTCGGCGGCGATGATCGCCTCGACTTCCGGGTCCGGTGTGCCGGTTCTCGCGCCGTTCGGGTACAGGTAGAAGCCGCGTCCGGTCTTCTGGCCGAACCAGCCGCGCTCGCACAGACGGTCGGCGATCTGCACGTAGCGCGCGTTCGGATCGCGCGTGGCCGCGCGGCGCTTGCGCGCGGCCCAGCCGATGTCGCCGCCCGCGAGATCGGACACCTGGTACGGGCCCATCGGGAAGCCGAAGTCGCGCACGGCTTCGTCGATCTGATACGGCGACGCGCCGTCTTCCATCAGATAATCGGCGGCCGTGCGATAGACGGCGAGCAGCCGGTTGCCGATGAACCCGTCGCAGACGCCCGCGCGCACCGGCACCTTGCGCAGCTTCTTCGCGAAGTCGAATGCGGTCGCGACGACCTCCGCGGATACGCGCGAAGGCACCACCACTTCGAGCAGCTTCATGATGTTCGCGGGCGAGAAGAAGTGCAGCCCGATCACGTCCTCGGCGCGCGGCGTGCCGGCGGCGATCGCATCGATGTCGAGATACGACGTGTTGGTCGCGAGGATCGCGCCGCGTTGGCACACGCGGTTCAGCTCGGCGAACACGGCCGCCTTGACGCTCATGTCTTCGAATACCGCTTCGATCACGAGATCGGCGCGCGCGAGCGCGTCGTACGACGTGCTGCCGTGAAAGCGCGCGAGCGTGTTCGCCTTCGCGTCCGCCGCGAGCCGGCCCTTGGCGATCAGTCCGTCGTAGACCTTCTCGACGTTCGCGCGGCCGCGCGCGAGCGCTTCGTCGTCGCGCTCGATCATCGTGACCGGCAGGCCCGCGTCGAGCACGGCGACCGCGATGCCCGCGCCCATCGTCCCGCCGCCGACCACGCCGACCGAGCGGATCTCGCGCGCTTGCGCGGCCTTCGCCTCCGGCGCCTTCTGCACTTCGCGCTCCGCGAAGAACGCATGCACGAGCCCCGCGCGCTGCGGACTGTTCAGGCATTCGACGAAGCGCTCGCGCTCGAAACGCAGGCCGTCTTCGAACGAATGGTTGAGCGCGGCGTCGACGCAATCGACGATCTTCTGCGGCGAAAAGAGACCGCGCGATTTTTTCGCGGTCTCGGCGCGCGCGGCCGAGATCGCGCCTTGCGCCGCCGCGCGATCGGCGAGGCCGTGCGCGTCGCGCGTGCGGCGCGCCGGCGCGTGCGCGGCGAGCAGTTCCTGCGCGTACGCGAGCCCTTCGGCGAGCACGTCGTCGCTGTGGCCGACGCGATCGACGAGGCCGAGCGTCAGCGCTTCTTCTGCGCCCACGTGGCGGCCGCTCAGCATCAGCGACAACGCCGCGTCGGCGCCGATCAGCCGCGGCGTGCGCTGCGTGCCGCCCGCGCCGGGCAGCAGGCCCAGTTGCACTTCGGGCAGGCCGAGCTTCGCGCCGGCCACCGCGACGCGGTAATGCGCGGCCAGCGCGACTTCGAGCCCGCCGCCGAGCGCCGCGCCGTGGATCGCGGCGATCACCGGCTTCTTCGACGCCTCGATGCGGCTGCACACGTCCGGCAGCGCGGGCGATTGCGGCGGCTTGCCGAACTCGCGGATATCCGCGCCGGCGATGAAGTTGCGGCCCGCGCCGACGATCAGCACGGCGGCGACGGCGTCGTTCGCGTCGGCCGCGTCGATCGCGGCGGCCAGCGCGCGCCGCACGTCGACGCCGAGCGCGTTCACCGGCGGGTTGTCGATCGGGACCAGCAGAATCTTGCCGCGCAGTTCATGCGTGACGGGCGGCGGGGCGTTGTCGGCGGGCATCGGCATTGTCTCCTCGTGATGGCCGCTGGTGGCCTCTTGCGGCGTCGATCGATTGTCGGCCCGTTAGCGTTCATTGACAATCGCATCGGCGATTGACAGACTGTCAAGTCAATTTTGACAACGGCCCCGGCTCATGGACGTCAACGCGCTGACCATGCTGGTCGAAATCCTCGATGCGGGCAATCTGAGCGAAGCGGCGCGCCGGCTCAAGATGAGCCGCGCGAACGTCAGCTACCACCTGAATCAGCTGGAGAAATCGGTCGGGCTTCAGCTGGTGCGCCGCACGACGCGGCGCGTCGAGCCGACCGAGATCGGCCTGAAGCTGGTCGAGCACGGTCGCGCGATCCAGAGCGCGCTGATCGCGGCGCGCGAATCGGTGTCGTCGCTCGGACAGCGTCTGGAGGGGCGCGTGCGGCTGTCGGTGCCGAGCGGCTATGGCCAGCTGGCGATGGCGGACTGGCTGATCGCGTTCAAGCGCGACTATCCGGGGATCGTGCTCGACGTGATGTTCGAGAATCGCGTCGAAGACCTGCTGCGCGACGAAGTGGACATCGCGGTGCGCGTGATGTCGGAGCCGCCTCAGAATCTCGTCGCGCGCGACATGGGGCCGATGCGCTACGTCGCGTGCGCGTCGGCCGCGTATGCGGCAGCGCAGCCGATGCCCGCGAGCCTCGACGATCTGCGCACCGCGCCGCTGATCACGGCGGCGGTGATCGGGCGGCAACTGCGGATCGCGGCGTATCTGGGCGGCGAGCGCCACGAAGTGCTGCTCGAACCGACGCTCATCTCGGAGAACTTCCTGTTCCTGCGCCAGGCCATACTCGCGGGTCTCGGCGTCGGCGTGGTGCCGGACTATGTGGTACAGGACGACATCCGTCGCGGCGACGTCGTGACCGCGCTCGACGCGTGGCGGCTCAGCATCTTCGGCACGCGCATGTACATGGTGTACATGCCGAACCGCCATCACACGCGCGCGGCGTCGACGTTCATCGACTTCATCGTCGCCCGGGCCCGCGAGGCCGGCCGGGGCGAGGCCGGCCCCGCGCGCGTCACTGGCCCGTGAGCGCGTTCGACAGTTCGAGCGCCGGCTGCGTGGTGTTGCCGCCCTGCGCCACGAGCAGATGGATCTGGTTCGGCGCGAGCTGGCTCAGCGCGCCGGCGACCGGGATCGTCGTGATCAGCCAGTCGGCGTTGTTCGCGAGGCTGAACGACGTGGACTGGAAGATCGGCGTCTTGCTGCCGGCCGTCGTGACGACGGCTTCATAGGTCCCGCCGCCCAGATACACCGAGTCCTGGCCGCTCGCCGGCACCGCGTTCTTGAACGCCACGCCGGCCAGCGTCGGCGACACGGTCGAGATGTCGGTGTTGGGCGGCACGACGTAGATGTCGACGTTCTGCGAATTGGCGCTCGCGTTGAACCCGCGCAGGCGCGCGCTGTTCGACAGCAGCCCCTTGTCGAACGGATCGTCGATCAGGCCGATGTCCGGGCCCGTGAGTCCGGGCAGCGCGAGCACCGTGTATTCGTGGCCTTTCGCGACATCGGGGAAGGTGCCGCTCGCGAGCGCCGTCGTCGTGCCGGTGTTCGCGTAGGCGACGGTTGTCGCGCCGGTGTTGATGTTGGCGAAGTTCGTGACTGTCTTGTAGCCGATGCCCGACTGCAGCGGCGAGCCGTTCACGAGGAAGTCGACCGTCGGGCCGCCCGGTATCGCGTGGACGAAATGGATCAGCGGGTTTTGCAGTCCGAGTTCCTTGCCGACGTCGCTGCCGCCGCCGCCGCAGGCGGCGAGCAGTGCGGTTGCGCTGGCAAACGCGGCGATCGTGCGAATCATCTTCATTGGTTCACCTCTTCGAATCGAGGGCGTGACGCCCATGCGAGGAAGCGCGCGCGTCCTGGCCGTGCGTGCGACGACGGCGGCGAGACGCGGCTCCTTAGGTCCGGACAGCGATCGATCGACCCGTGTCGATGGGTCTTGCGAGAGTCGGGACGCGCGAGTACACAGCAATCGATGTGCCGCGACGACGCAACGATCGTTGCGCGCGTAGTTCGTCGTGCGCACAACGAGGCGCGATGCGGGGGAGGGGCGAGGTGGGGGATGCGATCCGCCGTGGATCAGCGGCGGCGGACCGTGGCGACGCTCTGCAAGTTATGCAGAACGTTTTTACCGCAGGGAAAACCCGCGTGTCTCTTCGTTCAATTCTGCGATTCTTGTGACGAAGCGCCCGAAGCGCCCGAAGCGCCCGAAGCGCCGCGCGAGCCGGCGGCGGCGTCGTCGCCGTCGTCCGCCAGCGCCGGCCGTCCGCGCGTCGCCGCCGCCAGCGACACGCGCTGCTGAATCCCGGCCTTCGCGAGCA
>Ga0310811_10000416_pt1 | contig 57860 bp, 57 predicted proteins | sample YCmetagenome_FD_207642 | JGI IMG/M metagenome (GOLD analysis project Ga0310811, IMG submission 207642) | Soil microbial communities from experimental microcosm in Duke University, North Carolina, United States - YC | ecosystem: Engineered > Artificial ecosystem > Soil microcosm > Unclassified ... | reverse complement strand
CTGGTACATGCAGGGCAAGATCCAGATCGACCCCATGATCACCCACACCCTGCCGCTCGAGCGCATCAACGAAGCCTTCGACCTCATGCACGAAGGCAAGTCCATCCGCTCCGTGGTGGTGTTCTAATCGCGTTTGGGGCGCGTGCGACGGCGAAACCGACTAGGGTCGCCTGACGCGTTCGGAGGAGGAGGAAGAGATGTTCGGATTGTTCAAGAAGAAGGCGCCGCCGGCGCCGGCCAAGACCAGCCTGCACCCGTCGCTCGACAATGGGATCCAGAAGGGCTCTGACAGCTTCCAGGGCGGCACCCTGGTGTGCAAGTGCGCGTCCAAGCCGGTGAAGGTGAAGATCGGCGCCGCCATCGCCCATAACCACGCCTGCGGCTGCACCAAGTGCTGGAAGCCGGCCGGCGCCAAGTTCTCGGTCGTGGCCGTGGTCGGCCGCGACAAGCTGTCGGTGGCCGAGAACGGCGACAAGCTGAAGATCGTCGACGAGAAGGCGGCCATCCAGCGCTACGCCTGCACCGGCTGCGGCGTTCACATGTACGGCCGCATCGAAAATACCGGCCACCCGCTCTACGGCTTCGACTTCGTCCACCCGGAACTGTTCCAGGAATCCGGCTCGCAGGAGCCGCAGTTCGCCGCCTTCGTCTCGTCGATCATCGAGACCGGCGTGAAGCCCGAGGAGATGGGGGCCGTGCGCGCGCGCCTGACCGAGCTGGGCCTGGAGCCCTACGACGTGCTGTCGCCGCCGCTGATGGACTTCATCGCCACCCACGTGGCCAAGGCGTCCGGCGCGATCAAGGCCTGAGGCCTCGACGTGTAGCGCCTCGAGGATCGGGCCCGCGGACGACAGCGTTCGCGGGCCTTTTCCGTCCACCCCCAGCCAAACCCAGCGAGGCCCCATGCGCCCGTCCCTGATCGCCCTCCTGTCCGCCGCGACCGCCCTCGTGGCCGGCGCCGCCCGCGCCCAGGCCCCCGCCGCCCCGGCGGCGCCCGCCGCGCCGGCCCTGACCGCCTACGGCCCCAACATCACCCTGGAGCAGGCGATGCAGGTGGTGGCCGCCGCCAACGCCGAGGCCGCCAAGCGCAAGCTGCCGGCCACCATCGCCATCGTCGACACCTCCGGCGCCCTGGTCTACTACCAGCGCGCGACCAACGCCCCCGGCACCGCCGAGGCCTTCGCCATGAAGAAGGCCGTGGCCTCGGTGAAGGAGCGCCGCCCGACCTCGGCCGACCAGGCCCGCCTGAAGGCCGACCCCGGCGCGGCCGCCTTCCTGCCCGACTTCTTCCCGTTCGGCGGCGGCCAACCCCTGGTGGTCGACGGCAAGGTGGTCGGCGCCATCGGCGAGACCGGCGGGGCGGATGACGACGTGGCCAAGGCCGGCGCCGCGGCCTTGCATTGATGGTGTAGTTGAGTGGGTGTCGGTCCCAAGAGAGTCCAAACATGAAGCTGTCGGACCTGAAATGGTGGCACTGGACCCTGGCCACCGTCGTCCTCGCCGCCGTGGTCCGCGTGGCCACCGGCGGTCCCCTGCCCTTCCTCGGCCACGTCGGCGCGCCGGGCGGCCCCGCGCAGACCGCCGCCGCCCCGGCCGGCCGACCGGAACGGGCGGCCAACACCGGCCCGCAGATGCGCACGGTGGTCACCGCCCCCGGCTTCGAGATCGACGCGGCGACGCCGGAGCGCAACCGGCTGACCATCGACGCCGCCATCCCCAACCCGGGCAACGGCCTGGGCCTGGTGGAGCAGAGCGGGGTGCTGGTGAAGGAGATCGCGAAGGCCCTGCAGACCGGCGTGGCCGAGGACTCCACGGCGATCACCGAGGTGCGCGTGCTGGTGGCGACCAAGGGCGCGGACCGCACCGGCAAGCAGGTGGCCCACCTGTCGCTCTACAGCCTGGCGTTCAAGGCCTCGGACCTCTACGCCCTGAAGAGCGACGCCCGGCCCGCCCAGGCCCTGGGCCTCGGCCAGAACGTGGTGTTCAACGATCCGGACGCGCACAAGGCCATGAACGCCTGGTGCAAGGTCCAGGCGAACTTCAACGACGCGCTGGCCTTCTGCGGCCGGGTGACCGCCGCCAAGGGCGTTTGAGGCTCATATGAGGTTCCCGCGCCCGGTGGCCGGGGTGGTGTTCGACATGGACGGGCTCCTGATCGACACCGAGGCCGTGTGGCGCGACGTGCAGCAGGCGGAGGCCGAGGCCCAGGGGCTCGACCTGCCGCTGAGCGTGATCCACAGCCTGATCGGCCAACGCTGGCAGATGAACCGCATCATCCTGCAGGACCATTTCGGTCCGGCCGTCGATGTCGAGGCCTACATCGCCGCCGTCAGCCGCCGCCACGCGGCCGCCTGCCGGACCGGCATCGCCCTGAAGGCCGGCGCGATCGAATTGCTCGACCTGCTCGACGTCCAGGGCCTGCCCCGCGCCATCGCCACATCGTCCGACCGCCAGGTGGTGGCCGAACGGCTCGGGCCGGGCGGACTGCTGGATCGCTTCCACGCGGTGGTCGCCAACGAGGACTGCGCCCAGGGCAAGCCCCATCCGGAGCCCTACCTCAACGCCGCGCGCGCCCTCGGCCTCGCCCCCGCCGCCTGCCTGGCGCTGGAGGACTCCTACAACGGCGTGCGCTCGGCGCATGCCGCCGGGATGATGACGGTGATGGTCCCGGACCTGCTGCCGCCGACCCCTGAGATCGGCGGCCTGTGCGTGGCCGTGGCCGAGACCCTGCACCAGGTGCGCGAGGCGCTGCTCGGCGCTACTTCGACGAGGGGCTGAGCTCGTTGACCAGGGCGTCGACGCGCGGCGCCGGCGCCCAGAACTGGCCGCCCAGCTTCCAGCCGAGGTCGTCGGACTTGATCGAGGCGATCAGCTTGTCCTTGGGCACGCCCGAGCGGATGGCGTCGCGGATGCGCGAGATCAGCTGGTCGATCTTCTTCTTGTATTCGACCACCTCTGCACGCGTCAGCGGCTGGTTGCCGTGGCCCGGGAAGGCCACGTCCCACTTCAGCTTCAGACCCTCGGCCAGCTCCTTCTGGAAGCCGAGCAGCGAGCCCTGGCCGTTGCCGGCGTCGTAGTTGGGCACGGTGGGCGCCTCCACCAGCAGGTCGCCGAAGGCGATGGCCTTGTCCTGCGGGAAATAGACGATGGTGTCGCCCCCGGTGTGGCCCGCCGCGAAGTGGTAGAGCTTGAAGTCGACCCCGCCCAGCTTGACGTCCTTGCGGTCCTTGTAGAGCACGTTCGGCGAGGCCGGCGTGTGCGGCGCCAGGGTGGTGGTGTAGTGCTGGAAGATCGTCGGGATGTTCTCCTGGCCGATCACCTGGGCGCCGGCGGCGATGAACTTCTCGTTGTTGCCGCTGTGGTCGGCGTGGTGGTGGGTGTCGACGACGATCTTGACCGGTTCCTTGGTGGTCTCGCCGATCAGGCGCATCAGGTCGCCGTAGTCCTTGTCGTTGAGGTTCTTGGTGTCGACCAGGAAGGCGCCGGCCTTGGTCACGCGCAGCTCGGAGTTGCCGCCGCCGCCGGTGATGAAATAGAGGTTCGGCTTGATCTTCTCGATCTTCATCGGCGGGGGCGGCGGGCGGTTGGCCGGCGCGCCGGCGGCGGGCGCCTGGGCCAGGGCGGCGCCGGCGGCCAGCGCAACGAGAGCGGTCGTGGTCGCCGCGAGATAGGTCTTCATGGTGCCTCCCTTGTCCCCTCTGGGATCGCCGACCGACTGAGCTTGGCGGCGCGTATTCGTTGAGGCGGCAACACTACAGCCGCCGCCGCTCCGGTCAACGATCCTGGAGCGGCGCCATGCCGTGGGCGTCGAGAAAGGCGATCAGGCGCCCGGCGTCGCCCTTGGGCTCGGCCAGGGCCACATAGCCGTCGGGCCGCACCAGGTAGAGGGCGTCCTGCTTGACCCCCGCCTTGCGCATCCCGGGGGCCCAGGGGATCCGGCGCAGCTCGAGCCCCCGCGCCGCGCAGGCGCTCGTCAGCGCGGGACTCGCCTCGCCGTAGACGTGCACCTGCCAGTCGAGGCTCTCCAGCGGCGTGAAGTTGTCCGCCCCACCCTCCAGCTCGACCCAGGGCAGCCGGTCCCCGCCCCAGACGTCGCCCGCCGCGCCCTCTGACAGCGGCCCGCGGCGGTAGTTCACCACCATCTGCGACACGGTGCGGAAGGCGAACCGGCGCACAGGGTCCAGGCCGGTCAGGGCCGGGGCGATCGTCGGCACCAGCAGGGTGCGGATGCGTTCGGCGAGCTTGCCCTCGCTGGAGGCCAGAGTGAAGGCGCGGTCGGTGGTCTGCACCAGGCGGCGGGCGAAGCCGATGCGCTCGGGCTCGTAGCTGTCGAGCAGCGCCGGCGGGGCCCGGTCCTTCAGCACCGCCGCCAGCTTCCACGCCAGGTTCACCGCGTCGCCGATGCCGGTGTTCATGCCCTGGCCGCCGGCCGGGCTGTGGATGTGGGCGGCGTCGCCGAGCAGGAAGGCGCGGCCCTTGCGGAAGTGGTCCGCGACGCGGTGGTGCACGCGGTAGGTGGAGAACCAGTTCACCTCGGACACCACGATCTTCATGTGATCGATCGCCTGGCGCGAGACGTCTTCGAAGGTCAGGGTCTCGGGGTGCTGGGCGCGCTCGTCGCTGACCACCCCCACCAGCCGCACGTGGCCGTCGGCCTTCAGCGGGAACACCGCCAGGAAATCGGCGGAGTCGAGGTCGAGGTTGAGGTTGCCGTCGACCGGCTCGCCCGAGGCCTGGACGTCGGCCACGTAGAACAGCTGGCTGTAGGTGCCGCCGGGAAAGCCGGTGTCGAGCGTCTCGCGCACCTCCGAACGGGCGCCATCGCAACCGGCGACGTACCGGGCCTCGCACATCTCCTCGACGCCGTCGGGATTGCGCAGCACCGCCCTGACGCAGTCGCCGTCGTCGGTGAAGCCGGTCAGTTCGGTGTCGCGCTCGACCTTGACCCCGAGCTTGGCGAGGGCGCCCTCCAGCAGGGCCTCGTGCTCGTCCTGCGGGAAGATGAACAGGTAGTCGTAGGGGCTGATGCCGATGCCGATCTCGTGCACGTTCACCTGGGTGACCATGCGCCCGCCGACCCACAGGTTCATGGCCCCGACCTTGCGGCCCGCCTCCACCACCGCCTCGGCGAGGCCGACCTGGCGATAGAACTCCAGCGTGCGGGCCTGCACCGCCAGGGCGCGCGAGGTGGTCCCGGCGTGGGACGCCTTGTCGACGATGCGCAGCTTGATGCCGAGCTTGGTCAGCCACAGGGCCAGGACCAGGCCGGTCGGGCCGGCGCCGACGATCAGCACTTCGGTTTCGGAGGGGTTTTCGATCATGGCGGCGGTCGGCTCCGAGGCTCGGCGAGAGCCTAGGCCAGCCGAAGCCGCAGGAACAAGCCCGGGCGCCAAAATCGCTCATTGGTTGAATCTTGGTCCAGACGCAAAACAGACAAAGCGCGCCCGCCCCAACGGCGCTACCCCTGTCGAAGGACGTACTGCGAGGTATCGAATGACGTCTCCCGCCGCCTGGCCCGCCAAGTCTTGGCCTGATGGGCGTATCCTCGACCTGTTCGGCATCGACCTGCCGATCATCCAGGCCCCGATGGCCAATGCTTCGACGCCCGAGATGGCCCTGGCGGTCAGCCGCGCCGGCGGGCTCGGCTCGATCCCCTGCGCCGCCCTGACCGCCGACCAGGCGCGCGACGCCGTGGCCGTGGTGCGGGCGGGGTCGACGGGCCCGGTGAACCTGAACTTCTTCTGCCACCTGGCGCCGGCGCCCGATCCGGCGCGGATGATGGGCTGGCGGGCCAGGCTCGCACCCTACTACGTCGCCGAGGGGATCGACCCGGCCCCGCCGCCGCCCACGGGCGGCCGCGCGCCGTTCGACGAGGCCTTCTGCGCCGTGGTGGAGGAGGTGAAGCCCGAGGTGGTCAGCTTCCACTTCGGCCTGCCGGGCGGGGCCCTGCTCAAGCGGGTCAAGGCGACCGGCGCCAAGGTCATCTCCAGCGCCACCACGGTGGCCGAGGCGGTGTGGCTGGAGAAGGGTGGGGTCGACGCGGTGATCGCCACCGGCTTCGAGGCCGGCGGCCATCGCGGCTCGTTCCTGACCCTGGACATGGCCAGCCAGCCGGGGACGTTCGCGCTTACGCCGCAGGTGGCGAGCGCGGTGAAGGTCCCGGTGATCGCGGCGGGCGGCATCGCCGACGGGCGCGGAATCGCCGCCGCCTTCGCCCTGGGCGCCAGCGCGGTGCAGATCGGCACGGCCTATCTGTTCTGCCCGGAGATCATGATGTCGCCGGTGCAGCGGGCCCTGCTGGACCAGGCCAACGACGAGAACACCTACGCCACCAACCTGTTCACCGGCCGCCCGGCGCGAGGCGTCGGCACCCGCCTGATGCGCGAGATCGGGCCGATGTCGGACGACGCCCCGGCCTTCCCCACCGCCGGCGGCGCGCTCGGGCCGCTGAAGGCCAAGGCCGAGGCGGACGGACGCAACGACTTCACCTACCAGTGGTCGGGCCAGGCCGCGCGGCTCGCGCCCCACCTGCCGGCGGAAGCGCTGACGCGGACGCTCGCGGCGGATGCGCTGGAGCAGCTGAAGCGGCTGGCGCCCCGAGCCTAGCCCTTCGACGGCGCCGCCACCGGCGGCGCCTCTTCCCAGCCGCCGCCGAGCGCCTTGAACAGGGTGATCTGATTGGCCACCAGGACCTCGTCGGAGGCGGCCAGGGCGGCGTCGGCGGCGACCAGGGTGCGCTCCGCGTCCAGCACGTCTAGGAAACTGGCCCCGCCGGCCTGGAACCGCACCCGGGCCAGGCGCAGGGCCTCGGCGCTCTGGTCGCGGGCGGTCTGCAGGGCGGCGTGCCGGTCGAGCTCGGTCCCGTAGCCGGACAGCGCCTGCTCGGTCTCCTTCAAGGCGTTCAGCACCTGGCCGTTGAAGTTGGCGAGCGCGCCCGAGGCCGCGGCCCTGGCCTGCTCGATCTGGGCGTTGGCCACGAGGGTGTTGGGGAAGGTCCAGCTGATCAGCGGGCCGACGCCGAACGACACGTTCTTGTACTGCCCGAGTCCGCCGAGCGTCTGGGACGCGCTGGTGAGGGCCCCGCCGAGCGTCACCGTGGGGTAGAGGCCGGCGGTGGCCACGCCGATGCGGGCGGTGGCGGCGGCCAGGCTGCGCTCGGCCTCGCGCACGTCCGGCCGGCGGCGCAGCATGGCCGCTCCGTCGCCCACCGGGATCGGCTGGTTGAGGCGCGGCGGCGCGCGGCAGGCGTCGGCCTCGGCGATTGCCGTCTCGGGCGTGCGGCCGGTGAGCACCGCGAGCTGGAACAGGGCCGAGCGGCGCTGGCCCTCGGCCGTGGGCGCCTGCGCCCTGGTCTGGGCCAGGAGGGTCGCTTCGCGCGCCACGTCGAAGTCCGACAGGCCGCCGGCGTCGCGCTGGCGCACGGTGATGTCGTAGCCCTGCTGCACCACGTCGAGCGAGCGCTTGGCCACCTCGAGCGCCTCGCCGTAGGCGCAGGCGTCGGCATAGGCGCGGGCGGTCTCGGCGGCTACGGTGACCGCCACCGTGTCGCGCACGGCCTCGGCGGCCTGGGCGTTGGCGCGGGCCTGCTCCACCGTGCGGCGCACCCGGCCGAACAGGTCGACCTCGTAGGACACGTCGAGCCCGGCGGCGTAGGTCCAGACGTTCGGCGCGCGCTTGCCGGTCGCGGCCGCCGCGGCGTCGGCGGCGGCGGTGCGGCCGTACTGGTCGCCGGCGGTGACGGCGGTCGACGGGAAGAAGCCGGCGCGGGACTGGTTCAGCAGGGCGCGGGCCTGGCCGAGGTTGGCCACGGCCTGTTGCAGGTCGGTGTTGTGGGTCAGGGCGTCCTGCACCAGCCGGTCGAGCACCGGATCGTCATAGAGCCGCCACCACTGGGTCGGCGCGGCGGCCGGGCCGACCGCCGGGCCGGCGGCGGCGAAGGCGCCGGTGTCGGCGCCCGCGGCCTTGGGCTTTTCATAGTTCGGGCCAACGGCGCAGCCGGCGAGCGTCGCGCCGGCGAGGGTGAGGGTCAGGAGCCGTTTCATGCCTCGGCCTCCACCTCGTCGGCCGAGTGCGGGCGACCGCCGGTGGTCGGCGTCTCCGGCGGCGGCCGGCTGGGCTGAGGGATGCGATCGGAGATGGCGCGGCAGACCACGTAGAACACGGGGGTGAAGATCAGGCCGAAGCCGGTCACCCCGATCATCCCGGCGAACACCGCCGTGCCGAGCGCCTGGCGCAGCTCGGCTCCGGCCCCGGCGGCGAACACCAGGGGCGCGACGCCGAGGATGAAGGCGAAGGAGGTCATCAGGATCGGGCGCAGGCGCACACGGGCGGCGTCGATCGCGGCCTCCCAGCGGCCCATGCCCTTCTCCAGTTCGTTCTGGCGGGCGAACTCGACGATCAGGATGGCGTTCTTGGCGGCCAGGCCGATCAGCACGATGAAGCCGATCTGCACCAGGATGTTGTTCTCGATGCCGCGCAGGTTGATGCCGGCCGTGGCGCCCAGCAGGCACATGGGCACGATCAGGATCACCGCCAGCGGCAGGGTGATGCTCTCGTAGAGCGCCGCCAGTAGCAGGAACACGAACACCACCGCCAGCACGAACACCACCGCCGACGAATTGCCGGCCAGCTGCTGCTGGTAGGCGAGCTCGGTCCATTCCCAGCCGAAGCCCTGGGGCAGCACCTTCTCGGCGGCGTCCTGCATGGCCTTGAGCGCCTCGCCCGACGAGTGGCCGGGAGCCGGGTCGCCCTGGACCTCGGCGCCGGGGAACAGGTTGTAGCGCAGGGCGCGGTAGGGGCCCTGGGTGCGCTGGATGTTCAGCACCGAGCCCAGGGGCACCATGTCGCCGTTGTCGGCGCGGGTCTGCAGCTGCGCGATCGAGGCCGGGTCCTGGCGGAACGGCGCGTCGGCCTGGGCCTGGACCTGGAAGGTGTGGCCCACCAGGTTGAAGTCCGACACATAGCTGCCGCCGAGGTAGGTCTGCAGGGTGTTGAACACCCGGGTGTCGGGCACCCCCAGGTACTCGGCCTTGTCGCGGTCGATGTCGGCGAAGATGCGCGGCGTACGGTTGTTGAAGGTGACGAAGGCGTTGGTGACGATCCCGCTCTTCATCGCCTCCGCGGCCACCGCGCGGGCGGCCTGCTCGAGGGCCACCAGGCCTTTGTCGCCCCGGTCCTCGATGATCATCTTGAAGCCGCCGGCCGAGCCGATGCCGCGCACCGACGGCTGCTGGATCACCCGGATGTCGGCGCCGACGATGTCCTTGGCGGTGCGCTTCCGCACCGTGTCCATGATCGAATAGAGGTCCTGGCCCTTGCCGCCGCGCTTCTCGAACGGCTGCTCGACGGCGAAGATCTGGATGGAGTTGGAGGCCAGGGTGTTGCTGGTGGCGTCGGCCCCGACGATGACCACGTTGGCCAGGATGCCGGGGATCTCGGTGAGGTCCTTGCGCACCTGCTGGGCCAGGACGTCGGTGCGCTCCAGCGACGTCCCGGGCGGCAGGGTGGCCGAGACGATGAAGTTGCCCTGGTCGGTGGCCGGGATGAAGCCGCCGGGCGTGGCCACGAGACGCCAGCCGGTCAGGGCCAGCAGCGCGGCGTAGACCACCAGCACCACCGCGGCGGCGCCCAGCAGCCAGCGGGTCAGGCGGGCGTAGCGGTCGCTGAGCTGGTCGAAGCGGCGATTGAACCCGTCGCCGAAGCGGGCGAGGGCGCCGCCGAGGCCGCGGCGCTGGGCGGCATGATGGTCGTGCGGCTTCAGGATCAGGGCGGCGACCGCCGGCGACAGGGTCAGGGACACCAGCAGCGAGAACACCGTGGCCGAGGCGATGGTCAGGGCGAACTGGCGGTAGAATTGGCCGGTGATGCCGGTGACGAAGGCGGCCGGGATGAACACCGAGCCCAGCACCAGGGCGATGGCGACCAGGGCGCCGCCGACCTCGTCCATGGTGACGTGCGCCGCCTCACGCGGGGTCATGCCGGCCCGCAGGTGCCGCTCGACGTTCTCCACCACCACGATGGCGTCGTCGACCACGATGCCGATGGCCAGCACCAGACCGAACAGGGTCAGGTTGTTCACCGAAAAGCCGAAGGCCTTCATCACCGCGAAGGTGCCGATCAGGGAGATCGGGATGGCCAGGATCGGGATGACCGAGGCCCGCCAGCTCTGCAGGAAGACGATGATCACGAACACCACCAGCAGGAGGGCGATGAACAGCGTCTTCTGCACCTCGTCGACCGAGGCGCGGATGTAGTTGGTGGGGTTGTAGATGATCTTGTAGTCGATGCCCGACGGGAAGTCCTTCTTCAGCGCCTCCATGGTGCGGATGATCTCGTCCGCGGTCTGCAGGGCGTTGCCGCCGGGCAGCTGCAGGATGCCGACGTTGACCGCCGGGACGGCGTCCATGTAGGCGCTGGAGGTGTAGTCCTGAGCCCCCATCTCCACCCGGGCGATGTCGCTGATACGGGTGATCGCGCCCCCGGGCACGCGCTTGACGATGATGTCGGCGAACTGGCTCGGCAGGCTGAGGCGGCCGAGCGCCTGGATGTTCAGCTGGTAGGCCGCGCCGCCGCCGGCGCCGAAGGGCGGCGAGCCCACCGTGCCGCCGGCAACCTGGGTGTTGTGCGAGGCGATGGCGCCGGTGATGTCCTCCACCGTGACGCCCCGCGCGGCCGCCCGGTCCGGGTCGATCCAGATGCGCATGGCGTAGTCGCGCGCGCCGCGCAGGTTGATGTCGCCCACGCCATCGATGCGCAGCAGGCGCTCCTTGACCTCGAGCGAGGCGTAGTTGGCGACGTAGGCGTAGGTCTTGCTTTTGTCCGGCGAGTACATCTGCACCGCCAGCATGAAGTCCGGCGAAGCCTTGCGCACGGTCACGCCGATGTCGCGCACCTGTTCGGGCAGGCGCGGCTCGGCCACGGCCACCCGGTTCTGCACCAGCACCTGGGCCTTATCCAGGTCGGTCCCGAGCTTGAAGGTGACGGTGATCTGGACCTGGCCGTTCCCGGTCGACTGGGAGGACAGGTACAGCATGTCCTCGACGCCGTTGACCTGCTGCTCGATGGGCGTGGCCACCGTGTCGGCCATGGTCTCGGCCGAGGCGCCCGGGTAGGTGGCGGTGATCACCACCGTGGGCGGGGCCACCGGCGGGTACTGCGACACCGGCAGGGTCGGGTAGGCGATCATCCCCAGCAGGGTGATGAGGATCGACACCACCGCCGCGAAGACGGGCCGGTCGACGAAGAAGTGGGCGATTTTCACCGGGGCCTACCGGGCCAGATCGGTGAGGGTGGCCGAGGCCGAGGGGGTCGGCCGGGCCGCGAGGTCGTTCTCCGCCGGAGGCAGCGCCCGCATCTTGATCTCGCCCTGCACGCTCTTGGCCTTGTCGCCGGGCCTCACCCGCGTCAGGCCGTCGATCACCACCACGTCGGCGGGCTTGAGGCCCGACTTGATCACGCGCAGGCCGCCGAGCGCCGGGCCGGGGTCGACCTGGCGCTCCTTCACCACCCCGTCGGGGCCCAGGACATAGACGACCTGGTTGGTCTGGTCGGTCTGCACCGCCTTGTCGGGCACCAGAAGGGCCGTGTAGGGCGCCGAGCCCAGCAGACGCAGGTGGCCGAACATGCCGGGGGTCAGGAAGGCGCCCGGATTGTCGACCACGGCGCGGCCGCGGATGGTGCCGGTGCCCGAGCTCATGGCGTTGTCGACGAAGTCCATGCGCCCCTTCCAGCGGTACTCGGCCTCGTCCTGCAGGCGGATCAGCACCGGGTTGGAGGCGCTGCGCGAGGACTTGCGTCCGCCGTCGCGGTTGTCGCGCTGGTACTTGAGGTAGAGGGCTTCGGAGCCGTCGAAGGTGAAGCGGATCGGGTCGAGGCTGACCAGGGTGGTGAGCACCGTGGAGTCGGCGTTGACCAGGTTGCCCACCGCCACCCGGCGGTCGGACACCCGGCCGGCCAGCGGAGCCGTGACCTTGGTGAAGCCGAGGTTCAGGGCGGCGTTGCGCACATTGGCCTCGGCGGCGGCCACGTCGGCGGTCGCCTGGCGCTCGGCTGCCTGGCGGTTGTCGAGCTCCTCCTGGCTGATGGCGCGGGCGGCGAGCAGGGCCTTGCCGCGCTCCAGGCTGGTGCGGCTGTTCTGCATCGAGGCCTCGGCGCGCTGAGCCTGGGCCTTGGCCTGGTCGAGGGCCGCCTGGTAGGGGCGCGGGTCGATCTCGAACAGCAGCTGGCCCTTCTTGACCAGCTCGCCGTCCTTGAAGGCGATGCGGTTCAGGTAGCCGGACACGCGCGGGCGCACGTCCACCTGGTCGACGGCCTCGAACCGGCCGACGAAGTCGTCCCAGTCCACCACCTCCTTCTGCAGGGGCGAGGAGACCGTGACCACCGGCAGGGCCGCGTTCGGCTTGGGCTTCGGGCCGCAGGCGGAGAGCGCCAACAGGGCGAGGAACGCGAAGCGGGCCGGTTTCGACATCATTGGCGCCAGACCTTGCAACGGCCGCAGGCCCGGCGCGGCCGGAGCGGCTTTGAGCAACCCGGGACAGAGTTGCGGCCTCAACGTGTTGCGCGCCGACGCCCCCGCCCGTCAATGTACACATTCCCGAATGCCGGGATTCGCCGCGAGAGCTTTGCCGTCAAACGCGAAATTTGCCACAGGTTTTGTGGCTGAAAACGCCTCTCCCGCCCTCTATGCGCGGCGTCGTTCGGCGGCCATGAGCCCCGTTCATACGCCCTGCGGGCCGCGGGCGAATTCCGACCGCCCCGGCTGCGGGATAGCCCGGGCTGCCTGGGCGCAATCGGTCAGAGGAAGTTATTCGGCCAGATCATGGTCCGCCACATGTGGGCGGTCGGCGACCCGTCGAAGCCCAGCCCTTCCTCCGGCTGCTTGAAGTTGCGGCCGATCACATCCTCGAACATCCCCGGGTCGATCGGGTCGGACTTCTCGAAGAAGTAGATGTCGTAGAGGGTGATCAGGCGCGAGCTCATGTACCAGCGATGCGCCCGCGCGGCCTCGTGCTCCTTCTGGATGTACTCGGCCGGCACGTAGTCGGGGCCGAAGAAGCGGTGGTAGCTCTCGGGATAGGCGTAGCCCACGGACTCGTCGGCGAAGTAGCGCAACGCCTGGTGCTTCTCCACCGCCCAGGCCACCTCCTCGGTCACGTAGGGCCGGATCATCTGGGCCCCCCAGTAGCCGTGGTCGGCGCGGATCAGGCAGCCGTTGGAGATGTCGTGCAGCAGGCAGGCGATCACGATCTTCTCCTCGTGCCCGTCGTCGAGCGCCCGCTTGGCGCTGGTCAGCAGGTGGTTGAAGGTCAGGTCGCCGAAGCGCAGGCGGAAGAAGTCGAGCAGTTTCGGCTGCTTGGGCATGCGCGGCAGGGCCGGGTTGTCGCCCATCATGAACACCGCGTCCGGGCCCATCTTGGCCAGGAGCGGTTTCTCCTGGTCGGGCTGGCCGGTGCCGATCCACCCCACCGGCTGGGGCGCGATCATCCGGCGGCGGCCGGCCTGGGGATAGTCGTGGTCCGGTTCGGCCGCGACGGGCGGATGGGTCTTGGCGGCAAAGGCGTTGTCGTCGCTCATGGGCGCAACCTAGCACGACAGGCGCAGGAGAATACTGATGGATCATCAGCTTTTTGCGGCGTTCGTCGGCGCCGTCGCCTTGCGCCGGATCGAGCGCCGGATCGCGCGCCGGTTGCCGGATCATCCCTTTCGGGCTTAGCTCCCGCCAAAGGCCGAAGAGGGCCGTTTGGGAGGATGCGATGGGCGTGACCAGGAAAGGGCTCTTGATGACCGGGATCATCGGCGCCTTGGCGGCCGGAACCGCCTTCGCCCAGCCGCCGGCGGACGTGGCGGCCCAGATCGCCGCCATCGGCCGCAAGGTCGATCCGCCCGGCACCGCGAAGATCTACGCCCCCCTGCAGAAGACCATGCCCCAGCCGGGCATCAAGGCCGAGCGGGACATCGCCTACGGCCCCGGGCCCAAGGAAAAGCTCGACCTGTTCACGCCCGAAGCGAGAGGAAAGGCGCGGCCGATCCTGATCTTCGTGCACGGCGGCGGCTTCGTCGGCGGCGACAAGAACACGGCGCAGGACGGCTCGCCGAGCCCGTTCTACGACAACATGATGATCTGGGCGGTGAACCACGGCCTGGTCGGGGTGAACATGAACTACGAACTGGCCCCCAAGGCCCAGTATCCCGCCGTGCAGAGGGACATCGCCGAGGTGGTGGCCTTGGCGCGCAAGAACGCGGCGTCGTGGGGCGGCGACCCCAATCGCATCGTCGTCTGGGGCCACTCGGCGGGCGCGTCGCACGTGGGCAGCTTCATCGCCCATCCGGAGACCTACGCCGACGTCGCCGGGGCCAAGGCGCCGGTGCAGGGGGCGGTGATGACCTCGGGCTCCTACGACCTGGCCAACGGCCGCGACCATCCCTACTACGGCCCGGCCGCCGGCCTGGCCGAGCGCTCCTCCACCGCCGGCCTCCTGAGGTCGAAGGTGCCGCTGGTGGTGGCCCACGCAGAGCTCGACCCCGAGGGCATGGTGGTGGAGGCCCAGAAGCTGGACGCCGCCCTGACCAAGGCCGGCCGCGACCACCAGGCCCTGACGGCCGCCAAGCACGGCCACATGTCGGAGAGCTACTCGGTGGGCACGGCGGACGAGTCCGTCTCAGGCCCCGTCCTCGCCTTCATCCAGAAAGTGACGAAGTAGCATCCTGGTCGCCGCCGCCTGCGCCAGCGCGAGATAAGCCGCGCTACCGCAGGCGGCTATTTGAGCGCGCCCTAGATTTCGCGGTCCGGCAGAGGGACCCAGGCGAAGGCGACGTCGCCGTTCGCCTCGACCTCGCCCGCCGCCGACTGTCGGACCCAACCGCCGTTCCGGCAATGGGAAACGGAGACGCTGACCTCGCTGGTCAGGGGCGACCGATAGGCCACCACGATCGCCGAACCATCCCTGGGCGCCAGATCAATCGGCTTCCAACTCATCGATGTCTCCTCGCGGCGCGGCCGGCCTGAAACCGCCCCTGGGTGGAACACGGGACGCCCGGTCTTGATCCGCCGCCGCCCCCACTCCAGCCCCATTAGGGCCCGGCGCCAAGTCCTATCGCAACAGGCGAGTTCAACCTGGCGCCGGATATCCGCCTCAGGGCTTCTGGAAGACCATGATGAAACGGTCGGTCTTGCCGCGGATGTCCGCCTCGGCGTTGCCTTCCGCGTGGTTGTCGGCGGGGTTGGCCAGGACGTCGGAGGTGCGCACCAGCTTGAAGCCGGCGGCGGTCACTTCCTGCTGCACGGTGACCGGCTCGATGCGGTGCTCGGTCTTGGTCACGCTGGCCCCGGCGCCCTTGGCGGCCGCGTGGTCCTCGACAAAGAAGATGCCGCCGGGCTTCAGGGCGTCGAACACCGCCTTGTTGAAGCCGGACATGTCCGGCATGGCGTTGTGGTAGTCGTGGTAGTTGTCGGTGGTCCACACCACGTCGACCTTCTGGCCGATGTTGGACAGCTTGGCGTAGTCGTCCATCGCCGTCGTGACGTTGGGGTAGCTGGCGGCCAGCGCGGTGATCGGGGCGGCGCTCTGCGGACGGGCCTGGTTGATCACGGCGATCACCTTGCCCTTGGGGCCCACGGTCTTGGACAGGATACGGGTGTAGTACCCGCCGCCCGAGCCGAGCTCGGCCACCACGTCGCCGGGCTTCACGCCCGACACGGCCACCACCTGGGCGGGCTTGCGGTTCTCGTCGCGCTTGGTGTCGGCCTCCGGGCGGCCCGTGTCGGCGACGGCCGCGCTCACCGCAGCGGAGGGCTTGGGATCGTGGACGTTGGTCTGGGCCTGGGCGGCCGCAGCGAGGGCGGCAGCGGCGATGCTGACGGCGACAAGGGTCTTGAACGGCTGGGCCACGGCGGCCTCCTTGAAATGGATTTCCTCCTGCGGCCGGCAAGGCCGGCGCCGGGCGATTTTCGGGCCCGACGCGGGCGAGACCATGGCACGGCCTTCCACCTTACGAAATCGGTTTTAGGCGGGCTATAAGGGCTCCGCTTCCCTTAGATTTCCTTCCAAATGGAGCCTCCATGTCCCTGTCCATGTTCGACGCCTCGATCCCGGTCCTGCTGCAGGGCCTCAAGGGCCTGAAGGCCGTCCTGGCCAAGGCCGAGGCCCACGCCGAGGCCAAGAAGATCGACCCGGGCGCCCTGCTGCAGGCGCGGCTCTATCCCGACATGTTCCCCCTGATGCGCCAGGTGCAGATCGCCACCGACTTCGCCAAGGGCGCTGCCGGCCGGCTGGCGGGCGCGGAGCTGCCGGTGTTCGACGACGTCGAGACCAGCTTCGCCGATCTCAAGGCGCGGGTCGACAAGGCGGTCGCCTTCATCGAGGGCCTCGAGCCGGCCGCCTTCGAGGGCTCCGAAGCGCGCGAGGTGAGCCTGAAGCGCCGCGGCGAGACCGTCACCTTCCCCGGCAAGGAATACCTGCTGCACCAGGCCCTGCCGAACTTCTGGTTCCACGTCACCACCGCCTACGCGATCCTGCGCCATAACGGCCTGGAGGTCGGTAAGTCGGACTTCATGGCCGCCGCCTGACGGCCGCCGGACCTACGGTTGATAGCGGCTGGGCGGCATGCCGCTCAACCGCTTGAACATGGTGGCGAAGGCGGCCGGGCTGTCGTAGCCCAGATCGAGCGCGATGGCCGTCACCGGCTCGCCGGCCGCCAGCCGCGGCAGGGCGCAGAGCAGGCAGGCCTGCTGGCGCCATTCGGCGAAGCTCATCCCCGTCTCGCGGCGGAACGCCCGGGTGAAGGCGCGTCGGCTGAGGCCCACCGCCGCGCTCCAGTCGTCGATGGCGGCGTGGGCGCTCGGCCGCTCCAGGAAGGCGTGGCAGCGCGCCGCCAGGGCCGGGCTCTTCGGGAACGGCGCGGACAGCGGCACGATCGGGGCCAGGGCCAGTTCGGCGACGAGCAGGCGCATGACCAGCCCATCGCGCCCGCCCTGGTCGTATTCCGCCGGGACGAAGGCCGCCGCCACCAGCAGCTGGCGCAGCAGGGACGAGACGCCCACCACGCGGCAGCGGTCGCCGAAGTCCGGCGAGGCGGCCGGATCGATCAGCACGCTGCGGGTCGAGGTCTGGCCCACCATGCGCACCGAGTGCGGCACGCCGGCCGGAATCCACACGGCCCGCTCGGGCGGCGCGGTCCAGGCGCCCTGGGGCGTGGAGACCGCCACCACGCCCTTCTCGGCGTAGAGCAGCTGGTTGCGCAGATGGTGGTGCCGATCGAGCTCGAACGAGGCCGGATAGTCGTGGCCGATGGCCAGCACCGGACGCGGGATGCTCTCGTCGTGATCGAAGACCTTGCTGGCGTCGGTGGCCGTCATGGGCGCCCAGGGGATAGCGAACTCGCCCTCAACTAGCCGCCAGGCGGTAGGGCGAGCAAGCGTCTTCGCGTCCCAGTCGCGAAATTGAATGACCCACACTGGAATGCGGGCCGCGCGCAACGGGTCTAAAGGCCGCGCCAGTTCTGGAGAATGCGCATGAGCGACCAGGTTCTGGAGGTCGAGAGCCCGACCCTTCCGTCCAAGCCGGCCACGGCCAGCCAGGGTGGGGGCGGCGGCGAGACCGTGTTCGGCATCATCGCCTGCATCGCCGTGTGCCACGGCCTCAACGACATGATGCAGTCGCTGCTGCCGGCCATCTATCCGGAGTTCAAGACCAACTTCGGCCTGAGCTTCGGCCAGATCGGCCTGGTGACCCTGTGCTACCAGATCACCGCCTCGATCCTGCAGCCCCTGATCGGCTACTACGCCGACCGGCGCCCCACCCCGATGGCCCTGCCCGGCGGCGCCCTGTTCTCCCTGGCCGGCCTGGCGATCCTGTCGTTCGCCCACAGCTACGGGGTGATCCTGGTGGGGGCGTGCGTGCTGGGCGTGGGCTCGGCGGTGTTCCACCCGGAATCCTCGCGCGTCGCCCGCATGGCGGCGGGACCGCGCCCGGGCCTGGCCCAGGCCATGTTCCAGGTCGGCGGCAACGCCGGCTCGGCGATCGGTCCCCTGGCGGCGGCGATCTTTGTGGTGCGCTACGGTCAGCCGAGCCTTCGCGTGTTCGCGCTGCTGGCCCTGATCTCCGTCACCATCCTGTGGAACGTGGGCGTCTGGTACAAGCATCATGGCCTGGCGCGGCTGAAGGCCGGAGCCAAGGGCCACGCCGAACATCCGCCCCTGCCCAGGGGCAAGGCGGCCGCGGGCCTCGTGATCCTGGTGGCCCTGATCTTCTCCAAGTTCGTCTACCTGGCCTCGATCACCAGCTACTTCACCTTCTACCTGATCCACCAGTTCGGGGCGTCGGTGCAGACGGCGCAGCTGCACCTGTTCCTGTTCCTCGGGGCGGTGGCCGTCGGCACCATCCTCGGCGGCCCGCTCGGCGACCGGCTGGGGCGCAAGCAGGTGATCTGGTTCTCGATCCTGGGCGCCCTGCCCTTCACCCTGCTGCTGCCCCACGTGGACCTGTTCTGGACCGGGCCCCTGGCGATCGTGATCGGCCTGATCCTGGCCTCGGCCTTCCCGGCCATCGTGGTGTTCGCCCAGGAGCTGGCGCCCGGCAACGTGGGCATGGTGGCGGGCCTGTGCTTCGGCCTGTCGTTCGGCCTCGGGGGCATCGGCGCGGCGGTGCTGGGCCATGTGGCCGACCTGAAGGGCATCGCCTTCGTCTACCAGCTGTGCGCCTTCCTGCCTGCGCTGGGGCTGCTGGCCGCCTTCCTGCCCAAGGTCGACAAGCCGCGGGGCTAGCGGTCGGCGGCGCATGCGGCTAGAGCGTCGGCCATGTCCGACGCCCGTCCCCTGTTGCTGCTCCTGCCCGGCCTGATGTGCGACGCGGCCGTCTGGCGCGCCCAGATCGCCGCCTTCGAGGGGGCCTACGACATTCGCGTGCCGGACTTCTTCGGCCACGACTCCTTCGACGCGATGGCCGAGGCCGCCCTGGCCCTGGCCGACCGGCCGTTCGCCCTGGCCGGACACTCCATGGGCGGACGCGTGGCGATGCACGTCGCCGCCATGGCGCCGGAGAAGGTGCTGCGCCTGGCCCTGCTCGACACCGGCGCCCACCTCCCTGCCCCCGGCGAGGCCGAGATCCGCCTGGCCCTGATCGCGACCGGCGAGCGCAAGGGGATCGAGGCGGTGGTCGAGGCCTGGCTGCCGCCCATGCTCGCGCCGCGCCACCGCGACAACCGCGTCATGTGGGACGAGGTCGCCGCCATGCTGCGCCGGGCGGGAGTCCAGACGCTGAAGCGCCAGCAGAACGCCCTGCTGACCCGTGGCGACGGCTACGCCCAGCTGGATAAGGTGAAGGTCCCCACCGCGTTCATCACCGGCGCGCTCGACACCTGGAGCTCTCCCGAGCAGCACCGCGACATGCAGGCTCACGTGCCCGGCTCGACCCTGACGGTGATCGAGGACTGCGGGCACATGGCCCCGATGGAGGCGCCGGAAGCCGTCGACCGGGCCCTCGCCGCCTGGCTGGAGCAGCACTGAGCATGATCGAGAACGAGACCCCGGCCCTGACCCTGGTCGAGCGCGCCGCCATCGGCTGGGAATGCGAGCGGCTGATCCACCACTACGCCATGCTCAACGACGCCGGCGACTTCCAGGCCATGGCCGAAATGTTCACCGACGACGGAGTGTTCGCACGGCCGAGCCAGGGCGACGTGCTGATCCGCGGCAAGGTGGCGATCCTGGCGGCCTACACCTCGCGCCCGGCGCGGTTCACCCGGCACTTGATCACCAGCGTGGTGGTGACCGTGGAGGACCCGGACAACGCCCGCGCCCACAGCTACCTGAGCCTGCACACCGGCCAGGCCGGCGAGGGCCTGCCGCGCCCGGCCGAACCGGCCTACCTTATCGGCGATTTCAAAGATCGCTTCGTGCGCCAGGGCGGCGTATGGAAGTTCAGTGAACGGCGAGGGTCTCTGGCCTTGAAGGTCGGCGGCTGACAGTTATGCTGAAAAGTTAAATGGGAGGGACTTGCGTGCCCAATACTGTCGAGAGCGTGGAAACGCGGGGCGCGTCACAAACCGTGAAAGCCCTCCTGTCCATGCGCGAACTGCTGCTCACCGGCGAGCTGGCGGCGGGCCAGCGCGTGTCCGAGATCTGGGCGGTGGACCGCCTGGGCGTGTCGCGCACGCCGGTGCGCGCGGCCCTGCTGCGGCTGGAGGAGGAAGGTTTCCTCGAGGCCCTGCCGGGCGGCGGCTATGCGGTGAAGACCTTCAGCGAGCAGGACGCCTTCGACGCCATCGAGATCCGCGGCGCGCTCGAGGGCCTGGCGGCGCGCTTGGCGGCCGAGCGCGGGGTCGACCCGGGCCGGCTGGCGGCCATGGACCAGCTGCTGATCGAGATCGACGGCATCGTCAACAAGTCCAAGCTGAGCGGCGAGGACTTCCGCTCCTACACCCGGCTGAACGAAAAGCTGCACCAGGCCCTGGCCGAGGCCTGCGGCGGCAAGGTGCTGGCGCGCCAGATCGAACGCGCCCAGGCCCTGCCGTTCGCCCACCCGTCCGGCTTCGTCCAGGCCCAGGCCCAGCACCACGAGGCCCACACCATCTTCATCCTGGCCCAGGACCAGCACCGCTCGGTGGTGGACGCCATCCGCAACCGCGAGGGCGCCCGGGCCGAGGCCCTGATGCGCGAGCACGCCCGGCTGGCCGCCCGCAACCTGCGCATCGCCCTGGAGAACCAGCGCACCCTGGGCTTCGTGGCCGGCTCGCAGCTGCTGCGCGCCGCCGCCGACAACCTCTAGGATCGGCCTCACCACAAACTTGACCATTTGCGCGGCTACCAGGCCGCCGAACGGCATGGAGAGCGGGCGATTCCGAAACCCTTCCTCGCGGCGCTGGCGTGGTTGGCGCTGAGCCTCGCCGGGCCGGCCCCTGTCCAGGCCCAGATCCCGGCGCAAGCGCCGCCCCGGGCTGACGCCCACGTCCCCGGCCAGGCCGCTCCTCCGGCCCCGAGCCTTGGCGCCGCCGGCGCGCCGTCCGGGGGCGGCCGTGGCGGCGCCGACATGGACGCCCGTCTCGACAAGGCCGAGGCGCAGCTGCGGGCGGTGCGCGTGGGGGCGCGGTCGCGGAGCCTGGACGACCTGGCCCTGAAGGCGCAGCAGGCGGCCATCCCGCAGATCCAGGCCGATCTGACCGACGCCCTGGCGATCCTGACCCCGCGCCTGGAGGACGCCCAGGCCCGGCTGGCCGAGCTCGGTCCGCCACCGGCCGCCGGCCAGCCCGCAGAGTCCGCCGATGTCGCCCTCAACCGGGCGCGGCTGGTCAAGCAGCAGGCCAACCTGGACGGCAACGCCAAGCGGGCCCGCCTGCTCGCCGTGGAGGCCGGCCAGCTCAACGACGCCATCGCCGCCCGCCTGCAGCAGAACTTCACCACCCGCCTGTGGACCCGCAGCCGTTCGGTGCTCGACCCGCTGCTGTGGCGCGACTTCGCCGCGAGCCTGCCGGCCGATGTGATGACCCTGCTGGGCCCGCTCGTCCCGGCCTCGGCGCCGGGCGCCGGGGCCAGCCTGCGGGCGGCCGTCCTCCTGGCCATCGCCTTCGTCGTCCTGGGACCGCTGCGGATCGTCCTCTCCCGCCTGGGTCGCCGCGCGGCGACCCGCCTGCTGCCGGGCTCGGGCCTGCGCCGGTCGGGCCTGGCGCTGTGGCTGACCGCCACCGGAATGCTGACGCCGTTCCTGGCCGGCCTGCTGGCGCGCGAGGCCCTGTTCACGATCGTCCCGAGCACGCCGGTCACCCAAGGGCTGGCCCGCGCCGCCATCGGCGCTCTGGTGGTCGCCGGCTTGATCGAGGCGCTCGGGCGCAGCCTGCTGGCCCCCGGACGGGCGTCCTGGCGGCTGGCGCCGATGTCCGACGCCGTGGTCGGGCGCCTGGCCCTGTTCCCCGCCCTGATCGGCGCCGCCGTCGGCCTGGTGTCCCTCGCGACCCAGACCGACGACGCCCTGGAACTCAGCGCCGCCACCACCGTGGCCGTCGATTGCCTGTCGGTGCTGCTGGAGCTGGCCATCGTCGGCTTCGGCCTGATCCGGCTCGGCCGCGCGCACAGGGTCCATGCCGCCGCGGCGTCGGGGCATGAGGCGGGCTCGGGGTCGCGCCTGCCGTGGATCCTGGCCGCGGTGGCCGCCTGGCTGGCCCTGGGCCTGGCCCTGGCGGCGGTGACGGCCGGCTACCTGGCCCTGGCCACCTTCGTCCTGCGCGAGCTGATCTGGGTGGCCCTGGTTCTGGCGACCCTGTTCCTGCTGCTGCGGTTCGTCGACGACCTCAGCCAGGCAATGTTCTCGCCCGAGGGCCTGCTCGGCCGCCTGTTCCAGACCGCGATCGGCCTGTCGGAGAACGCGCTCGACCAGATCGGCGTGCTGCTGTCGGGCCTGCTGCGCCTGGCTTTGCTGCTGTTCGGCTGGATGGCCATCGTCGCGCCGTTCGGAGCCAGCGCGCGGGAGATGGTGAGCCGGCTCACCTCCACCCAGATGGTGCTCAAGCTCGGCCAGCTGTCGATCTCGCCGGGCCTGATCCTGGGCGCCGTGGCGGTGTTCGGCCTCGGCCTGCTGGTCACCCGCCTCATCCGCGGCTGGCTGGAAGGCACCTACCTGCCCAAGACGCGCATCGACGTGGGCGTGCGCACCTCGATCACCGCCGGCCTCAGCTACCTGGGCGTGCTGATCGCGGTGCTGCTGACCTGCGCCTACCTCGGTCTCAGCCTGGACCGCATCGCCCTGTTCGCCAGCGCCCTGTCGGTGGGCATCGGCTTCGGCCTGCAGGCGGTGATCGGCAACTTCGTCTCCGGCCTGATCCTGCTGGCCGAGCGGCCGGTGAAGGTGGGCGACTGGATCGCCATCGGCGACCAGGAGGGCGACGTGCGGCGGATCAACATCCGCGCCACCGAGATCGAGATGGGCGACCGCTCCAAGCTGATCGTCCCCAACTCCGACCTGATCTCCAAGACCGTGCGCAACGTCACCCGCGGCGGCGCGCTCGGGCAGGTGAAGATCGTGCTTCGGGTGGCCAACGACGCCGACGCGGCCCAGGTGCGCGATCTCCTGCTCGGCCAGATCAGGGCCCATGGCGAGGTGCTGCGCGAGCCGGCCGCCGGCGTCTACCTGACCGCCGTCCCCGATGGCGCCCTGGAGTTCACCTGCGTGGCCACCGTCGAGACCGCCCGCCAGGCCTTCCGCATCAAGAGCGAGCTGCTGTTCGCCATGGTGGCGGCGCTGAAGGACAAGGGCGTCAAGCTGGCCAGCTCCCAGACGGTGATCCAACTGGCCGCCGCCGCGGCGGCGGGTCCCGAGAGCGCCTAGGCCAGGCCCGTGTCCGCCGCCGGCGGCGGGTCGAGGCTGGAGACCAGGGCGGCGAGCCCTCCGCCATAGGCGTTGCGCAGCTCGCGCCAGTAGAGGTTGTGCTCCTCGATGGTGATCAGGTTTGCGGCCACAAAGCTGTCGGCCGCGTAGCGCAGGAGGTCGATCGGCAGGCCCACCGACAGGTTCGAGCGGATGGTGGCGTCGAACGACAGCAGCGCCAGCTTGGCCGCCTCGTCGAGCGAGGTCTCCGGCGTCAGGGCGCGGTCGAGGATCGGCTTGCCGTACTTGGTCTCGCCGATCTGCAGGAACGGGGCGCGGTGCGAGGCCTCGATGAAGTTTCCGGCGGCATAGACCTCGAACAGCCGCGGCCGCTCGCCCCTGATCTGGCCACCCACCAGGAAGCTGGCGGCGGGGTCGCCGTAGGGCTCCACATATTTGGCGTCGGCCTCCTGCACCTTGCGCAGGCGATGGCCGACCACGTGGGCCGCCTCGAACATGGTCTTGCACAGGTGCAGGTCCGCGGCCGGGTCGCCCTTGCCGGCCGCCTCCTCCAGCTCGGTGACCACCGCCTGGCTAGCGGCGAGGTTGCCGGCCGACTGGATGCAGATCACCCGCTCGCCCGGCGCGGTGATCAGGTTGAGCTTGAGCACCTTGGTGACCTGATCGACGCCTGCGTTGGAGCGGCCGTCGGACGCCAGCACGAGGCCCGAACGCGTGAGAATTCCCAGGCAGTAGGTCAAGAGGCGCCGCCCTCCGTGTTGCCGCCTTCGGCCCGGCCCGCCTACACAAGGGCGGAGGAGCCACACAATGAAACGCGCCGAAGACCTCGCCGGGATCCTGGCCGCCGTCGAAGCCGACATGCAGGCGCATCTCGGTCGCGGCAAGGTGGCAGACTACATCCCCGCTCTCGCGCGTGTCGATCCGAAGCGCTTCGGCATGGCGGTGATGACCGTCGATGGCGACAGCGCGGTGACGGGCGAGGCCGACGCGCCGTTCTCGATCCAGAGCATCTCCAAGGTGTTCACCCTGACCATGGCCCTGGAGAAGGCGGGCAGCGACCTGTGGCGCAGGGTCGGGCGCGAGCCCTCCGGGTCGCGGTTCAACTCCATGGTGCGGCTGGAGCAGGAGCACGGGGTGCCGCGCAACCCGCTGATCAACCCCGGCGCCCTGGTGGTGTGCGACGTGTTGCTGGGCCAGGGCCTGCCCAACGCCACCATCGGCCGCATCACCGACTTCCTGCGCGAGGTGACCTGCGACTCCGGCATCAACGTCGACATGGAGGTGGCTCAGTCCGAGGGCGACACCGGCTTCCGCAACGCCAGCCTCGCCAACTTCCTGAAGGCGTCCGGCAACCTGCAGGGCCCGGTGGCGGACGTGCTCGACGTCTATTTCCACCAGTGCGCCCTGGCCATGAGTTGCCGGCAGTTGGCCCGGGCGGGACTCTACCTCGCCAACCACGGCGCCGATCCCCTGACCGGGGCGCGCGTCACCACCGCCGTGCGGGCGCGGCGCATCAACGCCATCATGATGACCTGCGGCCACTACGACGCGTCGGGCGAGTTCGCCTTCCGCGTGGGCCTGCCGGGCAAGAGCGGGGTCGGCGGCGGCATACTGGCGGTGGCGCCCCGGCGCGGGGCGGCGGCGGTGTGGTCGCCCGGGCTCAATGCGGCGGGGACCTCGCAGGTCGGCGCCCTGGCCCTGGAGCGCTTCGCGGCGATGGCGGGGTGGTCGGTGTTCTAGGGCCCGCGATGGACGGCGAGCGCCCGCTCCAGCTCGTCCGCCAGCACCTGGCGCAGGGCCTCCGGCTTCACCACCCGCACGCGGTCGCCCCAGGTGAACAGGTGCCAGGCCAACTCCAGCAGGCCGGTGGCCCAGAATCGCACGATCACCGAGCCGTCGGACAGGCGCTCCATCGCCTGGGTCGGGTGGAAGCGCCAGCCGAGCGCATCCTCGGCCGCCTCGGGGGCGACCTGCAGCACGATCTCCTCGACCTCGCCCTGGTAGATGCCGAACGAGCGCGAGGCGTAGTCCTGCAGGCTGAAGGCCTCGGGCGCGGCGGCGAAGCGGTCCAGCACCTCCAGCGCCTCGATGCGGTCCAGGCGGTAGTTGCGCGGCTCGCCCTGGCCGCCGTCCGCATGCAGGTCGGCGGCCACCAGGTAGTTGGCCCGCCCGAACATGATGCCGTAGGCCACGGCGTCGCGCGCCGCCCCCCGGCGCGAACCGCCGCGGTAGCGGAAGCGCACCGCCTTCAGAGCCATGATCGCCTGGCGCAGGGCCCCGATCACCGCTGGGTCCTCGGCCGGGCGCGGCCCCGCCTGCACCGCCACGGTGGTCTCCGCCCGGGCCAGGGCCTCGGCGTCCGGTCCCACGCGACGCAGGGCCGCGCTGCGCATCGCCGAGCGGATCTTCTTCTCCAGCCCGCGCAGAGCCTCGGCCCGCGCCGGAGCGCCAGCAGCCGCGAGGGCGTCGGCGGCGCGCGACAGCTCGGCCAACTCCTCGGCGCTCGGGCTCTGGAACAGGCCGTCCAGCCCCTGGGGGATGCGGAAGCGCTTGGTCGGCGGGTCGGGCGCCTCCTCCATCTGCGGGAACAGGGCCCAGAGGGCGTCGCGCATGCGTTCGGCCGTGCGCCGGCCCACCCCCGCTTCGCGCGCCATCTCCTCCAACGTCAGGCCCTCGGCGCTGGCCGCCAGAGACCGCGCAAGGCGCAGCAGGATCTCGGCCTTCTCGTGTCTCATCTCACACGTCCGAATCTGACGTAACGCTGCAGCACCTTCGACTCATCAGCCCGGTGGCGCAACGCGCAAAGCAACGGCCCGCCGAAGCAAGGAGCACAGGTCATGGCTTACGCCTATTCGTCGCGCCGCCCGCGCAAGGGCCGCCCCCCCTCCACCCCCGCCGCGGCGATTGCGCAGGCCCCGTCCGGCGCCCTGATCAACGCCGTGCTGGCCTACGCCGACATCCAGCTCGACATGGGCGGCGGCAAGCTGATGCTGCGCATGAGCGCCGAGCGCATGGCCGACCCGGTGATCCGCCGGCCGCTGGGCCGTGAAGCTGCGCGCCTGGGCGAGATCTCGGTCATCTGGGACGAGCGCGAGGACCAGATCTTCCGCATCGTCGACGGCGCCCACGGCCGCGGCCACCTGAAGGTGGTCGAGCCGCCGCCGATCGACGAACCGGTGTTCGAGCTGACCCCGGCCGCCCTGGAATATCTGGAAGCGCACAGGGATGCCGGTTGATCGCGTGACGCCGATCGGGGAACCCGAAGGCCCGCCGGCCATTGCTTGGCTATCCGCCAAGGAGGACATGGGCCATGGACGAGAACACTCTCGAAGGGGGCCTGAGGCAGGGCGTGGGCCGCGCTGAGCACGCCATCGGCGACGCCTCCGGCGACCTCGGCATGAGCCTGCACGGCCGGGTGCAGGAGATCGCCGGCAAGGTGCAGACCGCCTACGGCCAGGCCAAGGACACCGCGGCCGGGACCATCGGCGGAGTCGACGCCTTCGTCACCGAGCGGCCCTATCTGACCGCGGCCATCGCCGCGGGCGCGGGCCTCTTGTTCGGCTTCGCCCTGGGCCTCGGCCGGCCCAAGGTGATCATCGTGCGGCCGCCGGCCATGCCGCGGGCCTGACCCCGCCCCGCGCTCGAGCAGCGAAGCGGTCGCGCAAAAAAAGAAGAAGCCCGCGACCCCAGGGTCGCGGGCTTCCTGCTTTGGTCTGGCCGTCAGCTTAGGCCGACAGGGCGCCCGACTTCTTGGCGATGTGGGTCGCGATGAAGTCCATCAGCGGCGGCGACAGGCAGTCGTAGGGCTTCAGGCCGATCTCGTTCAGGCGGGCGCGCACGCCGTCCATGCGCGAGGGGTCCACGCCGGTCTCGATGATCGAGGACACGAAGGCGGCGAATTCCGGAGCCGCGGCGCCCTCTTCCTCGAACCGCTCGGGGTGGATGAAGTCCAGGCCGTAGAACGGATGGCCGGTGTTCTCGATGCGGCCGTACATGTGCACGCCGCAGCCGGTGCAGGCGTGGCGCTGGATGGTGGCGCTCTCGTCGACGATCTTCAGCTTGTCGCCGTTCTCGACGACCGAGACGGTGTCCTTGGGAACCACGGCCACCACCGAGAAGGTGGCGCCTTCCGGCTTCCAGCACTTGGTGCAGCCGCAGGCGTGGTTGTGGGCCACCTGGCTGCCGATCTTCACCTTCACCGGGTTCTCGGCGCAGTTGCAGACCAAGGTGCCGCCGCTGAAGCTCGAAGAGCCCTGCTTCACGCCGTTCGCGAGGGACGGATGGATCGTCTCAGCCATTGCATTTCTCCCGGGAGGACCGCCTGCCCGGACCGGGCGCGCTGTGGTTCTCGATTTCCTCCGGCGCGCAGCCAGAGCAAGTCCTGGCGCGGCGGTCAAGGAGGAAGTTGAGGCCGCAAAGCCAAGCGGAGCCAGGGAAATGGGCGCGCGTCGTCCGTTCACCCACGACCGTCATCCCCGGGCTTGTCCCAGGGATTCATTCGCGCCGGTCGCGCCAAAATGAGGCGCGCGCTCAAGCTGTCACGGACGGTCTCGGCGCCGCCGGAGTCCACGGGTCAGGCCCGAGGATGACGACGCTGGAGATCAGCGTCCGCGCTTGCGGCCGTACATGGCCATCAGCTGCTCGCGCTGCGACAGGCGGCGGTGCTGATCGGCGTCCTCGCGCGCCTTCTTCTCGGCGTCGAGCTTCTGGCGCTCGGCCGCCTCGGCGGCCTCCTTCTTGGCCTGACGCTCGGCGGCGCGCTCCGCCCGGATCCGTTCACGCTCGGCCTCGCGCTCGGCATGACGGTTCTCGAAGTCGGGGTCCGGGGTGGCGGACTTCGGCTGGAATTTGGCCAGCATGGCCTTCTTGGCTTCGGCCGACGCCTTCAGCCGGTCATTGAAACCGGGAACGGGATTCTTCAAGGTGACGTGATCTTCAAGCAGTTGGGGCGGAGCCCGCCCGTGGCCGGGCAGGCGACGAACGGCGCCCCTCTAACGCGCGAAGCGGGTTCAGGTAAACCGTCTAGACGTCAAAAAGCAGTATTTTTTTGCAGCGCACCCGCCTGCGCCGGGCGCAGGCGGGTGTCTGATGTCGACCATCCGACGCTCTCTTCAGCGTCCCTGGGCCTTCAGGATCTGGTCCAGGCGCGGGTAGACGCGGCGGGCGTTGCCCTCGAAAACCATCGCCTTGTCCTCCGCCGAGATCGGCAGGGCGTCGACGTAGCGCTTGGTGTCGTCGAAGAAATTGCCGGTCTCCGGGTCGATGCCGCGCACCGCGCCGATCATCTCCGAGCCGAACAGGATGTTCTTCACGTCGATCACCCGGAACAGCAGGTCGATTCCCGGCTGGTGGTAGACGCAGGTGTCGAAGTAGACGTTCTTCATCACGTGGTCGCGCAGCAGCGGCTTCTTCAGCATGTCCGCCAGCCCGCGGTAGCGGCCCCAGTGATAGGGCACCGCGCCGCCGCCGTGCGGGATGATGAAGCGCAGGTCCGGGAAGTCCTTGAACAGGTCCGCCTCGATGAACTGCATGAAGGCGGTGGTGTCGGCGTTGATGTAGTGGGCGCCGGTGGCGTGGAAGTTGGGGTTGCAGCTGCCCGACACGTGGACCATGGCCGGCACGTCGAGCTCGACCATCTTCTCGTAGAAGGGATACCAGGCCTTGTCGGTGAGCGGCGGGGCGGTCCACTTGCCGCCGGACGGGTCGGGGTTGAGGTTGCAGCCGATGAAGCCCAGTTCGTTGACGCAGCGCTCCAGCTCGCCGATCGAATGGGCGATGTCGACGCCCGGCGACTGCGGCAGCTGGCAGACGCCGACGAAGGTCTCGGGGAACAGGTCGACCACCCGCTTGATCAGGTCGTTGCAGCGGCGGGTCCAGGCCTTGGACACGGCCTCGTCGCCGACGTGGTGGGCCATGGTCGAGGCGCGGGGCGAGAACACCGTGAGGTCGGCGCCGCGCTCCTTGATCAGGCGCATCTGGTTCTTCTCGATCGACTCGCGGATCTCGTCGTCGGAGATGTCGGGATAGGCCGGGTCCACGTCGCCGCCGGCCTTGAAGTTGGCCTTCTGCGTCTCGCGCCAGACGTTATGCGGCTCGGGCGCAGTGGTGTAGTGGCCGTGGCAGTCGATGATCATGGTTTCCGTCCCAGAAGGTCAGCCGCATCTGCGCCAGCGCCGCCAGGGCGATGGCGCAAACAAGTGCGCTCGAGCAGGCGCTAGCCGATAGCGCGAACAAGAACGCCCGGCTTCTTTAGCGAGCCTGAGCAGGCTGGGAAAGACGTCCGCGTACGCCCACCGCCGCATCGAGCGTAGCGAGGTCCACGGCCTTCTCCGACTTGGACACCACGATGGCGGCCAGGGCGTTGCCCACCACGTTGACGAAGGTCAGGGCCTCGGCCATCAGCCGGTGGATGCCCAGCACCAGGGCGACGCTGGCCACGGGCACGTGGCCGACCGCGCCGAGCGTGCCGGCCAGGACCACGAAGGCCGCCCCCGCCACCCCCGCCGCGCCCTTCGACGTGAGCAGCAGCACCAGCACCAGGCCGATCTGGGCCGGCAGGTCCATCGGGGTGTTGGTCGCCTGGGCCAGGAACACGCTGGCGGTGGCGAGGTAGAGGCAGGTGCCGTCGAGGTTGAAGCTGTAGCCGGTCGGCACCACCAGGCCGACCACGGACTCCTCGCAGCCGAGCGTCTCGAGCTTGCGCATCAGGGCCGGCAGCACGGTCTCCGACGAGGTGGTGGCCGCGGTCACCAGCAGCTCCTCGCGGATGTAGCCGATCAGGCGCAGCAGGCTGACCCCCACGGCCCGGGCGATCAGGCCGAACACCACCGCCACGAACAGCAGCGAGACCGCATAGAATTCGGCGATCAGCGAACCGAGCTGCACCAGCGAGCCCCAGCCGAACTTGCCGACGGTGAACGCCAGGGCCCCGAACGCCCCGACCGGCGCGGCCCACATCACCAGGCCGACCATGCGGAAGAACACCTTGGAGGCGCTCTCCACCACCGCCAGCACCGGTTTGCCCGCCTCGCCCGCCAGGGCCAGGGCGAAGGCGAACAGCACCGAGACGAAGAGCACCGGCAGCACCTCGGCATTGGCGAAGGCCGAGACGAACGTCGTCGGGATGATGTGCAGCAGGTAGTCCGGCACGGTCTGCTTGTGCGCGGTGGCGACGTAGTCGGCCACCGCCTTGGCGTCGAGGGCGTGGGGGTCGATGTTCATGCCCGCGCCCGGCTTCCACAGGTTGACCCCGGCCAGGGCGAACACCAGGGCCGCGGTGGTGACCAGCTCGAAGTAGACGATCGCCTTCAGCGCCACCCGGCCGACCCGCGCCATGTCGTTCATGCGGGCGATGCCGTGCACCACGGTGCAGAAGATCACCGGGCCGATCAGCATGCGGATCAGGGCGATGAAGCCGTCGCCGAGCGGCTTCATCGCCGCCCCGGCGTTCGGCGCGAAATGGCCGAGCAGGACGCCGGCGATCATGCCGACCAGCACCTGGAACCACAGCCTGCCCCAAATTCTCGTTTTCCTGGGCCCGAACCGCCCGGGCGAAGCCCCGTCCGCCATCCCCACACCCTTGAAGGCCCGTCTGCGGCGGGCGCGCCATGCTTCCCTCGAATGCCGCCCATCTGCAACACGGCTTGACGAGGCACAAGCTGGTGGGCCACAGGACAACCGGATTCCGGCCCCGTCCGCCCGCGGCCGGCCGGATACCGCCCGATCAGTGCCGAAGAACCGAGGGAGTCCCACGGGATGGACCCGAACTACATGCCGTTTGATCCGAACCCGTCCAAGCCGGCGTTCCAGGTTCCGGCGGGCGCGGTCGACGCGCACTGCCACGTGTTCGGGCCCGGCGACGTGTTCCCGTACCATCCCTCGCGCAAGTACACCCCGTGCGACGCCCCCAAGGAAACCCTGTTCGCCCGCCGCGACTTCCTGGGTTTCTCGCGCAACGTGATCGTCCAGGCGTCCTGCCACGGGCCCGACAACCGCGCCCTGGTCGACGCCCTGGTCAACTCCAACGACAAGGCCAAGGGGATCGCGGTGGTCGACCCCGAGGTGACCGACAAGGAACTGGACGAGCTGAACGCCGCGGGCGTGAAGGGCGTGCGCTTCAACTTCCTGCCGCGCCTGGCCGACGAGCTGCCCCACGCGGTCTACAAGGAGATCGTCGGGCGCATCCAGAAGCTGGGCTGGCAGCTGGTGGTCTATTTCGAGGCGCAGGACCTGAAGCGCCTGCAGCCCCTGTTCCAGAGCTTCGACGTGCCGATCATCGTCGACCACCTGGGCGTGCCGGACGTCTCCAAGCCGCTCGACGGCAACCCCGACTTCGACGCCTTCGTGAACCTGGTCAGCCAGGACGACCGCTTCGTGGTCAAGGTCACCTGCCCCGAGCGAATCTCCAAGCTGGGCCCGCCCTACGACGACTTCGTGCCCTACGCCCGCCGCGTGGTGGAGGCGATCCCGGACCGCGTGCTGTGGGGCACCGACTGGCCGCACCCCAACATGCGCACCCACATGCCCGATGACGGCAAGCTGGTGGACATGATCCCCAAGATCGCGGTGACCGCCGAGCAGCAGCGCAAACTTCTGGTCGACAATCCCACGAAGCTTTACTGGGGTTGATCAATCAACAATACCGGCGCCGTGCAGAGGCGTCGGTGGGACGAGATTGGAAAGGGAGGCCGCCATGGCCCAGGACGAGCGGAACTGGCATCCGCCCAAAGAGACCCACGACTACGACGACATCCCCGGCACGGTGGTGTTCGACGCCCAGCGCTCGCGTCTCGGCTACAACCTCAACAAGTTCCTGTATTCCTTGATGAAGGCCGACAACCGCAAGGCCTTCCTGGCCGACGAGTCGACCTATCTCGACCAGTTCCACCTGATTCCCGAGCAGAAGACGGCCGTGATGAAGCGCGACTGGAACACCCTGCTCGATCTGGGCGGGGTGTCCTACGCCCTGGCCAAGCTGGCCTTCACCGATCAGCACTCCTACCAGTTCATGGCCGCCGAGATGACCGGCATGACCCAGGACGGCTACCTCAACATGATGCTCGCCGGCGGTCGCTCGATCGAAGGCTGGCGCTCCAAGAAGGAAAGGGGAGAAGCCTGATGGCCAAGATCATCGCCGGCATGGGCACATCCCACACCCCCGCCATCGGCGCGGCCCTCGACAACGGCAAGTCGGGCGAACCCTACTGGAAGCCGATCTTCGACGGCTACGCGGGCGCCCAGGCCTGGATGGAAGAGCACAAGCCGGACGTGGCGATCATCGTCTACAACGACCACGTCAACGCCTTCGACTTCCGCATCATCCCCACCTTCGCCATCGGCTGCGGCTCGGAATATCCGATCGCCGACGAGGGCTGGGGCGCGCGCCCGGTGCCGGCCGTGCAGGGCTATCCGGAGATGGCCGCGCACATCGCCCAGGAGCTGATCCTGAACGATTTCGACATGACCATCATCAACGAGATGGAAGTCGACCACGGCCTGACCGTGCCGCTGAGCGTGGCGTTCGGCCAGACCCAGCAATGGCCGTGCCGGGTGATCCCCCTGGCGGTGAACGTGGTGCAGTACCCCGCCCCCTCGGGCCGGCGCTGCTACAACCTCGGCAAGGCCATCCAGAAGGCGGTCGAGAGCTGGGGCGAGGACCTGAAGGTCGTGATCTTCGGCACCGGCGGCATGTCGCACCAGATCCAGGGCCCGCGCGCGGGCCTGATCAACACCCCGTTCGACACCGCGTTCCTCGACGGCCTCTCGCAGAACCCCGAGAAGCTCTGCGAGATCAAGGACATCGAGTACATGCGCGAGGCCGGCAACGAGGCCATCGAGCTGGTCATGTGGCTGGTGATGCGCGGGGCGCTCGGCGACAAGGTCGACGAGGTCTTCCGCTTCTACCACGTGCCGGCCTCCTCGACCGGCGTGGGCAGCATCATCCTTGAGACCGGCGACTATCACGAGCAGACCAAGGCGAGGACCGCGGCATGAAGATCCTGATGGCAGGCCAGGGCGCGTTCGGGGTGAAGCACCTCGACGGGCTCAAGAACATCCCGGACGTGGAAGTCGTGTCGCTGGTCGGCGGCAGCCCGGACACCACCAAGGCGGTGGCCGAGAAGTACGGCATCCCGCACTGGACCACGGACCTGGCCGAAGGCCTGGCCCAGCCGGGCGTCGAGGCCGCGATCCTGACCACGCCCACCGGCATGCACGCCAAGCAGGGCCTGATGTGCCTGGAAGCCGGCAAGCACGTCGAGATCGAGATCCCGATGGCCGACACCCTGGCCGACTCCGAAGCCCTGCTGGCCAAGCAGAAGGAGACCGGGCTGGTCGGCATGGTCGGCCACACCCGCCGGTTCAACCCGTCCCACCAGTGGATCCACAACAAGATCAAGGCCGGCGAGCTGAAGGTCCAGCAGATGGACATTCAGACCTACTTCTTCCGCCGCACCAACATGAACGCCGCCGGCCAGGCGCGGTCGTGGACCGACCACCTGCTGTGGCACCACGCGGCCCACTCGGTCGACCTCTTCCAGTACCAAACCGGCGAGACGGCCACGGTGGCGCGCGGCGTCGAAGGCCCGCACCATCCGGACCTGAAGATCGCCATGGACATGTCGATCCAGATGAAGGTCCCCTCGGGCGCCATCTGCACCCTGTCGCTGTCGTTCAACAACGACGGGCCGCTCGGCACCTTCTTCCGCTACATCTGCGACAACGGCACCTATCTGGCCCGCTACGACGACCTGTTCGACGGCAAGGAGAACCAGATCGACCTGTCGGGCGTGGCCGTGTCGAACAACGGCATCGAGCTGCAGGACCGCGAGTTCATCTCGGCGATCCGCGAGGGCCGCGAGCCCAACTCGAGCTTCGCCCAGATCCTGCCGTGCATGCGCACCCTGGATCAGATCGAAAAGAGCCTGCTGTAGGAGATCGGTTCATGCAGACGAGAAAGCTCGGTTCCGCCGAGGTCTCCGAGATCGGCTTCGGCTGCATGAGCCTGTCCCACGCCTATGGCGATCGCCCCGACCGGGCGACCGCCGAGGCGGTGCTCAAGGGCGCGCTCGACGCCGGCCACACCCACCTCGACACCGCCTCGCTCTATGGCCTCGGCCACAACGAGACCCTGGTCGGCGAGGTGCTGAAGGACCGCTACGGCTCCTTCCACCTGGCCTCCAAGTGCGGCCTGTGGCTGGACGAGAACGGCAAGCGCCTGATCGACGGCCGCCCCGCCTCGCTGCGCAAGACGCTGGAAGACAGCCTGCGCCGCCTGCAGACCGACCACATCGACCTCTACTACCTGCACCGCCTCGACCCCGAGGTGCCGCTGGCCGAAACGGTCGGCGCCATGGCCGACTTCGAGCGCGAGGGCAAGATCGGCGGCTACGGCCTGTCGGAGGTCTCGGCCGAAACGATCCGCCAGGCCCACGCCGTGCACCCGCTGACCGCGGTGCAGACCGAATACTCCCTGTGGACGCGCAATCCCGAGATCGCGGTGCTGGACGCCTGCGCCGAGGTGGGCGCGGCCTTCGTCGCCTTCAGTCCCCTGGCGCGCGGCTACCTGACCGGGCGGCTGGTCGACACCAGCCTGTTCGAGCCCAAGGACATCCGCCGCTTCATGCCGCGGTTCGACGCCGTCCACTATCCGAAGAACCTGGCCCTGCTGCCCGCCTACCAGGCCATCGCCGACGAGGCCGGCTGCACCATGGCCCAGCTGGCGCTGGCCTGGCTGCTGGCGGCCGCGCCGCACGTCATCCCCATCCCCGGCACCGGCAAGCTCGACCACCTGCGCGAGAACGCCCGGGCCGCCGCGGTCCGGCTCGACCCGGAAACCGTCGCCCGCGTGGGCGCCGTCATCAACCAGAACACGGTCTCGGGCGCGCGCTACAACGCCGCCAACCAGGCCGACGTCGGAACCGAGGAATTCGCAGCATGAGCGTCGTCGTCCAGAACATCCCCCGCGCCGACAAGGCGGTCGTCGACGCGTTCGCCGACTACGGCGTGGCCACGGTGCACGAGGCGCAAGGCCGCGTGGGCCTGCTGGCCGCCTACATGCGCCCGATCTACCGCCCGGCCCACATCTCGGGCTCGGCGGTCACCTGCGAGGTGGCGCCCGGCGACAACTGGATGATCCACGTGGCGGTCGAGCAGTGCCAGCCCGGCGACATCCTGGTGGTCACCCCCACCAGCCCCTGCGAGGACGGCTACTTCGGCGACCTGCTGGCCGCCTCCCTGCAGTCGCGCGGCGTGCGCGGCCTGATCATGAACGCCGGCGTGCGCGACGCCGCCGTGCTGACCGAGATGAAGTTCCCGGTGTGGTCCAAGGCCATCTACGCTCAGGGTACGGTGAAGGAGACCATCGCCAACGTGAACCTGCCGGTGGTGTGCGCCGGTTGCCTCGTGAACCCGGGCGACGTGATCGTGGCCGACGACGACGGCGTCGTGGTGGTGCCGCGCGAGAAAGCCGCCGAGGTGCTGGCCAAGTCCAAGGCCCGCGAAGAGAAGGAAGAGAAGACCCGCGCCCGCTTGGCCGCCGGCGAACTCGGCCTCGACATCTACGGCTTCCGCGACCGCCTGGCGGCCAAGGGGCTGAAGTACGTGGACTACCCCTACAAGGGCTGAGCCCTAACGCCGGACGTTCGCGCGCCCTCCTTCTCCCTCGAAGGAGAAGGCCGGGATGAGGGTGAGTGCACGACGCCGGGGAGTCTGCGCGGGGGGCGGCGCCTCCGGAGCCGGCCCAGGCCAGGTCAGCGCGAACACCCTCATCCCTGCCCTTCTCCCCTGGAGGGAGAAGGGGCGCCGGATCAAGCCGGCTCCATGCCCTGCGCCTGCTTCACCTCGGCGGTCTGCGGCGAGGCGAGGTAGGCGATCAGGGCGGCGGTCTGCTCCGGTTGGGTCGACATGCTGGCGACGCCGGCGGCGAACACCGTCACGTTCTGGATCTCCGGCGGCAGCGGCCCGAGCACCGCGATGCCCTGCACATGGATCAGCTCGCTGAGCTGCTGGAAGCCGAGGTCGGCCTCGCCCTTGGCCACCAGCGAGCCCACGGGGACGCCCGGCGGGGCCTTGAGCAACTTGTCGGAATCGGCGGGAACGCCCCAGCGCTCGCAGAGCTGCAGCAGGTGGTCGCCGCTCGGGCCGGTGGAGTAGCAGACCCTGCCGGCCGCCATCACCGCCGCCTTGACCGCCGCCTCGTCGCCGATGTCCGGCCGCGCCGCGCCCTCGGCAACGGCGATGGCCATGCCCGATCGGGTGAAGCCCTTGACGCTGCCGGCCACCAGGTGGCCCTCGGCCTCCAGCTTGGCCATGGGCCCCGAGGCGAGGACGACGACGTCGGTGGCCTCGCCCTCGCGCACCCGCTTGGCGGCGTCGACTCCGCCCATGGCGGCGATCGACACCTTCACCCCCTTGGCCGCCTCGTAGCGCTGCCCCAGCTCGCCGAGGATCAGGCGGGTGGCCATGGACGAGATGCCGGAGATGGTGGTGGTCATGGGCGGTCCTTCGGGCGAGCGACTCTAGAGGCCGGCAATCTGTCTGGACGGGTGGGCCGAAGGCAACGAGAATTGGCGCGCGGCCCCTGCGCCGCCGGAACGGGAACTGAAGACCATGCGCGGCCCCAAGAAGAGCGAGACGCTGGAGATCCGCCTGCCCTTCGACCAGAAGCAGGCCTTCATGGTCCGCTGCCAGGCCGAGGGCCGCTCGGCCAGCGAGGCCCTGCGCGGCTTCATCGACGAGAGCCTGGCTGAACCGCGCCGCCCTGAAGGCAGGCCCTCCGGGCGGCGCCTGCGCTGGGCCGCGGTGGGGCTGGCGGCGATGAGCCTGGGGGCGGTGGCCGCTCCCTCCCTGGCTCGTCCGAGCCTGCCGGCGCAGTTCGCGCGTCTGGACGCCGACCACGACGGCCGGCTGTCGTTCGCGGAGTTCGAGCGCGGCGCCAGCCTCCAGCTCACCCTTGGCCCCGGCGCCGCCCACGCCCTGGAGCCCGCCGACCGCGAGGGCCTGCTGCGCCGGGCGTTCGGCCGCATCGACGCCAACCGCGACGGCGAGATCGCGCTCGACGAATTCCGCCGCTGGTATGGCCGCTAGACCACCGGCCTGAAGAAGCGGCCCCACTCCAGGTCAAGCCAGGTCCAGGGCTTCAGAAGCGCCGCGCCCGGCTTCCACGACATCAGCACGATGCGCGCCCGGCCCTCGAGATTGGCCGCGGGCACGAAGCCGACTCCGGCCTCCCTTGGCCAGCGGCTGTCGGCGGAGTTGTCGCGGTTGTCGCCCATCATGAAGTACTGGCCCTGAGGGACGACGTAGAGGTCGGTGTCTTCGCCGTCATGGTCGGCGTCCTCGTGGAAGGTCAGGTAGCTGCGCCCGTCCGGCAGGGTCTCGCGCACCTCGGCGACGATGCGACCGGGCTGGTCGGGGTCCCGCACGAGGCCCAGCGGCGCCTGGGCCAGGGGCCGGCCGTTGAGCCAGACCACGCCGTGGACCAGCTGGATGCGGTCGCCGGGCAGGCCGATCAGCCGCTTCACATAGTCGGTGGCGTTGTCGCGCGGCAGCTTGAACACGATCACGTCGCCGCGCCGCGGCGGCCGGGCGAACAGCCGGCCCTCGCCGAACGGCGCGGCGAGCGGCAGGGAGAAGCGGCTGAAGCCGTAGTCGAACTTGGACACGGCCATGTAGTCGCCGTTACGCAGCCCCGGCTCCATGGAGTCCGAGGGAATGGTGAAGGGCTGGAACAGCAGGGTCCGCAGGCCCAGGGCCAGCAGCAGGGCCAGCAGGACGGTCTTGGCGAGCTCCAGCCCGGAGGCCTTCAGACCAGAGTCCTTCGGGCCAGAGTCCTTCGGGCCGGAGTCCTTCGGGCCAGAGTCCTGCAGGCCCGGATCCTTGAGGTCGGGGCGGGCTTCGGTGATCGAGGACATCGGATCCCAGTGGGTCGGCGCGCCTCGGCGTCGGGCGCAGGCCACCAAGGCTCATCGCCGGCGCGAGGTCATCCGATGTCCTGTCCGGACAGGCGGCAAAACCTGTCCGGACAGCTTCCCTGGGGAGGAACGAAGGCGCGGGCGCGGCCGCGGGGTCACCCCATCCTGATCTTGGCGTTGGGGTCGCGTGTCGAGGCGTTGACGCAATCGCGGTACTCGATGTGCGGGTTCTGGTTGGAGCAGACCTGCCGGGTGTCCTGGCCGTCCCGGCCGGGCGGCGGCTCGGAGGCGACGCGAACGGTCTGGGCGCCGGCGCGAGCCGGCGCGGGCTTGGCGAATGCGGCCGGCGCAAGCGCGGCGGCGAAGGCGAGGGAAAGCGCGAGGGTCTTCATCGGGGCCGTGGGCGATCTCGGACGTTGGACCTGCCCCCAGCCTGCCCGCGCCCTCCCGCGACGTAACGGCCGCCGTCGCCTGGACCTGCGGAAAACCCCGGTCTGCACAGCGTTTTTGCGCACTGCACCATAAATCGGTGAATTCCCGGGCGCCGTCAGCCGGGCGGGCGGGTCCGCTCGCCGCCGCCGCGACCGCGACGACCGCCGTGCTGGGCGAGGGTCTTGGGCAGGTCCTGAAGCTGCAGGTAGCCCTTGCCATCGACGTCGAGCCTGACGAAGCGCTGGCCGGCCTTGGTCTTGAAGTTGGCAAGGGTGATGCGGCTGTTGAGGTCCAGGTCGGCCGCGGCCACTGGTTCGCGCTCGCCGAGCAGGCCGTAGGGCGCCGCGCCCGAGGCCTGGGGCGCGCCCTGCCCTGGTCCGGCGCCCGAGGCGCGCTGACCGCCGCTCGAGCCGCCGCCGCCACGCCGGCCGCGACGCCCGCCGCCGCCGCGACCGCCGCCGCCTTGGCCGGCTCCGTCGGAGCGCTGGAAGGTCTGGCCGCCGGCTTGCGAGCCGCCACGCTCCTCGGTGATCTCGGGGACCCGCTCGGTCTCGTAGGCCTTCAGCTCCATGCCGTCGATCAGGCCGTCATGGTTGGTGTCGAGGACCTGGAAGAACCGCACGGCGTCGGCCACGAACTCGTCCCGCGTCAGCTTGCCGTCGCCGTCCGCGTCGGCCTGGCGGAACCAGGCGGCCACCGGATACGGCTCGCCAGGGCCCGCCCGGAACGGCTCGCCGGCCGGGCTGATGAACAGCGACGGCCGCGCCCGAGGCCCGGGACCGGTTCCTGATGATTCGGTTCCCGCGGCCCCGGGACCGCCGCCCGGAGGCCGCCGTGGCGTGTCGGACGCGCAGGCGGCCAGGAGCAACACCGCCGCCAGGGCCCCCCAGCGCCACAGAGCTGTGCCATGCGGGCCACACCGGCGGGAATAACCGCGATCCATCGCACCTGCCTCTTGCCGTCTGGCCCGCACTCCAAAAGATGGGGCCGGTAGGAGGACCCTCGACTACCGGCCCCACAAGGCGCCGCGGGTTGAGGGGAGGGGTCCCGCGGGTGGTCCATGGCTAGGGCGAAACCTTGGCCGTACCTGGGCCGCGATGTTTCAAAAAAGAGCTATCGAGGGCGGCCTGGACACAGAGCCGCCCCTTTGCTTTCAGGCCCGAGCGAATTGAGGAAAAACGGAAACCGGGTTTCCGCCCGAGATCCGCTCAAACTCTTGATTCCAGGTCGAGATTCTGAGATCGGGCGGTTTCCGCCCGATCCTGTCGCGCGGTAGGCGAAGTGTGTCAGGCCCTGACGGGCAGGGTGTCGGGATCGGCCGTCACGGGGCCCAGCGGCTCCACGCCGAGCTCGCTGACCGCCGGGCCGCCCAGCACCGGCACGCGCAGGCTCAGGCAGACGTCCAGCTCCATCCGGTTGGCCAGGGGGCCGACGCCCGGCCAGATGCGCTTCTTCTTGAAGGCCTCGCGCTTCTGCATGAAGCGACGGATGGCGGCCAGGCGCTCGGCCGGCTCACGCTCGGGCGGCAGGGCCAGGGTCACGCTCGACACCATGTCCGGCGCCAGCTTCTCCACCTCGAAGGCCGGGTCGCGCACCTGCAGGTTCAGTTCGCCGAAGAACGGGTCGAGGAAGCGGCGGACGTTGGCCAGGGCGAAATAGGACGGCGCCCGGGGCGTGTCGTAGATCGCCGCGCCCAGCCGGCAGCGCGCCTCGGCCGGCAGGTGGCACAGGAAGCGGGCGTAGGCCCGGCGACCGGACGACCGCACCAGAGACGAAAAGCTGAGCGGCACGAACAGCAGGCCCGTCGCGCACTGGGCCAGGGCCTCGAGCGCGCTTTCCACGCAGCCCTCATCGAACGCCTCGGCGGCCATGCCCGGCAGGGCCTCGGCGGTAGACAGGTCGGGATAGACCCAGCGGTCGCGGCGCGGCCGGCGGCACAGGGCCAAGCTGCCGATGATGCTCTGGGTCGAGATCAGGTAGAGGCCGGCGTAGATCGACTCCTGGCGGCCGCGGACGGGCGGCGGGACCGTGCGGCGGGGCGACTCGGACTCCTCGGCGTCATTGGCCGGAGCGTCGATGCGGCCCCGGGGCTCGTCGTGCGCGAAGTCGGCGGCGATGTGGTTCAGCACCCCCTCGAACGGCGGGTGCAGGGCCTCGCCGGCCAGCATGCGCTCCACGTCGTCCACGCTCAGACGGGCGAAGCGGTGGACCTCCACGTCCGGCCCCTCGAACAGCAGGAGCGCCACCTCGCCCTCCCCGTCCGAACCGAACAGCTTCAGCTGCAGCTCGCTGGCGAGCGCCTTCAGCCCGCGCCGGTCCATACGGTCGGAGCGCGGATCGGTGAGCACGAAGGCGTAGGGCGTCATCTGCTCGAACTGGCGCGGCCATTCCCAACGGCTCTGCAGGAAGGCGTTGATGACCTTGGCCACCAGGGCCTGGAGCTCGCGCTCGTCCTGGCCGCCGGGCGGCGACAGCAGGCTCACCCGCAGGCAGGCCATGGCCGGCGAAACCAGATCGGCTGTACTCACCGGCATTGCACGCCGTGCTCCGTCCGCTGCGGGCAGGACCCGGACGCGCAGAGCCTAAGGCCCGCCGGCAAAGCAGAGGTTAATGAATGGCTCCGTGGACAGAGGGCCAGCGCGGCCTTGCGGACTGGACGTGGGAGCCTGGCAGGTCCAAAGCAACGGCGGAATGGAGGTCCGATCATGGCCGGCCAGCTGACCACCCATGCCCACGACATCGTGCTCGGCCACGGCGCCGGCGGACTCAAGGTATGGGTGCGCCGCCTGCCGGATGAGGAGTTCGGCGAGGTCGAGCTCGATTCCGCCGGGCGCGCCGTGCTGCTGGACGGCGCCCGCTTCGAGCCGGGCCTCTACGAGCTGAGCTTCCACGTCGGCGACTACCACCGCGCCCGCGGCCTGGTCGACGGGGACGCCTTCCTCGAGGATGTGCCGGTGCGCTTTCGGGTGGCCGATACGGGCCACCACCACCACATCCCCCTGCTCATCAGCCTCTATGGCTACAGCATCTACCGGGGCGGCTAGCCTATGCGTCCTGCCTTCAAGCTCCCGAAGCTTCCGGGTTTCGACTCGTTCCTGATGCTGCTGATGGCCTCGGTGCTGCTGGCCAGCATCCTGCCGTGCCGTGGCGAAGGGGCGGTGATCTTCGGCTGGATCACCAACGCGGCCATCACCCTGCTGTTCTTCCTGCACGGGGCCAAGCTGTCGCGCGAGGCGATCCTGGCCGGCATCGGCCACTGGCGCCTGCACCTGCTGGTCGCCGTCTCCACCTTCGTGCTGTTCCCCGCGCTCGGCCTGGCGATCCGCGCCCTCGGCCATGGCTGGATCGACTCCCGCAACGACCTGCTGGACGGGATCCTGTTCCTCTGCGTCCTGCCGTCCACCGTGCAATCGTCGATCGCCTTCACCTCGATCGCCCGGGGCAATGTGCCGGCGGCGGTGTGCAGCGCCACCCTGTCCAACGTGTCGGGCATCTTCATCACCCCGGTGCTGGTGGGCCTGACGATGAGCGGCCTGGCCAAGGGCGGCCACGGCGGCGTGGACCTGCACTCCATCCAGTCCATCGCCCTGCAGCTGCTGGCGCCCTTCATCCTCGGCCACCTGTCGCGCCCGCTGACCACGCGGTTCATCACCCGGCACAAGACCCTGGTCGGCCGAGTCGACCGGTCCTCGATCCTGCTGGTGGTCTACACCGCCTTCAGCGCCGCGGTGGTCGAGGGACTGTGGAAGCGGCTGTCGGCGGGCGACATCGCCCTGGTGCTGGTGCTCGACAGCGCCCTCCTGGCGGTGGCCCTGGTCCTGACCACCTCCGCCGCGCGCCTGTTCGGCTTCTCGCGCGAGGACGAGATCGCCATCGTCTTCTGCGGCTCCAAGAAGAGCCTCGCCTCAGGCGTGCCCATGGCCGGGGTGCTGTTCCCGCCGGCCGTGGTCGGTCCGCTGATCGTGCCGCTGATGCTGTTCCATCAGATCCAGCTGATGGTCTGCGCCGTGATGGCGCGCCGCTACGCCGCCGGCCTCGAGGCCCGGCTCGCCGTCCAGCCGGTGAAGGCCTAGCCTTCGGCCGGCAGCAGGCCGGCCCGGGTCAGGATCGGCAGCATGCGGCTCCTGATCTCCAGGCCCGACAGCGGATTGGCCGACTCGATCGACAGCGCAAACACCACGTCGCGCTGCGGCCCCTCGATGCGGCCCACCCACCAGCTGACGTCGCGCGAGGCGTCGGCGATCGACGGGCAACGGGCGCCGAGGTCGTAGAGCCGGGTCTGGCCGCGCGTCACGTCGGCCATCAGTCCCTGCACAGTTGCCTGGGCCTCCGGCTTGGCCGGCAGGGCCGAGCGGGCCAGCTTCCTCAGGATGTCGGCCTGGTTGCGGGTCGACAGAAAGAGGCCGCCGCCGGCCGCGGGACCCATCCAGAAGGCGTCGGGGCGGCCGATCGGCCTGCCCTGGCCGTAGTCGAAGGCCGACAGCGTGTCCTTGAAGCGGTCCGGCCCGATCTGGGTCGCCAGGCGTTGGAACCACCATTCGGCCCCGGCGCGCCAGGCGCCCTGGAGGTCGTAGTCGCGCTCCCAGAGCTTGAAGGGCTGGACCTTGCCGTCCCACTTGACCACGTCGCCAGGCGTAACCTTGCCATCGGAGAGGCCGATCACCACCAGGGGGATCTGGAACGTGGCGCAGGGCGCCAGCGGCCGGTTGCAGGCCGACTCCGCGCCGTAGCGGTAGAGCTCGGCGCCGCTGGCGGTGTCCTTGATCACCACGCAGGTGTCGGGACCGCCCACGGCGGGGTCGAGCGCCGCCTCGAAGCGATCCTTGTCGATGCCGAGCTTGTCGCCCCGGCCGGGCAACTGGTCGCAGCCGGCGAGCGCCACGGCCGCCGCCGCGATCAGGAGGGTGATCTTGCCCCGGGCGGCGGTCACGCCGCGGACTTGATCCGGTTGCCTTCGTCGAGGAGGACGACGTTGGGGGCGTAGTTGCGCGCCTCGGACGCGTCCAGCTGGCCGTAGGCCACCACGATCACCTTGTCGCCGGCCTGCACCAGGCGCGCCGCGGCGCCGTTGACGCCCACGGTGCGCGAGCCGCGCGGGGCCTCGATGGCGTAGGTGGTGAAGCGCTGGCCGTTGGTGATGTTGAGCACGTCGACCTGTTCGTGCGGCAGGATGCCCGAGGCCTCCAGAAGATCGCGATCGATGGAGATCGAGCCTTCGTACTCGAGGTCGGCCTGGGTCACCGTGGCGCGGTGAAGCTTGGCCTTCATCATGGTGAGCAGCATGGCGTGCGGAAACATCCTCCGGAACCGTCCGGCCAGGCTCATATAAGCGTTCTGCGCCCCTCCATCAATCGCAGTGCAGCAAGCGTGGCCGAGCCGCGAAGCGGCGACGCGAACAGGGTCCGCGGCCCCGCCGACGAAACCATGGCGCGGGCTCGCCGTTGGCTTGCTCCGGGCGAGAAACGTCACCATCTCCCCGGAAGGAGGCAGCTCATGGCCATCATCCCCCCCGAATTCGAGTCCCTTGTCGACAGCGAGGGCGAGATCATCCCAAGCGCCGCAGGGGAATCCCTCGCGCCCGCGGAACATCCCGCCTTCGACACCGAGCTGGAGCGTTTCGAACGACAGTTGCGCTACGAACGCGAGCATCCCTTCTTGGGGGTCCATCCCGACGGCGTCGGCCCCACCCTCGGCCAGGATCTGGGCAGCCCCAACCTCGGGGTCGACCTCGACACGGCCCCCGTGCTTCACCGACGGCCAAGCTGAATCACCCTCCTTCGCGCTATCGGGCTGGCGGCCTATTCGACCGCCGCCAGCCGGCGCCGCAACTGTGAGACGAACCGAGGCCGCCCCGGGGCGTTTCCCTTGGGCAAGCCAGGGAGGCGGTCATGCCGGAAAACAGCTCAGGAAAGGCCCTCGTCATCCAGCGGGTGCGCCCGCGCGAGGCCGGGATCCAGCGGGTGCGCCCGCGCGAGGCCGGGCGATTGGCCCTCACGTCCGAGGCGATCGGCCTCGACGACCAGATCGGCGACGCCTATTCCGCCTATCACGACAACATGTCCCCGCCGCTGATGTGGACCGGCATGCCGGACGCGGAGACCTACCTCCTCATCCTCGAGGACCCCGACGCCCCCACCGAGCGGCCGTTCCTGCACTGGACGATCTGGAACATCCCGGGCAAGGCCGAGGGCCTGCCGGTCGATATCCCCAAGGAGGCCCGGCCGGGCGGCGCCCTCGACGGGGTGGTCCAGGGGCTGAACGGGCGCGGCCAGCCAGGCTACATGGGCCCGCGGCCGCCGGCGGGCGACGGCCCGCACCGCTATCACTTCCAGCTGTTCGCCCTGGGCATCCGGCTCGACCTGCCGCCGAGCGCGCCGCTGGAGGAACTGGTGCAGGTGCTGAAGGCCAACGCCATCGCCTCGTGCGAGCTGGTCGGGACCTACGAGGCGCAGACCCTGAGCGACCGGCCGATCGAGGAGCGGAGCTTCAGCGAGGCGGAGCTCAACGCCGGCCGCGGCGGCCTGGACGAGGACGACGTCGATCGCCACGCGCCCCACGACCCCGAAGGGGTGGTGCGACCGCGCTGACCGCTGGCGGAAGCGTTCGGTGAAATAGGAGCTTGACGCCTCGATCCCTCCCACCCGCTAATCCTCCCCAACGCCCAGGCGCCTGAGGCCGCTCGAAGAAGCGGCGGGCCGGGACGGGAGGTGCACATGTCCAACGACGACGACTCGCGCAAACTCGTCGCACGCCGCGGCTTCCTGAAAGGCGCCGCCACCACCGGCGCGGCCACGATGGCCGTCGGGGTCCCGGCGCTGGCCGAGGCCCGCACCCAGGCGAACGGCAAGGCGCCCTCTGGCGGCGGCGGCAAGCCCGCGCCCGTTCCTGCCCCCAATGCGGCCGGCCTCGCCCGCGAGGCCGGGGCCAATCCGCCCCTTCCCGCCGGCCAGGCCAAACGCGTCAGCCGGCCGGGCTCGGACCTGATGGTCGAGACTCTGAAGCGGATGGGGGTCGAGTTCGTCACCTCCAACAACGGCTCCTCGTTCGAGGGCCTGCAGGAGTCGATCGTCAACTACGGCTCGCCGCCCAACGTGATGCCCGAGTTCATCACCTGCCTGCACGAAGAGACCGCGGTCGACATGGCGACCGGCTACGCCAAGGCCACCGGCAAGCCGATCGTCGCCCTGCTGCACGGCACGCTGGGGTTGCAGCACGCCTCCATGGCCATCTACCAGGCCTACTACGGCGGCATTCCGATGATCATCCTGGCCGGCCGCGACAAGGGCTTCATCCAGGCCCACACCGCCGACGACATGGCCTCCATGATCCGCGGGTTCACCAAGTGGGACGCCCAGCCCAAGACCCTGCCCGAGGCGATCGACGCCCTGCAGGAGGCCTATCGCCAGGCGACGACGGCGCCGACCGGTCCGGTGGTGCTGATCCTCGACACCGAGATCCAGAAGGAGGAAGCCGGCGCGCTGCAGGTCCCCGCCTTCAGGCCGGCGGTGAACAAGGGCATCGACGCCGACACGGCGTCCAGGCTGGCCGCGCGCCTTTTGGCGGCCAAGAACCCGCGCATCGCGGTCGGCCACCTGCGCACCCCCGAGGGTGTGAAGCAGGCGATCGAGTTGGCCGAACTGATCGGCGCCTCGACCTCGACCCAGGCGACCGCCGGGCCGATGAGCTTCCCCAACCGCCATCCCCTGTGCGGACCCGGCGCCTCGACCGACTACGACTTCACCCTGGGCCTGGAGACCAAGGAGGCGGACGTCGCCGTCGTCGGGCCCGAGATCGGCACCACCGTGGCCACCCGCGACAAGGGCGGCATCGGTTTTGGGGGACTGGTGCCCAATCCCGCCGTGCCCGAGCGCGGCCGCCGTCCGGCCAAGACGGCGTCGGAGGTGCTGCCGGTGGACGCCGAGGCCTCGCTGCCCCCGCTGATCGCGGCGGTGCAGAAGGGCCTGTCGGCGGCGCAGAAGAAGGCCGCGGCCGACCGCGCGGCGGCACACGCGCCGGCCAACCGCACCGCGGCGGCGACCGTGATCGACCGGGCCTTCGCCGCCAAGAAGGCCGGCTGGGACCAGAGCCCCGTGAGCCTGTTCCGCATCTATGCGGAGCTGTGGCCGCTGCTGGAGAACGAGGACTGGTGCCTGGCCAGCCCGACCGCCTTTTCCGGCGGCCACCATGCGGCCCTGTGGGCGCACAACGAGCCCTACAGCTACCTGGGCCCGCAGCCGGCCGGCGGCATCGGCTATGGGGCCGGCGCCTGCGGCGGCGCGGGTCTCGCGGCGCGGGGCAGGGGCCGGTTCGTGGTCAACATCCAGACCGACGGCGACATGAACTACACCCCGGGCGTGCTGTGGACCGAGGCCCACCACCGCCTGCCGGTGCTGAGCATCATGCACAACAACCGCGCCTGGCATCAGGAGCTGATGTTCCTGGAGTTCATGGCCGGCGCCCGCGGCCGCGGCACCGACCGCGCCTCGATCGGCTCGACCCTGCGCGACCCCTATATCCAGTACGCCAAGATGGCCGAGGCCTACGGGGTCAAGGGCGAAGGGCCGATCGAGGACCCCAAGCTGCTGACGGCCGCCTTCAAGCGCGGCATCGCCGCCGTGAAGAGCGGCCAGCCCTACCTGATCGACGTCGTCACCCAACCGCGCTGAGAACCATGGCCATGCCCATCACGACCAAGATCCTCGCGCTCGCCGCCTGTTTGTCGGCCATCGCCGGCGCCGCCTCCGCCCAGGATGCGGCCAAGGGCAAGTCGCTCTACCACGACCACACCTGCTACGGCTGTCACGGCTTCAACGGCCAGACCGGCGCGCGCAACCTGGTGGGGACCAACAGCCCGTTCCTGGCCACGCCGGAAGCGTTCACCGCCTTCCTGCGCGACCGGGCCAATTTCGCGCCGATGATCCCCTCGACGGCCATGCCGACCTTCCCGGCCAGCGCCCTCAGCGACGCCCAGGCGCGGGACATCTACGCCTACATCAAGACCTTCAAGCTCGACTCGCCGGAGGTGAAGGACATCCCGGCGTACGCCGCCATCCAGGCGTCGGCCGCCAAGCCCTACAAGCCGGGGAAATGAGGTAGCGGCGGCGGGAATTCCCTCCCCCACTCACGGGGGAGGACGCAACCCCTAGCTGTCCAGGAAGCTCCGCAGCTTCCGCGACCGGCTCGGGTGCTTCAGCTTGCGCAGGGCCTTGGCTTCGATCTGGCGGATGCGCTCGCGGGTCACCGAGAACTGCTGGCCGACTTCTTCCAGGGTGTGGTCGGTGTTCATGCCGATGCCGAAGCGCATCCGCAGCACCCGCTCCTCGCGCGGCGTCAGCGACGCCAGCACGCGGGTGGTGGTCTCGCGCAGGTTCGACTGGATGGCCGCATCGATCGGCAGGACCGCATTCTTGTCCTCGATGAAGTCGCCGAGGTGGCTGTCTTCCTCGTCGCCGATCGGCGTTTCGAGCGAGATCGGCTCCTTGGCGATCTTCAGCACCTTGCGCACCTTCTCCAGCGGCATGGCCAGCTTTTCGGCCAGCTCCTCCGGAGTCGGCTCGCGGCCGATCTCGTGCAGCATCTGGCGGCTGGTGCGGACGATCTTGTTGATCGTCTCGATCATGTGCACCGGGATGCGGATGGTGCGCGCCTGGTCGGCGATCGAGCGGGTGATGGCCTGGCGGATCCACCAGGTGGCGTAGGTGGAGAACTTGTAGCCGCGGCGGTACTCGAACTTGTCCACCGCCTTCATCAGGCCGATGTTGCCCTCCTGGATCAGGTCCAGGAACTGCAGGCCGCGGTTGGTGTATTTCTTGGCGATCGAGATCACCAGACGCAGGTTGGCCTCGACCATCTCCTTCTTGGCCTGGCGCGCCTCGCGCTCGCCCTTCTGCACGGTCTGGACGATGCGGCGATAGTCGTCGATCGGCACGCCGGTCTCTTGCGCCAGGGCCGCGATCTCCTGGCGGATGTCGCCCACCTGGCCGCCGTCGTTCTCGATGAACTTGGTCCAACGCACCCCGTGCGCCTTCACCGTCTCGCCCCAGTTGGGGTGGAGCTCGGCGCCGAGGTAGGCGCGCAGGAACTCCACGCGCGAGATGCCGTAGCTGTCGGCCAGGCGCAGCAGGCGCCCTTCCAGGCCCATCAGCCGCTTGTTGATCGCATAGAGCTGCTCGACCAGGGCCTCGATGCGGTTGTTGTTCAGCTTCAGCGTCTTGAGGTGCTGGATGATCACGTTCGAGAGCTGGTTGTACTGCTCGCGCTCGCTCTCGGGCAGGTCCTGGCCCGACAGGCGCCGCTCCACCAGCCGCTCCTGCAGCTTGCGGAAGGCCTCGAACTCGTTGGCGATGGCGTCGAGCGTCGCCATGACGCCCTCGCGCAGCTCCGCCTCCATGGCGCTGACCGAGGGGCCCGCGCCGTCGTCGAAGTCATCCTCGCCGTCGCCCTCGCCGGCCTCGCCTTCGGGCTTCTCGCCGCCGCCCACGGGCGCCGCTTCGGCTTCCTCGGACTCTTCCTCCTCGGCGGCGACCTGCTCGCCGGTGGGGCCGGCGCCCGGGACCGCGCCGCCATAGGTCTGCTCGAGGTCGATCACCTCGCGCAGCAGGATGCGGCCGGTGCCCAGCTCCTCGCGCCACACCATGATGGCTTCGAAGGTCAGCGCGCTTTCGCACAGGCCGCGGATCATGGTGTCGCGGCCGGCCTCGATGCGCTTGGCGATGGCGATCTCGCCCTCGCGCGACAGCAGCTCCACCGAGCCCATCTCGCGCAGATACATGCGCACCGGGTCGTCGGTGCGGTCGTAGGTCTCGGCCTTTTCCGACACCGTAACGGCCGACTCCTCGCGCACGGCGACTTCGCCGCCCTCGCCTTCGCCCTCGGTCTCCTCGTTCTCGACGACGTTGACGCCCATCTCGCTCAGCATGGCGAGGGTGTCTTCGATCTGCTCGGACGTGACCTCTTCGGACGGCAGAACCTTGTTCAGCTCGTCCATGGTGACGTAACCGCGGGCCTTGGCCTGCTTGATGAAGCGCTTGACACCGGCGTCCGTCAGATCGAGCAACGGCCCGTCGGTCGGCGTTTCGGCTTCTTGCGTCTCAGCGGTGGTGCTCATCCAGCTCTCCGCTCCGACCGGCGACCCACCTTCAGCGGGTCTTCCGGGCCGGAGTTCCAAAAATTGCCGCTCGACGGATTCCGGGCTTTACCAGATTCCAGACAAGCGGAGCTACGCCCTTAGCCTATAGATCAATCAATCTATAGACCCAGAGGCGGTCCAAACCGTTCCCGTCCTGATCGCTCGCTTCAGAGCGTCCCGTTCGCCTTTCAGGCGCATGAAAGCCTGCGCATCTGAGGATTCCGTCAATTCCGTCTTGGCGACGGTGAGTGCGGATTCCAGCGCGGCCATGCGTGTGAGGACCTCGAACGCGTGCGACCACGAGATTCTGGCAGCGTCTTGGGTGAGATCCGGATTCAGGAATGGGGCGCCCGATATCCGGGCCGCCCGGTCGATTTCGCCCAGAAGCGCGCCATAGCCTCTGCTGGTCAGATGGCGGGTCAGACCCTCGGAGTCAAGGACGTCGGCATATGGTCGCACCCAGATGATTTCCCTCGGCAAATCGTTCTGCGCCAGTTGGCTGGAGCCGAAAGCCGCCCCTTCACCGGGCAGCCCGATGAAAGCGGGGTTCATTGCACGCTCTTGATCGTGCTGAAATCTCCGCTCCGCACGACCCTGACCAACGTATCGCGCATGGATTTCAATCGGTTCAGTGTTTCGAAATCCGGGTCGCGCGAGATATCTTCCTTTGTCTGCATGATCGCGCGTTCGAGAGCGACGAGTTGCAATATGACGTCGAAAGCCTGATCCCAGAGTTCCTGTATCTTCTCTTCGGGCAACGTGCCCGTCAGGAACGCCGCGCCCGAAAGTCGGGCCGCTTGCTGCAGAATTTCCATCTCGGCAGTGAGGCCTTTTGCGGCCAATTGCCTTTGGACCAGTGCTTTGTCGGTGGCGTCCATGGTCAGCCGAAGTTCGACGAGCGCCCGAACGATCTGATCGAGATATCGATCTCCGAACCCCTGGGTGTTCAGAACTTCAATCTTGTCTTCCACGACCCTCGGGTCGTTGATCGCGGCGAGCACGAGCGCGGCTGAAAGTGGATTGGATAGTCGGCGGAGCCGCTCAAGGCCGGCTTTGCCCTCTGGCGTCACGTCGCTTTGGAACGGCGTTTCGAGCGGATTGCGCTTCCGCTGGCCACGCCAGCGATGATCCGCCATGGCCCGGGCGGCGGCGCCAACCGTATAGACAGGTCGCTCCGTCGGCCAGAGCGCCTCGAACCGTCCGAGCAGATCGTCGCGGTAGGCCGCGGAAAGTTCCTTGTCCGCAATCGTGGCCGCTCTCTTCCGGAGCCTGGCCTTGAACGCCACCTTCCGTTCTGGCGTGTCGTAAGGCTCGGCGTCCTTTTCAAGGGCGAACAACGCCTCCACGAACGGGACCGTGACCGATAGCTGCGTCTTGAGGACAGCGGGCCCCTGTTCGCGAAGAACGTCATCGGGGTCCTTGCCGCCCTGCACGACGGCAAAGCGGAAAGACTTGCCGGGCTGTATCAACGGCAGCGCGCGGTCGATCGCCCGGGCCGCGGCCCGCTGCCCCGCCTTGTCGCCATCGAAACAAAGGGTCGGCTCAGGGTGCACGCGCCACATCAGGGCCATCTGTTCTTCGGTCAGGGCCGTGCCCATCCCCGCCACCGCCGCGACTCCGGCGCGCTGGCAGGCGATGACGTCCATGTAGCCCTCGACCACCACCAGCGGCGCGTCGGCGTCGCCGGCGCTCACGATCTTGCGGGCATCGTAGAGGCCATAGAGCACGTGGCTCTTGTTGAAGAGCTCGGTCTCCGGGCCGTTCAAATATTTGGCCTTGGCCTCCGGATCGAGCGCCCGACCGCCAAAGGAGATCACCTTGCCGCGCAGGTCGGTGATCGGGAACATGATCCGGTCGCGGAAGCGGTCGTACGGGGCGCCGCCGTCCTCCGGCTGGATCAGGAGGCCCGCCTGCACCAGTTCGGCCGGCTTGGCGCCTTTGGAAATCAGGTAGTCCTTCAGCGCGGTGCGGCTCGACGGCGCGTAGCCCAGGCGAAACCGCTTCCAGTCGTCGGCCGGCAGTTTCCTCTTCTCAAGATAGGCCCGCGCCGCCTGGCCCGAGGGCCGTTTCAATTCGCCCGCGAACCAAGAGGCGGCGGCCTCCAGCCAGTCCTGGAGGCTCGCCCGTTTCCTGTCTTCTTCGACCGAGCGCTGATCCTGCACGGGCATGGACAGGCCCGCCTCGCCCGCCAGACGCTCGACAGCCTCGGGGAAGCTCAGCCGCTCCGTTTCCTGCAGGAAGGAGAAGATGTCGCCGTGCTTGCCGGACGAGAAGCAGTGGTAGAAGCCCTTCTCGTCGTTGACGAAGAACGAGGGCGTCTTCTCCTTGGTGAAGGGCGACAGGCCGGCGTATTCGCGGCCCTGGCGGCGCAGCTTGACCGTCTTGCCGACCACGTCGGAAGGACGCAGGCGGGAACGAATTTCGTCAAGGAAGCGGTCGTCGAAGCGCACGGCGGCACAGTAGCCAATAGAGTCGCGCCTTCCCACAGCGTCCCCGGTTCCGACTCAGCTTATCCACAGCCGCGTCGGACGTTCCGCATTTGTCCGGAACTTCCGAAAAGCGCCCCCGCCGGAGTCCCCCGCGAAGCCATCAGGAACTGTCCCGCCCAGGCTCGCCCGGTTCCAGCCAGCGCACCTGCATCGGCCCGCGATATTCCGGTTCCGTCGGCGCCGCGCCCGGCGCGCGGGCCAGCGCCGCCTCGGCGTCGAAACAGTCCTCGGCCAGGGCCAGCCAGTCGGGCGAAAGGCCGAGGTCCCGGCAGATCGCGGCCACGGCCTCGCCGAACGGCCGCGCCAGAAGGTCGCCGAAATCCTCCGCCCGCAGGCGCTCCGCGGCTTCGGGGGCGAGCCGTTCGGCCCGCTCCGTGTCCTTGGCCCTGTCGTCCGGCAGCTCCTCGTCGATCACCCCGCGTAGGATGCGCGCCGCACTGGCGCGGGCGGCGGCCTTGCGGCCGGCCCTGCCCGCCTCGTGATCCTGCAGCGCCTGGATCAGCCTGGACTGCAGCATGGCGGTCTGGCGCACGGCCCGGGCGACGCGGTTGAAGGCCATGGCCAGGTCGCCCTGGACCACCGCCTCGCCGCCCTTGGCCTGGGCCTCCAGCGCCACGGCGATCTCCAGCCCCGCCTCGGCCAGCCGTCCGAGGACGGCGAGCTGGCGCTCGACCAGCGGCCGCGCCCAGTCGGCGGGCGCGGCGGCGGGAAGCGCTTCGGGCAGGAATGCGGCGGTGGACATTTCGGAACAAACAATGAACAAAAGCGAGCGATTTGTCAAGGTCGAGTCGAGCACGGCCGGTGGACCAGGCTCGCGACGATGTAGACGTAGAAACTCATCCAGCTTCCGCGCCATACGATCTGGGTCCCGGCATTCGCCGGGATGAGCGGCTTTGGGGGTAAAGGCAGGATGTCCGGAACCGGAATGGGCGGCAATCTCCGGAACCCGCGCGGCCCGCCCTACTTCCGCTCGACCTTCTCGACGGTGAAGCGGGCCATCTCCACCTTGGGATCGGTCCAGGCGGGGTTGAGCTCGGAGGCGCGGCGGAAGCTCTCGTAGGCCTTCTGCTGATTGCCCAGAAGGCCGTAGGCGAGGCCGAGGTTGTAGTAGCCGCGCTCCGGCTCCTTGGAGCCCATCGACAGGCCGAGCTCGGTCTCTTTGATCCCCTCGTCGAACTTCTGCATGTTGATCAGGGCCGAGCCGATGTCGACGTGGGCCTCGGGCAGGTTGGGGATGATCTTCAGGGCTTCCTTGAAGTTGCCCCGGGCGTTGGCGTAGCGCTCGCGGCTCATCTCCAGGATGCCCCGGTTGACCCAGGTGGACGCGGTGTCCTTGCGGTCCAGCCTGGAGATCTTCAGGGCGTCGTCGCAGGCGCTGATGGCGTCGGCCTTCCAGCGCGCGTCCATCTTCGCGGAATCGATGTGCATGAAGGTGGTGGCCACGGCCGCGCGCCAGCAGGACTCGCCGAACCCGTCGCCCACCACCTGGACCGCCTGGGCCGAAGCCGCGCCCGCCAGACCCAGCCCGACCGCCGTCGCGGCCGCAGCGATGATGGCCGCCTTGATCCCGTTCATGGCGCAGCCTCCCTTTGCGCTCTCTGACGCCTCACCTCAGGTTGCGCGCGGATCGAGCAAAACGCCAGACCGTTACTTCTGGACCGGCCGCACCACGAAGCGGGCCATCTCGTCCTTGGGCTCCTGCCACTTGGGATCGAGCATCGAGGCCTGGCGATAGCTCTCGTAGGCCTTCTGGATGTTGCCCAGCCGTTCGTAGGCGATCCCGAGGTTGTAGTAGCCGCGCTCCGGCTCCTTGGAGCCGAGCTGCAGACCGAGCTCGGTCTCCCGCACCCCCTCGTCGTACTTCTTCATGTTGATCAGGGTCGAGCCCAGGTCGACGTGGGCCTCGGCCAGCTTAGGCAGGAGGACGAGGGCCGAGGTGAAGTTCTTCTCGGCCACGTCGTACCGCTCGCGGCTCATCTCCAGGATGCCGCGGTTGACGTAGGTGGCCGCGGTGTCGCGGCGATCCATCGCGCCGCTCGACAGGGCGTCGTCGCAGATGAGAATGGAATCGGCCTTCCAGCGGGCCTCCATGGCCGCCGAGTCCATATGAAGGAAGGTCGAGGCCAAGGCCGCGCGCCAGCAGGCCTCGCCCCAGCCGCCGCCGAACACCTGGATCGCCTGGGCGACGGCCGCCGCGGGCATGGCGAGGGCGCCCAAGACCGCCACGGCGCCGATGACGGACGCCCTCATCCTGGCCACGACATGACCTCCGATCAGAGACCGCTGTTATATCATGAATACCCCAGACCTTGAATCGAGGTTCACTCTTCGGCGCTACCGGCCTGGCGGCCTACTTGAGCAGGTTCTCTTTGCGCTATCGGCCTGACGGCCTGCTTGAGCGCGTGCTTTCGGCGCTACCGGCCTGACGGCCTGCTCGAGCGCGAATTGCGCGATGGTGTTGACGCTGGGGCCCCAGGGTCCTACATCGCGATCCAGAAACGGCGGGCGGGGGGCGACCTCGGCCCGCTTTTTTGCGACTATCCGCCAACCGCCAAAGGAACCCCGCCGATGACCGACAAGCTCATGCCCGGCGCGACCGGAGTCCTGGCCCTGGCGGACGGAACCATCCTGCAGGGGATCGGCGTGGGCGCGGTCGGCGAGGCGGTCGGCGAGGTGTGCTTCAACACCGCCATGACCGGCTACCAGGAGATCCTGACCGACCCCTCCTACATGGCCCAGATCGTCACCTTCACCTTCCCCCACGTGGGCAATACGGGCGTGAACCTCGAGGACATTGAGGAGTTCGGCCGCGGGGCCGAGACGGCGGCGCGCGGCGCCATCTTCCGCGACCTGCCCACCGATCCGGCCAACTGGCGCTCGACCCAGACGCTCGACACCTGGATGAAGAACCGCGGCCTGGTCGGCCTGGCGGGGGTCGACACCCGCGCCCTGACCCGCGCGATCCGCGAGCACGGCATGCCGCACGGCGTGATCGCCCACCATCCGGAGGGCAAGTTCGACCTCGGCGCCCTGGTGGACCAGGCCAAGGCCTGGACGGGCCTGGTGGGCCTGGACCTGGCCAAGGACGCCACCTGCCTGCAGCCGTTCGTGTTCGACGAGGGCCTGTGGGACTGGCCGGAAGGCTACGCCGGTCTCAAGCCCCGCCCGGGCAAGGGCCGCCCGTACGAGGTGGTGGTGGTCGACTACGGGGTGAAGCGCAACATCCTGCGCGCCCTGACCAGCGTCGGCGTCCGCGCCACGGTGGTGCCGGCCACGACCTCGGCCGACGACATCCTGGCGCGCAACCCCGACGGGGTGCTGCTCTCCAACGGTCCGGGCGACCCGGCCGCCACCGGGCAGTATGCGGCGCCCGAGATCAGGAAGCTGGTGGACAGCGGCAAGCCGCTGTTCGGCATCTGCCTCGGCCACCAGATGCTGGCCCTCGCCCTCGGCGCCCAGACCACCAAGATGGACCAGGGCCACCACGGAGCCAACCACCCGGTCAAGGACCTGACCACCGGCAAGGTCGAGATCGTGTCGATGAACCACGGCTTCACCGTGGACCGCGACAGCCTGCCCGAGGCGGTGACCGAGACCCACGTGTCGCTGTTCGACGGCACCAACGCCGGCATCGCCATGAAGGACCGGCCGGTGTTCTCGGTGCAGCACCACCCCGAGGCTTCGCCCGGCCCGACGGACTCGCTCTACCTGTTCGAGCGCTTCGCCGAGCTGATGGACAGGGCCTAGAGCAGCGCCAGACGGGCTCAAGTCGACCAACGGCCGATGGCCCGGAGAAGATGCCCGCGCTCAAGTAGGCCGAAGGCCGGTAGCGCGAAGAAAAACTAGGCCGCCGCCTGGGCGGCGGGGCGGCGCGGCGCGCTGGGCAGGGTCAGCTCCAGCCAGAAGATCGATCCGCCGCCGGGGCGGTCCGTCACGCCGACCGCGCCGCCCATGAGCTGGGCGGTGTGACGGCAGATGGCCAGGCCCAGGCCCGCGCCGCCATGGCGACGGGTGGTGGAGCCGTCGGCCTGGCGGAAGGGCTCGAACAGCACCGACTTCAGCTCGGCCGGCACGCCGGGCCCGGTGTCGATCACGTCGACCCGCACGCGGGTCTGGCCGTCGTCGAGCTGCCAGCGCCAGACCTGCACCCTGACCTCGCCCTCGTCGGTGAACTTCACCGCATTGCCCACCAGGTGGGTCAGGATCTGGCGGATGCGGGGCGCGTCGCCCAGCAGGGTCGGCCAGGCCCCGTCGGCGTCGGCGACCCCGAAGCCCAGCCCCTTGGCCTCCGCCTCGGGCCTCACCCGGGCCTCCACGCCGCTGAGCAGCTCGCCGAGATCCAGCTCGTTCTTGGCCATCTCCACGGCGCCGGCTTCGAGCCGGGCCACGTCGAGGATGTCGTTGAACATGGTCATCAGGCCCTCGGCCGAGGACTGGATCACCTCGGCGTAGCGCTTCTGGGCCGGGGCCAGGGCGGTCATCAGCATCAGGGCGTTCATGCCGAGGATGCCGTTCATCGGGGTGCGGATCTCGTGGCTCATGTTGGCCAGGAACTCGCTCTTGATGCGGTTGGCTTCCTGGGCCAGGTCGCGGGCCTGGGCCATGGTCTCCTCGGCCCGCTTCAGGTCGGTGATGTCGGTGTAGACGGTCACGGTCCCGCCTTCGGCCGTGCGCCGTTCGCTGCAGCGCAGCCAGCGGCCGTCGGGATTGCGCACGTCGAACGATCCGCCCGTCTTGCGGATGGTGAGGCGCTCGGCGAGCCAGACCTCGGGGTCCACGCTGGACTCCAGGAAGCCGCCCGCCGCGATGCCGGCGCGGACGATCTCGCCGTAGGTTTGCCCGCGGTAGAGCTTGCCGTGGTGGACCTTGGCGAAGCCGCTGTTCCAGGCCACCAGTTGGTCGGCATTGTCGTAGAAGGCCATGGCGTCGGTCATGGCCTCCATGGCGTCCCTCAGGCGGCGCAGCTCGCGCCGGTGGCTGAAGTAGTCGACCAGGGTGCTGGAGCCCGCGCCGATCAGGACGACGCCGCTCATGGCCACCGCCGCGACGGCCATCATGGCCTCGGACATCGCCTGCGCCGGCAGGCTGCGGCCCGGGTCCGGCAGGATGGACACCGCCGCCATGGCGGTGAAATGCAGGCCGGCGATGCCGCCGAACAGCAGGCCCGCCGCGATCAGGCTCCGCCGGCGCTCGCAGCCGGGCCAGGCGATCGACAGGGCCGCCGCCGAGAAGACCACGCCGATCGCGATCGATTCCGCCACCCGGTCGGTCCGCCAGATCAGGTCGCCGGTGGTGCGGTAGGCCGCCATGCCCAGGTAGTGCATGAGGCCGACGCCGAAGCCCACGACGATCCCGCCGGTGATCCGGGCGCGCCACGGGGCCGCCCCGCCGGCGCGCGAGGCCAGGCCGAAGCCGAGCGTGGAGGTCGCCACGGCCGCCAGCAGGGAGGCGGCGGTGCCAAGGCCGTCATAGCGTTCCTCGAAGCCCGTGCGGAAGGCGAGCATGCCGACGAAGTGGGTGGTCCAGACGCCGGAGCCGGCCACCAGCCCCAGCATGACCAGCCAAGCCAGGCGCCGGCCGCTGTCTT
>Ga0310811_10000415_pt1 | contig 57863 bp, 47 predicted proteins | sample YCmetagenome_FD_207642 | JGI IMG/M metagenome (GOLD analysis project Ga0310811, IMG submission 207642) | Soil microbial communities from experimental microcosm in Duke University, North Carolina, United States - YC | ecosystem: Engineered > Artificial ecosystem > Soil microcosm > Unclassified ... | reverse complement strand
GTATCAGCATGGAACGTACAGGTTCAACCAGTATATCTTTCATACTACGACCAATCAGGTCAATATCATTCATGAACAACCCGCTCACCAGTCCGGCGATATTACCCCACTGAGTTACGGCATCCTTCATCTGTATCTTATTGCGGATGATCTGCCTGGCCTCGCGGGTGGGTACATCCACATCAGGGAACACGATAGCACAATACAGCCCTTTTGGATGCGGTAGTTTGATCACATCCAACGGATCGTAACTGCGGATCAATATAAATCCCCCCAGCAACGCCGGTGCCACATTGTCCGCATGTCCGTGCCCGCAGGCCATCTCTTCTCCTTTACGGGCGAAGGGTAAAAGCTGTGCGGCATCGGTTTCATCTTCCAATAATGTTTTAGCAGCAAACAAACCCGCCACGGTACTGGCTGAACTTGACCCTAAACCGCTTCCTATTGGCATTTTTTTGTTCAATTCGATATCAAAGCCGACATCATTCCGGCCAATGTGTCTCAGGTAGTGTTCCACACTAACGCTTACCGTATTTTTCCCCGGATCGAGCGGCAGGCGGCCATTGTCGCCTGTTATTTTGCTGATGGTTATTCCGGGCTTATCCGTTAGGCGCATGACCACTTCGTCGCCTGGTTCGTTCACAGCAAAGCCGAGCACATCAAAACCACATACCACGTTAGCGACAGTCGCGGGGGCGAATACTTTTATTGAATTTTCCATTTATATTTTTCAGACCGGAGTCTATTAAAGAAACAATTTAAACGTCTCTCCCTTTTGGGAGAGATTTAGAGAGGGGCCTAGTTCGCTCCAACATTTATCAAATCAGCAAATACACCTGCGGCGGTTACTTCGGCGCCTGCGCCGGGGCCTTTTACTACCAGCGGCCGGTCCTTGTAACGGTCGGTAGTGAAGGAAATAATATTATCACTGCCGGACATCATGTAAAAAGGATGATTTTCATCCACCAATTGCAAAGTGATAGAGGCTTTGCCATCCTCCAGCTTGCCGATATAACGCAAGGCTTTGCCTTCCGCCTCGGCCTGTTGTTTCATGATGGTAAAATAGGCATCTTCTTCCCGCAATGCCTTGTAAAAATCTTCAACGGTTTCAGCCTCCAAACAGCTTTTGGGCAGCATACTTTCAATGTGAACATCACTCGCTTCCATCTCGTAACCCGCGTCTCGGGCCAGTATCAGCATTTTCCGCATAAAATCGGTGCCCTTCAGATCATCGCGGGGGTCGGGTTCGGTATAACCCTTATCCTGCGCCAGCTTAACCACGTCGTGGAAATTAGCATTGCCTTTAAAATGATTAAAAATGAAGGAGATGGTACCCGATAGTATCGCCTCGATGCGCTTTACCCGGTCGCCGCTGCTCATCAGATCTTTCAGCGTACGGATAATTGGTAATCCTGCGCCTACATTTGTCTCGTAAAAAAAGTCTACCCCATGCTGACGGGCAGTGTCCCTGAAAGTTTTGTATTGATCATAAGAGGCCGAATTGCCGATCTTATTACAGGTAACCACGGATATGTTCGACTTGAAAATATCTTCATAAAACTCTACCGGCTGCGGGCTTGCGGTATTGTCAATAAATACGCAGTTAGGCAGGTTCATTTCCTTCATTTGTTTGATAAAACCGGACAGATCGGCTTTTTGGGTTGAAGCCTGCAATTCATCCTGCCATTTATCTAAGGACAAGCCGTCCGCATTAAAAAGCATTTTCCTGGTGTTGCTGATGCCGGCTATTTTAACCTGTATACCGTTATTTTGTTGCAAATGCCCGCTGTGCTGATTTAGCTGGTCGAAAAGCGTAGTGCCTATATTACCGGTTCCCAAACAGAAAGCATGCAGGGTTTTATTTAGCTGCACAAAGAAGGCGTCGTGCACCGCATTAAGGGCCTTAGCCAAATCGGCTTTTGAAATGATAACTGAGATATTGTATTCAGACGAACCCTGTGCTATGGCCCTTACATTCACCCCGTTGCGGCCCAGCGCATGGAACAGTTTGCCGGATATGCCAGGGGTTTGCTTCATATTTTCGCCCACTATTGCCAGGATAGCTAAACCTTTTTCTATTTCCGGCTCGTCCAGTTTATTAGCACCAAGTTCCAATTCAAACTCCTGACCGATGACACGTTTTGCTTTTTCAGCATCATTGGGGCTAACCGCGAAGGTTATGCTGTGTTCAGATGAAGATTGGGTGATGAGAATAATATTGATCTGTTCGCGCGCCAGCAACGAAAACAAGCGTCCGCTGAAACCCGACTTACCAACCATGCCGCTGCCTTCCACATTGATGATACTGATATCATTAATGGAGGATATTCCCTTTATCGGCAGGTTCGACGGCTGGCAATCGTGCTGGATAACAGTTCCTTCAAAATCAACATCAAAAGTGTTTTTGATAACGATGGGGATCTTTTTCATGAAAGCCGGTATCATGGTCGGCGGATAGATCACCTTTGCGCCAAAGTAGGATAGCTCCATAGCTTCGGTATAAGTAAGTTCAGGCAATGAGAATGCCTTTTTAACCATGCGCGGGTCGGCAGTCATCATCCCGTTTACGTCAGTCCATATTTGTATCTCAGCCGCATTTAAAGCCGAGCCGAAAATAGCCGCGGTGTAATCGCTTCCACCACGACCAAGGGTTGTTATCTGCCCTGCATCATTCGAGGCAATAAAACCAGTAACAAAAAGCATCTTACCTGGATTCTCCTTTACAAAACCCCTGATCAGCAATTCCGTCAGTTCCATATTTACTTTGGCGTTGCCAAATTCGCTATCGGTTTTGATCAGTTCAGCAGCATCCACAAACGACGATTCGGAAAAATACTGCGCTGCCATTTTGCTGATCATCAGTGTCGAACAGCGTTCGCCGTAGCTTAATATCAGGTCGCGCGTTTTGGGGGTAAGTTCGCGTAAGGTCGATACCCCCTGCAGCAGTTCTTCCAGGTGGTTGAAGTTGATCTTAAGCCTTGTAAAAGCGGGATTCTGGTGCTGAACAGCAAGCAATGTTCGCACCATTTCAAAATGCCGGGTTTCCAGTTCGGCTAACTGGGCAGTAAAATCTTCACCAATTGCTGCCTTTTCGGCCATAGCCGATAACAGGTTGGTTACGCCGCTCATTGCTGAAAGAACCACTACCGGGTTTTCGCCCGACCGATGCTCCTTTTTCAAAATATCGATAACAGTGCTGATGCTTTGCGCCGAACCGACGGAGGTGCCTCCGAATTTTAGTATCTTCATTTTCGTATTAAATAAAAGCGCCTTCCCCTGTCGGAGGAAGGCGCTTTGCTGGTTTCTTTCTATTGTTTACACCATACAATCATCTTCCTCCAGGTATAATCCCTGTAGTTGTGGTGGTTGTTGTTATGGTGCTGTTAATTATCATTCTCTTATTTATTACAGTCGGTTTTTATCATTCCTGTAATGTCTGTAAAGTAAGTAGATATTTTTTTAATATGCAAATAGTATTTTCTTTTTAATACGTCCCGGTTAGCAAGCAGGTTACATGGTATTCCATCGCCCTGCCAAATTTAATTACCTTTGCTGCCTCAATGGAGGGTCTCGTAACTAAATCGACAGGAAGCTGGTACCAGGTGCAAACACCCGGCGGGCAGCGCTTCGACTGCCGGATAAAGGGCATCTTCCGTACCAAAGGCATCACGACGACCAATCCCATTGCCGTGGGCGACCAGGTTGATTTTGAGATGGAACCCGAACAGGATACCGGTGTTATTACCAAACTGCATCCGCGCAAAAACTATATTATCCGCAAGTCCATCAACCTGTCAAAGCAGGCGCAGATCATTGCTGCCAATCTCGACCAGGCGTTTTTGATCGTTACCCTGGCCTCGCCGCGTACCTCGCTTGGTTTTATAGATCGCTTTTTGGTGACAGCCGAGGCTTATGATATTCCAGCGTCGTTAATATTTAATAAGCTGGACCTGTTCAGCGATGAGGGTTTGGAGATATTGGCTGATTATAAAAGCATTTACGAGAATATCGGTTACCCATGTTATGAAGTATCCGCTTTGCAGGGAACAAACATCGATCATATTTCTGCTTTGATAACGGATAAAGTAACTCTGTTCTCCGGGCATTCCGGGGTGGGTAAGTCAAGCCTGATCAATGTGTTGCTTCCCGACCTGAAATTGCGTACTACCGAAATATCCGAATGGCACGATAAAGGCATGCACACCACCACCTTTGCCGAGATGTTCGAATTGCCGCAGGGAGGATATATTATCGATACTCCTGGCATCCGCGAATTGGGTATTATTGATATAGAAAAAAATGAACTGAGCCACTTTTTCCCCGAAATGCGCGCGCGAATGAACCAATGCCGTTTTAATAGCTGCCGCCACATCAATGAACCGGGCTGCGCTGTAATCAAAGCAGTTGAAAACGGCGAGATCGAATTATCGCGCTATGAAAGCTATTTGAGCATTTATCATGGGAATGATACAAGGGCGTAATGATCAACGCGGTACAAGCACTATAGCATAACCGCGCGAGTTACCATAGCCAAGTTCGGCTGTTACACCATTTTTCCAATAAGCCGCCTGGTAACTAACATTATATCCTGTTACATATACATCGGTATCATTTACGGCAATACCATAGGCTTCAGAAATGGATAAGGCATTTATCTCCTCAGAGATCAATATGCTATTTGGGACTCTAACGGGTGCGCCATTTTTCCAGTAAATCGCTATCGGATAACCATTGTCATTTCGGGTACAGCCTGCTACATATACATCGTTGCCCTTAATTGTAAGCGCATTTGCACTAAAAGCCACGAATTGAGTTTCTGTAAGCTTCGCAGCAGTACCATTTTTCCAATAGAAAGCATCATTGCCTATATATCCCGCTACATATATATCTGTGCCGCTCACTGCCATAGCCGTTGCTCCAGAATAATATGGTGATTTATCCCCCAGGTTTGTGGCAATCCCATTTTTCCAGTAAGCAACGTTATATTTATTACCCGCAGTGATAATATATCCGGCCATATATACATCATTTCCGTTTAATACAATGGAATTTACCGCCGAGCCCATCAAATTATCAGGAAGATTTACAGCTATGCCATTCTTCCAATAAACCGCTGTTTTGACACTGTTGGAATTGATGTATCCCGCTACGTACACATCATTCCCATTCACCGCGATAGCATTAGCAACCGAGCCTGATAAATTATCCGGCAATTTGGTGAACACGCCATTCTTCCAATACGCAGCTGCTTGCCTATCATTTTTTTCCGCAATGAAACCGGCCACATACACATCGTTTCCGTTTACCGCTATAGCTTTTGCCTGCGAATTTGATGTTTCATGGTCAAGCTTGTTGAGCACGCTATTTTTCCAATAACATGCGTAAGACGTATTAGCACCCGCGGTTATATATCCCGCTACATAAACATCTACCTCTTTTTTTTCATGCTTTTGGGGGGAAGTGTCGTTTTTTTTACATGAAGCTATAGCCAGCAATAAAATTAAAGAGAGACAAAAAAGGTTTTTAGAATTCATATGGGTCGAAATGATAGGGTTTAATAGGTGTCAAGGCCTTAGCAGTTCATGTTGATTCAACACCTAACCAAATATATTGAAAATCCACCAGTAAATTTAGTCGCTTTAATTTATCTTGCCTCTTGATTCTACACGCATGCGAGCAGTATTACAACGCGTTACCCAGGCCAGTTGCACCGTTGACGAAAAGATCACTGGACACATTAAGGCCGGGTTCCTGGTGCTATTGGGCATCGAGGATGCCGACACTACCGAAGACCTGCAATGGCTGGCCCAAAAGATAGCTTCCATGCGGGTATTTAGCGATGAGAATGGTTTGATGAACAAAGCACTGGCTGATGTTGATGGCGATATTTTGCTCATTTCGCAATTCACCTTATTTGCTGCAACTAAGAAAGGGAACCGACCTGGATTTACCCGCGCCGCCCGGCCCGACAAAGCCATACCGATGTACGAGCAAATGATAAAAACGCTGGAGGAGATCACCGGTAAAAAAGTGGCTACGGGCATATTTGGTGCAGATATGAAGATATGTTTATTGAACGACGGGCCGGTAACCATCATCATGGACACAAAGGATAAGGATAATCATTAATCATATGGAGATAAAAGCTGCGCAGGAACTTGTCGACAACTGGATAAAAACCACCGGCATCCGTTATTTTAACGAGCTAACCAACACCGCTATATTGATGGAAGAGGTGGGCGAGGTGGCCCGCATTATGGCCAGGCAATATGGCGAGCAGTCATTCAAAAAATCAGATACAAAAGTAAGCCTGGCTGATGAAATGGCCGATGTGCTTTTTGTGCTGATCTGCCTGGCTAATCAAACAGGTATCGATCTGACCGAAGCATTTGAAAAAAATCTTCAAAAGAAAAGCATCCGCGATGCGGAAAGGCATAAGAATAACGAGAAGTTGAAATAACTACGGCAGCTTAACCAATTTTTCCCCATCCAAAACAGGAATGGCGGTTGTAATATCCACATTAAGGCAAAAGGCGATGTCTTTTTCGATACCCAGCTTTTTAAGGCGTTCACTATGCGAGGTTTTAGCAAGGTAACCGGGCAGATCATCTTTGGCGATTTGATACAAGTCGTTAGCAGCTATGGCAGGGTCGTCCAAAACAACATCCAGTGCCTTTAATTGTTCAATAACTGCGCCGGCAAAAATAGTATCTTCCAGGTTGAAGTTATTTTTCCATCCTGCGCAAACCAGCAGGATGTTTTCTTTTTGGGTTTTAAGCCAATCGGACAAGGCAGTAAGGTTGAGGAACGAGCCGATAACGATCTTTTTTGCCGAACGTGACAGGTGTAAAGCATGTGTACCATTAGTAGTGGTAAGCACCACTGTTTTTCCTGCGACTTTTTCTTTAGTATAGGAAAACGGCGAATTACCAAAATCAAAGCCTGCCACTACTTCGCCGTTGCGCTCGGCAGCCAGCAGGTAGTCGAGCCCCTTTTCCCGGTAAGCGGCGCATTCCTCTACTTCTGAAACCGGGATAATAGCTTCGGCACCATTATCAATGCCGTAACAGATAGAAGAAGTCGCCCGGAAAATGTCGATGATGACAACGATGTATTCTTCAACAGCATACAATGGTATTAAAGCAGGCGAGAGGCAGACGTGCAGATTGTTTGGCATTAGTCATTAGTCATTCGTCATTTGTTATTGGGCCATAACTAACGTTTAATGGCCAATACCTAATGACTATTTATAAAACGGCGGTTTTACAACCTGTGCCTTTATATTATTGTCGCGTATTTTGATGAATATTTCGGAACCTTCTTTGGCAAATTCATTTTTTACGTAGCCCATACCGATAGCTTTTTGCAGCGACGGCGATTGCGTGCCCGAGGTTACTCTACCAATGTTGTGGCCGTCTGCATCAACTATCTCATAATCGTGGCGGGGTATGCCGCGATCGATCATTTCAAAACCTACCAGCTTTTGTTTTGTACCTTCCCGCTTTTGTTGTTGCAAAGCTGCCGAATTGGTAAACTCCTTGCTGAACTTGGTTACCCAGCCCAGGCCTGCTTCAAGCGGCGACGTGGTATCATCAATATCATTTCCATAAAGGCAGAAACCCATTTCAAGGCGCAGCGTATCCCTCGCACCTAAACCTATCGGTTTAATACCGAATGGTTCACCTGCTTTAAAAACCGCATTCCAAACAAGTTCAGCATCTTTGTTATCAACGTATATCTCGAAACCGCCCGCGCCGGTGTAGCCAGTGGCTGATACCAGCACATTATCCACACCAGCAAATTTTCCTTTTTTGAAGGTATAGTATTCCATTGTTCCCAGGTCGATATCTGTCAGGCTTTGTAAGGCTTCTGCGGCCTTTGGGCCCTGTACGGCTAACAGCGATGTACGATCTGAAATATCCTTCATTTCAACACCCTCAGTGTTGTATTTTGATATCCAATTCCAGTCTTTTTCAATATTGGAGGCATTCACAACAAGCATATAAGTTTTCTCATCAATGCGGTAAACCAGCAGATCGTCTACAATACCACCATTCTCATTTGGCAAACAGGAATACTGTACTTTACCATCGTAAAGTTTTGACGCATCGTTACTGGTAACGCGCTGTATAAGATCAAGGGCCTTGTCGCCTTTTACAATAAATTCGCCCATGTGGCTTACGTCAAATACACCCACGCCTTTGCGCACGGTGTCGTGTTCAACGTTGATGCCGGCATATTGCACGGGCATATTATAACCGGCAAAGGGCACCATTTTGGCGCCCAGCTCCGTGTGTTTATGAGTTAAAGCTGTATTCTTCATACCTATCAATTGCTGACAAAAGTAATAATTTACTTGGTTGCAAACCGGTATCTTCAGCCTTTAACTTTACTTGTTTAAGATTATAAAGTCAATTATAGATTTTATTTGTTAACCGATGTGAAAACTTTCACATAATCAACATACATAGTGCCGCCCTGTATATTGGCCTCATTAATGTTGCTATAATATAAACCTCCGATCGGCAGGCTTAGCGAAATATGCTGAAGATTGCCAAAAAGTGATGCGATCTGGCCACCTTTTGTTTTGGTTTCCACAAGTTTGCCGTCTAAATAAGAATTTAGTGAGTCCTGGGTCCACTCCATTGTATAAACATGGTAGCACGATGAAAGGTCTTCAGTTGTGGGATTATATAAGATCCCGCCTGAAACAATGTTAGTACCTGCCGCAGGCCCGTAGGAATAGTCGGTAGCGTAAACCTTGGTATTATCACCCTGTACGGCAGCGCAATCGATCTCACCTGTGGTAGGCCACGCACCGTTTCCATAAGTATAAAACAGCGAGCTTAAACCATACCCTGAAGCCATTTTTATCCTGGCAACTATGCGTATTTTAGGCGTTGAATTGCTGGCCGAAAAAGTAGATTTACTTACTACCCATCCCGAAGAATAGTTAAATGATTGGGTAGTGTCGTTACCAACAGTCTTAGGACCTGATACCGTTCCCTTTTTAGCTGTTATTTGCAAAGCGCCATTCGCAATCTGCGCATTTGAAGGAGAGTATAATTGCAGCTCCTTGATCATCCCTCCATTAATAACGCCCCACTTTGAAAGATCGCCGTCAAATTCTTCGTCGAAAGTTTTCACCCAGCCATTATTGGTCAGGTCGGTATCGCTAAAGTCGTAATCGCAAGTTGCTGTTGCCGTAGCGGGATTGGTGTATTTACTGCCGGAGGTTTTCCCGGTTGAGCCTGTGTCGGCCGGTCCGTCAAGCTTTTTACAGCCATATATCATTGTTCCTGCTATCAGCATTGAAGCAATAAGGTTTATTTTGTTAATGCGTGCCATAAAGTATTTAATAAATTAATATTTAAATAGTAATACCCTGTGAAAGAATAAATGTTTTAAGTATAAAAATATTTATCTTCCAATTAATTATAGGATGCAGTTTATTTATTTAAAAGAAAATATTCTGGAGAAATTCTGAATTATTTAGTAAAATAAAACAACCCGGAACGTCGGGTGTTAAGCGATGAAATTACAGCAAAATATGGCCCTGCCGATGTATCTGAAACAACCTTTTGAAACAACCGCCGACCTGCCCGAAAAAACAATAGAAGACAGCTTAAGGTTGCTGATCATTCTTGTCGGAAAGCAGGAAGCATCCAGGATAAAATACGATATATTAAGGTCGATAAAAGACGAAAACAAGTTGATAGAAAACTAATAAACCCTCCTTTTATGCACTCGGCTGAAGCATTTAGAAAATATATGTCAAAGCATTTATGCGGGAAATATAATATACCTGCACTCGTGATAGAAACAAAAGGCGCTATCACAGTTTTATGTTGTTGCCCGGAGTTTACGGCTCAGCTAAAAACGCAAATGGAACCCCTATTGAAAAAAAGATATAAAGGACTGAATGTAACCTTCGTAACGGGGCACTTAGACTTTGTATAGCTTAACTCATTCTAATGTCCTGTATAAGTTCACCAGGTTGTTGGTTACCTTATCCACATCGTGCTGGTCCTCTATCAACCGCCGGGCGTTTATACCAACTGCCTTACAATAATCCTCATCGGCAATGCAACGGCGGATAGCTTTAAAAAATTCCTCCCGGTTGTTAGCGATCAGGATATTTACGCCGTTCTTGTAATTGATACCTTCAGCCCCTAATGAAGTGGAAATGATGCATTTTTGCATCGCCATCCCTTCGACAATTTTTACCCGCATACCACCTCCGGATAAAAGCGGAACGATCATGATCGATTTGCTGTTCACAAATTCTAATGCGTCATCTACTTCTCCCTGGATGAAAATCTTCCCCAAAACTTCATAATCGTCAAACTCCTCGGGAATATCGTTGCCAGCTACATAAAACTTTACCCGCAGATCATCGTTGGCGATATCGTTATGAAAGGCGTGCAAAAACCATTCTATCCCTTCGCGGTTCGGCGTCCAGTCGAGGGAGCCGAGAAAAAACAAGCTCGGGAATTCCGTTCTGCTGAAATCAGGCTTGTAATGCGACATTTCTACCCCTACCGGCACTACCTCCACCGGGATTTTAGCGCCGTAAAGCAACAAGGTGCTTTTATCCTGCGAAGTAAAAACAGCTATCGCGTCGAATTTATTTATTCGTTCTATCTCGTATTTTTTGATGCGGCGTGCCATTAGCCGGAGGTAGATCTTTTTGAAAGGGTCGCTTTTTTGCTGGGCCAGCCGTTCCCATATCTGGTGCTCGATGTTATGCGCCCGGTATATCAGTTTCGATCTGCAATTTCTTCGCACTGCGTCAACATAAGGCGCTACAAATAATCCTTCAAATTGTATGATGTCGTAATTACCATCACTTACTTCACTGATGAGCAGCCGTTCGAAATTCTGGTTGTAATACCGGTCGATATTATACGCTTTTTTGTTGAACGTGGTAAGAAATCCGTCTACCAGCGACATGCTGGTATCAATTTCGTAATAGCGATAGCTGATCTTGCTTAGTAACGCATCCGGCTCTTCCTCTTCGTGCCTGTGTTTTTTATCCTTTAACGACAGCAGGGAAATCTCATACCCCAGGTTTACCAATCCCCTTATGGTATTACATACCACAATGGGGTAGCCCCCATTTTGAGGGAACAGGACACGGTGTGTTAATATGAGAATCTTCAAGCGGACTTGCAGGTTTTAACAAATGTAAAGACGATAAAACCCTATTCAAAACATCTTTTCAGAAAATACGCAGTTGCGGCTCGGTTACCTGGAAAGTTTTACGGTGATATGGCGTAAACCCTATTTTCAGTATCGTTTGGCGGTGTTTAATAGTAGGGTAGCCTTTATTGCTGTGCCAGTCGTACTCGGGATGCTCGCCGGCAATTTTTTTCATAAAATCATCCCGGTAAGTTTTGGCCAAAACCGATGCTGCGGCTATACTAAGATATTTGCCGTCGCCTTCAACAATGCATTGGTGAGGGATCTCTTGATATTTATTGAACCGGTTACCATCGATGATCAAAAACTGGGGCTGCATTGAAAGCTGTTCTATGGCCCGGTGCATGGCTAAAAATGAGGCGTTAAGAATATTGATCGTATCGATCTCCTCATTTGTTACAGAAGCTATGGCGTAAGCCAGCGCCTTTTTTTGAATCTCATCGCGAAGTTTATAGCGAACATCTTCGGAAAGCTTTTTGGAATCGTTGAGTAGTTTGTGTTTGAACCTGGGCGGCAAAATAACCGCTGCTGCAAACACCGGTCCGGCAAGGCATCCGCGCCCGGCTTCGTCACAACCCGCTTCCAAATACTCCTGCTGATATCGCGCCAATAGCATGCAGCAAAAATAGTTGAATGTTCAACCGATTAAAAGAACTGTTGAAAAGAGTGGAATAACTTAAAATATCCTAAGTGTAAGCAGCGTAATATCATCAATTGGTTTCCCTTTGATGATCAGGTTCAGATGGTCGAGCAGGGTTTGATTAAACTTATCAGGCGAAAGGTCGCCGTTGTTGATCACAAATTCCAGTAATTTATCTTCATTCCACGATTTGGTTACAGGTATATCATAGTCCATCAGTCCGTCTGTGTAGTTAAAGATCATACTTCCCGGGTCTACGTCTACTTCACCCTGGTTAAGGAAAGGGAGTTCGTCGAAAGCACCAATCATAGTGGTGCCCAATTTCAACGGAACAGCCTCCCCATCGTGATAAAGAATAGATGGGTTATGCCCGGCATTGATGTAATTGAGCTTCCGTGTTTTTTCGTTGTATTTGGCCACAAACAAGGTGATAAAGCGTTCGCCCTTGGTATTTTTCAACACGATCTGGTTCAGGCGTTCGACAATATTAGTAAGGTCCTCTTCTACAGCGGACCAGGCCCGTAAACTCGCCTGGAAGTTTGCCATCAGCAGTGCCGCGGATATACCCTTGCCCGAAACATCAGCAACGCACCATAAAAATTCATGCTCATTTACCCTGATAAAATCAAAATAATCGCCGCCTATGTTCTGATGCGGAAAATATTTAGCGCCTATCTCAACTGCTGTTTCTTTATGAAGGCGCATGGGGATAAGCATATTCTGTACTTCCTGGGCAAGTTCCATTTCGCGCTTAAAGCGTTCCGATTCCATTCTTTCGCGGAACAGTCTTTTGTTTTCAAGCGCCACGACGATAACGTTGATGAGTGTCTGAATAAAATTCAGGTCGTTACTCAGCATTTCCTCGGTGGTGTTAAAATCACCGATAAGAGCGTAAGCTATCGCCTTACTTTTTTGATGGAACGGAATAAAATAATCGTATTTCTTCAGCAGGTTGTCGTCATGATTTGCCAGCGAAGTAAGGCTCCTCGCTTTGCTTAATTTTCTACAGGCCTGGTATAATGATTTGGCGCTTTCTTCATCTCCGCCGTAGCTTGATATGCAAACAAAGGTTCCTTCATGCTCTATCAAAAAGCGCAGGCGGCCCACCTGCAGGTAATTCTGCATGATCACTTCAAGCATCTGGATCAGTACAGGTGTTGAAATGTTTTTGTTGATGGCCCTTGTTACTTCAAGTAAAGAGTTTAATTCGGACTGCCTTTTTAGCAGCAACCGGATCAGTTCGTCTTCACCTGAAATTTCTTCGATATTTTGCATTTCGGATAAGAAGATAGCCAAATTAATGAATTAATTTTTTTAAATCCGTGTACTTTGTGATTTAATATCAAAAGCGTCTCTCAATCCAACCGTGACAAGATTAAATGCGTACACCATAAACATAATAGCCAAACCGGGCAAAATAGCCAGAAAAGGCGAGTTCATGATGATATAGCCATAATGTTCTTTTATCATGCTCCCCCAGGTTGGCATAGGTGGTTGCGCACCAAAACCAAGGAAGCTTAAGCCTGCCTCCAACAATATAGCCGATGCAAAATTGGAGGATGCAAGCACCAGTATTGGGCCTATAATATTGGGAAGGATATGTCTGCGGATGATGCGCGCATTGTTAAACCCCATTGACCGGGCGGCCTCAATAAATTCCGTTTGCTTCAGGCTCAATACCTGCCCGCGCACCAGCCGGCCTACTTCGACCCACATGGACATGCCAACCGCTATAAAGATTTGCCATAAGCCTTTGCCTAATGCAAAAGATATGGCGATAACCAGCAGTAACGCCGGCAGCGCCCACAAAATATTCATCACCCAGCTGAGCGAGGCATCGACCCAGCCGCCGAAATAGCCCGCCAGTGAACCGACGACGATACCGAGCAACATGCTGATGATAACCGACACTATTCCGACTGCCAGCGAAACGCGCGCACCAAGGATAAGGCGGCTTAACAAGTCGCGTCCATACAGGTCGGTACCGAACCAGTATTTTTTCTTGATAATATGATTTGCCAGGAACTCATCGCCGAACCTTTTATACAAAGCATTACTTACAACAAAGTTTACCGTGGTACCGTTAGGTTTGGTTATCGATACCTGTTTGCCTGAATAAACAGCTTTGCCGCCGGTCACAACTTCAAAAAGGTTAAAGGAAGTTGTTATGGGTTTATCTTCATCACCAACATACTCGTCAGCATAAACAGAGTCTTTTACTAAATGATAAGCAGTTATAGGCACATCCTTAAAAAACGCCGGCTGGCCGTAAAGCATTTTAGTAAATAGGTTAACGGTATCAACAGGTTCGCTTTTGTGGATACGAAGCATGGTAAATTCGGCGCCGGGCTTTTTTATACTTAGCTGAATGATCATGTTATTTGCCTGCGGTGTCGGGTCGGGCATAATCAGGTAGCCAAGAATGGCAATAAGTATGGAAAGCAGGATAAAAACAAGCCCGGCAACAGCTATCTTATTGCGCTTAAATGCCTTCCAGGTGCGCTGCGATGGGGTTAGTTCGGCCAAGTTTGTTCAGATCAGTCTGGCTAAATATCGCTTATTTTATGAGGAATGGCAAAGCCTTATTAACAAATGAATGTCATTTCCATCAACACTATTTCACTATTCTTCCCTTCCACTCATACTGCCTGGTAGTACCCATCAAACCAATGTATACAAAGTATACGATATGGAAAGGGATAAGCACCAACAGTAGTAAGACCAGTCCCTGCCGTTTCAGAAAGGTAGTGATAGGCAACAGGAATGCCACCTCAAAAAGATATTTCAGCAGAAATTGCGTTAAAAAAAGCTTTAGAAAAAAAATGTTGTAAAAGCTGAGTCCGGCGTTCACCAGCAAGGATACATTGAACAGCCATATACTTACCGCCAGTGCAACAATCCTTTTGTCTTTGTATTTAACTGATTTCGACGCCCAGCGCCTGCGCTGTTTCAGGAATGAACGCAGCGTATGTTTTGCATGGGTATAAACTATGGCATCGCGTTGTTTCAAAAACCCAATGCGCGTGGGATAAAGCGCAGCTACTTTTTGAAGTAGTAATTCGTCATCACCCGACGCCAGATCGTCGATCCCTTTAAAGCCGCCAACCTCGTTAAAAATATCTTTTCGGTAGGCAAGGTTGGCTCCATTACAGGTCGATGCCCTTTTGTTGCCGATAAAAGATGCCCCCAGGCCTATCAGGTAGGCGAATTCCAATGTTTGCAGGTATTCGAATAAAGTGCGTTCCTGGAAGTAAGATACCGGTGCCGAGATCATCACCAGGTTATTGTTTTCATAATACGAAACAACCGACGACAGCCATTTACTCCCCATCCGGCAATCGGCATCCGTAGCCACCATCAAATCGCCGGTTGACTGGGCAATGGCCGTTGCGATGGCTTTTTTCTTGTACGAGTTCAAGGGTTGATCTTCGTTCAGCTGCAATAGTTTAACACCCCTGTCCGCATAGCTTCGGATAATCTTTGCTGTCGCATCGGTAGAGTGGTCATCGACGATGATGATCTCTGTCAACTCTTTCGGATAATCCTGTGCCAGCAAATCGTCGATGGTCAGGCGGATATTATCTTCTTCATTTCGCGCCGCAATTAACACGGTTACTTTGGTGCTAAAAGTGCCGCTATATACAGCCGGGCGCCTTAGGCTGGCCCATCCCTTAATAAAATAAACCAGCAGGAAAATGTATACGCTGGTGAGCAGCAGCGATATAGTACTAAGAAGAGCGGTCAAAGAATCTGAGTTTTAAAACGAATACGGAGCCTAAGATAGCAGGAACTATCAGGTTTATGAACCAAATTGAGGAAACTGCTGCCATTACGGCTATATTTTGGTCGGTGATGTAAGCAAAAAAGGCGGAGGCGGTCATACTGCGCACACCTACGTCGAGCAAGTCGAGCGAAGGCAATGCTGATTGAACGAAAAAAAGGATAAACACCATCATCATCATTGGGAAAACCGCCACCGAAGGTATCAGCAAATGAATGACGAGAAAATATTGGAAGGAAAATACAAAAAACCGCGTAAGGCAAAACCACATAATATTGAGCAACTCGGTGGTGTGGTATCTCGCCATGATGTCAAAAAAGCGGTGATATTTTTTCAAAAATTTTATTCGGTTGAGCAAAGTAACCAGCCAGCCGATGTTAAAATAAAAAACGAGCAGCAGCGCCATAAAGCCCAAAGCGGCAAGTGAAAGGGCAAGCGATATAGCGATGTTGATGTTCAAATAGGTAAAGGCGAACCACATAAGCGCTGATAGCCCCAGCACATTGGTGATGACATTTTGCCCGAATGAACCAACCGCCATGGCGAAAATGCCATGTATCCGTTTCCGGTTCGGCAAAAACATTACCCGGCCGCCATATTCGCCGATCCTGTTTGGCGTAAAAACAGCCCAGGTAAGCCCGCAAAAAACAGCTTCAATTGCCTGCCACGATGTTATTGTAACCAACTCGCGCGTGAGGTATTTCCATTTAAGCGACTCGAGTATCCAATTGATCAGCATCAACAGGAAAACACACGACATAACAAATATTGCCCGGTTACGGTCGATATTGCCGATCAGCGCTTCAAATCGTCTTAAATTATCATTGCTATCTATCCGCCGGTAAATAAAAACGAAAGCCAAAATCAGGATAGCGGCTTTTAGCGAATAAGACAGCAATTTTTTTGCGGAAGCGGTCAACCAGGTAAATTTTCTGCAATGTTACGAAAAGTTCGTGGCTGGTAGTTCATGGTTCATTCCGGGAAATCGCTTTTAAAACAGGCAGCATCTAAGAAGCATGCCATATTTTTTTTACGCGGGTTAACATGGTTAACACAATTTCGGCCCAATAAAATCCAAGTCGTTCACTATCAATACTATATGTTGAAATTGCAAAAAAGGTGTTAACCATAAACTACAGGCTTAAACTACTTCAGTCTCGGTTTTAAAAACGCCAGTGTCTTTGCATAGGCATCTTTTGTAGCTTCGCTGTCGTAAATCGGGTTACTGGGATTGGCAAAGCCGTGGTCGGCATTGTATTGGTGCAATTCCAGCTTCTTACCTGCGGCTTTCATATTCTCTGCAAATTTGGCAACCACTTTTGGATTTATCCAGCCGTCCTTATTAGCAAAATTGCCCAGGACATCAGCATGCAGCGTTTTTAGTTTGTTTACATCCTGCTCGGGCATACCGTAGTACATTACACACGCTACATCCTGGCTGCCGGCCATCAGGCTGGTTTGCAGGCTCCATCCGCCGCCAAAGCACCAGCCAATAGTTGCAATGCGCGCTTTTGGCCCGACAAAAGCTATAGCGCCTTTAATAATAGCTTCGGCGCGGTCATCTTTAACAGCCTGCATAAACTTGCCGGCGTCTTCGCGAGTGGTGGCTACTTTACCGTCGTACAGGTCAAGGTCGAGCACATTCACATCGCCCAGGTCATTATAAAGCTTTTCCGACTCATGTTTTACAAAATCGTTCAGCCCCCACCATTCATGCACAACCAGCAGCCAGTTATCGGTTGGCTTTTTAGCCTTTATCTCAAAAGCATTTGCCGTTTTACCATCGGCTGTCTTATAGGTAACTGCCTTGCCTATGCTGCTCTGAAAATGATAAGGTTTGGGGATAGCATGTGACATCACAAATTTCTTGTCAGACGCCAGCATGGCAAATTGTTTAGTGGCCGATGGCTTGGCGCAGCACGCCATTTTGCTTTGGCTGAATGCAGATATACTGCATATCGCCAGCACGATTAAAAGGAAAATCTTTTTCATGATGATCTATATTTTTAAAGGTGATATTTTCGATTGGTGTTTGAACAACCAATATTAGGATTAATTTGTTTAGCCCACTGTAGCCGCAAAGTAAATTTAGCTATATTGGAGCATACAAAATCTACTATGGAACCTGAATTTGTCACCTATCAAAAATTCAACGACGCTGCATTGGCCAAAGAACTTACAACGATCCTGGATGAGAATCATATAGAATATTATTTACAGGAAGAAAGTTCAGGCTTTGACCCCTCCATGGTGATGAGCAATGCGCCTGTCGATTATGCTGTCAAAATAAAAAGCTCAGACTTTGAGAGAGTTACCCAACTTTTAGTTCAAAATGAAGAACAGCATGTTGATGAAGTGGATAACGATTATTACTTGTTTGGCTTTACTAACGACGAATTGCTGGAAGTTATAACAAAAGCTGACGAATGGAGCGTGTTTGATGTGGTGTTAGCCAGGAAAATACTTACCGAACGGGGCATAACAATAAATGAACGGCAGCTAACAGAAAAAAAAGAGGAGAGAATTACCGAATTAAAGGTAGTAAAAGCCCTTTCGACCAGCCAGCTAGTTGTCTGTTATATTTTCGCTATCGGTGGCGGGTTGATAGGGATACCAATTGGGTGGCTCTTAATCACATCCAAAAAAACACTGCCCGATGGAGAACAAGTTTATGCATATTCAGAAAATGACAGGTGGCATGGCCGGATGATATTTTATATTTCCATTGTGGATTTTGTTCTGGCGCTGCTGTATAAATTCGGGGTTATCCTATAAGTATTGAGTATGTTTTCGCCATCATTTCAATATCTCCCTGATGTCTTCCGCCGAAAGTGACTTTATAAAACTTTCTTCGGTAGTGATAAGTGATTGGGCAACTTTTAGCTTACGTTGCTGCAGCGCCAATATCTTTTCTTCGACAGAATCCTTAGTGATGAATTTATAGATGAACACGTTTTTCGTTTGCCCTATCCGATGGGTGCGGTCAATAGCCTGCTGCTCAACAGCCGGATTCCACCATGGGTCGAGGATAAAGACATAGTCGGCCTCGGTCAGGTTCAAACCTACACCACCGGCTTTGATCGAGATCAGGAACACCCGCGTTTTTTCATCTTCCTGGAAACGCTTTACCACATCGCCGCGGTTTTGGGTGCTGCCATCAAGGTAAACGTAGGGTATGCCTTCTATATCAAAATGATTGCGGTAAATGGTCAGTTGCTTTACAAATTGCGAGAAGATCAAAACCTTGTGGCCTCCCTCCAGCACGTTGGCCAGGGTATGCACTACGTTCTCAAACTTGCCCGAATCGCCCTCATACTGATCGTCTATCATGGATGGGTGATTGGCTATTTGCCGCAATTTGATGAGCCCCTGCAGCACCTGCATTTGCGCCTGGGCAAAGGTGCCGTCCTCCAGGCTTTTTAACAGTTCGTTGCGGTACTCCGATTTTACCTTTTCGTACACATTGGCCTGTTCATCACTCATCTTGCAATAAAACAGGTTCTCGGTTTTTGGCGGCAATTCGGTAGCCACCTGTTCCTTGGTGCGGCGCAATACGAAAGGTTTTATCAGCGCCTGCAGCCGGCGCGCCTTTTCCTCGTCCTTCTTCTTTTCGATAGGTGTTACAAATTCGTTCAGGAAAAATTGCTGGCTGCCCAACAAACCGGGGTTGATGAACGACATCTGTGTCCAAAGGTCATTTACCGAATTCTCTACCGGCGTACCACTCAATATCAATTTGTAACGCGACTTAAGCTGCTTTACCGCCTGGTACGATTTGGATGATGGGTTCTTAATGTTCTGACTCTCGTCCAGTATAATATATTCAAAAAAGTAGCCCGAAAGCAGGTCGATATCGATACGCGTGATGCCGTAGGTGGTTATCACTACATCGTAATTGGTAAATACCTCAGGCGATTTATACCTGAAAGTACCCGTGTGTACCATCATACGAAGTTTCGGCGCAAACTTTTTAGCCTCGTTCAGCCAGTTATAGATCAGCGAAGTGGGCATGATAATAAGCGAAACGCTTTTGCTGTCCGCCGCTTCAATATTCTCTTTGTGTTTCTGAAGCAGTGCAAGTGCCTGTATAGTTTTCCCCAGACCCATATCATCGGCTAAACAACCGCCAAAATGATACTGCTGCAAAAAGTGGAACCAGTTGAAGCCGGCCTTTTGGTATGGTCGCAGGCTGCCCTTAAAGTGATGCGGCATATTGATGTCGCCAACGTCTTCAAATTCACTTAGTTTTTGCAGTTTCCGGCTCATGGTAACGCCGGCCAGCTCTCCTTCAGCCAATTCATTTACCAGGCCAATGTGGTGCCGGCGCAATTTGATATCCTGGCTGCCTTCCGAAAAGTGAAGGAGGTTGCCATATTGCGAGAACCATTTTTCGGGTATTACCGCAATTTCGCCGTTGGGCAGCGTAAATTCCTTTTTATGGTTAAGGATATGGTTTTTTAATTGGATGAAGGGTATCCGGTAAGGTCCAAAATGCACCACCGCATAAATATCGAACCAGTCGTTGTTTTCCTTCACCTCTACATCTATTTTACTGGTGCCGAAAAGATATTTTTTCTGCCCTGCTGGCTGTTCAATTTCAAACCCGGCAGCCGTCAGCTGATCATGATACTGGTTAAGCCATTCAAATACCGATAGCGACCTGTCCGCTTCATCATCGCAGCAGGCTACTTCCAGGTTTTGGAACAGGCTCGAAACAACCTGCAGGCCCTGGTCCTCCAGCAATTGAAGTTTCCCTTTTTCCCAGGCTAAGGAACGTTTGATACGGTGAAAAAGGTAGTCGTCGCCATTACGTTCCATCCTTACAGACACGTGCCTGCCGTCACCATAAGGGAAAATATAACCGGCATACCTGAAACAAAGCTGCAATTGCGATGTACCACCTTCCACATATATCGGTTTCAAGATCGGGGTAGCTTCGTATTTTTCGGTATTTATGGTAAAGCCCTCGGCATAAACATTGTGTTTCTCGATGAGCGGCGCCACAAATTTTTCGAAATACGGCAATTCCGACGAACGCGGTATCGCGATGTAACGTTTGTTCAGGAAAGGCTGCAGCTTTTTACCTTCTATTTCTTTATCAAAAAAATACAGGGTATCATCCAGCAGCATCCAGGCAGGGTGGTTGCAAATGATCTCGGCGTTTTTGAACATGAACTCGATGCGCATACCCTGGTATTTGATGGTAGGAAAATACCTGATCTCGGTATCATCGCGCCTGAAATGGAAAAGTACCGAAGCGGGCTCGGCAGCTATCTGCACCTTGCGTTCGGCAGGGTAGCCCTCCTTGCTCATCACATACACCTGCTTATTATTCAAAAGCAGCAGGGCCTCGGCCATGCGTTTTTCTATTTTGGGACGGATGGTCTCAAAAAGCTGTTCGTTAAATATCTTGCTGAAAAACTCGAAGGGACGGATGGGCTTTTTGTAAAATTTTTTTATCACATGGCCCTGCTCTATCTCTTCAAGCAGCTTAACCAATTTAAAATCAGTTTCGTCCAGAAATTCGCTGAATTCTTTGGCTGTGTTAGAGAAAAGGCGCTGGTAGGTGAGGGAAAATTCGCCGTTGGGGTTTAGTTGAACGATATGCGGTTCAAGCACAAAGCCTAAATATTCATGCCGGCAAACGGCATAAATGATCTGGCATGGTTTTGAACTATCGACGCGTAACATCCCTTATTTGAAAAAATAAAGAGAAGTTACACGAATAAAAAAATTCAAACCTAAACAGTTTTCTTATCAATTAAAAGGGGTTGACATTAAATAATTGTTAACATCACGAATTACCACATTGCTATGACAATAATTGTTCATAAATCGAATAATTCACCTCATCAAAACACACGAAAACAACCTGATCCAGCTGCTGATATTCTAAAAGGAAGCTCCTGACTGTTTTAATAGCAATCCCGGCAGCTTCATACTTAGGGAAGTGGTAAATGCCCGTGCTGATATTAGGAAAAGCAATCGTTTTAACCTGATTTTCAACAGCCAGTTTCAAGCTATTTTGATAGGCGCTGGCCAGCAATCCATCCACGTCCTTATTGCTTTGGCTCCAAACGGGGCCAACGGTATGGATGACATATTTGGCGGGCATATTGCCAGCTGTAGTTATTACAGCTTCACCAACTTTGCAGCCGCCTTGTTTATCCCTTATTTTGATGCATTCCTCTAAAATGGCCCTGCCGCCTGCACGATGTATGGCACCGTCCACACCTCCTCCGCCCAACAGCGAAGTATTGGCGGCATTCACAATGGCATCAACCTCCATTTTGGTGATGTCGCCCCTGAAAAGATCGATCCGTCTGTTCATCTCAGCATTAACAGAAAGTGATAACTATTGGTTTTTCTAACAATCGTTCTGCCGATGAACAGCCCGATCAACAAATCAGATGTCTACCTCTCCCTCAAAAACCAGTTTAGCCGGCCCTTCAAGGAAAATATGATTGAAATGCGTTCCGTCGGTTTCGAAGCGGATATTGAGATTACCGCCTAAAACTTTGATAGGGGTATTGATCGTTCCGGTTTGGTTGTTTTGTTTAGCCATCGCGATAGCCGCAGCCGTAACCCCGGTACCACAGGCATAAGTTTCGTCCTCTACGCCCCGCTCGAAGGTTCGCACAAAATAGCCATCGCCATCAGGTTCCACAAAATTTACATTGATGCCTTTTGCCTTATAGGTGTCATTATTTCGGATGGCATACCCTTCATGATATACGTCTTTATCTTTAAGCCCGCTTGCCAAAGCGATATAGTGCGGTGAACCGGTATTTAGCACATACGCGTCGCCGTCGCGGCCGACCTCGTTCACATCGATCATCTGCAGGCTAACCCAATCGCCCGATGGTGAAATTTTAGCGTGATGCGGCCCGTCAACAGCCAAGAAATCTGTTTCGTTATCAATTATACCCAGGAATTTGGCAAACGCCACAATGCAACGGCCGCCGTTACCGCACATGCTGCTGGGCTGTCCGTCAGCATTATAATACACCATCTCGAAATCATAACCGGGCTTATCCTGCAAAAACATCATCCCGTCGCCGCCGATGCCGAAACGACGGTCGCACAAGCGGGCTATCAGCGCAGGATTTTGATGATCGACCACCCCTTTGCGGTTATCCACCAAAATAAAATCGTTGCCCGCGCCCTGGTACTTATAAAACTTAATATTCACTTCAACTGTTAAATAAATGACGTTTTTACAAAAGAAACAATAAGCCCCGACAAATTTTAAAGCGTATTGTCATTTTATTTAACAAAATTTAACACAATTACGCATAACTTACCATTGATTATAACGTCTATATGGTATTAAATTTGATCACTATATCTTATCAGTGAATTAAACATAATAAAAGAAAGGTGAATAATACAATGAAAAAGTTTGGTTTAACAGTACTAACCGCTTTCCTTGGCGGCGCCCTGGCATTGGGCACATACAAGGTGATCGAGCAAAAATACTCGAGCAATATGAGTCTTGAAGACAAGCAAAAAGTTTATTTTGCAAACAACCCTTTACCACCGGCAAATTTATCATCGGCCGGGGAGGTTGACCTTACCGTTGCAGCAGCCGAAGTAACGCCTGCCGTAGTTTATATACGCACCACCTACGCCAGCCAGGATAATGCCGGGCAGGACCAGATGCAGCAATTATTCGGTGATATGTTTGGGCAGCGCGCAGTTCCACAGGGGCCGCAAATGGCATCAGGCTCGGGTGTGATCATTTCGCCCGATGGCTATATCGTAACCAATAACCACGTGGTTGAGAAGGCTTCGAAGGTTGAAGTAGTGACCAACGACCACCGCCATTTTACAGCTAAAGTGGTTGGTACCGACCCAAACACCGACCTTGCCCTGATCAAGATCAGCGCCGATAACCTGCCTATCGTCAAATTCGGTAACTCCGACGCGGTTAAAGTTGGCGAATGGGTATTGGCGGTAGGCAATCCCTTCAGGCTGACATCAACTGTTACCGCAGGTATTGTGAGTGCTAAGGGCCGTGGCATAGGCATCATCGGTAGCGAAAACCGTGAGCAGGATCAGATGACACCGTTTGGCCGTATGCGCACACAACGCCAGGGTGGCAAGCAGTTAAATACCGGTATCGAATCATTTATACAGACAGATGCTGCCATCAATCCGGGCAACAGCGGCGGCGCTTTAGTGAACGCAAACGGCGAACTGATCGGCATCAACTCGGCTATTGCTTCTCAAACAGGTTCGTATGAAGGCTATGGTTTTGCTATCCCGATAAACCTGGCTAAAAAGGTTTTGGGTGATATTGAGAAATACGGTGCTGTTAAGCGCGGGTATCTTGGCGTAAGCTTTAAAGAGCTTGACGAGGATGCTGCCAATGCGTTGCATATAGATAAAAACGTTGGTTTATATATTGACGATGTAGCCAGTAACAGCGGCGCGGCGCAGGCTGGTTTACAGCATGGCGATATTATTACCAAAGTAAATGGCAAGAAAGTTTATGAATCATCTGACCTGCAGGAGCCGGTTGCGCGCTTACAGCCGGGCGACAAAATAGACCTTACTGTATTGCACGACGGCAGCGAAAGAAATGTATCCGTTACATTGAAAGCCGATGCAGGTAACCTGGCCAACCGTACGGTAATGAATAAATCGGCCGAAGAAATGTATAACAAACTCGGTGCGAGCTTTAAACCGCTTACTGCCGATCAAAAAGCTAAATATCATGTTAACTCGGGCGTGGTTGTTACCCAGGTTCGTCCCGGGTTATTGTTCGACGATACTCAAATACCCGTTGGTTCTATCATAACCAGTATCAACAAACAACCAGTGAACACTTCTGACGATATTAGCAAAGCGCTGGCTAATTCGAAGAAAGGCACCCTGCTTATCAGTGGTTATTATCCTGATGGCGGAAGCTTTAACAATATGTTCCAGCAAGGCGATCCGGGCGACGATCAATAAGGATCAATAGTTTTTAAAAATAGAAAAACCCGGTCGTAAGCCGGGTTTTTTTGTTTTGGCAGCATTATATTTAAAAATGCAACACGCTGAAAAGTGGACGCTTTATCACATGTCCATCCCGGCCATTTTATCCTTATGATGACCCATCATCATAATAGACGGGCTGATGCGCAGGTAAACTTCGACGGCAACCGGCGCGGTACCATAAAGGTTCCTGACCTGTGTGGGTGAAATATCTACCGTGCCCTGTATGCCGCCTGCCAGGTTAGTTTGGCCAAAAGTGGCCAGCAAATGGTTTATACCCAGCGTAAGCGCATTAATGGTAAAGTTTGGGTTAGCCGGGTAAGTGCCCGCCAGGTCTAACTCCTCTGCATCTTTTTTTACATATTCATATCTTCCGTAAACGGCAGTTTTGTGCATTTGCCAACTGCTTTCCAGCAGTACCGAGGGCAGTGTCTTTCCGTTATCCGAAAAATGGTTTTGTCCGTAAATCAGGGTAGTTGCTATATAACTGTCGTAATTAAGCGTTTTGGTATAGATAGCCGAGGCCGTGAACCTATCTACATTTTGCAGTGGTTCAAGGTCCTCGGGGCTGTGCAGCCAGCCGTTAGATACCTGCAATGCCCATGCAGATGAGGGATTGTAGGATAGCCTGAAAGAATAAGAATCGAACCTTGGTTTATCAAAATTGTAACGGAACTCGTCCGGTTCGCGCCCGGTAAATGCCGAACCCTCCAGCTTTACATCTTTATAACGGAACCCTACAGTGGCAACGCCGAATGTAATATGCGTGGCATCAGAATAATGATGTGTCAATGGCGCATCCGGGTCGTTCATACCCGACAACCGGTGCATAAATACCGGCGGGCCCAATGCCGGCTCGCCTGGGTAACCTATTGACACCGAGAGATCGGCGTCTTTGGCTATACGTTGGGTATAATTCGGGCTGATCTGTGCAAACAGATCATGCGGGTGCTGCCGGTCCACCAGCTTGTTACCTTTATAGGATTCGCCCGTCTGGAACAGCAACGGGTAACCTCCCGGCCCGACAAGAAACGGATCAAACGAAAACATGGTATTGATGGAGAACAGGCCGTTTTTACCAACAGGCCGCTGCGTCATCAGCATGATCATGCTCGGCGCGTCAAACTTGCTGCCGCCCCGACTGCCTGATTTGAAGACATCCTGGTTATTATAGCGGATAAAAATGTCGCCGTGTATCATGGTCATCCATTTCTTCCCGTGGAACATATAGCCATACATTGGGCTCTCATCAGGTACCCATGATGTACCCGAACCGTCACGGTTCATCGGCAGGTCGAGCGAATACTGGCTGTTCATCATCATCGCGCGCGATGAATCCATTTTCATACCGCCCATATCCATGCCTTTCATGGATGTGTCCTTTTGCGCACTGGCGACGCTAACAATTAATATAAGAATTATAAATATTTTAAACGATTTCATACTGATCAAAAAATTAGAAAATACAACAATTTCCTAAACCTTTTATGGCGGTTCAGAAGTTATATATTGAGATTTTCTAATGGTCAGATCCTGAAATTGCGGTTCCGCAGATAAATAGTAACATCCGGAAACGGAGGTGGGCCGCGATCAACAAATGATGAAAAAGCAGCATCGGGGACACCGGGGGGAATATCGGCAAATTGAATTTTAGGTAAAATAAACGAGGTTATGTTCTCAATGATCGATATTGAACCGCTTTCGTGTGCATCCTTTACCTTTACCACAAGGCGTTTATCCTTGCAGCATTTCATGTTTTTTGTTTGCCGCTCCTTTATACAGCCTTTCGACGGGGAGTCGATACCAAATGAAGTTAGCTGATTAAAACAGTAATGCAGGTTTAAAGCAAAGCCCGACGTTGTAATTAAATACAACATCATTAATACTATCGCAGCCTGCCTCTTTAGCATATTCAAAGTTACTTGTTTACATTGCTATTACTAACGTTATTTTATTTGATGATGATATAATGATAAATTAGGGGCAGTAAAACCGATTATGAAGAAAATATATATTTATTTGACCGCCATGCTGTTGGCATGTGCGTCGTTAAGCAGTCATGCGCAAGCGCTAAAAACCCCGCAATTAAGTTCGACCCAAACTATTGAACAGGACCTTGGATTGGGGAAAATTACCCTTACCTATTCGCGCCCGAATGTAAAAGGACGGAAGATATTCGGTGGAATGGAACCGTATGGCGTTGTATGGCGCACCGGTGCCAATGCAGCCACTATTATCAAATTTAGTGACGACGTGATCATCAATGGCACCAAAATTCCCGCAGGTGAGTACGGCCTGTTCTCTATTCCCGACCCAAATGAATGGACGGTCATCCTGAACAAAACCGCGAATCAATGGGGTGCCTATACTTATAAGCAAACGGACGATATTCTGCGTTTTAAGGTAAAAACGATGAAATATGCCGACCCGCTTGAAACGCTGACCTTCCAGTTTAACAATGTCGACCGGACAAAGTGTGACCTGGAAATGCGCTGGGAAAATATTTCTTTCTCTTTTCCTATCACCACGGAGGTCGACTCGAAGATCATGGCCAATATCGACGATGTAATGAACAACGATAAGAAGCCGTATTTTGACGCAGCTTTGTATTATTACGAAAACAACAAAGACCTGACCAAGGCGCTGGAATGGATAAGCACTGCCGAAAAAGAACATCCGCAATCGGCTTTTTATAAGGTTTGGAAAGCACGCATCCAACTAAAAATGGGCGACAAAGCAGGAGCATTGAAAACAGCCCAGGAGGGTGTGAAACTGGCAAAAGCGGATAATGATCCCGAATACATGCGCCTGAACCAGGGTGTCGCCGACCAGGCTTCAAAGTAGGATGAAAAGTCGCCGCGGCTTCCTTACACAAGTTGCTTTAGCATCGGGCTATGCGCTGTTACCTGCAGCAGCCAGGGCTGCGTTTATTGCCAATAAGTGGGATGTGCCGGTTAAGCTGCAGGATGAAATGTACCAGGCAGCGCTAAGGATAGCCAGGAAGAATATACGAGGCGGCCCTAATGACCCGGTTTTCAAAAAGCCGTACCTGGATGCAGCTTTCAACGGGCACATATTTTTGTGGGATACCTGTTTTATGGCCTGTTATGCCAAATATCATCCCGACAAATTGCCTGCAGCAAACGCGCTGGACAATTTTTATAATTTGCAGGAGCCTGACGGATTTATCTGTCGTGAATATACCCGCGAGGGGAAAGCCATGTGGCCCAGGGAGCACCCGGTAAGCATCAATCCTCCCCTGTTTGCCTTCGCCGAAATGGAGCTTTACAGCCAATTTAAGGATGCAAAAAGGCTGAAAAAAGTTTATCCTCACCTTAGGAAATTTTTTGAATTCCTGGTGAAAAGCTATCGCATGGATGACCATTTGTTCATAAGCGACGCCTTAGGCTCTGGTATGGATAATATCCCGCGCTATCCTGAAGGATGGAAAGACGATGGTAAAGGCTTAAAAATAAAAACCAGCGCAGTAGCTGACCCTTATATCGGTAGCTTAAGTTCCGTTTGGAACAAACAGGGTCGCTCGGTTGATATGACTGCCCAAATGGCGCTCTTCGCCTATAACCTGGTCGAAATAGCAGGCATAACCGGTCAGAAAAGTGACATCGCCGGCTATCAAAAGTTTCATACCGAAACTAAAGAAGCGATAAATAAACATTGCTGGAACGAAGAGGATGGTTATTATTACGATCTCGGCTACGGCAAACAGATCAGGCGAATGCACATTGGCGGATTTTGGACTTTGATAGCCGGCGTGGTACCTAATGAAAGGGTAGACAAATTGGTGAAAACCCTAACCGATCCAAAAAAATTCTGGCGGAAATTCCCGGTGCCAAGTTTGGCGGCCGACCAAGAGGGGTACTCCTCTAAAGGCGAATACTGGCTTGGCGCTGTATGGACGCCAACCAATTACATGATCATAAAAGGTTTACAGCGTGCCGGGAAAGATCTATTGGCGGCCGAGTTTGCAAAAAAATACTATTGGTGTGTGGCCCAGGTATATATCAAAACCAAAACCTTTTGGGAGGATTACGCACCTGATGCCTTAACAACTGGCGTGCCTGCCAAGCCAAATTTCTGCGGATGGACAGCTGTTGTACCGATCAGCATTTATCACGAATTTATTAAAAAAGGTTAGCCTGCTTATTCAGAAGCGTTTCCCGAAGCCTGGGTTTTGGGCGATGTTATCAAGTTGATCGATCCTGCAAGAATGATCACCAGGAAACAGCCTATGGCATTCAACCACAAGTAGGCAATCGCGTTGGTAAGACCCAGCACAATGATGATACCCTCCGAAATGACAGCGGCTATGAACACCGACGATCCGCGAATTTTTTTCAGGTAAAAAGCGACAACAAAAACTCCGAGTATCGTCCCATAAATGTAGGAACCCAATTGGTTCACTGCCTCAAGCAAGTTCCCCATTTTGCCTGCATATAAGGCCATCCCGATACAAACCAGCCCCCAGAAAATAGTCGCCAACCGCGAAGCATCCAGGTAAGCTTTATCGGAAGCGTTTGGATTGATGATACGTTTATAAATATCAACCACCGTTGTCGATGCAAGCGAATTAAGTGCGCTGGCAGTAGACCCCATTGATGCCAGGAAAACGATGGCGATGAGCAAACCAATAAGTCCCCGCGGTAAAAAGTGCGTCACAAAGTTGAGGAACACATAGTTGGTATCTGTATCGGCCTTGCCATTGTTCTTTTTTATCAGGGCTATCGCCTTATTTCTTATAACCTTTTGTTGCGCATCGGCTTCTTTCAGGGCTGCACCCGCCACGCTTATTTTAGCTTCATCTTTATTCCCGGAAGCAGTTGAAAAATTCTCAGCAGAAGCTTTTTTTTGTTCAAAAGCGACCGAATACTGTTTTTCCAGGCCGATATATTCGGCGCCGTATCTGCTGGCCTTAACTTGTTTTACCTCATATTGATTAAAAAACATGGGGGGCTGGTGAAACTGATAAAACGCAAAAACCAGCACGCCTATCAGCAATATCAAAAATTGCATAGGTATTTTAATGAGGCCGTTCATGATCAAACCCAGCCTGCTTTGGCCTACTGAGCTGCCTGTCAAATAACGGCCCACCTGGCTTTGGTCGGTACCGAAATAGGATAGCTGCAAAAAGAATCCGCCAATTATCCCGCTCCAAACAGTATACCGGTTATTGAGGTCAAATTTCCAGTCGATGACATTCATCCTGCCAAGTTTGCCTGCCAGGCGCAACGCTTTTGTAAAGCCCACGCCATGCGGTAACAAGCTAACCACCAGCGCCCCTGCAGCGAACATCCCTAAAAATATAATGCTCATTTGCAGCAATTGCGTATAAGATACAGCCTTCGTGCCGCCGTAAACAGTGTAAAATATTACCAGTCCGCCTATAAAAAGCGTGGTGTAAACCGTATTGATATTCAATATGGTTGACAGAATAATGGACGGCGCATAAATAGTTATGCCTGTTGACAACCCCCGCTGGACGAGAAAAAGGAAAGCTGTAAGCGCACGGGTTTTTAGGTCGAAGCGTTGTTCGAGGAACTCATAAGCGGTGTAAACCTTTAGCTTACTGAAAATAGGGACGAAGGTGATACAAAGCACGATCATGGCCAGCGGCAGCCCGAAATAGAACTGCACAAAACGCATCCCGTCTGAATATGCCTGGCCCGGTGCCGATAAAAAGGTGATGGCGCTGGCTTGCGTAGCCATTACCGACAATCCAACCGTGTACCACGGCATCGACCGGCTGCCCATCAGGTACTGGTCGATGTTTTGATTTTTACCGCTTTTCCAAATACCGTAAATCACGATACCCAATATCGTAACCCCCAGTACTATCCAGTCGGTTAAACTCATATAATTCAGGCAAAAAGGTTGAAATGACTGCGGTGAATATCAACAGTTTTTTGGCAATTTAAAGGAAATTTGGAACAATGCCTATTTAAATGACACAGTGATGAGCCAAAATACCAAAATCAAAAAAACCAGCCATACGATAACAATACCGTAAAACTGGTTCCAGTTTTTTATAAAGGAGGGAAGATCCGGATCAGCGTTGTTCACGGCCGCGTACAAATACCTGCAGGAACAGACCAGCAAATAACAGGAATATAATTCCGCATGTGATGATCCATCCAATTCCGTTATCAATCACAAGCCCTAAAAATAAGCCGCAAGCTAATGCAACCACGTAATACAATGAATCGATATTTTTTTCTTTCTCTGCCGATTGATGATGTGCCATGATATTTTTATTACAACTGTGCAAAAGTAATTGTTTCTGCTATGTGTAGCAAGAGGTTATTCTTTAAAATTATTTCCTCGTGTGTTATGGATTTGTCTTCGGTTTACTCAGCATATTGATAAACAATCTATATGCTCCCGGCACACCAGCCGGCAATTGCCTGAAAAATGCAAGCGAGGTGTAAATAAAACGCCCTTTGCCGTATTGCGTGGTTATCAGCGCACCGTCCTTAGGTCCTTCACCCGGATCTGCCATTTGCAAAACCTTCTGATATTGCGGGTCGGCATCCTTAGTGAAATACAAACCTCGCTCCTGTATCCATCCGTCAAAATCCGACTGGTTGATCTTGTTAGGATAATTTAAAACGGCGTTGTTAGGGTCAAGTATCGTTATTTTGGCATTCTCATCAGTAACGCGCTCATTTACTACCTTGAACGGATAAGGGCCTATCTCTTTGGTCACTAAGCCGCTGCTATTATTATACTGCACCAGCAGGTTTCCGCCATTCTTTACATAATCCAATAGCTTAGGCTGATCAATAGCCAGGCGCTTATCCACATTATAGGCGCGCACACCAACTACTATAGCATCATAAACCGACAGGTCGCCGTTCAATATTTCGTTCTCGCCAAGCTCGTGTACATCATAACCCACCTGCTTCAAAGCATCTGGCACCAAATCGCCGGCGCCGTTAATGTAGCCTATCTTTTTGCCGGTAATCTTAAGGTCGAGCTGTAGTAGTTTGGCCTGCGCAGGAGGGAACAGGGTAATATTAGGAATATGGCTGTAGTTTATAGACAGGATACTATTGTTAAAAACTTTTCCATCGTTACCTGTGCTTACTTCAGCCTCAAGCACACCTGTTTGTGATTTGCTTGCCGATGGGATTATTGTAAAATTCTGCTCCCATTCGTCGCCCTTGTTTTTATTGCTGAAATTGACACTTTCCGGGCTTATTTTCCAGCCTACCGGGGCGGTTAGTTTTATCGTTCCCGCGGCCGCATTTTTAAAGCTTTTCATTTTCAGCTCCACCGTTTGTGGCTGTTGAGAATTGAAAATATATACCCTGTTCCCGATATTGGCAGTTACCGGGGGCGTAATTTCAACCGGCTGATATATTTCGCCTTTTGCGGGATCAACATATTTATAGACCAGTTGCCTATCGAGATCAAAAACTTTTCCTTCAATTGTAAAAGTATATCTAATGGCTGGTAGGTCGGGATTTTCCGGGCTCCCTACCATCTGGTCGTCGGTAATGGTATATGAACCAACACCATGTGTTTGGCGCAGCCAGTAAGGCTGCGTTATCTTCGAAGCCAGCACTTTGCTGGTAAAAGTTTGCACTTCATTCGCCGGAATTAATTTGCCCCCATTCTCAAATTGGGTCCCGTCAACAGTGTTTATTTTTAATAGGCTATTGTAACGGCACAACACTTGCGAACGCACATCAATGCTGTCGCCCAAAGCGTAAGCCTGGCTGGTGGCGTAACTCTCAAACCAAAGTCCTGCACAAGCCGCTATTAACTCGTTTAATTCTTTTTTCTTTTGATCTTGCCAGTATGGGTCGTTTATCTTTTCTACCAGCCCATACATTTTTACTAAAGATGCAACCGACTTATCCGGATGATCAGGGTCAAAGCTCCTTTGTATAGCCTCAATTGCTTTTCCTATCTCGTCACTGCCTTTAACCCGGCTCCAGGTGGTATTCACACCGTCCATCAGGTCATCTTTCGGCGCATCGCCCAAAATAGTTTTGAAATATTCAAAAGCATCGCCACGCTGCCTGGCCGACCCAAAGCCCTGTGTCTTATGGTTCGACCGGCTCTCGGCAGCCAGTTCGCCATAACCTTTGCCCAGCAAAGGGTTATATACCCCTACATTGATCTTGAACTGGTCAGGCGATGTCGTATTGGTATTGCCAAAATTAAAAGTGTTCCACATCAATCGTTTTGCCTGCCACACCTGCACATATTTCAATTGCTCGGGGTAGCGGGCGGGGTCGGCTGCTGCTGCAAAGGCTTCCTGCGCCAGGATGGCAGAAGCGGTATGGTTGCCATGACCGCCCTCGCCCGTCGTCGGGAAACGGCAGATGATAACATCCGGCCTGAATTTACGTATCACCCAAACCACATCGCCCAAAACTTTTTCCTTGTTCCAGAAATCAAGCGTTTCCTGTGGCCCTTTCGAAAAGCCGAAGTCTATCGCGCGCGTAAAAAATTGCTCGGCGCCATCTACTTTTCGTGCGGCAAGCAGCTCCTGCGTGCGCACCAGGCCTAGTAATTCGCCCTGCTCGTTTCCGATCAGGTTTTGGCCGCCATCGCCGCGCGTCATGGATAAATAGCCTGTGCGGTAATGTTTTTCCTGTGCAAGGTAGGCCAGCAATCTTGTGTTTTCGTCGTCAGGGTGCGCTGCAACATACAACACACTTCCCAATACATCCAGCTTTTTCAGGTTTTGCTCCATACTAACCATATCCGCAGGCGGATTGGTTTGGGCGAATGCTTTAACAACGGTAAATATGCTTATAACAAGCAGCAGGATACGCTTCATAGTCAGTAAAATAGGCCGAAAGATAGGCAGATGATTTTAGTACTTCAAATCTCAAACAAAACTGTTACATCGGTAATTATACTGAAAACCAATCATTTGATTGAATTACGGCAGGTGATAATCAAATGATTACATTAATATAACAAATGGGTTATTGACATAATCAATCGATTGATTAATTTTGTCGCCATTAAAGCAATGGATAAAGATAAGATAGATAAGAAGGATCACATCCTCGACGTAGCTGAAAGGGTATTTTCAGAGCTTGGATTTGATGGGGCGTCTACCCGTACCATATCGGGCGAGGCAGGCGTAAATATGGCGATGCTGAACTATTACTTCGGTTCCAAAGAAGGTTTATTTCTGGCGGTATTCAATCGCAAGATCATTTCGTTCCAGGACTTGCTGAAAAATATCGGCAGCGACGACAGCATCAGCGCATGGAACAAATTTGAAAAATATATTGAACTGTACACGCAGCGGGTTGTCACTAACAACTGTTTCCAGAAGCTGCTGTACCAGGAATTGGCAAGGCAACGCAAAAGCGATCTTTCCGACCAGATCACCGATATATTAATGAAAAACGTGGATGAGGTACGGAAAATATTAAACGAAGGCATCACCAAAGGCGAGTTCAAAAAAGACATTGATATAGATATGGTGATCGCCACTGTTTACGGCACAAAAAACTTCATCGTTAACTCGCCTGCACTTACATCAAAAGTGCTTGGCTATGATATCCAGAAAGAAAAGGTGATCGAAGAAAAGCTGAGGCCACGTATCGAGATTTACTTAAAGACACTATTGAAATCCTACTTGTTGAACGAACATGACAACTCACATAAATAAATCCCTTAACACGCGATCATTCAAAACAATGATCGACTACGCCATTCGCCTGGCCATAGCGGCTATACTGGCAGGAATGGTGGCCCTGCCGGCCGTTGCGCAGGACAAAACCCTAACTCTTGACGAAGCCATAAAACTTGGCATTCAAAACAGCAAGGTATTGAAATTGTCGCAATCAAAGATCGACGAGGCTATTTCTCAGTATAACCAGGCTAAGGACCAGGTTTTACCAACAGGTAAGGCAAGCTTTGGCTATAGCCGTGCCGAAATACCGGCCAACCATTTACAGCTTGGGCCCGATAACGCTTTCAACCTGCCAAAGGATGCGAATGCTTACCTCGGTACGGTGTCCCTGAACGAGGCTATCTTCGCAGGAGGTAAATACAAATACGCCCAGCAATCCACCGAATTGCTTACCCAGGTGGCGCGCCTCGATGCGGACAAGGATAAGGACGAGATCACTTACGATGTGATCAACTCCTATTACAACCTTTACAAGGTATTACAGAGCCTGAAAGTGGTTCAGCAAAACCTGACCTCGATAGACCAGCAGATACACCAGTCGCAGCGGTTTTTTGACCAGGGCCTAGTTACCAAGAACGACGTATTGCGTTTCCAACTGCAGCGCGCCAACATCCAATCGACACAGATCGATCTCGAAAGCAACCGCAGGGTGATCAATTATGACCTGAACATTATGCTGGGCCTGCCCGAAAGCACCATCATCAATATCGACCAGATAAATGAGACAGATCACCAGGTTGGCGCATTGAGCGGATATATCGATTCGGCCATGGCAAACCGCCAGGAAGTAAGGCAACTGCAACTAAGGTCGAAAGTCGCCGAAACGAATATTAAAAGCATAAAAGCTAACCAGCTTCCTACGCTCGCAGCTTCCTTTAGCGGTTATTATGTTGATATCAACGCCAATCCCATTCCTAAATCAGGCAGCTATATAACGCCGGTAACTTTAGGATTAACGCTTTCGTGGAACTTCTCTTCCCTTTGGACCAATAAAAATAAAGTTGCCGAAGCAAAGATTCAAAGCGATGAAGTAGTGATAAACCAGGGTATCACCGCCGATAACATCCGCAACGATGTGAACAGGAGCTATCAGAATTATACCCGTTCACTCGATAAAATAAAACTGCTGCAAACGTCTATAGACCAGGCAGGCGAAAACGATAAAATATTAGAATCGAAATACAAAAGCAATATCGCATCGGCAACGGACCGTGTTGATGCCGAAACGTTACTGTACCAGGCACAAATAAACCTGGAACTGGCCAAAGCGGACGCGGGCCTTGCGTATTACACATTATTAAAATCAACCGGAAAACTTAGCAAATAATTTACGACACAAAATGGCACAAGAACAAGAAACCCCAGCAAAAAAACCGAACAGGGTATTACCTATCATATTAGGCATTATACTGATAGGCGGTATCATATTCGGGATAAAGGAATACATATATTACAGCAAACACATTGATACCGATGACGCCCAGATAGACGGCGATATAAGCCCGGTAGTGGCCCGCGTAGGCGGCTATGTGGACAGCATATTTTTTGAAGAGAACGGTCATGTTGAAAAGGGCCAGGTATTGGTAAAACTGGATGACCGCGATTATAAGGTACGCGTGGAACAGGCACTATCCGCCAAACAAACCGCAAGTGCCGGCGTCAACGTTGGCCAATCGCAGATAAGCGCCACGGCTGCCAATTCATCAAGTGCCCGCGCCCAGGTGGCATCAGCAGCTGCAAAGCTTGAGAAAGCGAACAAAGACTATGCGCGTTACGCCAACCTGGTGAAGGACGGATCGGTAACCCAACAGCAATTTGACCAGGTAAAATCGGACCGCGATGTGGCTGAAGCTACTTACCGTGCTGCACAGGACCAGTATAAAGCTGCCCTCGAACAGGTTGGAACTACCCAAAGCCAGTTGAAAGTAACCAATGTTGGTGTAAACCAGCGCCAGGCCGACGTGGATTACGCCAAACTACAGCTTTCTTACACTACAATAACAGCGCCTGCAAGCGGCATCGCCTCCAAAAAGAACATACAAATAGGTCAATTGGTGCAGCCAGGCCAAACACTGTTCTCTATTGTGAACGACAACAGCGTGTACATTACCGCCAACTTTAAAGAAACCCAGCTAACCAACATGAAGAATGGCCAGAAAGTTGATATTGAAGTGGACGCTTATCCGGATATGAAGCTGCACGGAAAAGTGTACAATTTTTCTGGTGCAACCGGTGCTAAATTTTCGCTGCTGCCACCTGACAACGCTACCGGCAACTTCGTGAAGGTAGTTCAGCGCATACCCGTAAAGATAAAGATCAATGCGAGCAAGGACACTTTGACCATGCTGCGCCCGGGAATGAGCGTGAACGTTTCTATTATCTATAAAGACTAACTATAATGGCTGAAAAGGGTTTTAGAAAGTGGATCATTACCATTACGGTAATAACGGCCGCTTTGCTTGAGTTGATCGATACAACGATAGTAAATGTCGCGCTGCCAAAAATCCAGGGCAATCTGGGCGCAACCCTCGAGGATGTGGCCTGGGTAGTGACTGGTTATGCGGTAGCAAACGTAATTATACTGCCTATGTCGGGATGGTTGGGAGCCTATTTCGGCCGGAAGAATTATTTTATAGCTTCCATTGTAGTTTTTACAATAGCATCGTTCCTGTGTGGTAATTCAACCTCTCTAAACGAACTGGTTGCGTTCCGTATTCTCCAGGGGTTTGCCGGTGGTGGTTTAATATCAACCGGCCAGGCTATTTTGCTTGACACCTGGCCGCGCGAACAAATAGGCACGGCGACCGCTTTATTTGGCCTGGGCGCTGTGGTGGGCCCAACTGTAGGGCCAACCATAGGCGGTTACATTACCGACCATACAACCTGGAAATGGATATTTTATGTAAATATTCCGGTAGGCGCCATTGCGGCGTTCTTTGCTTTGACCTTTGTTCGGGAAACGCCGAAAGATGCCAAAGGAAAACCGATAGATTGGTGGGGCATCGCACTGTTGGCTATTGCTGTAGGCAGCTTACAAACTATATTGGAAAAGGGGGAGTCTGAAGATTGGTTCGCCAAGCCGTATATACTTGTATTAACCATTGCTGCAGTTTTAGGCACCTTTTTGTTCATCTGGCGCGAATTGAGCACCGATCACCCGATAGTGAATTTTGGTATTATGCGGCACCGGAGTTTTGCCGTTGGTATGTTCACCTCTTTTATATTGGGTTTCGGGCTTTATGGCTCCGTGTTTGTTTTCCCTGTATTTTGTCAGAACCTGCTAGGTTTTACAGCACAACAAACCGGGGAGCTTTTGTTCCCGGGTGGCTTATGTACCATTGTGATGATGCCTTTTATTGGCAAGATGCTTAATAAGGGCGTACCGGCACAGTTTATGGCTACTATAGGCATGTTCCTGTTCTTCGTTTTCACTTACATGCTGAGCAAGTCAACACTCGAAACCGGCGAAGTTAACGTTTTAGTGCCCTTACTTATCAGGGGCGTGGGTATGGCATTATTATTTGTACCGCTGACTGTTTTAGCCATTGCCGACCTTAAGGGTCCGGAAGTTGGCCAGGGAACCGGCTTAAATAATATGATGCGTCAGTTAGGCGGCTCTTTTGGCATTGCCGCGCTTACAACGCTTATTCACATACGCCAGGCGGGTCACCGAAGCAATTTATTGTCGAATATCAATCCTTACAACAATGCTTTCATTCAGCGGATGCATATGCTTGAGGCTGGTTTTATGGCCAAAGGAAAATCGGCTATCGACGCAACGGAAATGGCTTACCGGGCCATTGAAGGCGCTGTTATCAGGCAATCGTTACTGCTTACTTACGACGATGCTTACTTAATATCGGGGTTGGTAATGCTTTTCTCCATACCGCTGCTTTACCTGCAGCCGTTTAAAAAGAGCGCCGCCAAAATGCCGGTCGATGCACATTAAAAGAATAAAGCCGTTCTGTTTACACAGGACGGCTTTCCCCAAAAAAAAATTTAACAATTAAAAGTTAGTTTTATCATCTCCGAAAGCGCATTCCTCGCTAAAAAGTTTGTACCCCCGAAGTTGTTTCTCTTAAACCCTAAAATTAGGTTATTTTAGATGATATTCCCAAATTTTTAGGTGAAAATATTGCTATTCCATCAATCAAAGCAACAATCCAAACATTCCTTTTTTTTAACATACTTTAAATCAAATAATTATATTTAGTGGCTTAGCGTTTTTTGAAACAAAAGCGACAAAAAACACTTTATTAGCTTGAAATGAAAGTATTAAGTAAGGTTTATTTTAAACACCTATGGAAAGTGATCGTTGCCACTTTTATGGGTTTTATTAATGATAACGGGCTTAAGTTAAGCGCGTCGCTCGCATACTACACTGTTTTTTCTATTGCCCCGCTTATCATACTGGTTATTTCCATTACCAGCCTTGTACTCGGCCATTACAATTTTAATGACACCGTTTACGCCCAGATACAGCACTTTATGGGAAAGGACGCTGCCCTTCAGTTGCAGGAAATTGTAAAGCATCTTGCCCTTTCCGGCAAGACCGGGGTTGCGCTTGTTGCAGGCATTGTTATTCTTTTATTAGGCGCCAGCAGTATGTTCGTTGAAATACAAGACTCGTTGAATATTATCTGGCGCCTAAAAGCAAAACCCAAAAAGGGCTGGCTCAAATTTCTAAAAAATCGTTTCCTGTCTTTTTCATTGATCATAAGCCTTGGGTTTTTGCTACTGGTATCCCTGATCATCAATATCGCCATTAATGCGTTAAGCGAACGTTTAACCCATTTTTTACCCGCAATTACCGTCACGCTTTTCGACCTGATCAATCTCGTGATCACCTTAGTTGTGATAGCCGTATTATTTGGTATCATCTTCAAATTCCTGCCCGACGCAAAGATCAAATGGCGCGATGTACGTTCGGGAGCAATATTTACCGCGCTGCTTTTTATGCTTGGTCAGTATCTTATAGGCCTGTATTTGAAATATACAGCACAAGGTTCGGCATACGGCGCCGCAGGCTCTCTTATTATTATCCTGGTTTGGATCTACTACACATCTGCCATATTGTACATAGGCGCCGAATTTACGCAGGTTTATGCTGAGGCTATCGGTAGCAGTATAGAACCCGCCGAATATGCCGTGCATATTGAGCAAACCGAAGTAGAGTTAGAGGTAGACGAATTGCCACCGCAAAACCCCAACCTGCAGGGCAACCTTCAAAAGCCACCGGCGCCGGGTAATAAAAAATCCTGATCAATAGTTTTCATGGATGTAGGTCATGACGCGGACCATCTCGTCGCGTATCTCACGGCTCGGGCGGGTAAAATTATTGTTCATAAAAGAAAAAGCGAGGCGCTTTCCCTTTCGGGTTACCAGGTAGCCGCTTTGGTTATGGTTGTTTGATAATGAACCTGTTTTGGCCCAAACAAATGGCACGCCGTTGTCTGTTTGATAAGCCTTCCTTATCGTACCTGCCACTCCGCCAGCCGGCATCAGGCTGTGCAGCAAACTATCGTTCTTCATCTGGCCGGATATTTTACACAGCAGGACAACTATACTTCTTGGGGTAAATAAATTGAATCTCGACAAGCCGGACCCATCAACCCATTGCGGTACATCGGGCAGGTCGTTAAGATAATGTTCTTTTGAATATCGGATGACAGAATCGGCGTTGAGCATATTAAATTTCACCGACGAGCAAACCAGCAACAACTGTTCGGCAATAAAGTTATCACTTGGTTGCAGCATGTGCCTGTAAACCGTGTCAGCATTGGCATCGTAAATCGTTTTTGCACTATCCGGCATTGGCATGTGTACTTCATATACCGGCTTTTTCAAAGTATCCTGTAGTAACGAAACCGTCAGATCAGTACTTGTTTTCCACGGTATCTCCTGGTGAAAATCAACAGGTACCGGCATAGCAGGGTATACGAATGTGTTACTCAAAAAATCGCGTCGTACCCGGAATGATGAAGGTTTATAGCTACTGTCGCATTTAAGGTACATGCTTAAGCCGGCGGGGCTTATCTGCAACCTGCCAGCTTTATCCGACGACAATACCGCAACATTATCTTCTATCGGGAATTCAGTTATTTCTGCCTGGTAATAATCGTTATAGTCGTCCCAGGCCCATCCTGAGCCATAGAAATCATTTTGGTAAAAACCTGATGAGAAGAAGAGTTTTTTCTCAGTTTTCTTAAGAAAATAGTACCCGTTTGTGGCTTTAAGCCCCGTTTGAAGAAAGGATGGATCACCGGTCCCCCAAAATATCAGTGAGTCACTCCCCTGCGAATATCTAAATGCGGGGATAGAATCGCCAAGCATGCGCAGGCAAGTGTAAAATGTAAAAAGCTTGGTGTTGGACGCGGGCGTAAAATACTTGTCAGAATTTAGTTCAAACACCATTTTTTTCACATCCATATCGTACAGGGCAAACCCGGTAAAATGATCGTTACTTATCGCTGATCGGGTAAACAGCTTTTCAATTTTTCGCTTCCTGATAGTGCCCTTGTAAGCACATGAACAAACGGCTATAGAAAAACATGCCATTAACACTATTCTCGCTGTCTTAAACCCCATTATTTCTATAACTAAAGTTTTTGTTATAAATTTATATTATCCAATTATAAGCAAATTGTTATTCAAAATACATCATAGGGCCTGTATCCTGCCTGCTTTAGCGTTGATAACATTGATATGCTTTACCGGTCTGCCAGCAAAGGCCCAATATTTTGATCTGAATAACGGCGTCAAGTCTTCCACTATACATTTCAGGCTCATCAGGAACCTGGTTGTTATCAAGCTCAGGATAAATGACAAGGGGCCATTTAATTTTATATTAGATACAGGTGTTGGGATGATGGTGATAACCGACCCCAAAATGGTGGACTCTATAAATCTGCAAAGTAAGCGAACGATAAGAATAGCCGGCTTGGGCGAGGGTGACGATTTTGAGGCCTACGTAACCCCTCCGCTAAAAATAGATATACCCGATTTAACCAGCTATGATGTAGCGGCCACCATGCTAAGGACCGAACATTTTAACCTGTCGGGCTTCGTAGGCATCCCAATACACGGGTTGCTGGGATATGAGTTTTTTAATAACCTGGCAGTAAAAATGAATTTCGTTGACAGTACGCTTACTGTTTACCGCCCAAAGGATGTTCGGCTTTTCCGCCGGGGCGAGAAAATACCTATCACTGTTGAAGCGCGCAAACCTTACATGCAGGCAGTTGTCCTTTTGCCAAATGGCTTAATGCAACAGTGTAAACTGATTATCGACCTTGGGGCAGGGCACCCGGTTTCACTCGAAAACATGATAAAAAAACACGGCCTGCCCCAAAAATTCATCGCAGCAAATTTAGGTGTTGGCCTGGCGGGGCCAATTTTCGGCTTTCTGAGCCGGATAGATGAGATCGATATCGGAAAGTATAAAATAAAAAAGGTCATCACGTCCTTTCCTAACGATTATGATTCAACTACCTTAAAATACATGTCCGTATCCAGGGATGGCAACCTGGGCATTGGTTTGCTTAAGCGTTTTAACGTAATATTTGACTACCCTGATAATGCAATGTACCTTAAACCCAACTCCACCTTTCGCAATCCGTTTGAACATGACATGAGCGGCATAGAATATTATGCCGGCGGAGACGATTTTAAACACATCATCGTAAGCAGGGTCGAGCCGGGTTCTTCTGCAGATGAAGTCGGGTTAGTTAAGGACGATGAAATTACGGCGATAAATTTTAAGCCCGTGGCGGAAATGTCGCTGGAGGAAATAGACAATCTTTTCAAGTCAAAAGACGAGCGCAGTCTGCTGATCGAAGTGTTCCACGACCACAAATATGATAGGGTGATACTTACCCTGAAACGGAGGATTTAAGCCATCATCACATCAGGGCCGACCATTTCTGTTTACCTAATAAGCAAATGACTTTTTTAGCCGGCAACTTATTTAAGCTGGCTGATATTCTCAAAAAAAGCAGCTTGCAGATCGAGCAGCGAGTTGACATTGATTTTCTCCCCATAGGCATCAAAACACACAAATTTCGACCTTTCAGGATGTTTTTTGTCCCACCTTTCAAAGAAATTAAAGGTCTCAAAAAAGTAGTGCTTTACGGTGATGCTCCTGTTACGTGTGGTTTGCGACGAATTAAGCCTGAAGCCAATGGCTTCGATCCAATTATGGATACGCCCGTGTAACGAATTAGCCATATTTTTCATGAGGGTAGTGATTTATTAAAGGTAACGAAAATATTACCCCATTGTTTTTACCGCCGATAATCATTTTATAAACAAAGGTTAACACCATTTATTTGAAGCAACCCGCATATTGAAATAAAATAGTAAGAAAATATATTTCCCAATATGCAACTGTAACCTATTCAATTTCTTCACGTAGAAAGCGTAATTAATTTATTTAACGTACCCTATATGAGACAAATTAGACACATACTACCGCTGATACTTTTAGCATGCCTGATAAGTATTAACGGTTGTAAAAAAGACAAAACACCCGGCCCTGTAGGTTCTACAGGGGCAACGGGTGCAACTGGTAACACCGGCGCTACCGGTGCCACCGGTCCGCAGGGAGCGCAGGGCCCACAAGGTCCGGCAGGCGGCCCAACTGGTCCGACAGGTGCAACAGGTGCCACCGGCGCTACAGGTACCGACGGAACCAATGGAACTAATGGCACCAATGGTGCTACCGGTTCAACAGGCGCCAATGGTGCAACTGGAGCTACCGGCGCAACAGGCGCTAATGGTGCAACTGGTGCTACCGGCGCAACAGGCGCTAACGGTGCTACTGGAGCTACCGGCGCAACAGGTGCCAACGGAGCTACTGGTGCAACAGGTGCTAACGGTGCAACCGGAGCTACAGGCGCAACGGGTGCCAACGGAGCTACTGGTGCTACCGGCGCGACAGGTGCCAACGGAGCTACTGGTGCAACAGGGGCACAGGGTGCTACCGGCGCAACAGGTGCCGATGGTAATGCACAGGTTAATACCTACCTGAAAAGCAACATTTCTGTAATCGTGACAGGTACCGATATTGCCGTGCCTGCTATCGATCAATCGGTACTTGACCAGGGCACAGTATTGGTGTACTTCAGGCCGAACGGAACAACAGGTATATGGTATCCGCTTCCTTATTCCGACGCAGGTACACAGATCAGCATACTTTCTATTGCTGTGGGTAAGATCACCGTTAAAGCGAGTCCATCACAGGTTAATCTTGATTTCAAGATCGTGGTTATACCAGGCACCTCACTTACTCAGCTGAACGTAGCTCACCCGCATCTTAACTTTAAGAACTACAGCCAGGTAGCGTCAGCACTGAATTTAAAAAACTAATAAAACCTTAACACAATTATAGGCTAAGCCCTTCGGTATACCGAAGGGCTTTTATTTTTTGTAACAATGCTATGATTTGGCTTTTCTGCCGTGTAACAATGCTATGATTATTAATTAACTGATGCTTTTATGTTGAAACTTTGTAATGGAAAATTTAGTACCCTTATGAATTTCGACTTTAATAAAATATCGAAGCCGTTTTTGCCTATTCTTGTTCTTATCTTTTTAACCTCAGCCTCATCTTATGCGCAAAACGGGCGTGAGGTAAATGGAACTGTTATCGACTCCACCAGGCTTGGCATACCCGGAGCCACTGTAAAGCTGATATCAGATAAGGGTGACAGCACAGTGACCGTTGTCGACGGAAATGGAAAATTTGTTTTTGCATCAGTTAACGGCACAAAGTTCACGCTTACACTATCTTCCCTTGGGTATCAAGCCCTGGTAAGACATTATGCACTTGACAATGACACCAAACCGGCAGTACTTGATCCGATTATTCTGAAATCAGATTCTCATACGCTTGCGGGGGTCACAATAGTGGGGGTTAACCCGATAGTTTTAAAAGAAGACACCGTTGAATACAAGGCCAGCGCCTACAAAGTGCGCGACAATGCCCCTGTGGAAGACCTGGTTAAAAAACTACCCGGTGTAGATGTTGACGTAAACGGCAATGTCTCATCTCAAGGCAAGCAAATAACCAAAGTGCGTATAAACGGCAAGGATTTTATGGGTGGCGATGTGCAAAGCGCCACTAAAAACCTGCCCGCCGATATAGTTGAAAACATCCAGATAATTGATGATTATGGCGACCAGGCGAACCTAACCGGTATTAAAACAGGCGAACCTGATAAGATCATGAATATCACTATCCGTAAGGACAGGAACTACGGCTACTCCCTGCAAGCAACCGGTGGCGACGGGGAAGATGCGCTGCCTGCCAGCCAGGGCATACCTGATCAGAACCGGTACCTGGGCACATTAAATTCCTTTCGTTTCAATGGCGACCAGCAAATAGCGCTGTTAGGAAGCATTAATAACACCAATGTCAATACCTTTTCGTTTGGCTCCCCCGGGGGCGGCGGCGGTTTCGGTGGCGGCGGCGGCAGGGGCAACGCCGGCCGGGGAGGTGGCGCCAGCGGCAGCCTTATTACTACCCGAAACGGGATCACTGACGCCCATTCTATCGGTGCAAATTTCCGCGACCAATGGGGGAAACATTTATCCGTTTACGGCAGCTATAGCTTCGCCGACAACACCACTTCAACAACCAGCACCAATCTTCAGCAAAATTTTTCGCAGGCAAATCCAAGTAATACAAACCAGGTTGCCAATGAAGTGGACCAGAATATCAATCACCGGCTTACCTGGAATATGGAGTATAAACCCGATACGGTAAATTATTTAAAAATAACCCCTACCTTTTCCTATGCTAAAACCAATACAACCGATAATGAAAATGTAAACATCATAAGAAGTGATACCACGGCATATAATTCCATATCCAGTGGTAATTCCACATCGCCAAACTTTGGCATTAATGCGTTATATAACCGCAGGCTCGGGCATCGGCGTAATCTAAGCGTCAACATTAATTTCAGTTCATCTCATAACGATCAGTTTCAAAACCCCACTTATGATTATATAAGCGGGGTGCCGAACGTACCAACCTATCAGCTCATAAATGTTCATAGCCGCACCAACACCATAGGCACTACGCTGTCCTATATTGAGCCTCTTGGGAAAACTACCTATCTTGAATTAAGTTATAACTTCAATCATTCATCAACTATAAACACCAGGGAAACCGATACGACGGAGTTGAATGATCCAACACTACCGTTGTTGCCCGACAGCGCACTTAGTACCAACTATAACTATACATTTACGACCAATCGTGTCGGCCTCAACTTTAGAAAGGTCGAAAAGAAATATAACTTCACTATCGGCGTGGCTGCTTTGCCATCGGTACTTGATGGCTATTCCCCATTAACAGGAGCATCCACCCACGTTAGTACGTTCAACTTTATACCTACCGCAAGATATGTTTACAATTTCTCGCGCGGACAAATGTTTACAGTCAATTACAACGGGTCGTCAAGTCAGCCAAATTTTACCCAGTTACAGCCAACACTCGACCTGTCCAACGCAACATACCCGGTTGCAGGCAACCCCAACCTGAAGCCCCAGTTTACCAACAACTTTTCGATAAGATATAACAAGTTTAGTTTTGCTACCGGCGATATATTTTTTAGCAACCTTTCCTTCCAGCAGATCAATAACCAGGTAGTAACCAACACCATTACTTATCCCGGTAACTATACGCCCGATCCGAGGCTTTCGAACACCTTCCTTACAAGGTATTTGAACGCCGATGGCTACTACACCATCAATGCTACGGTTTTGTATGGAAAGCCCTGGGATAACAGGAAATTCACACTGTATTTGGGCGCTAATGTAGGTTATAGCAACAATGTTGGTTACCTAACCGATATTGCGCCGGCAACCTTTGATTCTACCACCGTAAAAAACGTAGCTAAAAACCTGCAATTTACCCCGCAAGCACGTATACGGATAGATATTACAGACGTAATGGATATGCAGGCACTCACCAGTTACGCCATCAATCGCACCAATAATTCTGTTGATAATTCTATCACCAATGGCACCGGCAACATACGTACATGGAACATTGGCTTAAATGGTAAACAATATATCCTGAAAGACTGGACCTTTAGTTATGACTACGCGAAGGCTATCAATTATGGTTACAGCTCAGCAGTAAAAGTCACCAACCCGAATATCGTCAACCTGTATCTCGAACGGCGGTTCCTGAAACATAACCAGGCAACCATACGCCTTGCTGCGTTCGACCTTTTCAATCAAAATACAGGTTTTTCATCATCAACAACTGCCAGCTCATTTACCGAATCACATGTAAACAGGCTGTCCCGTTACTACCTGGCAACATTTACCCTGCGACTCCAAAAATTTGCGGGCAAGGCTCCAACTCAAAATTTTGAAAGAGGGTTTAGAAACGGCGGCGGACGCAGGGGCAACGGCGGGGGGCCGGGTACCGATTAAAGTTATTTTAAACCTGATATAAAAGTCTTCCCTGAAGTAAGAAAGGCTTTTGTGTTATTGACCTTTTATCGTCCTGTCGATGACTTTCTCCATATCATATAAGTCGAACGGTTTGGCCAGGAAGGCTTCAGCCCCCGCATGGGCGGCCAGCGACTGAATATCACTATCTGCCGAAAAATAAATTACCGGTATATTTTTTAAAGAATCGTTACTTTTTAATTTTTGGGTGGCCTCGATACCGCCTGCATCAGGTATCCGATTATCCATCAAGATAACATCCGGCCCTATTTGAGCCACTTTTTGGGTAACCGCATTACAATTGGTAAACGTATGGACTTCCCATCCGCGTTCTTCCAATACGTAGGTACATATCGATAGTATATCCTCGTCGTCATCAAAAATGATGACTTTCTTATTGGTTCTGTTGTTCATTAAGGAAGGGCCTAGATGTAGTTTATACACGTATTAACTGCAAATGTTTCATTTTTTTTAAATAAATCAAACACGTATATTTATAAAACCTGAATAACGTTGTAAAGAACTTAATCATAACGTTTTACAGATCGTTGTTATTTGTCACCGGCTTACTCTCGCTGACTGTTATTTATAAACTTTATAAATCTTCTGCATTCTGCAAAGTGTATTAATTATTTTTAATAATAATAACTGTTCAAGCGGTGGCTAATAGGACGACAGACAACGATAATTACGATGCAGCCACAGCACCCCAGGCTTTTAAGGGCAGCATATATCCTGAAATGATCTCCTTCTTTAATGCCCTCGACGAGGTTTTCTTCACAGTTGATATGGTTGATATGAGGGTAATGCAGATATCCAATGCCTGCGAAAAGCTATTTGGATATAAACAAGCTGATTTTCTTGCCGATCCGTTGTTTTGGTTCGGTCTTGTTCATCCCGACGACCGGCATATTATTGATAGTGAAGACCCGATACTCAGGCGCGGTGAAAAGGTAAGTAATGAGTATCGCATCATACGCAAAGATAAAAGCATCTGCTGGGTCGAGAATAAGGTTGTGCCCATGCTCGATGATACCGGCAGATTGATCCGGATCGACGGCGTAACGAGGGATATTACGCCACGCCGGGATGCAGAAGAAAAACACCGGCAAAGCGAAAGCCGCTACCGGCAAATAGTGGAAACCGCCCAGGAAGGAATCTGGACCATTGATGAAAATGAACGGACCAATTTCGTGAATAAAAAAATGGCCGATATTTTAGGTTATCAGCCGGAAGAAATGATGGGGAAGGGGCTTTACGATTTTATGGATGATGAGGGGCGGGAATATGCTATAGCCTGCATGGAACGCCGAAGAAAGGGCTCGAAAGAAAACCTCGATGTACGATACCAAACCAAAGATGGCCGCGATGTCTGGGCTAACATTTCGGCCAATCCTATATTTGACGAAAACGGTAAGTACAAGGGCGCCCTGGCAATGGTTACCGACATTACCCAGCGAAAAGCAGATGAACAAGCGCTAAAAAAGTCGGAAGCCAACCTGCGAACGATTTTTGATAACACCGACACGGCTTACGTATTATTCAATACCGACCTTGTCATTATGTCGTTTAATGCGCTCGCTCAGAAATATTCGACGGCGCAAAACAGGAAGCCCCTGGTTATAAACGAGTCTGTAAAAGCATATTTTTCTGATGATAGATGGCCTTTTATTTCAGAAATACTGGAAAGAGTAAGCCGGGGGGAAACCGCAAACTATGAATTAAATTATACCCGGGAAGGCGGATCGGTACAATGGAACGACGTGCGCTGGCTGAATGTTAAAGACGAATATGGCAAAAACTGGGGATTTATACTGGCCAACAAGGACATTACAGAAGCAAAGCAAGCTACACTAGAGCGCGAGCGGATAACTGCAGACCTTATACAGCATAATAAGGACCTTGAACAATTCACTTATATAATTTCACACAATTTAAGGGCGCCGGTAGCCAATATTATTGCGCTTGCCGATATGCTGAAAGAAAATGAACAGGACGCGGCCGCAAGAAAAGAAGTGGTTGACAAAGTATCACATGCTATAAAAAACATGGACACGGTAATAAAAGATCTAAACCAGGTTTTGCAGGCCCGTGAGCTGGTAAACGAAAAAAAGGAAGTGATCTGTTTCCGCGAACTGATGGATACCATCAGGACCAGTATTTACAATGTCATCGTAAATGAGCATGTTCAATTTCGATGCCTTTTTGACGAGGCTGAATCGATATTCAGTATTCGACGTTACCTGTACAGCATATTTTACAACCTGGCATCCAACAGTATCAAATATCATAAGCCTGGCATCGCTCCAATAATAACCGTCAAAAGCCACCGGTTGAAAAATAAGATCGAGCTCCGTTTTAAAGATAACGGCAAGGGGATCGATCTCGAAAAATACGGCTTGCAGCTATTTGGTCTTTATAAACGCTTTGATAACACCGTAGAAGGAAAAGGCATGGGACTTTTTATGGTGAAAACCCAGGTTGAAGCCCTGGGAGGCACCATCCGGGTTAAAAGCAAACCTGGTGAAGGGTGCGAGTTTATTATTCAACTACCGGCTTAAAAACTATGTAGTGACGAAACCCTGTCACCACATTAACAAAGATTATGTCTTAAATTTGTTTATTCCCTTCAGGTAGCCTCTTGCTTTTTATGCTGATCAGAAAGCCGTTTGTGAAAACAGCTGCATCGTTCTTTGACGTGTTGATTTTTTATATTGTCTTTAGTTTGCAATTGAGGACCAATACGCGTCGATACTCTGCCCCTTCCCTAATCACCCCGCCCAGCCTTCCCTATCCAAACTCCTGAAATGTATTGCCTCCGCTAAATGCTCCAGTTTGATCTCTTCGCTGCCGGAAAGGTCGGCTATAGTACGTGATACTTTCAAAATACGGTCATAGGCCCGCGCACTCAATCCCAGTTTTTCCATTGCCTTTTTAAGCAGCGTTTGCCCGGCTGTATTGATCTTGCAAATATCCCGCACCATCTGCGGGCTCATTTGTGCATTGGCATGCAGTTCTGGTTTGTTGCCAAAACGTTCCGTTTGTATTTCGCGCGCTTTGATCACCCTGTCACGGATATCCTCACTTTTCTCCGCCAGCCGTTCCGATGAAAGTTCTGAGAAATTAACCGGCGTTACCTCCACATGCAGGTCAATACGGTCGAGCAGCGGCCCGGATATTTTGCTCAAATATTTCTGTACAGTGCCCGGCGGGCAGGTGCATTCCTTCTCGGGGTGGTTATAATAGCCGCAGGGACATGGGTTCATACTTGCTATCAGCATCACATTTGCCGGGTAATCCACCGAGAATTTGGCCCGGGAAACCGTAATGCGGCGCTCTTCCAGCGGCTGACGCATTACTTCGAGTACAGACCGCTTGAATTCGGGCAGTTCATCCAAAAAAAGCACACCGTTGTGCGCCATGGATATTTCGCCCGGTTGCGGGTTGCTGCCGCCGCCTACCAAAGCTACATCACTGATGGTATGGTGCGGCGACCGGAACGGGCGCACGGTAACCAAAGCATCCGTAACCGAGAGTTTGCCCGCTACCGAATGGATCTTGGTGGTCTCAAGCGACTCATACAATGTTAATGGCGGAAGGATGGATGGCAGCCGTCGTGCCAGCATGGTCTTTCCAGCTCCCGGCGGACCGATCAATATCACATTATGCCCGCCAGCGGCCGCAATTTCCAGGGCGCGTTTAATGTTCTCCTGTCCCTTTACCTCGCTGAAATCGCTGTCGTAATTGCAAAGGCTGTTCAGGAACTCCTCGCGTGTGTTTACAATTTCCTGTTTAAGTTGCGTTTCGCCGTTAAAAAAACGGGCTACTTCGGTAATGCTTTCAACACCATAAACTTCCAGGTCGTTTACTATGGCTGCTTCGCGTGCGTTTTGTTTGGGCAGAATAAAGCCCTTGAAACCATCCTTTCGGGCCTGTATAGCAATGGGTAAGGCGCCTTTAATAGGTTGCAGGGTTCCGTCCAGCGATAATTCACCCATAATAATGTATCTGTCCATGTCATTCGCCTCAACCTGGCCCGATGCGGCCAGTACAGCGGTAGCAATAGTAAGATCGTAGGCAGAACCTTCCTTTTTGATATCAGCAGGAGCCATGTTAACCACAACCTGTTGACGCGGCATACGGTAGCCCGTATTCTTCAGTGCCGACTCGATACGGAAGTAGCTTTCCTTAACGGCGTTATCAGGCAAACCGACAATAAAATATTTTGTACCGGCGGCAATATTTACCTCCACCGTTATTGTGATAGCCTGTATGCCAAATACTGCACTGCCAAAAGTTTTAACCAACACCGTGACAAAGTTTAATACGGCGTTAAGTTATATAATTTTCGGAAGTATTGCTAATGATGTTAGCCGATGGTACAGATCAAAAATCCGCATATCAGTATCACGTTCACCAACACCACAACCGACCATCTGTTAGGGTTGTGCCTGCTAAGCAAACGCATACGGGCGTTAATGCCCTTGAACCATTTGTTGTTTAAAAACATAAAATGATTGATCAGCAAAAAGAAGGTTGCGCCAAACAGGAGTGTTGTCTCTGTCGCTGGCGTAATCTCCATCAATTGCGAACGAAGCATCAACTGGATGGTTAACAACAGGAACGTAAGGGCGATGATAAGCAAAAAGCTTACGTTAAACATGGATTTGAAGCGGGGCTGATCACCCTGGCCGAAGTTTTTGAATGTCCACCTGTAAAGCGATACATAAATGGACTGACAGGATTTTAACATAGCGATACGTGTTTAGAGGTTTATCGCTACGAAGCTTTTGGGGTTAAGCTCCATAGTGGTTTGGTTTGTTTATTATAAAACGCACCACCAGCTTAAAAAGTATATTATTCTGCAAAAAATTTATTTGCCAAATATAATATGATAAACCATTCTAAAAAAAGAATAATATACAATAATGGTGTCAGTTGCCTTTTTCAACCTTTATTTCAGCCAACAAATTAACATTGGGGTCAAAAATCACAGCCGATGGGGTCGCGGTTACAAGTAATTGTACAGTAGTTAATTTATTTTTTATTTCGATCTGGCGTATTTCGTCTCCGATCCGGCATTCGAGTGTAAACTCGTAAAGATTGTTTTGCACCTGCCCTACCTCGATAGTCACCATCTTTTCAGCCGGGTCGTATGCCCACTTAGCTGATAATTGCAGGTGCCCTGGGGTGTATAGCCATTGCTTAAAAAATTGTTCAAGCGGCTGTTCCCCGGCCTTTTGCATCACCGCCTGAAAATCATCCGTATTAGCATTGCCACCGTTATACTTTTCATAGTATTCGCGTATACCTTTCCAGAATTTCTCTTCTCCAAGTTTCCGCCTCAGCATGTGCAGCACCCATCCTCCTTTTTTGTAGCTATTGGGGTTCAGCAACTGCATAAAATCGTCCTTTACTGCTGTGTCAACAACTGGTGTAAACCGGGTTTTTTCAAACGCAAATACATCGGCCCTATCAGCAATAAGACGCTGCTTTAAAATATCTTCACCGTATTTGTTCTCCAGGTACACATTGGTCATATAGGTAGCAAAGCCCTCGCTTAGCCATAGATGGGCAAAGCTTTTTTCCGTCGCCGCATCGCCAAACCACTGGTGTGCAATTTCGTGTGCCATTAACTCTTCCAGCGATCTGTCGCCTACAGAATTCTCATAATAAAAAATACAGCCGGCGTTTTCTAAGCCGCCAAAGCGGGTTTTGGATTGTACATTGGCTAATTTTTCAAAGGCATAGGGGCCAAATTTTTGTATATAAAAAGGCAATATCTCTTTTGCGTAAGCGTACCCTGCAAAACCGACATCCTTATTCTCGGGGTACACATAGCTATAAACGGGTATTTTACCCACATCAGTCACATGATCTATAGCAAAATCAGCAATACCGATCACCATAATTTTTGTCGATAGTGGCTCCGATTCCTTCCAGTGCGTAACTTTCAGGCCGCCGGGCTGGTTTACTTCACTTACTTTTGCTCCGTTTGCAACAACCTGGTAATGTGCAGGTGCCGTTATGACGAAATCGACCGTTGCTTTATCGGCCGGATCATCCACACAAGGCATCCAATTATGTGCACGATTGGGCCAGTTATCCCCAAAGAAACCCCGGTGCCCAAACTTGTTTTTGCCAATGATCAACCCATCAGCAGGTACGCCCCGGTACGTAATAGTATAAGTATGTTTACTGCCTTCCCTTCCCTGGGCTGTAATGGTTAGGGCCTGGTCGCCCTGCTTAAATTCCATCTGGTTTTTCTTTTCCATTACGCTGGTCACCGTCATCCCCTTGCCGCTTTTATCCGGCCTGGCCAGGTCTAGGCTGAAAGACCCTGCCTCCTGTAAAAATCTGACAGTGACATCCGCCTTGGCAACAATCGTATCGTTTTGATCATTCACCTGGATAGCATAACCATAGTGCTGTACGTCGATAATCGCACCCGGCACCTGCGCTTTGGCAGATAAGGAGATTAGCAGGGAAACGTACAAGGGGTATAAAAATGATTTGTGCATAAGGAAATATTGAGTGCCTAAAGGTAAAATATTTAGGCAACAAAAAAGCGGCTACAGCCGCTGTTAAGTTAGTTTCGCATATTTCTATTTCGGCATCCGGCGCATCATATTAGCCATTGCGGCAGGGTTGCTCATCTGCTTCATCACCTTGCGCATATCTTCAAATTGTTTCAGCAAGCGGTTCACTTCCTGCATATCAGTTCCCGAGCCTTTTGCGATACGGTTACGACGGCTTTGATTGATGGAATCCGGGTTTTCCTTTTCAAACGGCGTCATCGACTGGATAATGGCCTCGATATTTTTGAAGGCATTGTCATCAACCTCAACATTCTTCATCATTTTGCCTACGCCGGGTATCATGCCCATCAGGTCCTTCATGTTACCCATTTTCTTGATCTGCTGTATCTGGCTATAGAAATCGTTAAAGTCGAACTTATTCTTGCGTATCTTCTTTTGCAGTTCGGCGGCTTCCTTTTCGTCAAATTGCTGCTGCGCACGTTCAACCAGCGATATCACGTCGCCCATGCCCAAAATGCGCGATGCCATACGGTCAGGGTGGAACACGTCCAGCGCTTCCATCTTCTCACCCGTACCAATAAATTTGATCGGCTTATCCACGACCGACTTGATCGACAACGCTGCACCGCCACGGGTATCACCGTCCAGCTTGGTCAGCACTACGCCAGTAAAATCAAGCCTGTCGTTAAACACCTTTGCGGTGTTAACTGCATCCTGGCCGGTCATGGAATCCACCACGAACAATATCTCATGCGGATTTACTGCCGCTTTCACCTGCTCTATCTCCACCATCATGGCCTCATCTACCGACAAACGGCCAGCCGTATCTACTATCACCACATTATTACCCTGCTGTTTAGCAAGCGCAACGCCCTCCCTGGCGATAGCAATAGGATCTTTCGATTCCAGGTTAGCATAAACCGGGATACCGATCTGATCGCCCAAAACCTTAAGCTGCTCAATAGCCGCCGGGCGGTAAACGTCGCCGGCTACAAGCAACGGTTTTTTGTTCTTTTGGGTTTTCAGGAAGTTTGCCAGCTTACCGCTGAAAGTAGTTTTACCGGCACCGTTCAAACCTGCTATCAGGATAACGGTTGGCGTAGCCGGAAAATTCAGTTCGGCGGTGCTGCCGCCCATCAGGGCTGCAAGCTCGTCATTCATGATCTTGGTGAGCAACTGGCCGGGCGAAATAGCCGTAAGCACGTTTTCTCCCAACGCCTTTTGCTTTACATCGTCGGTAAAAGTTTTGGCTGTTTTATAGTTAACGTCGGCATCAAGAAGGGCCTTGCGGATCTCCTTCATGGTTTCCGCCACGTTTATTTCTGTTATGGTCCCCTGTCCTTTCAGGACCTTGAACGCCCTGTCGAGTTTATCCGAAAGATTTTCAAACATTGTTATTACAAGTCAAATAAGGGTGCAAAGTTAAGATTTTGAAGTGATTTGCCCGAAGTACTTTTTCGTATTAAGATCATATTCGCATGGCCCCTGCAATCCGCCTCGCCCAATGTCAGGGCTGATGTTAACAGCAATTGCTGCAGATCATGGGAAGGTGTAAGCCACGCCCATTGATATCCCTTCGGTCGCCTGCGGATCATGCGACGTGTTTTTATCATAAAGCAGCGTGGCGTTCATGCTAACGTTTATCAGCTTGTTAACTTTTGCTGTCAGGGTAGCATCAACACGGTGCGTGGTATAGGCAAATGGCTGCACATAGGGGATAAAAATGGCATAACGGGCGTTCAAATGCAGGTTTTTCATCAGGTCTTTATCCACTGTTGCTACACCCTGGAAAGCCAGCTGGTTGTAGAAGGTGTGACCGGGCTTCACGCCATAGTTCTCGGGTAAATTGTGATAAATAGTGGTATCGGTTACGAAGGTTTGTTTCGCCGTACCGGTACCCAAACGTATATCATAATATTTATTGGGTTTGTACTCAAAACCGATGGATTCGGTGAGGTAACCGGGCGCCATAAAATTTGAAATGGTAAGCCCCTTTGTTACCGGGTTCCCGGCAGCATCAGTATAAGTATAGCCGGCGGTAAATTGAGATTCAAAACTTAGCGAGCCGAAAAAATACCACTGTTTCGATATTCGTGTTGCCAGCTTATTGTCTAAAAATATACGGTCATTTGTTTTGCGCGATCCTTGTCCCTTGTTTGCCGCAATACCGTATATCAGGTTGGTCTCAGTTGTATAGTCGAGCGGCGTTTTATTGTAATCTGCTTTAAAATCGAAATTTGTACCGAGTGCTACCGAGCTTATTCCGCCGGCGCTCCAGTTACCGGTAAATGCTGATTGATTAAAGTTGAGCCCCCATACAACGCTTTTATGCCAGTAACTAACCTTGTAGTCGAGCAGTTCGACAGGTATTAATTGTTCAGTTACCTGGACCGGCCTTACGTGGTTAGGAAGTGAGTTGCGAGCCGGCTCAAGGCGGTATTTGTTGAGCAGGTTGGTGTCGGCTTTTAAGGTATCAGTTTTTTGTGCGAGGGCAGACGAGAAAATAAATGTAAATAGCAATAGCCCAAGACCTGTCTTTAACATAGTGATGCAAATTAAAGCAAAACCAGCTGGTTTTTAAAGGAAAATCCTTTTCTATAACAAGATAATATGTATGTTTATTGTCCCCTGTGCCACTTATAAAACCATATTGATTAGAATGCCAAAAAAAATACTTCTTGTTTTACTTGTTTTTGTTTCATCACGATTAGTAGCACAGGACGCCGATTTTTTTAAACCAGATTCGGTAAAAAGAAAAATAGAAGCGGTAAAAATTGACAACTCCATCCATGTCGACGGCATACTTGACGAACCCGAATGGCAGTTGGCAAAATCATCTTCGCCATTCACCCAGATGGAACCTGCCCAAGGAAAACCCAGCAATTTTTTAACGGAAATAAAAGTTCTTTACAACCGTCAAAATCTTTATGTCGGAGTCATCGCTCACGACCCGCTTGGCAAAAAGGCCATACGCGCCACCGATTTTATGCGCGATTTCGACCTGTTAAAACATGATCTCATCAATTTATCTTTCGATTGTTTTAATGATAAGCGCAATGCCATGGCCTTTGCTACAAACGCTTATGGCGTGCAGCGTGATTATCTTGCATTCGACGATCTATTATATGATGTTGACTGGAACGGACTTTGGAATGTACGAACAACAAGGGGAGATTCCGGATGGGTTGCCGAAATAGCCATTCCCTGGAAAACGCTGCGTTATCCAAAATCTTCAGACACCATTCAAAGCTGGGGGTTTAACGTGGCCCGCAACCGCCGGCTAACAAACGAGCTTTCGGCTTTTTCGCCCGTGCCGCGTGTTTTCACTTCAACGCGGATGGATTATGCCGGTGTCCTTACCAATTTGAGGCCACCGCCACCAACCACCAACATCAGGGTCGACCCGTATTTTCTTTCTTCTTATGATCACTACAGCGGGCCGGATGCGCTGCCTGCAAAAACGCACTATAAGGCTGGTGGCGATCTTAAATGGGCCATAAGCCCTAATTCGGTATTAGATTTAACGGCTAATACTGATTTTGCCCAGGCTGATGCCGATATCCAGGTAAATAACGTTACACAGTTTTCGGTCTTTTTCCCCGAAAAAAGGCAGTTTTTCCTGGAGAACGCCTCCTTATTCAGTTTCAATGTCCAAATGTCCCCCGATGGTTCCGGTGGTTCAATGAACCTGCAGCCTTTCTTCAGCAGGTCGATAGGTTTGGACGACAACGGCAACCCTATACCAATTACCGGCGGCGGGCGCTATGTTTACCGGTCGGATAAACTGAATTACGGCGCAATTGCCATGCGGCAGGGCAGTTATAACGATTCGCCCGGTACAAATTTTTTTGTTGGGCGGGTATCTGAAAATTTTGGCAGCCAAAATCGCGTCGGCGCTTTATTCACCATAAAAAACCAACCCGACCATACCAATATTGAAAGCACGGTTGACGGCTTTTTCCGGCTGGGCGACGAAAATTCATTAAATACAATTTTTACGCACTCCATCTCAACCAACACACAGCAGCAGGGCTTTGCTGGCATAGCACAGTTTTATCATTCCACCAATCATTATAAATTCTGGTGGACAGAATCAATCGTTACCAAAACTTTCGACCCGGAAATGGGCTTTGTTTCGCGCAAGGATGTTATCGGCACCACGCCGGGTGTCAACTGGTACTATAGGGGCAACTTGTTGCCATTTAAAAGCATCCTGCGTGCCTTCGAACCCGGCATATTACCTGAACTTTATTTACAGGAATCAACAGGCAGGTTTACCGAATTTGATCTCCCCGTTTGGCCCATTTGGCTCAACTTTCAAAACGGCGCGTTCTTCGGCTATAATTTTACACCCAGTATTTTTCATCTCACAGAGCCGTTCCAGCCACTTGGAGTTAACATTCCGGCAGGAAATTATTCGTTCACCCGGCAATGGATATACGCCAGTACCGATCCGTCCAAGATATTGAACCTGGTGGTTAATTACCAATGGGGGCCTTACTATAACGGAAGGCTGAATTCCGGCGACTGGAAACTTCAGTTTTCGCCTATACCGTATATATCCCTCAC
>Ga0310811_10000414_pt1 | contig 57981 bp, 64 predicted proteins | sample YCmetagenome_FD_207642 | JGI IMG/M metagenome (GOLD analysis project Ga0310811, IMG submission 207642) | Soil microbial communities from experimental microcosm in Duke University, North Carolina, United States - YC | ecosystem: Engineered > Artificial ecosystem > Soil microcosm > Unclassified ... | reverse complement strand
TGTCCCGCGCCGTCCCAATGTAGAGGCACCGGCGGCATTGGCAGAAGGGGCGGCCTGCCATCCGTGGATGGCTGCGGCGAGCCGTGGTGGAAGCGGCACGCCTGAGCTTTTAATCGCAGCCGCTCGCTTTAGCGCGCGGCGTTCGACGCTCAAATCGGTCTGCCAGACCGATTTGCCCGGCTTCGCCGGTCGCGTCTCACGGTGGAAGCGGCACGCCTGAGCTTTTAATCCGCGGCCGCTCGCTTTAGCGCGGCGTTCGACGCGTCAGCTCGCGGGGGGAAGTTCAAAGCAGTGGGGAAGGGGTTCGCTGTCCTCCGCCGGCACGATGCGAATGTAGCGCGCCTCGGTGATGAGATCGCCGCAGCGGTCACGCGCCCGTTCGTGACAGTGATAGCGTTCCTTCACACTGAAGGACCCGCGCTGATATGCAACCCAGTAGATCAAGAACAATACCCCCTTGATGAGAGTATAGGACGCAGGGACCGGTGACTGTTCCTTCATGATGAAGATTCTAGGGGCCCTGGTTAGCAGAGGGTTGCTGCGATCGCACAAGCACGACGATCCACAGGCGGGAGTGCAGCCGCATGTCTATGATGCGCAAGGCTCAATCAGGCTGAATCGGGCTGCAACCATTGCAGGACGGGGTGGAAGGGCCGTCCCAGAATGAAAACAGCCAACCCGCCGGCAGAAGACGCCGCGGCGGACTGGAGGGCGGCCCCAGCCACAGTTCGGCCACAGCCGGGGGCAAGGGTTCCGGCCAAGAAAATGCAAAGTTCCGTATGGCCTTCCGTGCCCGAACCAACTTATCAGTTTTGCCAAAAGACAGACTTCAAGCTCGTCGTCCATCGGGCGATAGCGATATCAGTGCCATGAACAGCAACGATCCCGAAGAACGCCGCCGCGAGGAATTCCTGGCCCGCGCGCGAGAAGCAGAGGCCCGCGCCGCCAAGACGACCGATCCCATGCTGCGCGAAAGCTGGCTGAAAGTGGCGGAGGGCTATCACAAGCTGGCGCAAAAAAAGTGACGTACGCTTTGCGACACAAAAAATTCGCCGAGAGGTTAACAAAGTTCAGCGCATTGGCGACGGCAAAGAGCCTAATGTATTTTCGTCTTTGGGGCCTGGTCATGCGCACAGAAAGCATCATTTTCGGGTTCATAGCCCTCACGTCGGCGCTGATTCTGAGCGGTCTGTTCCTGATGGCGCCGTCACCCTGAAAAGGGATCAGGCGTGCCGGGGCTGGCGGCGTGAAATAGTGTCGCGAATCTTCGCGATCACCGTGTCGAAGTCGAAGGGCTTCTTCAGAAGTTCCGCACAGCGCAACTCGGACGCCATGTTGGTCTTGCCGGCATAGCCGCTGGCCAGGATCACCGGCATGTCGGTCTTGTTCTCATTGACCCAGCGCGCCAGCTCGAAGCCGTCCATGCCCGGCATTTTCACATCGCTGAACACCAGATCCACGTGATCCACCTGGGGCGGGTCCTCCAGGATGGCGATCGCGTCATGGGCGGTTTCGGCCTGAAGGACGTAAAAGCCGGCGTCCTTGAGAATTTCACTCAGGACGGTGCGGACCAGAAACTCGTCGTCCACCACCAGCACGACATGCCGGTCGACCTGATGCTGCTCCGGAAAATCTATGATCTCAGCCACAACCCTTGCTCCGTGCCCCTGGAGTCTTAAAACAGACAAATGATTGTACCGTTCCGTGCCGAGGGAAATTTTGGTTCAAATACAGGCGCTTGGAACGAGTGGCCAAAATCACAGGTCTTTCAGAGTGTTATCGCGCGATCTTCAAGGGATTGGTGCGTGTTTTGAGGTAAGTGGCCTCTATTTGCCGCTGATTTGGTCTTAGGGATCGCAAAAACATCACAGCAAGACCAGGGGTTGGGCAGGTTCAGCCCGCGAAGGTGGCGAAGTTACGTGCCTGATCCCAGGCCGCTGAAACGGCGGTGCACGCTCTCCTTGGCGCGAACCTCATCGGCCATCCGCTCCCAGTCCACGGCGATACGCAGATAAGTTTCGCGCAGGTGGGGGCTGATGGCCCGATCCGCCTGGCGCCGCATATCTCCGGCGCGTTGCCGGTAAAATTCTGCTCCTTGAAGCTCTGACACTGCCACCACTTTTGTATATTATTGCACGAGACAACGATAAGGTGCTGGTGGCGTTCCACAATCGAGGTAAATTGTGATCGGTGCGGACCATCCGGGTACTGAGCGGCGGACGTGCCTGTCTGCGGCGGAATCGGGAACTTTGCCAGCCGCATCCGGAATGACCCTGATGGGATAGTCCCGGGCGCTCCTTCAAGATCGGCAGGTCCTGACAGGAGCTCCCATGAGACCGCATATTCTTCTCGCCGCCACCGTCCTTCTTGTCGCTGGGCCGGCATTGGCGGCCGGCGAAAAGGCGAAAGACAGTGCCGGTGAGGTGATTCTGGCCGAGCAGGGCCCCTTGGTTCAGGTCGTGCAGCGGCGCGGCATGTTCGGGTCTGGTCCCATGCTGGGCATGCATATCATCCCCGTGATCGTCACCGCGGTGGATGAGAAGACGGGGCTCGTGGAGGGGACCTATGGCGGGGCGGCGCTGAAGCTTCACTTCCCGCCAGAGGCGCTTGGTGGGGTCAAGCCGGGCACGCGATTGTCAGTGCTGTTGGCCTTCAGCAAGTAGGCGTCGGGTCTGATCAGTCCAGGGACGCCGTCCTCAGCCGCAGCGCATTGGCGATCACGCTGACCGAGGACAAGGCCATAGCCGCGGCGGCGATCACCGGCGAAAGCAGGATACCAAACTCGGGATAGAGAATACCCGCCGCCACCGGCACGCCGATCGCATTGTAGATGAAGGCGAAGAACAGGTTCTGGCGGATGTTGCGGATGGTAGCCCGCGACAGAAGGCGTGCCCGCACGATGCCGGTGAGATCGCCCTGGATCAGGGTAATGCCCGCGCTTTCCATGGCCACATCCGTGCCCGATCCCATGGCGATGCCGATGTCGGCGGCCGCCAGCGCGGGGGCATCATTGACGCCATCGCCAGCCATCGCCACCACGCGGCCTTCGGCCTTGAGCTTTTCCACGACGGCGCTTTTGCGGTCGGGCAGTGTTTCGGCTTCCACCTCGGCAATGGAGAGGCGCCGTGCCACGGCTTCGGCAGTGGTGCGATTGTCGCCCGTCAGCATCACGATGCGGACATCGTCAGCGCTGAGGGCGCTCAGCGCGGGCGCCGTGGACGGCTTGATCGGATCGGCGATGGCGAAGATGCCGGCCGCGGCGCCATCGACAGCACAGAAAATGGCGGATGCGCCGTCATGGCGCAGCGCATCGGCGCGGGCCGCAAGCGCCGTGGTGTCGACTTCGAGCTCCGCCAGATAGGCGCCATTGCCCAACGCGACGCGCTTGCCTTCGACCGTGGCGCGGGCGCCCTTGCCGGATGGAGAATCGAAATCGGAGGCCGGCGGAATGGCGATCTTTCTTTCCCGCGCCGCCGTGACAATGGCAGCGGCCAGGGGATGCTCGCTCGCCTGCTCGACGCCTGCGGCGAGGCGCAATAGCTCGTCCTGGGAGATGGCCGATGCCACGATCTCCACCAGGGCGGGCCGGCCTTCGGTCAAGGTGCCGGTCTTGTCGATCACCAGCGTGTCGGCGCGCTCCATCCGCTCCAGCGCCTCGGCATTCTTGATGAGGACGCCCGCGCGGGCGCCGCGGCCGACGCCCACCATAATGGACATCGGCGTGGCCAGGCCGAGCGCGCAGGGGCAGGCGATGATCAGTACCGTGACGGCGGCAACCACAGCATAGGACAGGCGCGGCTCGGGGCCCCATATCATCCACGCGGTGAATGCGATGAGGGCCACGGCGATCACCAGCGGCACGAACCAGCCTGCCACGCGATCGGCCAGGCGCTGGATGGGGGCGCGGCTGCGCTGGGCCTGGACCACCATGGCAACGATGCGGGCCAGCATGGAATCGCGGCCCAGCTTTTCGGCGCGGATCACCAATGTGCCGGAGCGATTCATGGTGCCGCCGATCACGCGGGCGTCTTTCTGCTTGGTGACGGGCATGGATTCGCCGGTGACCATGGATTCATCCACGGCCGAACGGCCTTCCACCACGATTCCGTCCACCGCGACTTTCTCGCCGGGACGCACGCGCACCAGGTCGCCGACGGCCAGAGCCTCGAGGGGCACTTCTTCTTCGCCCGTGGGCGTGACGCGCCGCGCCAGCTTGGGGGCGAGATCGAGCAGGGCGCGGATGGCGCCGGACGTGGTCTCGCGCGCTCTCAGCTCCAGTATCTGGCCCAGCAGCACCAGAACGGTGATGACGGCGGCGGCTTCGTAATAGACCTCCACCATGCCGTGATGGTTGCGAAAGGCGGGCGGGAAAAGCTGAGGCGCGACAGTGGCGACAACGCTGTAGGTCCAGGCGACGCCCGTACCCAGCGCGATCAGGGTGAACATGTTGAGGCTGCGGTTGACGACAGATGCCCAGGCGCGGACGAAGAATGGCCAGCCCGCCCACAGCACGACGGGAGTGGCCAGCGCGAACTGAAGCCATGCATTCAGGGTTGGCGGGATCAGCCGATCCAGCCCCAACAGTTCGCCCAGCATGCCCAACACCATAACGGGAATCGTCAGGACGAGGCCGATCCGGAAGCGGCGGGTCATGTCGGCCAGTTCGGGATTGCGCCCGGTCTCAGATGCGATCAGCGGCTCCAGCGCCATGCCGCAGATGGGACAGAAACCAGGGCCCGGCTGGCGAATCTGCGGGTGCATGGGGCAGGTGTAGATTGCGCCGGGCGTGGCGGCCTGAACGATCTGATGATGATGGCAGGCGTGATCATGCCCGCCGCCATGATGATGTTGACTATGATCCATCGCTATCTCCCGTGCCTGTATACCCCTTAGGGGTATATCAAGCAATGGGTGCGCAGCGATGCTGACGGTCCCGCTCCAGAGCTTCCGTGTTGATCACTTGATGGTGAAGCTGTACGAGCCCTCAGTCTTCTGGCCGCCGGCCGATGTGGCGTACCAGGACACTGTCCATTTGCCGGCCATGAAGGGACTGGTTGGCCGGGCGGAAACGGTCTTGCCGTCGCCGGAGAGTGAAGCCGAGGTCGGAACCGTCATACCGTCCCCCATGGTCAATTGAACACCGGGCGCCGTGACCTTGTCGCTGAAGGTGAGCTTTATGGACCGAGGCGCGGCGACGGTCGTTCCGGGCGCTGGAGTGGATTGAACAAGGTTGGTGTCTCCGAAGGCGGTTGAGGCGGCGCAAGAGAAGAGCGCGGCGGATAGACAAGTAAGCAGCTTGGACGCCATCTTCTTTTTCCTTGCGAGTCGGCCGTGGGACAGTAATATACCCTAGAGGGGTATTACATGCCACATCATGATCCGAAATTGATTGACCGCCTCGCCCGCATCCAGGGCCAGGTCGGCGGCATTGCCCGCATGATCGAGGAAGATCGCTATTGCATCGACATCCTGACGCAGGTGCAGGCGATCAAGGCGGCTTTGCGCAAGGTCGAGGATGAGCTGCTGAAGTCGCATTCTAATCATTGCGTGGCGGCGGCGATCAAAAGTGGCAATGTGAAGGACGCGCGGGCCAAGTTCGAAGAGCTGGTGGACCTGTTCAGCAAGACGGCGCGTTGATCTTCCCGTCATGAAGAAACTGGTTTTTTGCCTTTTGCTGTCCGCTTCCTCTGTGCAGGCACAAGAGATGCCGGGCATGGACATGGGCCAAGAGCAGGGCGGTATGACGATGCACGGCCCGCTCGGCAGCTATCCGATGAACCGCGATTCCTCCGGCACAAGCTGGCAGCCGGATCTTGGGCCGGCGATGGGCCGCATGGATATGGCGGGCGACTGGATGTTGATGAGCCGCCTATCGCTGACCGGCGTGTATGACTATCAGAGCGGGCCGCGCGGCGATCAGATGCCGTTCCTGGCCGGCATGGCGATGGGGATGGCGCAGCGCGATTTTGGCGACGGGACTTTGGGCTTGCGCGCCATGCTGAGCCCAGATCCCCTGATGGGGCGGCGCGGCTATCCGCTGCTGCTGGCGAGCGGGGAGACGGCGGACGGCGCCACGCATCTGGTCGACCGCCAGCATCCGCACGATCTGGTGATGGAGCTGGCGACGACCTACAGCCACAAGTTGGATGATCAGAGCTCAGCCTTCCTGTATCTGGGCTATCCGGGCGAGCCGGCATTAGGGCCGCCGGCTTTCATGCATCGCGCCTCGGCGGTGGACGATCCGGCCGCGCCCATCACCCATCACTGGCTGGATTCCACTCATGTAACGTTCGGCGTAGCGACGGCGGGTGTGGTGCTGGACGACTGGAAGCTGGAAGTGTCCCAATTCACGGGGCGCGAGCCGGACCAGCATCGCTTCGGCTTCGATCATCCCCGGATGGATTCGACTGCGGCGCGCATCTCGTTCAATCCCGATGAGCACTGGTCGCTGCAGGCCTCGTGGGGGCATCTCAACAGTCCGGAAGAGCTGGAGCCTAATGTCGACGAGACACGCTATACCGCCAGCGGAACATACATCACCGACATCGGCGAGGAGGGATCGCTGGCGGCGACCCTGGCCTGGGGGCTGAAGAGCCTTTCCAGCGGCGAGCGGCTGAACGGGCTGATGGCGGAAGCCGAGTACAAGCCGGCCGAGTTGTGGACGGTGTTTTCGCGCGCCGAGTGGGAACAGAATGCGGAGCTGGTTCCGGGGCGCATTGTGCGCGCGGGCGAAGTCTCGCTAGGCGCGATAAGAGACTTCAAGCTGGCCGATCATTGGAAATTCGGGCTGGGGGGGCTTTATGCCTTCGACCTGGCACCGGGGCATGCCGCTTACGGCAATGCGCCGCATGGGGCGATGGCGTTTGTCCGGCTAGTAACGGAATAACAAAAAGAACACCGGAAACGCCATGATCAGCCCACGCTTGCAGCGCCGTCTCCTGCGTCATCATCTGCCCTTGGGACTATTGAGCATCGGAAGCGGCGCAGTGCTGTTTCTGACCAGACCTTACAGCGATGTCATCACCAAGCTGAGCTTTGCCAGCGCCTGGCCCGGGCTGGTGCTGATCGCATTCACTTTATTGATCGGACCGTTTAAAATTTTAAGGGGCAAGCAGATCTTAAGGGGCAAGCAGATCTGGGGACGCAATGTGGCGGTGTCCCAGGATTTCCGCCGTGATGTGGGCATCTGGGCGGGCATGATGGGCGTGTTCCATGCGGTGATCGGAAATTGCGTGCATCTGCGCGGACGGCCCTGGCTTTATTATGTCTATGAGCATTGGGCGAAGGAGCATGCGCAGCCCTTTCGTCACGACATCTTCGGTCTGGCCAATTACACCGGGCTGGTGTCGGCGCTGGTGCTGCTGACCTTGCTGGCGACATCCAACGATGCCTCCTTGCGCGCTCTGGGAACGCCGGGATGGAAGAGCCTGCAGCGCTGGAATTATGCGGTGTTCGGATTTCTGATCGTGCACACCCTGGCCTATCAGGTGGGGATCGAACGGCCGATCGGGGCGCTGATCTCGCTGGCGGTGATGGCCACCATCGTCACGCTGATGTTGCAGGGGATCGGTTATTTCAAGCGGCGCGGCGCCATATAAGACCGGTGTGTGACAGCCAACACCCCACGAGAGGCTTTGAGCAAGGATTACGGGCACTTAGCGTGGGACGGCCTTTGTGTCTGCTCCCCGATGACAGACACCTGTCGTTTGAATTACAGTAGAGTTAAGAAGGCGTCTTTTCCGTAGCGTACCCATGCATGTGTTCGCTCTCGAACCGAGAGCGCGGATTTTATCCGTAACGATCACAAGGATTGGGGGCTCAGATGCATTACTCCGTTTCGCATCGCGCGGCATGTGCATTCCTCGGGATAGGAGCGGCTGCGATCTGGCCCGCGGCAACCAGCCAGGCGGCACCGCAGGCCTTTGTCGGCTTTCTGGTCGGCAGCAACGAGGTCCCACCTAGTGGTTCGGCGGGAACGGGCACCGCCATTGTCATCGTCGATCCGGCGGCCAACACATTGCACGTGAATGTGGTGTTCAGCGGCCTCACCAGCGGGGTGACGGCGTCGCATATCCACTGCTGCCAGGCGACGCCGGGCGCGAACGCCAATATCGGGGTTGCGACCACGACGCCGACCTTTACCGGTTTTCCGTCGGGCGTGACCTCGGGGACCTACGACAACACCTTCGATCTGTTGCAGGCGTCGAGCTACAACCCCGCCTTCATTGCCGGCCCCCTGGTTCCCAGCCATACGGCCGCCGGCGCGGCGACGGTGCTGATCAACGGCATCCAGAACAATCTGACCTATCTGAATATCCACACCACCAATTTTCCCGGCGGCGAGATACGGGCCCTGTTGGTGGCCCCGAGCCTGACGCCGCTGGTGCCGGCCGGATCGGGCAGCAATGCGTTTGCGGTGGCGGGCGCGATCGACGCGGTGTTCGCGACCGGCAACGCGCCGGCGGATTTTGTTGCCCTGCTCAATCCCGCCAATGCGGCGGTGCGCGCCGATACGCTGGCGCGCATGGGCAGCATGAATGAAAGTGCTGCCGCGCAGGCCGGCAATGAAGCGATGCGCCAGTTTCTCTCCCTGGTGCTCGATCCCTTTGCCGGCACCCGGCCCGCGCAGGGTTCGGCCCTGGGCGGCAGTGGGATATGGGGCGCGATCTCTGGCAGCCACCTCAACATTACTGGCTCGACCGCGACGGGAGGTCCGGAGCAATCGAACGAGGGCGGCGGGTTGGCGGTCGGCTATGATTTTGTCACCGGCCCGGGCACCGGCCTGGGGGTGGCGTTCTCCTGGGATCATCGCAACTTCAGCATCGACCGGAATTTCGGCAGCGGACAGGACAATGGCTATCAGTTTGCCATTTACGGAAGAGTGGACGCCGATGCGCTTTACCTGACGGCCGCGGGCGCCTATTCGATTTTCGATACCCGCACGATACGGACCATCTCCAGCACCGCCGTGTCGGGAAGCTACCGTGCCGATTTCACGGCGCATGGCATCGGGGGACGGATGGAGGCGGGCCTGTCGGACGGCCTGGCCATGATTCACGCCACGCCCTTCGCCGCCTTGGTCGTGGATTCGATCTCCATGCCGCAATATAGCGAGGCCACGGTCAGCGGCTCGACCGTCCTGGCGCTCCGGTCCGCGGAGACGTCCTTCGATCGCCTGCGCAGCGAGTTGGGGCTCGGCTGGAGCAATATCGCCTTGGATGACGGCGGCAGCGTCATGTGGAACGGCAGGGTCGGGTGGGCGCATGAGTTCAACAGTGCCGACAAGATACCGCTCGCCTTTGTGGCGTTTCCAGGCCAGCCCTTCACGATCACGGGCGCCAGGCTGAAGGATGCCGCCTTCATTTCGGCCGGTGTGATGGCGCCCCTGGCGCCGGGCCTGGCGCTCAGCGGCAATATTGAAGGCGATTTCGGCGCAACCGACAGTTATGGCGGCCGCCTTCAGTTGCGATATTCCCTGTGACAGGTTGATAGAACCGTCTGCCCTAACTTGTGGCGGCGCGGTATAAGGCGCCCCTTTTCAGGCCAAAGGGGCGAGAATGACTGCCAGCTGGACAGCCAAAACCGGGCTTGCCTTTGTGCTCCTGTTCGGCGCGGTGAACCTCTTCGCCGACTTCGCCTATGAAGGCGCGCGCAGCGTATCGGGGCCGTTCCTGGCGCTGCTCGGCGCCAGCGGCCTGGTGGCAGGCATGGTCGGCGGGCTGGGGGAGCTGCTGGGCTATGCGCTGCGGCTGTTTTCCGGGCGCTGGGCGGACCGGTCGGGCCGTTACTGGCTGATCACCATCCTGGGCTATGTGGTGCAGATGAGCGTGGTGCCACTGCTGGCGCTGGCGGGAAGCTGGCAGGCGGCGGCGGCGATGATGGTCACCGAGCGCATCGGCAAGGCGGTGCGCAATCCGCCGCGCGATGTGATGCTGTCGGAAGCGGGCGAGATTATGGGACGGGGCTGGGCCTTTGGCGTCAATGAGGCGCTGGACCAGTTGGGCGCCTTTGCCGGACCGCTGGTCGTGGCGGCGGTGCTGGCCTTCCGCCACGATTACCGGCTGGCCTTTGCCTGGCTGGCGGTGCCGGCGGCGATGGTGCTGCTGCTGGTGCTGACGGCGCGCTTGGTCTTTCCCTATGCGAGCGATATTCACCATGACACGGCCGCGGCGGGCGGCGACGGCTATCCACGCGTGTTCTGGTGGTATGCGGCGGGATCGGCTCTGGTGGCGTTCGGCTTTGCCGACTATGCGCTGATCGCCTTTCATTTCGCCAAGACCCATGTGGTGCCGGAGGATGTGATCCCCATCGCTTATGCTTTTGGGATGCTGGCGGGCGGGGCGGGATCGCTGCTGTTCGGCAAGCTCTATGATCGTATGGGATTGAAGATCCTGCTGCCGCTGACCCTGCTGGGTGCGCTGTTCGCGCCGCTGGCATTCCTGGGCGGGTACGGTGCGGCAGTGGCGGGCGTGCTGCTGTGGGGACTGAGCTTCGGCGTGCATGGCTCGGTGATGCCCGCGGCGGTGGCGGAGATGATACCGGCTGGCCGGCGGGGCAGCGCCTATGGCGTGTTCAACAGCATGTTCGGCGTGGCCTGGTTTGTGGGTAGCACCCTCGAGGGCTGGCTCTATGACCATTCAGTAATGACGCTGGTGGTTGTGGCGGTCGTGGCGCAGCTTGCGGCGCTGGGGCCATTGTGGATGGCAACGCGCAAGGTCTGATTTACGAGGGTGGATCGGAACGGGCGGTGGCGTCAGCCGTTGTGGCGGCATGGATCGCCGCGCCCTGGTGTTTGTTCCCAGCCTGATTGCCGCTTCGGCCCTGGCGGCCTGTTCGGACAAGGATGAAGATGTCGGCGCGGTCGAAGATCTGATGCGCGAGCACGGCATCCTGCGCCGGGCCATCCTGGTATTTCGCGCCTGTGCGGTTCACCTGGGGGCCGGGCAGACGGTCGATGCCCAGGCGTTACACCGGGCCGCGCAGCTGTTCCGCAATTTCGGCGAGGAGTATCACGAGAAGAAACTGGAAGAGGAGAACATCTTCCCGCAGGTGAAGAAGGCAGGCGGAGAGGCGGCGGCGCTGGTGGATGTGCTGCTGGCCCAGCACCGGCGGGGCCGGGAAATCATCAGCTATGTGCTGGATGCGACCAATGGCACGACGTTCGACGGTAAGGCCATGGCGGGGGCGCTGCACAGCTTCGAGCTGATGTACGAGCATCACGCGGCGCGGGAGGATACGATCCTGTTTCCGGCCTGGAAGAAGGCGATCGGCGCGCACGAGGTCGAGGAGATGGGGGACAAGTTCGAGGACATCGAGAAAGCCCAGTTCGGCGGCGACGGCTTCGACATGGCGGTCAAGCAGATCGGCGAGATCGAGCAGGCGCTGGGGCTGGCGCACCTGGCCGCGTTCACCGCGCCGCCGATACGCTGAGTCTTTGGAGGACTATTGCGCGGGGGCTGGAGCCTGCTCGGCAGGATTGGGATTCACCGGCGGAACGCCGGGCTCATGCGGGATGCTCTTGGCGCCGCAGGCCACCGTGCTGCCGCGGTCGTTGCAGATCGTGGCCGGCTGGCTGGCGGCCATCGCCACGGTGTTGTTGTCGGGGTGGTTGGCGTCCTGAGCCTGCGAATGGGTTTGGGCGTCTTCGCCGGCCGATGGGCCAGCGCTGGTATCGTAACGTTCCTGTGCCCAGGCCAGCGGGCCTCCGGCCACCAGTGCGATCAAGGCGGTAACGGGAAGAAGTGTTTTGGCCTGCATTTGCAGCTGCTCCGCTTTAGTCGCCCACCTAATGGTCCATAACGCCAAGCCGCGGGTGCGGGTTCCTGTCCCGCGCCCGCGACCAGACGTTGCAGATGCCTGCTACTGGATCGTCGTGGAGCCCTCGCTGGTGGACTTCACCGGCGCCGAGCCAGGCTCATGGGCCATGGATTTGGTGGTGCAGGAGGTGGAGTCGCTTCGGTCATGGCAAACCGTGTGCGACTTGGCCATGTCGCCGCCCTCATGGGCCATCGCCATGGCGTTGCCGTTGAGGTTGTTGTTGCCATGGACCGCCGAGCGGGTTTTCACATTGTCGCCGGCGGCCGAGGCGCCCATGCCCATGGCCTGCGAACTGGAGGTTGGGCTGTTGGAGACGGCGCCGGCGCCCAGAGTCGAGGCGCTCTGGCCGTTCACGGCGGCGCTGCCGGCGCTGCCGGCGGTGGCGCTGCCCGTGGGCGTGTTATCGCGCGCAAAGGCGGGCGCGGACAGCATCAAGGCGATGGCGAAGGGGATGACGGTTTTCATCTTGTGCTCCTGTCTTTGTCGTGATCGCAGCCGAAATATTCGGTGCGTGAGCCGGGCGAGCCGCCGCCGGCCACCGCGGATGAGCCGCCGGGTGAGGTGCTGACGCTGGCGGAGGCGGAAGAATTGCCGGAATGAACGGTGACGCCACGGCTGTTGCAGTCACGGTCGTTGTCGATACGAGGACCGCGTGCCACTTGGCGGTCATGCTCGGTGTTGGCGCGATCGTCGCGGTCATTGTCGTTTACACCCGCGGTTGCGGTGCCGCTGAGATTGCCGGCGCGCACGGTTGTAGAGGCCTGGGCGAAGACGGGCGTGGCGGCCAGGCAAAGGAGAAGCGCGGCAGTCGAGAGTCGGGTCATGTCTCTCTCCAAAGAAAAGGACGCCGCGCGCCTGGACGCGCGGCGCCGGTACGTTTCAATCAATCATTGTGACGGTTCCGGCCGGGATGGCGCCCACGGTCGGATTCCGAGCGCTGATCGGCGGGAACGTCGGTGTGCCGGTTTTCCAGGCCCGTCGAGGAGGCGCCATTGGCCGTATTCGATGCGGTGCGCTCACTGTTCGTGGAAGAAGCGCCGGTACCCATGGCGGTACTAGTCGAATCGTGGCCCGCGGTCGCGCCACCGGCGGCCAGCGACGAGGAGGTGCCGCTGCGGCTGCCAGAACCGGACGAGGAGGCGCCGGTGCCGAGCGCTGTCGAGGTCGAACCATTGCCGGCGGTCGCGCCGCCGACGCCCAGGCTGGAGGAGGTTCCGCCATTTGCTCCGTAGCCGGACGAAGACGCGCCGGTGCCAAGCGCGGCGCTGGCCTGGCCATTGGCGGCGCTGGCCGCGCCGACGCCGAGGGTGGAACTGTTGCCTGCCTGGCCGGCTGAAGAAGCGCCGGTGCCGAGCGCGGTGTTGGCGCTGCCGTTGCCGGTGGTGGAACTGCCGGCGCCGACGGTCGAGGCACTCTGGGCCCATGCCAGCGGAGCCGCGGCCATGACCGCAACAAGTGCTGCGGCTGAGAGAAGTGTTTTGCTCTGCATTTTCGAATCACTCCAATTGATCGCTACCCCCTGACAGTTCGGTAACGTCACCTTGGGTCGCGTGTTCCCGTCCCGAAAACGCAAGAGGAACAATTGCTCGGGTGATCACTTTCCTGTTCCAGTTCTGACAGGAGGATGACATGGCAGATGGTTATGGTGGTGGCGGCAATGCGCTGCTCGGCGTGATTGTCGGCGTGCTGCTGGTTCTGGTGATCGGTTTCTTCGTGTTCGGCGGCATTCCCGGCCACAAGGCCGCGGCGCCGAGCGCACCATCGGCAACCTTGACGGTTACACCCGGCAAGAGCTGATCGCCCGAGCTTGCGAACAGCGCGACGGAGAGGCGCCGCTTGCAAGCTTGCTTGATCAAGAAAAGAAACGGGCAGGGGCGCGGTTCGTGGTGTTGACCGGGTTATAAAATCGGATCATGACTCTCGCCAGGGTGAATAGATGCGCTTTGCGCTCTTCACCGGCGGCCCTGCGGAAGCGGGGCTTTTTGTTTTGCAAAATCGTGAGGAGTCAAGATGGCGCGGATGCCCGTAACGCCGGAAAACTGGCTTGTGGACGATCAGGAAGCCGAACCACAGACTTTGCCCTTTCGGGGCGATGACCAGCCGGAACTGACGCCTCTTCCCATGCCGCGCAATGCCGGGCTCTTCACTCTGTCGGGCCTAGCTAACCGGGAGCCGCAGCCGCCACACGGCACAAGCCTATCGTTATTGATGGAGCCGCATGAGATCGCGTCGGTGCCCGGCCTGCCAGATCATGCCTACGGCGGGAACGCATTCGGAGACTATGTCGATCAGCGTGTGCAGCAAAATGTTGGCGGGCATGCGGCGGGCTACGCCCCGTCATTGGATCAAGTGTCGCTGGCGCCTCACGACTGGAATCCATCGGGTCTTGATCTCTCCGAGAGGGCGGGATCATCGGCGGACGAGTCTACAGGCGATAAATTGGAGCTTGGCTCCAAAGTTTCTGATTATTTCAACACAGGAATCGAGTTTTGGAATGGCCAGAATAAAATTCTTGGTTTGCATTTTGGGCCAGAGGGTCCCGAAATGCTCGAGAGTTATTCAAAGCCTATCACAAAGGTGCTGGGATCTGCAGCGGAAATTCTCGGCACCGGAGCGGACATCGTAAAGGGGGCACCTATCGTGCCCACACTGAGCGGGGGCATCATCAAGGGTGGGTCCAGGTTGGGAGGAGCCACGCTTGGGGCGGCGGGCGGTGGTGCATTGGGCGAAGCAGCTTTTGGCCCTCCGGGCGGAGTGATTGGTGGCGTGTTCGGTGGTTTAGCGGGGGGTATAGCGCCGGACTTCATGTATCAGAATATGAGCCGCCAACAGATCGGTGAAAATGCGGCGCGTCTCTACGGCATGGGTGCAGACGTGGACCCGCGGACCTTCATGCCCTGAATGGACAATAAGTCTTTTGCGCCCCGGCAAAAAGCTCTTACATTGAATTATCAAAAAGGCTTTTGGGGACATGGGGCCGGTCGACAAAGGACAGCGCGAAGTCATTGCGCATTTTTCGGTGACGAAATTGATCTTGGCAGGGCCAATTTTGTTGCTGGGATTAGGTGCTTTCATATTTTTCTGGGGCCGTGATGTCGCCCTGGCAAGGTTTTTAGAAGCGTCGCGCCCGAACCCTGCCGACCACGCGCTCGATTCAATCGGGAACGCCTTAAATCTGTGGGGCTTGTTACTCTTCGGGGTCTGCTTCGGCATTCTGGCGTGGTGGCTATTCAAAGCGACGCGTAACGTCATCGTGAATGGCACCGATGCGATCTGGTTTGAGGGTGGGCGCCTGGTTTGTCGCGGCAATAAACCTCTAGATGTATCCGTCAGTGACATCAAATCCGCAGAGTTAGCCAGTGAATTCATTTCGGCCAACCTTGGCTTCACGCCCAAATATGAGGCCCGGTACATCTCCATCCTCCTGAAGAACGGGAAAGAGGAAAGGCTAGGCTTAGGGCCTTATCGGGAGATAGAGGACGCAATCCTGGCGCCGATCAAGGCGCGGATCGGATAGGCTTTATCGAGGCGGGAGATGGCTACGCGCTCGGTGTTCAAATGATCTTGATTTCCGACGCGGTGCGATTGACCGGCTTTTAAAAAGCGATCATGGTGATCGTCATAGTGAGAAAGTGCGGTTGAGGCACTTCTCCTGATGGGCTCGCGGTGCGAGCCCTTTTCATTTCACGAACATCGAGGCATCAGCTCTTGGCCAGCAGGCCGACCTCCAAGGCGGCGGCCGAGATCAAGGCGCTGGCCAAGAAGCACGGAAAAGCGGCGATCAAGGTGCTGGCCGCGATCATGAACCAGGCGGACGGGCCGGCGACGGCGCGGGTGTCGGCAGCGCAGGCGCTGCTGGATCGCGGCTGGGGCAAGGCGGCGCAGCCTGTGGCCGGCGAGGATGGCGGGTTGCCGGTGCTGGCGAAAATTGAGCGCGTGATCGTCGATGCCAACAAAGATACGAACAGCAGCGGCGGTGAAGCCACGCAGCCTGAAGATTGATACGCCAAGGGTCTTCCTGCCGCTGCTTGCACCTTCGCGCTACAAGGGCGCCTATGGCGGTCGGGGATCGGGCAAGTCGCATTTCTTCGCCGAGCTGCTGATCGAGGACTGTCTTTGCGAGCGGGGGATGCTGGCGGTCAGCATCCGCGAAGTGCAGAAGTCGCTGAAGGACAGCTCCAAGCGGCTGATAGAGGCCAAGCTGGCGCAACTGCACCTGGGCGAGGCTGACGGCTTCAAGGTTTATGAGAAGGAGATCCAGACGCCGGGCGATGGCGTGATCATCTTCATGGGGATGCAGGATCACACCGCCGAGGCGATCAAATCGCTGGAAGGATTCAAGCGCGCCTCGAACCAAGGGCCGTAAAAATCACGGCCTTTGAAGGTGAGGCTGGTGACGACGCCCGCCTGGTCGAAGCGGGTGCCGCGATAAAAGCCGCGTGCCAGATCCGGCGGGGCGATGCGGGCCGTGATCAGGCCATTGCCGATAGTGATCTGTGGCGCAGCAGCCAGCACATCTTCCACCGGCGTGCTGGCCGCAGGGACAGGCTGCTCCGGCTGGGCTGCTGCCGGCAGCGCCAGCAGCAGTCCGGCGAGCAGGAGATATCTCATTTGCTGTCGCCGGGGCCGTAATAGTCCAGTGTGTGGGTCCAGGTCTTTTCCTCGCCCGGCTTCAGCTTCACGTCCATATAGGGCTCGATGCCCATGGTGGAGGGCACCGACCACCAGAGCAGCCGTGTCACCGGCATGCTGGCGCGCAGGCGCACGCCATAGCCGGTCTTGGTGTTGGTGACCTTGAAATCATTATCGGCGACGACATTGGTGAAGCCGGTCAGGTCGCTGGCCACCTGTTCCTGGCCGGTGATACCGCGCAGATAGGTCATGCGATTGCCGTCGAACTTGATCACGTCAGCTGGCATCGGCCGGGTATTCTTCAAGGCGAAGGGAGCTTCCAGCTGCAAGGCTTCCTCGCCGGGGCTGATGGTCATGAAGTGATGGTTGTAGACGGTCGTATCGATCGGTTTCTTGCCGGTGTTCTTCAGTCGGTCCTCGATGACCAACTGGGCCTTGCCCGGCGTCAGCTTGACGGTCTTGGTATAGCTGTAGCCATAGCCGGAGGGATCGCCCGCGATCACCTGGGTGAAGCGGATGCTGGATTTGGTGGCGGTGGTGGTGCGTTTTCCCGGGTTGATGATGGGATAGGTGTGGAAGCGGTCGTAAGTGTCGTTGTCGCGGGTCAGGATGCCGACCCCGATCTTCAGGAAACGGCCGCCGCGGCCGGCGTCTTCAAAGCCGTTCTGGGCGAATTCCTCTACCGGCCCCGCCGCCACATCGGACGGGTGCGCCACCAGCCCGTCCTTGTCATAGGTGAAGTTCTTCACATCGGGCGAGGTCTTCACGAACCAGTAGCGGCCGTAATCCAGCCCCTTGTAGGTGATGTGGGTGATCATGCCGGCATGGTCGAAGCGGGTGGAACGGTAGAAGCCGAAGGGATCAGGCAGATAGACCTTGGCCGAGACCAGGCCATTGCTGATGGTCTTGGACGGCATGTCGTCCAGCGCGCTGGCCGGCGAGGTGTCGGCCGGGTTCACCGGCACGAAGGGCGCGTTTCCTTGACCCATTGCAGGGGGCGCCAAGGCCATGGTGGTGGAAGCCAGCAGCATCACGGCAAACACGGTCAGTCTCATCTTCTGCCTCCGTTACTGTTTGGGTCCAAAAAAGTCGTAGGTATAGGTCCAGCGTTTGGTCTCGCCGGGCTTGATCGCGATGGCGATATAGGGCTCCAGGCTGTAGGTGGGCGTGATCGACCACATGTTGATCCGCACCATCGGCTGATCGGCGCGAATGCGCTGGCCGAAGCCGGTCGCGGTATTGGTGATGGTGAAGTCATAGTCGCTGGCCTCGCCATTGAAGCCGCTCATCAGGCTCTGGGTGGTTACGCCTTTCGGGAGCGGGGCGATGTAGCGAATGGTTTTGCCGTCCAGTTTGACGAATTCCGGCTGCAGCTCGTCCAGCGCCTGCCATGCAAAGGGCGCCGTGATCACCAGGTGCTCGCTGCCGGGGCTGAGAGAAAGAAAGTTGTGGCAATAAACAGTGGTGATGATCTCCTTCTTGCCGGTGTTGGTCAGCACATGGCTGATGGTCATCTGCGGCTTGCCCGGCACAAGCTGGACGTTCTTTTCGTATTTGTAGCTATAGCCGGACTCCGGATCATCCAGGTCCTGGGTCCAGCGCGCGCCCGTCTTGCTGGCCTTGAAGGTGCGCTTGCCTTCGTTCAGCGCCGGCAGGGTGGGAAAGCGCAGCGGATTGTCATTGTCACGCGTGAAAATGCCAATGCCGGGCTTGAGGAAACGTCCGCCCATGCCGGCCTCATAGAAGCCGACCGCGGCGAATTCCTCCATTGGGCCGCTAGTGGCGCAGCAGGCGGTCTCAACGCCTGGGGCCTGCTTGCCGGTGTCGCGCGGGTCCACGACAAAGCGGTCGAACCAGTAGGTCGAGAAATCCTGGCCCTTGTAGGTGACGTGAAACACGACCCCGGCATGGTCGAAGCGGGTGCCGCGATAGAGCTGTTTTTCGCCCGGCGGATAGACCTGGGCCGTGATCAGGCCGTTGCTGATCGCGACATGGGGAAAATCTTCCAGCGCCGCGGCGGGCAGGGTGCCGGCCGCATCAGAAGAAGGCTGGGCGCCCGCAACGCCGCAGGCGCCCGCCATCAGGATCGCGGCGCCAATTGCAATAAAAGGCGCGCGCCGCATCTCAGCCCTCGCCCGGGCCGAAATAATCGTAAGTGTAAGTCCAGCGCTTGGTCTCGCCGGGCTTGAGCGAGATGGCGACATAGGGCTCCCAGCTGAAGGTGGTGCGGATGGACCAGAAGTTGATCCGCGCCAGCGGCTGGTCGGCGCGGATGCGCTGGCCAAAGCCGGTCTTGGTGTTCACCACCTTGAAGTCGTAATCGGAGACGCCGCTGCCATAGCCGGAGATCGGGCTGGTGACGCTTTCGCCTTCCTTCACGGCCCGCAGATACTTCAGCGTCTTGCCGTTCACCGCGGCGGCATCGGCCGCCAGCGGCTTGTCGGTTTTGATGTCGAAGGGCGCGGTCAGGGTCAGATTCTCATTGCCAGGCGCCAGGCTCAGGAAGTTGTGGCAATAGACCGAGGTCTCGAGCGGCTTGGTGCCGGTGTTCTTCAGCACATGCTCGATCACCATCTGGGCCTTGCCGGGCACCAGGCGCACCGTCTTCACATAGGAGTAGCCCCAGCCCGTGTCCCTGTCGTCCAGGTCCTGGGTCAGGCGCACTTCGGTCTTGGTGGCGGTAAAGCCGCGCTTGCCTTCGTTCACCACCGGATAGGTGTGGACGAAGTCGTAAGTCTGGGTGTCGCGCTTCAGCATGCCGACACCGACCTTGAGAAACTTGCCGCCCATGCCGGCTTCGTCAAAGCCGACAGTGGTGAATTCCTCCGACGGACCGGCGGCGCCGCTGGCGGTGGAGACGGTGACCTGGCCGTTGGCCCAGGTGAAGTCATGCACGGCGGGCGACTGGCTGGAGAACCAGTACTGGCCATAGTCCTGACCCTTATAGGTGGCATGGGCCACCACGCCGGCGCGGTCAAAGCGGGTGCCGCGGTAAAAACCGTTATCGCCCGGCAGATAGACCTTGGCCGAGACGATGCCATTGGAGATGTCCTTGTGGGGCAGGTTGTCCAGGGCGCTGGCCGGGGTCGCGCCGGCCGGCTGGGCGCTGCTGCGATTCTGAGAATCGGCCATCAAGCTGCCTGTAAAGATGGCAGCCGAAGCCATTGCGATAGCAGTGAATTTCCGCTTTGCGGACGACATATTCCCCCCTTGTTTTTGCTTCCATTCCCGTCCCCCTGTATGAGGGGCGGTCCCGATACTCTCTCCTCTATATAGCAGATCATGAAGCGCATCCTCATCACCTCCGCCATCCCCTATGTGGCCGGGGTCAAGCATCTGGGAAACCTGGTCGGCTCCATGCTGCCGGCCGACATTTTCGCCCGCTATTGCCGCAGCCGGGGCTATGACACCCTGGCGATCTGCGCCACCGACGAGCATGGCGCGCCGGTGGAACTGGCGGCGCTGGAGGAGGGCACGCCCGTCGCAGACTATGCCGCCAAGTGGCATGCGGTGCAGAAGGAACTGGGCGACCGCTTCGGTCTGGCCTGGGACAATTTCGGGCGCTCATCTTCGCCGCAGAACCATGAGCTGACTTTGCATTTCGCCCGCAAGCTCTGGAAGAACGGCTTTCTGGAATTGCGCGTCACCAAGCAGGCCTATTCGGTGACCGATGGCCGCTTCCTGCCCGATCGCTATGTGATCGGCACCTGTCCGCATTGCGGCTATGATCGGGCGCGGGGCGATCAGTGCGAGAACTGCACACGGGTGCTGGACCCGGTGGACCTGATCAATCCGCGCTCGGCGGTGTCGGGCGCCTCCGACATCGAGATCCGCGATTCCACCCATCTGTTCCTGAAGCAGTCGCAGTTTGCGGAAAAGCTGCGCGCCTGGATCGACGGCCACAAGGCCGACTGGCCGCAGCTGGTGACCTCGATCGCCTACAAATGGCTGGACGAGGGCCTGCAGGACCGCGGCATCACCCGCGACCTGGAATGGGGCATTCCGGTGCCCGACGACATTGCCGACGGCAAGTTGAAGGGCAAGGTCTTCTATGTCTGGTTCGATGCGCCGATCGAATATATCGCCGCGACCAAGGAATGGGCCGACAAGAACAAAAAGGGCGATGCCTGGAAGGACTGGTGGTACGGCGATGCCGCCAAGGACGTCACCTATTGGGAGTTCATGGGGAAAGACAATGTGCCTTTCCACACGGTCGGATTCCCGGTGACGATTATGGCTTCGGGCGAGCCCTGGAAGCTGGTGGACCGCCTCAAAGGCTTCAACTGGCTGAACTATGACGGCGGCAAATTCTCGACCTCGGGCAAGCGCGGCATTTTCATGGACACGGCGCTCGACGTCGCGCCGGCCGATTACTGGCGCTATTACCTGATCGCTAATGCGCCGGAAGGCAGCGACAGCAATTTCACCTGGGAGCATTTCGCCGGGGTGATCAACAAGGACCTGGCCGATGTGCTGGGCAATTTCGTCAACCGGGTGACAAAATTCTGCGTCGCCCGCTTCGACGGCCAGGTACCGGGCGAGGGCGACTATGGCGAGGACGAAAAGGCCCTGATCGCCGAGCTGGACCGGCGCATCGCGCAATATGCCGCGTTCATGGATGCGGCCGAATTCCGCAAGGCGCTGGGCGAGCTGCGCGCCATCTGGGTGGCGGGCAATGAATATATGACCCGCGCCGCGCCCTGGACCCATATCAAGACCGACCGCGCCAAGGCGGCGGTGGGCGTGCGCATGGGGCTGAACCTGATCCACCAGTTCGCGCATCTAGTCTGGCCAGTGATGCCGTCTTTCGCGCGCACCATCCATGAATGCATCCAGCCGGTGGGTTACCGCGCCGGCGTGATCCCGTTCCCCGATGTGCCGATGGCCGAGGCGCTGGACGAGCTGACACCGGGACGGACCATCAAGGCGCCGGAGGTGCTGGTGGCCAAGATCACCGAGGAACAAGTGGCCGAGTTGAAGGCCAGATTCGGGGGCGCTGCCTAGCTCATCTTGTCATGGCCCGTCCTCACGCTGTCGCTAAGGACTATGCGGGCCATCCATGTGGTGAGAGGGTTATGGATGGCCCGGACAAGCCGGGCCATGACAGAGGGTGGACATGGCGTTAGCATCCCTCAAAACAATAGGGGGAAACGCCATGCGCCTCATGCTCGCCGCAGCTTTTGCGCTGCTTGCCGCCACGCCTGTCCACGCCGCCGAGATCACCGTGCTGGCGCCGGGCTTTGTGAAGTTTTCCGGCATTGACGACCTGGCCGAGGCCTACACTAAGGAGACCGGCGTCAAGGTGACGGTAAAGTCCACCGGCATGGGCGCGATGATGGAGACCATCAAGACCGGCACCCCCGCCGCCGATGTGGTGATGCTGCCGCAGAATCTGATGGATCAGCTGCAGGCACAGAAAGGCATTGTCGCCGGCAGCCGCAAATCCTTAGGGAGGGTACAGATCGTGATGATCGTGCCCGCCAATGCACCGCATCCGGATATCTCCACCCACGCCAAGCTGGCGGCGGCGCTGCATGGCGCAACCCATGTCGCCTATTCCAGCCCCTGGAAGGCCGAGAAGAGCGCCCAAGCCATGATCATCCACGACATCCTGCAGCGGCCGGAATTCGCCGGTACCCATGAAGCGCTGGTCATCAACGGCAATGGCGTCAAGGGCATCAAGGACGGCGCCGACATGGCGCTGCAACTGGAGTGCGAGACGCGCGACCCGGCTGTCTCGGTGGTGGGTCCGCTGCCCGCCGACCTGCATGCCTGGCTGGATGGCGATGTGGCGGTATCCGCCCGCACGCCCGACGCCAAGGCGGCTGCGGACTTCGTCGCCTATATCACGCGCCCGGCGGCCGCGCCGGTGTGGAAGGCCAAGGGTCTGAATCGCTCCTGATTCTCTGGTGGGAATAAGCACGCAGTTCCGGGCTGTTACGTCCGAGCCGAAACAAATAGACTGCCATCACCGTAACCGGTAGCGCCCCTGAGCGAAGAAAGGCCAGGGGAGAGGAAGATGGCGATTTCCGGCGACACAGATGAAATTTCAGGTGGCCGCTTGGCGCGCGCCTGGCGGTATGTCGCCGGGCCGGTGACGGCGAAGGACGGTTTTTACCGCCATCGCGCCCTGGTGCGGCTGACACACTGGGTCAATGCGCTGTGCATCCTGTTCCTGCTGGGCAGCGGTCTCAACATCTTCAACGCCCATCCCCGCCTTTATTGGGGCATGACCGGCGCTGACCGCGATCCGGCTTTCTTCTCGCTGGGCGCGATGGACACCGCGGCGGGTCCGCGCGGCTTCACGCAAGTCGGACCCTGGCACTTCGACACCACGGGTATCTTGGGCTGGTCGAAAGTGGACGGCGAATTCCAGGCCCGCGGCTGGCCGGACTGGCTGACCATTCCTTATTTCCAGGACCTTGCCGATGCGCGGCACTGGCATTTCCTGTTTGCCTGGGTGCTGGCGATCAACGGGCTGGCCTATCTGGTCTACAGCCTCTGGATCCGGCATCTGCAGAAAGACATCTGGCCGACTGGGACCGATATTCGCGCCATTCCCCGCTCCGTTCTCGATCATATCAAGCTGAAGCATCCGACGGGGGAGGCGGCGCGGCGCTACAATGTGCTGCAGAAGCTGGCCTATCTGGGCGTGATCCTGGCGATCACCTTGATGGTGCTGACGGGCCTGAGCATGTCGCCCGGATTCAATGCCTTCTTCCCCTGGACCCTAGATCTGTTCGGCGGCCGCCAATCGGCGCGCGCCATTCATTTCATCTGCGCCGCGCTGATCCTGCTGTTCGTGTTCGTCCATGTGGTGGAGGTCATTCTCGCCGGCCCGATCAATGAAGTACGCTCCATGCTGACGGGCTGGTACCGCACCCCGAAGGATCACGGCTGATGGCCAGCGCCAAGAACATCACTCGGCGGGCGGCGATCGTCGCGGGCTTCGGCGGCGCCGGATGGCTGATCGCCAACGCCAACGGCCTGACCGTCAGCCCCAGCTTCGCCAAGGTCTTCGGCGTGGTGGAGGATTGGACGAAGACCGCGCAGCGTGGCCTGCTTCATCCCCAGCGCCTGGCGCGGGAATACAGCCCCTCTGACATCTCCTCCTATTTCAAGCCCAATGGTACGTATAATCCGGGTACGGATGATTACAATCGCCATGCGGCCCAGCATTTCGCCAACTGGCGGCTGAAGATCGATGGGCTGGTGGATAATCCCTTGTCGCTGTCGATGGCGGACCTGCGCCGCCTGCCGCGCCGCACGCAGATCACTCGGCATGACTGCGTGGAAGGATGGTCGGCGATCGGCATGTGGACCGGCGTGCCGCTGTCGCTGCTGCTGAAGGCGGCGGCAATGAAGCCCAATGCGCGCTATGCGGTCTTTCACTGCGCCGACAATCTGACTGGCGAGCCCTCCAAGGGTGGGGAGCAGAGCCCCGGTCAATATTATGAGAGCATCGACCTCACCGACGCCTTCCACCCCCAGACCATCCTGGCCTATGCCCTGAACGGCAAGCCGTTGGATGTGCCCCATGGCGCGCCCCTGCGGCTGCGGGTGGAGCGGCAGTTGGGCTACAAACAGGCGAAATATATCGAGCGAATCGAGATCAGTGACAGTTTCGCCCGCATCGCCGGCGGCCGCGGCGGTTATTGGGAAGACCGCGGCTATGAATGGTATGCGGGAATTTAGCGCGGCGCGGTTGTAACCGCGGGCGTGGGCCGCACGAAAAGAGAGCGAATGGCGCGGGGGCAATGGTGCCCGGCGTGTTTGAAGGAGAGAGCAATGAAGAATTTCGGGAAGATCGCCGCCCTGGTCCTGTTCACCGCCGGTTTTGCGGGCGAGGCGCTCGCCGCCGATGCCGCCGCAAACGGCTCCATGTCCAACAGCAGCTCCATGTCGGGCTCCATGTCCGGCTCGATGGATCACGGCAAGATGAAGAACAAGAACAAGGACAAGAATAAAACCAAGAGCGCGGGCGCGATGTCGGGTTCGATGTCCGGCTCCATGTCCGGTTCGATGTCGGGCTCAAACGGACACTGAAAGAATTTTCATATTGCGCCGGAAAGGCGGCCCGCTTCGGCGGGCCGCTTTTTTTTGTGTCTGACAGCCTGTCACCAATCCGCAAAATGCGCGTGTATACATGTTGGCGTCACACGGCCAACCCGACGAAAAGAACCTTTACGCGAAGGATCAGGGCTTGTTGATCCGTCCCCAAGGGCCGACCTTATTGTTGGTCGTCGATGAGTTGCGGGATCGTGGACACACAGCGTGCGGCAGCAAATTGTGATCACATGGCACTGGACTTTACTATCGTGCCATGCAAGATATCTGTTATAAGTTGGTAGTTGAGCCTTTTCAGGCTCTTAGCGAATGGGGTGAAGGGCATGTCATCGGCAGTCTCATTGCGTCAGGTGGTCAAGCATTATCGCCGCGGCAAGGAATCGGTTGAAGTCCTGCACGGGCTGAACCTGGAAATCCCGGAAGGGGAGTTCGTCTCCCTGATGGGCCCGTCGGGCTCCGGCAAAACCACCATTCTCAATCTGGTGGGCGGCCTGGATCACGCCGACGCGGGCGAGATCATCGTGGGCGGCGAGCATCTGGAAAAGCTGTCCGGCGGACAGCTCGCAAAATGGCGTTCGCACCATATCGGCTTCGTCTTCCAGTTCTACAATCTGATGCCCATGCTGTCGGCGGCCGGCAATGTCGAACTGCCGCTGCTGCTCACCAACCTGACCAAGGCCGAACGTCAGCGCAGGGTTGCGGTGGCGCTGGAGATCGTGAGCCTGGGGGACCGCGCCAAGCACAAGCCGGGTGAAATGTCCGGTGGCCAGCAGCAGCGGGTGGGTATCGCCCGCGCCATCGTGGCCGATCCGTCCATCCTGCTCTGCGACGAGCCGACGGGTGACCTCGACCGCGCTACGGCGGATGAAATCCTGGGCCTGCTGCAGCAGCTCAACCGCCAGCACAAGAAGACTATCGTGATGGTCACCCACGACCCCAAGGCCGCCGACCATGCCAGCCGCCAGCTGGAGATGGACAAGGGCAGCCTGGTCGAACGGGCCCTCGCGCCGGCATAAGAGGCCAGGCATGAAATATATTCCGCTCGTCTGGGCCGCGATCATGCGCAAGCCCACGCGCGCCGTCCTGACCCTGTTGTCGGTGATGGTGGCCTTCACCCTGTTCGGCCTGACCATCGGCATGAACGCGACCTTCGATGCGGTTTTGGCCGCAGCCAAAGACAACCGCATCTATACCATTCCGCGCTTCGCCGGCGGCATGACAACCATGCCGCTAGCGATCACCCATGCGATCGAGCGCATTCCTGGTGTCGCCGAAGTGGGTTACCAAAATTACATCCCCGGTTACATCAAAGATCCCAAGAACCGCGTCTTTGTGCAGCTCTATGGCGATAACGCCCGCAAGGTATTCACCGAATACCCGATCACGCCGGCCCAGTGGGACCTACTGCACAATGAGCGTGATGGCGTTCTGGTCAGCCAGTATCAGGCCGACAAATGGCATCTGAAGTCGGGCGACATCCTGACCGTGATCTCGCCGCAAGTGAAGAAGGCCGACGGCAGCACCACCTGGACCTTCAAGGTGCTCGCCATCACGGGTGACATGGCCTACAACACCAACGGCTATATCTGGGGCAATTTCGATTATTTCGACAAAGCCCGGCCGCTGGCGTCGCAGGGACTGGTGATGAATCTGCAGGTGCAGACGTCCGACGCCGGTCGCACCGCCGAGATCGCCCAGAACATCGACAACAGTTTCGCCAACTCGCCCAACTCCACACAGTCCATTACCGAAAAGGCGGCGATGGATGTTTCCAATTCCGGTGTCGACATCGCCAAGGTGGACCGCGAGATCGCGCTGGCCGGCATGTTCATGGTCCTCTTCCTGACCGCCAACGGCATCGCCCAGGCGGTGCGCGAGCGCTTCGCGGAATTCGCCACTCTCAAGACCATTGGTTTTTCAGACTGGGGCGTGATCGGACTGGTGTTCGCGGAAGCGGCTCTTCCCTGTTGCCTGGGCGCCATATTGGGCGTGGGCCTGTCGGTCGTGCTATCCGATCTGATACCCCATGTGATGCCGCCCAGCATGGGCACGCCACCGTTACCGCGCATCACGGCGATGGTGGCTGTATGGGCCGGGCTCTGCGCGCTTGTCGTGGCGCTAGCAAGTTCCGCGTTGCCAGCGCTGCGCCTCAAGCAGATGGATATCGCAACAGCGCTTTCAGGACGCTAGACCATGCTGCGCCAGATCTGGATCGTTTCCGCGTTGAACTTCAGAAGCCTGAAGGGCCGCTTCTGGCAGTCCATGGTGATCGTGGTGGGCCTGGGCGCCACCATCGGCGTGCTGCTGTCCATGATGTCCATGACTCAGGGCATGAGACAAGCCTACTTCAATACCGGCGATCCCGGCCGGGCTATTGTTGTGTCACAAGGCGCCGACAGCGAGGGGCAAAGCTCCATCAGCCGCGCCGCCGCCCCCATCATCATGAGCGCGCCCGGTGTCGCCAAGGACAAGGACGGCAAGCCGCTGGCCGACCGACAGCTCAACATGGGCCTGCCGGTACTGCGCAAGAACGGCACCAAGGGCTTTACCACCATGCGCGGCTTTGGCCCACAGGGCGTGGCGCTGAGGCCGGAATTCCATCTGGTGGCGGGGCGCATGTTCCAGACCGGCAAACGCGAGCTGATCGTGGGCGTGGGCGCTCGGACCATGTTCCAGCAGATGCAGATCGGCGACAAGGTGATCCTGCCCAATGGTCAATGGCCTATCGTAGGCGTCTACACGACTGGAGATATACTGGACGGTCAGTTGATCGGTGACACCGAGACCATGCTGACGGCACTGAATCGCACCGCTTACAATTCCGTCCTGGTGCGGCTCACCTCGCAGGATGCGCTGGACACCTTCCGGAAGGCGCTGACCACCAATCCTGCACTGCAGGTGACGGTGACGCGCCATTCCGACTGGTACAAGAAAGTCTCCGATCAGGCGACCGGTCTTCTGGCGGTGTTGGCCTACGTGGTGGGTGTGGTGATGGCGATTGGCGCCTTGTTCGGCTGCCTCAACACCATGTATGCGGCGGTCAGCACACGGGCGCGCGAGATCGCCACCTTGCGGGCGTTGGGCTATGGCGCCCTTCCTGTCGCAGTGTCGGTGATCCTGGAATCAATCGTGCTGGCGGTCGCTGGCGCGCTGGCCGGTGCGGCTGTTGCCTGGCTGCTCAACGACGGCAAAACCGGCACATGGGGCGTCAGTATCTTCCGGCTGACCGTGTCGCCCGGATTGGTTGGGCTGGGCGTGAGCTGGGCCGTGGTGGTGGCGCTGGCGGGTGGGCTCCTCCCCTCCATCCGGGCCGCGCGCCGGCCGGTGGTGGAAGCACTCAGGGCTGCCTGATGCGACATCTGCCGCTGGTCTGGGCCGCTATTGTCCGTAAGCCGATGCGGGCGGTGCTGACCCTGTTGTCGGTGACAGTGGCCTTCACTTTGTTCGGACTGATGATCGGGCTGAATGCCGCCTTCGATACGATAGCCGAGAGGGCTCGCGCCGATCGCGTCTATACCTGGCCGCGTTACGGCGGGTCCGCGCCCATCACAGTGGCGCACCAGATCGAAGCCATGCCCGGCATCAAGGCGGCAACGGGACTGAATTTCCTTCCGGGCTATGTACAGGATCCGAAAAACCAGGCCTTTGTGCTGATGGTGGACCAGAATGCCGCCAAGGTGTTTGGCGATTGGGTGCCGCCGGACCAGTGGAACGTGGTGTGGCGGGAGCGCACCGGCATCGTGATGAGCCGGATGCAGGCCCAGCGCTGGCACAAAAAGGTAGGCGACACCTTCACCATCATCTGCAAAACCATCAAACGTGCCGATGGCGGCACCACCTGGACTTTCAGGGTGGTGACGATTGTCGACGACATTCCGCAGATCTTCAACGGCTTCATCTTCGGCAATTTCGACTATATCGATAAGGCCAAGCCCCTGGCGGATCAGGGCAAGATCAGCGAGGTGGACTTCCTGGCCGATGATCCCGCCAACTCCACGGCCCTGGCGGCGCAAATCGATCACACCTTCGCCAACTCCGCCACGCCGATGCAGACCATCACCGAGAAGCTCGCCCGTTCCGGCAATGACTTTGGCGGGCTGGATGTCAAGAAGATCACCTTCGGCATCGCGCTCGCCGGCATGTTCATGGTGCTGTTTCTGACCGGCAACGGCATCGCCGAGTCGGTGCGCGAGCGATTCGCCGAATTCGCCACCCTGAAGACCATCGGTTTCTCCGACCGCGCCGTGACGGCCATAGTCGTGCTGGAATCGGCCTTGCCCTGCGTCATCGGCGCGGTGCTGGGTGTCGGGCTCGCGGCGGTGCTGGCGCGGCAGATCCCCAAGCTGATGCCGCCGACCTTCAGCATGCCGATGCCCACCATGTCGCCCGCGGTGATGCTGTGGGCTGCCGCCGCCGCCTTGGCGGTCGCAGCTCTCAGCGCCGCGCTGCCGGTCCTGCGCCTGCGGCAGATGGACATCGCCAGCGCCCTTTCGGGCCGGGCATAAGGCGGGGCGCGCATGAACACCCTGCGCCAGATCGGCATCGTCTCCTTAATCAATTTCCGCAGCCTCAAATTGCGGATATGGCGATCCCTGGTGATCGTGGTCGGCATGGGCTGCGTGATCGGCGTGCTGCTTTCCATGCTGTCGCTGACCGAGGGCCTGCTCGAGGTCTATCAGAAGACCGGCGATCCTGGCCGCGCTCTGGTGGTGTCGACCGGCGCGCAGTTCGAAGCCAGCAGCTCCATTCCCCGTAACAAGGCGCGGCTGGTGATGGATGCGCCCGGCATCGCCAAGGCCCCCGACGGCAGCCCGCTCGCCGATCCGCAGTTGGGCGTGGGCGTGCCGGTGATCCGGTTGAACGGCCGGCCGGCCTATACCGGCCTGCGTGGCTTCGGTCCCAAGGCGATCGCACTCCGCCCGGAATTTCATCTTGTGTCGGGGCGCATGTTCCGGCCCGGCAAGCGCGAGCTGATCGTGGGGGTGGGCGCCCACACCATGTTCCGCAATATGAATGTCGGCGACAAGGTGATCCTGCCTGACGGGGAATGGCCGATTGTTGGCAGCTTTACCACCGGCGACCTCTTGGACGGCCAGCTTGCCGGCGATACCGACACGGTAATGCTGGCGGTGCGCAAGACGGCCTATAACAGCGTGCTGGTGCGGCTGGCCTCGCCTGGCTCCTTCACCACCTTCAAGCGGGCGCTGACCACCAATCCCGCCCTGGCAGTCGACCCGATGCTGCAGTCCGAATGGTACAAGAAGCAGAGCGATGGCTTTTCCACCTTCTTCAATGTCATCGCCTATGGCATCGGCATCATCATGGCGGTGGGCGCGCTGTTCGGCTGCCTCAACACCATGTATGCGGCGGTGGCGGCGCGGGGACGCGAGATCGCCACACTCCGGGCTCTGGGCTATGGCGCCTTTCCGGTGGCGGTGTCGGTGATTCTGGAGGCCATAGCCTTGTCGGTCGCGGGCGCGCTGATCGGCGCAGGCCTGGCCTGGGCGCTTTACAATGGCGCGGACGGCGGCTTTGGTGGCAGTTTCTTCAAGCTGACGGTCTCGCCCGCCATGATCGGAATGGCGCTGGTGTGGGCCGCCACCGTGGCGCTTCTGGGCGGACTTCTGCCGTCCCTTCGCGCCGCCCGCCGTCCCGTGGTAGAAGCCCTGAGAGCGATATAAGAAGCACATGAGCGACAAATCCGCCCTGCTGGACTCCCTTAAGATCGAGCGCACACCGGTGCGCCGGGGCACGTCGCCCTGGCTCTATGGCGTGCTGGCCGTCCTGCTGCTGGGGGCCGCGGGCGGAGGCTGGTACTTCTGGCCCGACAACCGCATCACGGTGCACGCGGTGACCGCCAGCGCGGAGGGCTCAGGCGGCGCCTCCGGTTCGGGGCTCGATGCTTCGGGCTATATCGTGGCGCGGCGCACGGCGACCTTGTCGGCCAAGATCCTGGGCAAAGTGACGGAAGTGAATTTCGAGGAAGGCCAAAAGGTGAAGGCCGGCGATATCGTGGCCCGGCTGGATGATTCCAATTCTCTCGCCGCGCTGCGTCAAGCCGAAGCTCAGGCCGTCCAGGCCAAAGCGACCTTGGACAATACCGCGCCACTCTATCAGCGCTATCGCGCGGCGAACGAGCAGGGCGGCATCTCCAGCTATGCGTTGGACACCCAGCGCCTGGCTTATGACAATGCCCGCACCGCCTATACGGTGGCGCAGGCGGCGGTGAAATACGCCCAGGCCGCGGAGGCCGACACCTATGTGCGTGCGCCCTTCGACGGCATCGTCACCGTCAAGGTGGCGCAGATCGGCGAGGTGGTGGCGCCTTCGGCGGCCGGCGGCGGCAGCACCCGCACTGGCATCGTCACCATCGTGGACATGAACTCGCTGGAAGTGCAGGTGGACGTCAGCGAGAACTACATCGAGCGGGTCCAGGTCGGCGCGCCGGTCACCATCCATCTCGACGCCTATCCGGACTGGGACATTCCTGGCTCGGTGATCGCCATCATCCCGACCGCTGACCAGAGCAAGGGCACGGTGCAGGTGCGGGTGGCGATCAAGGGCAGAGACCCGCGCATCCTGCCCCAGATGGCGGCGCGCGTGGCCTTCCTCAACATGCCGGAAAAAGGCGCTGCCCCGGCGGTGTCGCGGGTGACAGTGCCGGTGGCGGCGGTACTGGGAACTGGCAAGACGGGCACGGTCTTTGTCATCGGCGAAGAGGGCAAGATCGAAAAGCGCGATGTGGCGCTGGGCCTTAAGACCGCGACCGCCGTGACCATCCTCTCCGGCATTTCCGCCGGCGAGCGGCTGGCCGGCGACAATCTCGACAAGCTGCATGACGGCGACAGGGTCAAGATCGCGGAAGGCTCCTAACCGGCGTCGTGTCTCATCGGCGGGCGAACCAAAATAGGCCGCCACCCTGGGGTCCGCCCCTTGACCCGGCTGCCGGACCGCGCAGACACTCTCCATCATAGCGGGACGGCAGATCCCGCGGGGAGGGCGCATGCTGGGCTTGATGCAGCAGCATCCACTGCTGATTTCCTCGATCATCGTCCATGCCGCGCGCCATCACGGCGATGCCGAAGTGGTTTCCCGCCGCCCCGGCGGCGCGCTGTCCCGCACCACCTATCGCGACCTCGAGTTGCGCGCCCGCAAGCTGGCGGCCGCGCTGGCGGCGCTGGGCGCGGAGCCGGGCGACCGCATCGGCACCATCGCCATGAACAGCGACCGGCATCTGGAGCTTTATTACGGCATCTCCGGCGCCGGGATGGTGTGCAACACCATCAATCCGCGGCTTTCCCCCGACGACATCGCCTATATCGCGGACCACGCCGAAGACGGGATCCTCTTCACCGATCCGGCCTTCCTGCCAACCGTCGCGGCAATTACCTCCAAACTCCCGGCTCTGCACGCCGTGGTGGTGCTGTGTGACGCCGATGCGATGCCCGCGGCCGGCTTGCCGCCGAACGTGGCGCTGCATTGCTACGAAACCCTGCTGGACCAGGCCGAGCCGATCGCCGCCTGGCCGCAGTTCGACGAGAATACCGCGTCTGGTCTCTGCTACACCTCCGGCACCACGGGGCGGCCCAAGGGTGTGCTCTATTCGCATCGCGCCAGCCTGCTGCATGCCATGATGGGCAATTGCGCCGACGCGATGGGCACCCGGGCGACCGACCGCGTGCTGCTGGCCGTGCCGATGTTCCATGTCAATGCCTGGGGCGTTCCCTTTGGCGGGCCCATGGTCGGCGCCTCGCTGCTGATGCCGGGGGCGCAGCTCGATGCGCCGTCACTGCTGGAGATGATGAATGCCGAGCGCGCCACCTCGGCGCTGGGCGTGCCCACGGTCTGGCTGAACCTGCTCAATCATCTGCGCGACAAAGGCGGAGCGTTCGAAACCCTCAAGCGCGTTCTGATCGGCGGCGCCGCCATGCCGCGCGCCCTGATGGAGGCCTATCAGCAGCTGGGCATTCGCATGCAGCAGGGCTGGGGCATGACCGAGTCCTCGCCCATGGTCACGGTGAACAAGCCCAAGCCCGCCTGCTTGCGGCTGGAAGGCGAGCGGCAGATCGCACGCCGCTGTGCGCAAGGCCGGGTGCTGTTCGGTGCCGATGTGCGGGCCGTGGATGATGCGGGCAACGAAGTGCCGTGGGACGGCCAGACCCCCGGCAACATGATGTTCCGCGGGCCCTGGGTCGCCTCGGGCTATTACCGCATGCCCGAGACGGCGGTGGAAGACTGGTTTCCCACCGGCGATGTCGGGGTGATCGATGCCGACGGCTTTATCACTTTGACCGACCGCAGCAAGGACCTGATCAAGTCGGGCGGCGAATGGATCAGTTCCATCGCCATCGAAAATATCGCCATGGCCCATCCGCAGGTGGCGGAGGCCGCCGCCATCGCCGTGCCGCACGAGAAATGGGGCGAGCGCCCGCTTCTGATCGTGGTGGCGCGCACCGGCTGCGCCCCGGCGCCCGATGAGGTGCGCGCCTTTTGCCGCGGCAAGATGCCAGACTGGTCCATACCCGATAAGGTGGTGGTCGCCGAAAGCCTGCCGCATGGCGCCACCGGCAAGGTGCTGAAGACCGAACTGCGGAAGATTTACGCGCAGCCTTGACCCCAGCCTTGACCTCAGGGTTTCCCCGCAGAAACCCGCAGGCTGATCGCAACGTTCTCTACGCGAATTGATTCCTGCGGAAGATTCGCCATGCGCAAATCCATCCTCACCGCCGGCTTGCTGGCGCTTTTCTGCGCCTTGCCGGCGCGTGCGCAAACCCATCCCGCCCAGGTGGGCGTGGCCGTCGGGGAGCCGGGGAACCAGACCGCCCGGAATTTCGTCAAGACCCTGATGATGACCGACAAGTATGCCATCGCGGCCGGCGAGCTGGCGGAGAAGAAGGCGCGCGATCCGGCCGTGCGCGAGGTGGCGAAGGAGATGGTCGATACGCACCGGAAGAAGGCGAAGGAACTGAAGAAGATCTATGACCGCACCTTGGTCGGCCAGACCCCGACACCGCCGCCGGCTTTCGACCCGCCGCATCAGCGGCTTTATCATGCGCTGCAAGCCAGCGGCGCGGCTTTCGATCGCGTGTATATCGCCCAGCAGGTGAAAGATCACCGAAAGGCGCTGGCTTTCGCCGAGGGCTATGCCGACCGCGGTGAGAACGCGAAGCTTCGCGCCTATGCGCAGAAGAGGGCGCCGGAGATTCGCGATCACCTTGCCAGATTGCGAAACCTCACCGGCCAGACCCTGGCGCAGAACGGGACGGCAAAGTAGGGGCATTTTTGCGGCAGTCGCAACAATGGCCCTGTTGCAACGTTTTCTGGAAGCACTTGTCTGGAGTTGCCGCCATGAAACCTGTCCTTTTCGTTGCCGTATCGGCTTTCGCCCTGATGCCGTTCGTTGCGCTGCCGGCGGGCGCGCAGACCGATCCTTCCATGGTCGGCGTGAGCGATTCCCAGCCGTGGAACCAGACCGGTCCGGTGTTCGTGCAGAACATGCTGATGGGCGACAAGTTCGAGATCGAATCCAGCCAGTTGGCGCTGGAAAAATCACACGACCGCGCCGTGCGCGATTTCGCGCGCGACATGATCGCCGCCCACAGCGAAACCTCCACGGATTTGAAGGCGATAGCCGATCGCACCATTGCCGGGCGCACCGTGACGGTGCCGCCCATGCTCGACCCGCAGCACATGGCGATGTACCACGCGCTGGAATCCCGTTTCGGGCCTGCGTTCGACCGCGAATATATCGCCCAGCAGTTTACCGCCCACCGCCAGGCGTTGGCCTTCATGGAGGGTTATGCCCGCGGCGGCGCAGTACCGGAGTTGCAGGATTTTGCCCGCCACACAGTGCCGGTGATCCGCGACCACCTGGCCATGCTGCGCAGCATCCGCGGCGATGTGGCGTTGGCGGCGCCGCACGATGATGTGGCTTTTAACGTGCCGTCGGACACTACGGTAATCGAGCATCCCGATGGCACCACCACCACGGTGATCGAGACCGAGTGAACCATCCCGATTGGATCGAAGCCGCGCCGCCCTCAACGGGCGGCGCGGCTTTGTCTTTCAAAAAAATACTCTCCATGGCCGGCCTCCGAGCCGGCCATCCAGGGCAAACGGCGAATAGATCTGTTTGTTGCTCTGGATGGGCGGGTCGAGCCCGCCCATGGTGAGAAAGGTGGCTAACTCAACCACATCAGCGCCGCGCCGCCCTCAACGGGCGGCGCGGTTTTGCTTTGTCAGCGACGCGGCTGGTGTGCCTCAGCCAGATGGGCAAGCACGGTTATGCGCACGCCATTCGGATCGAGAAGCGAAAATCGGCGAATGCCCATCGGTTTGTCCTGCAGTGGTTCAACAATCACACAGCCTTGGCTTACGGCTCGCGCATGAAGATCGGTAACGCTTTCGGGAAAGCCGACGTCCATGGCAAACCCCGGCGGCAAAGCCGCGGACTCTGCGGCATCTCCATTCAATGTCACTTGCTGCTTGGGTTCGGTTGGAGAGGCAAACATGAGCATGCCTGCCTGGTCCATGACGACCTTGAATCCCAGAAAATCCTCGTAAAAGGTGCGGCTGACTGGCAGGTCCAAGGCTCTGATGTCCGGAACGGTTCTTACAATAGTCATGGGACGTTTCTCCTTTGACGGCCCTTGGCCGTCGGTTCGGAGGCGCTGCAGGACGGCGGAATAGGATTGGCCAGTTCGCCTGGCCTTCGCCCGCACGATGCGTTTGAAATCCTTGTTGGCCGTCATTCGGCGCCTCTTGCCTTGAGACGAAGATCCCCAGCGTCCCCGTCCAAGGCGGGCTGCCGAACGTCGGCGACCGAAGAGAATCCGCTTCCCTTTGCCTCTGTCAGGCGATCCGGCTGGGGCGGATCGAAAGAGGTCAAGCGCACGGTCACGCTATGCGCAACTGTTGGCCTCTGCGGATGCGTTGTCAATCCGATACCGGCAGCACGTCGCTTTTTACCGGCGGAGCCTCCAACCCCTCTGTCATGGCCGGCCTCCGGCGCATAGCGCCAGCGTATGCGCGCCATCCAGGGCTACAAACGCTGGCAGATGTGCTTGTTGCTCTGGATGGCCGGGTCAGGCCCGGCCATGACAGTTTATGAAAGCCACACCAGCGCCGCGCTGGCCGCCGGAACATGCAAGCTGGCGCTGCCGTTTGCCACCCGCACTGGCTCATATTTCGCGCCGGTCCAGCTGCCGTCGGCCGCCACCGCCGCGCCGCCCAGCATCACGCCATCCCTGGCATCCGGCGCCGGCCCGCTCAGGCGCAAGACGCGCCCGCGTGTATGCCCACTGATCCGGATGGCGGCGTCCGTCTCCTGAGCGTCCCGGTTGATCACCGCCACGCACAGCTCGCGCCCCTTGCGCACCGCATAGGCGGTGAGGTTCATCCCCCCCGTCTGGCACTGAACCGGCAGCAGGTCGCCCTGGCCGATCTGGGCGAAGGCCAGCAGCCCGTAATATTCCGGCGCCGCGGCGTAAGTCCCCCTCAAATCGTCGCCGATGGGCGTGTAGTAGCTGATCTTCCCCAGATGATTGACGCCGGTCTCCATGTTCACGCCGGTGCAGCCGTAACCCGCCAGCACGAACAGGTAATCCAGCGCCCACAGGGCGGCGGCATAGGTATTGCTCACCCCGTCCTTGCCGCCGCCGTAAAAGCTGTTCGTCTCCACCATGCGCCAGGGCTTGCCCGCTGCCCTGGCGGCTTCGCGGAAGGTGGCGAGCGAGCCGGTGAACTTCTTGTCCTGCGCCAGCAGGGTGGCCCCAGTGGCGTCCGGCTTGTCCTTGCCGGTGACATAGTGATGCGCGGTCAGAAGCGCGATGTCATGGCCTTCGTCCCTGGCAAAGCGGGTCATCCAGTCGGCGGCGCCCGCCAGGTCGGGCCCCGCGAAGGGCGCACCCGGCACCGCGGCGCGCACGGCTGCCTTGTAGCGGCGATACTCCTTGAGCCAGGCGTCGTAATTATAGTCGGCGGGCCGGTGGCCGGCGCGGCCGAACAGGTCCGGCTCATTGCCGACCTCGAACGCGGTCAGCCGGCCTTTCATGATACGGGCGACGCTGCGGGCTTCCTCCACCGCATTGTCCAGCTTGTCGCTACCCAGGTTGAGGCCCCAGATCAGCCCCCAGTCCAGCGCATCCAGAAAGCTGCGCAGCTCGGTCAGGTTGGCCTCGGTGACCACGCTGGCCTTGGGCGAGGAGACGGGCATGCCCTTGGCATCATAGGTGGCGAAGTCCGAGGTGTTGCCGCCGATGCGGATCACGCCATGATTGCTCATCGGCTCGCGGCGGACGAGATTTTTGACCAGTTGGACGTAAGGGGTGTTCCTGGCCGACAGCAGCCCCGGTATGGCGACTGACGAAATCTCATATCCCAGGCCCATATAGTCGGGCGGGATCATCCCGCCGCCGCGGCTACTGTCGACCGAGATCGTGACCGAAGCGGCCGCGCGGGCAGCGGTGCCGATGAAGGGGATGGCAGCAGAGGTCAGAAAACAACGGCGCGTGACGGTCATAACGTCCGATAAAACGCTGCTTATTTGACTCGATCAACGCCTAGTTGGGATGGGACACCAATCCTAAATATGTACTTGGGCACCCCAAATTCCAGCCTTGGTATCCCCCTGACAAGCCGACAAATCGGTCTCCAGAGGCCCGGGTGGGCAAGAAATGTCCCCCATCAGCGGTTGAGGGATCGAGATCACGGCAGGATGCTTGCGGCTGGTTATCAGGCGCTTTGGGATGAGCCAGCATTTCCTGAAGGCGGTGAGTAGTGCATCAGGGAGGCGCTGAAGCTTGCTTTTCGAGCAATGATGAAAGTTCGACACTCAGCTTGAAGCTGGCCTCTATGGCACGGCTTTGAAGGCTGTGAATCTTGCCCAGCGTCTCACTGATTTCCTCTTCGGAGATTTCTTGAGCGCCAAATCTAGGATCGACGGTTGGCATCGCGCGGAATTGCGCCGGCTTGCCCGAAATAATTTCAAAAAGCCATGCATCGTGGACAATACGGTTACGCCAATCACCAACAGAAAAAGAGTCCTGCTTTAACTGGCGAAATGGTTTGCGGAATTCATCTCCGATACCTCTAGTCCTAGCGAGAAGATCAATGGCATTGCAGCGCTGTCCAACCCCTAAAATCTGTGATGTGACGCAGGCGATCAACTCCCTCTGTGCCTGAAGCAGGCTCCAAATCGTTTCGTCAAGAATATGTTCGAGATGCGACCATTCGGAAGCAACACGGCCGACCAGCGCGTAGAATGGGTGATCTGGCGGTAAGCGTGTGTGCGCAGTTACGATGCTCTCTGTTTCCGGTATCGTGAACCGACGGTTTATAGTGAAACTGGTAGCCTCTGGATGAACTTGATGGTATTTGTCGACAGCACTGATAGCTGACTGAAGTGGATTCGATTTCGGCGGCGGATCGCTTTCGCTCACGATGGTCCTCATGGCAAAGGAATTGGATAATCAATATAGCGCCGAAGGAACCGAGCAGCTTGTCCAGTCCTCCCTGAAAGGCGCGTTCAAAGGCAGCCCGACATCCTTCAAGGCTGTGCCCCGCGAGGCAAGGGTGAGTCGGTCCAAACCCGCTAGTCCAAAGCGCCGGAAAAGCGCCTAATCCACAGGATCTGGAGTTAGGATGACGGCTTGGGACGCATGTACATCCGAACCGTGGCCTCTTCTCCGCTGGATAGAGTGTCATCCAGCATTAGGGGCCTATCTCACACTCGGCGCGATCATTGCTGCCATTTGGACCACAACTGTAACTTTGTCTGCAGAACGCAGGCGAATTGAAGCGAGGGGACGGGTCATTGCCTTTCGTCTCCTGCCCATTCTTCAAGCAATTCATGCGGACGTGCAGCGCTGCCTCAAAACTGTAGAAGAGCTAGAGCCAGGAACTAACGATTTCTCGCGGATTGCCAACTCGATTGGCTGGTTGACCGTTCCCACAAAAATACCCGACGATATTTTTCGTGATACCTGGGCAATGCCTTCGGTTGTTGCGCTTTTTGTCGCCAGGCTCGAAAGCTCTCTTGCAAAGTATGAAATTGTTGCAAATCAACCGAGCCTGAGCAGCATTGGTGTGATCGCTCCGGAAGAGAGAGCGAAAATTCTCAGTGGTATCGGCAATATGCTCCGGGAAATTGAAACTTTATGCGGCGTCGTGGCCAAACATTGCAGCGCCATCGAGAGATCCACGATGAACCTGAGGGACTAGTACGTCTCACAAACGGATAAGTAGCTATTACCCCTCCAGCGGCTCCCAGCCGTTCTGGGTCAGCGCCTCCAGCGGCGAGAAGCGCGTCTTGTAGTCCATCTTCTCGGACCCGCGCACCCAATAGCCCAGATAGACATAAGGCAGCTTCAGCGTCGCCGCCGCGCGCACATGATCCAGGATCATGTAGCTGCCCAGGCTCCGCCCATCCTCGCCGGAATGAAAGAAGCTGTAGACCATCGAAAGCCCGTCCTTCAGCCGGTCGGTGAGGGCGCAGGCGACCAGCGCGCCGTCGGGCTTGCGATATTCCACGATGTGCGTGTCCACCGGCGTCTCTTCCACCATGGCGACATAGTCGAACAGCCCCATGTCGCTCATGCCGCCGCCGGGATGGCGCGCATCCAGATAGGTGCGCAGCAGCGCGAACTGCTCGCGCGTCGCCTCCGCCGCCACTTCCGCGCGGCTTAAGTCCTGGGCGCGGCGCGTGATGCGCTTTTGGCTTTTGCTGGGCGCGAAATCCGCCACCCGGATGCGCACCGACACACAGGCCGAACAGCCGTCACAGGCCGGGCGATAGGCGATGGATTGGCTGCGGCGGAAGCCGGAATGGGTCAGCGCTTCGCTCAGGGGCTGCGCCAGGTTCCCGCCCAGCCGGGCAAACACTTTCCGCTCCGTCTTGCCCGGCAAATACGGGCACGGCCCGCCCGGTGTCAGGAAGAATTGCGGTATGCGTGTGCTGCGCTGGTCCGTCACGTCTTAAAAACCACTGGCCCCTTGGCGGAGAGTATGAACCCGCTTTGGCCGGAGGGAAGTGGATTATTCCCTTGAAAAGATGATTTTTTGCTTGTGGTTAGTGCGAAGCAGCCCGCCGCTGCTTTCAGAGCCCCGTCTTGGTGGGAACAGGCGGGGCTTCTCGCATCAGCAAAATGGAGAGCCGCCGGTTGGCGCTGGCGTTGGGGTCTTCCGGCAACAACGGCTCCGATCCGGCCTTGCCCGCCACCTCATAGATCCGGTCGCTGGAAAGTCCGCCCGCCTGCAGCAGGGCGCGGGCCGCATTAGCTCTGGATGCCGACAGGTCCCAGGTGCCGCCGCCACCGGCAACATCATTCCCGGTGGTGTGGCCGGCGATGGAAACCCGGTTGGACAGGCCGGCGATAATGCCGCCGATCGCGGTCAGCAACTTCTTGGTGTACGGCAACGGTTCGGCCGAGCCCTGCGCGAACATGGGGCGGCCATCCTGGTCCACAATCTGGATGCGCAGGCCCTGGGGCGTGTTCTCGGTGATCACCTGGTGGGACAGGTTGGCCAGGTCCGGATTGTCCTGCACCGACTGATGGATCGCCTCGGCGGCATGGTTGAACTCACCGTCCTGGGCGTTGGTGGATTCGGCATTGCTGTTGGAACTGGCATTGGCGCCGCCCATGGTCTGGCCGCTGGCCAGCGCCTGGGTCTTGGATGACGGCGAGGGCGGGGACTGTTTCTGCATCACCGACTGGGCGCCGCCGGCATGGGCACTGTCTTCGCCCATCACCTTGCCGCCCAGCACGCCACCCGAGCCCGAAACCGTCTGGGCAATGGACTGGGGTGCGAAATAGTCGGCAATGCCGCGCTTCTGTTCCGGGGTGGTGGTGTTGATCAGCCACATCAGCAGGAAGAAGGCCATCATCGCCGTCACAAAGTCGGCATAGGCCACTTTCCAGGCGCCACCGTGATGGCCGCCATGCCCGCCCTTCTTGATACGTTTGATGATGACGGCGTTGTCGCCGGCCATGACGCCCACCTTCTGCTTCTGCAGCCCAATACCTGAAGGTGGCCTTGCGGTCTTTTTGCCGCTGCGCCTAACCTTCGGAAGGATCATGCATAACCCCCCTTAACCGAGTATGAAGTTGGGGGCATTTAGGATGGGCCATGGACGCCCCAAAACCCTTCGATACCAAGGCCTTCCGCGATGCTCTGGGATGCTTTCCCACCGGCATCGCGGTGATGACGGTGGCAGCGGCCGAGGCGTCCCATATGGGGATCACGGTCAACAGCTTCGCCTCGGTTTCGCTGGAGCCGCCTTTGGTGCTCTGGTGCATCGACCGGCGCTCGCGGCGCTATCCGGCTTTCGCCGGGGCGCCGGGTTTCACCGTTTCCATTTTAGGTAGCGGACACAAGGCGGTATCGGCAAGACTTGCGGGCGCAGGTGAACATAGTCTGGACGGTATCGCCCAGGTCCCGACCGAGCTGGGGCCCCCCGCGCTGGCCGATTCTCTGGCGGTGTTCGAATGCGCCCGCGAAAGCGTCCAGGACGCTGGCGACCACGCCATCCTGATCGGCCGGGTGCTGCGCTTCTGGCAGAATGACGGGGCGGGCGCGCCGCTGGTCTATTTCCGCGGCCGCTATGGCGCGCTGGCGCAGGGTCAGCCGCCGGAGGGCACTCCGGGCCGCCGCGCGACGGATGTTGAGTAGCCTTTAGGCGCTCAGCCGCTCATAGGCGTTGATCACCGCTTCGATGTTGCCGGCCTTGTGCCGCAGCATGTCGGCAATCAGCTTGCTGTCATCCACGCCATTGGTGTGATGCTGCGACAGGCCGGAGTCATAACCTTCGGCCCAGTCCCTCAGCCATTGCGCTGTGGCGCGATAGTGATCGGTGATGTGATCGGTGATGATGGTCATCGGTTTAGCCCTCGAGCACAAACGCTGCCTCTCCCCACCTGAGACGCTAGGCGTCTGCATCCGGGATGCGCATTTACTTTTGATGTTTTGCACAGCGGAATTTAAAGCCGCACGCCAAACCGCGCCGCCACCAGCACCGTCACGCCATAAAGCAGCACCGTGAGCAGGCATCCCGCCAGCAGTGCCGGCCAGAAACCGACGCCATGGCGCAGCATGAAGGGAAAAGCCAGAAACATCGGCAGCGACGGCAGCACATACCAGAAAGTGGCCTCGGCGTGCGCGGCAATGCGGACGGTGTCGCCGGTATCGCGCCACAACCACAGAATGCCCAGCAGCGACACCAGCGGGAGCGATACCACAAGCGCGCCCAAAGCAGGGCTGCGCCGCGCGATCTCCGACACCGCCATGACGATGACGCCCGACACCAGCGCCTTGATCAAAAGATAGAGCATGTCATCTCTCCTTGCGGCGGAACCGGTCGCCGGACACGTAATACTGCCTTAAACGCCATGGGAAAGGCTTCAGGCGGCAAACAGTTTAATTCGGCTGTCCTTGCCGGAAGGGGCTTCACAGAGGGTGCGGGTGTCCGCATCCGCAGGGAGAATGCCCATGAGGAAATTCCTATTCGCCATCATAGCAGGTCCCGTTCTGGTTTTCGGCAGCCAGGCTTTTGCCCAAGGCAAGAGCGAGGAGGCGCGGGAGAAAACCATCGCGCTGTCTTCCGTGCCCAAGGCGGCGGTCGATGCGGCCCGGCAGGCGCTGGGATCTGAGCCCACGGAAGCCAAGATCATCAATGGGACGCGTCCGCAGCAGTATGAGCTGGCCGTGGAGAGCGGCGGCAAGGAAAATGCCGTGCATGTGCGGGCGAACGGCACGATCGTGAAACATGAGACGGAAAACGAGAGCGCCGAGCACGAACGCAACGAGAGGGGCGGGCGGTAATCCGCAAAAGCGCCAATGGCCCCGCTGTTGCGGGGCCATTGGTTCACCTGGCCACGCGCACAGATGGCGCTTAAAACTGCCTTATAAATCCCGTGATAGCGGAAATCTGGCGCTGCACCCACGGCGGCGCACCGGTTATGGTCGCCTCTAGTGTTGCTGTGGGTTATCAATAGAGACCATGCGGCTGTTGATCGTAGAAGATGAAGCGCGGATCGCCGAACTGGTGCGCAACGGCCTGACGCGCGCCGGCTTTACCGTGGATACAGCCGCCAACGCAGCGGACGCGCGCGCGGCGCTGGAAGTGGGAAGCTACGATGCGGCGATTCTCGATCTTGGCCTGCCCGATGGCGATGGGCTGGATGTGCTGGCGGAGGCGCGCCGCGCCGGCCAGACCATACCGTTCCTGCTGTTGACGGCGCGCGACACGGTCGATGACCGGGTATTGGGCCTCAATGCGGGGGCCGATGACTATCTGATCAAGCCCTTTGCCATGGACGAGCTGGTGGCCCGCACCAAGGCGCTGCTGCGGCGGCCGGGCCTGGCGTTGGGCGTGACGATGGAGGCCGGCAATATCGCATTCGATTCCGTCGGCCGCGAGGTGCGTGTGGCGGGCAGGCCCTTGCCGCTGCCACGGCGGGAGCTGGATGTGCTGGAGCATCTGGTCCGTAGGGTTGGCCGCGTGGTGCCCAAGGCCGTGCTGGAGGACCGGCTTTACGGCCAGGATGAGGAATTGGAATCCAATGCCATTCCCGTGCATGTCTCGCATTTGCGCCGCAAGCTGATCGGGGCCGGCGCGACCCTGGAGATCCACACCATCCGGGGCGTCGGCTATCTTCTGGAAGAGAAGAACCGGTGAGGCTCTGGCCCCGCTCGCTTCAGGGCCAGCTCGCGCTTCGGCTTGCGGCGGTTTTCGTTGTCGTATCGGCGGCCGGCATCGGGCTGCTGCTCTGGCAGGGCTCGGAAGCCGCGGACGATTTTGGTCTCCAGATGCTGCGCTATCGGGCGGAAGAGTTGGCGCGCTATGTCAGGCGCGCACCGGATGGGCGGGCGGCTATCGTGCTGCCCCAAGGCCTGGCGCGGCTTTACAGCGACCGGCGCGGCAGCAACCTCTATGCGATCAAGACCGCAAAGGACCAGCTATTGGCCAACGACAAGGAATTTTCCGATGTCGTGGCGCACTGGGATATCGACCCCGCGCCGCATAATTTCCGGCTAGAAGAATTCGGCGCGCGCCAGGATGATTATTACGGCATGACCATGGTCGAGGATTCCGCGATCGGGCCCGTCGCCGTCGCGGTGGCGCATTCCTCCGATGCCGACGCCATGGCTGTGAGCATGCTGAATTTCTTTGCCCGGCGCATTGCCTGGATGATTGCGCTTTTTGCCCTGGTGACACTGTTTATAGGGGTTTGGAGCATCCGGGCGGGATTGCGGCCGCTGGAAGCCATCTCGCGGCGGGCGGCCGAGATCGATCCCCGTTCCGCCGATGTGCGGTTGGCGACCGAAGGCCTTCCCACCGAGCTCTTGCCGCTGGTCCAGGCCGTCAATTCGGCGCTGGACCGTCTGCAGGAAGGGTTTGCCGTCCAGCGCCGCTTTACCGCCAATGCGGCCCATGAATTGCGCACGCCCCTGACCATGCTGACCGCTGGGCTGGATGAACTGGGCGGCAGCCCGGCTGTCACCAAGCTCAAGGCCGACGCGGCCCGCATGAATCGGCTGGTCAGCCAGCTTCTGCGGGTGGCGCGCCTGGACGCCATGCCGGTCAATGTCAGTGCGCGGGTCGATCTCGGCGAGGTCGCCGCCCAGGTGGTGGAATATCTGGCGCCCTGGGCCATTGTGCAGGGACGCGCCATCGGGTTTGACGGTCCGGAGCGCCCGGTCATGGTCACTGGCAATCCCGATGAGATGTCGGATGCGATCCGCAACGTCATCGAGAATGCCGTGCTGCACACACCGCCTGGCACCGAGGTGACGGTGGAGGTTTCGGGCGAGGGCGCCGTGACGGTCAATGATCGCGGCCCCGGCATACCCGCGGATGATAGGGCTCGCATTTTCAGCCGGTTCTGGAGAGGCAAAGGCGCTGCCACGCCAGGTGCGGGCTTGGGGCTGGCCATTGTCAACGAAATCATCCGTCATCATGGTGGCGCGGTCGAAGTGGGCGACGCGCCGGGGGGCGGGGCCTCCTTCCGGTTGAAATTCCGCCCGGCCTAGCAGCCATCAAAAGACCTGGTCGGCGTTACAGACGCGGTGGCGATAGGCGGATTCGACATCAGCGTCTCACAAATGTGGTGACGATCGAATCACGCTGAATCTGCTCCAACGTCAAAACCTGTTTTGGGTTCCAAAGGCGCAAAAAAAGAAAACAGTCCGGTTTGGCAGACTCTCAGCTCCGGCGACGCTGCGACTGGGCCGCCCTTAAAACTGGCTTAAAAAAGGGCCGTCACAAATGCCGGCAATATTGCCCGGCATTCGCATGGCCTTTGGCATCAACATTGTCCTCACGACAATACCGACCGCCTCTGGCATGCCGATACCGTCGTTCCTGCGATCAGCCCAGTCAGGAGGATAACCATGCGCCGCCTCTTTCACCTTGCCGCAGCCGTTGCGATTACAGCTCTTTGCACGCCAGCCCACGCAGCAACCGACTGGGATGCCGTGGCCCAGGCGCTCGGCAAGAAAGGGACGGAGATGCCTGGCGGCGTCTATCGGGTAGGGCTGCCGCGCAGCGACCTTCATGTGCAATTGGATGGAATCGAGCTGAAGCCGGGTTTCGCGCTGGGCTCCTGGGTGGCCTTCTCGCCGATGGGTCAGCAAGCCATGGTGATGGGCGATCTGGTCCTGACCGAGGACGAGATCGAGCCGGTGATGAAGTCCCTGCTGGATAGCGGGCTTCAAGTGACGGCCTTGCACAACCATCTTTTCAACGCCCGGCCGATGCCATTCTATATGCATATCGGCGGCACGGGCGACCCCGCAAAGATGGCGGGTGCCATCCACACCGCCTTGGCGCTCAGCAAGACGCCCTTTACGGCTGCGCCCGCGCCTGCCACGCCGCCACCCATTGACCTCGCGACCGCAGCTATCGATGCCGCGCTGGGCGCCAAGGGCACCAACGCCGGCGGCGTCTATCAGGTCGGCATTCCTCGCGCGCAGCCCGTCATGGCCATGGGCATGGCGGTGCCCGGTCCCATGGGTGGGGCCGAATCCATCAACTTCCAACCGCTGGGCGGCGGCAAGGCTGCCATCACCGGCGACTTCATTCTGGTGGGCAAGGAAGTGCAGCCCGTAATACGGGCGCTGCGCAGCAATGGCATCGATGTTACGGCTATTCACAATCATATGCTGGATGACAACCCCCGGATGTTCTTTGTTCATTTCTGGGCCCATAATGATCTGAACAAGCTCCTGACCGGCCTGCACGCCGCCTTGGCGGAAGTGGCTGTGAAGAAGGGCTGATGCCTGGAAAAAGTTGAGGGGAAGTGATGTCAGAGCCAAGCGATCCTCGCCCGGCACGACGGGGGTGGAAGACCTTCACCATCGTGATTTTGGCTGCCTTGCTGGTGCTGGCGGTGGGGTTCTATTTCGTGCTGCTGCCGGGTCTGTCGGTGGCGACCAACGAGCCGTCGAAGGTGGAAGTTACCATCGCCACCTGGATGCTGGAGCACAGCGTTCCGCCAGACAAGGCGGCGATGACCAATCCGCTCAATGCCCACCTCGATCCAGCCAACATCCGCGCCGGACAGGACCTCTTCATCACCAAATGCTCGGGCTGCCACGCCTATGACGGCGGCGGCAAGACCGAGATCGGCGCCGGCACTTTTCCGCGCCCGCCGGTGCTGCGGGTGACGGTGCAGTCGCTGTCGGACGGCGCGATCTTTTATCACATCAGGAACGGCATCCGGAACACGGCCATGCCGGCCTGGAATCTTCCCGATCGCCAGGTCTGGCAGATCGTGAGCTATTTGCGGCATCTGCCCCTGGTCGTGGCCCGAGAGCCGCAAGGCTTGTCGGCGCAGCAGACAGCGGCGGTGAATGGCGCCCATTATGTGGGCTCCAAGGCCTGCCAGAGCTGCCACCAGGAGGTCTATGCCCGCTGGGCCAAGACGCGCATGGCCAATGTCCTGCGCGACCCCAAGGTGCATCCCGACGCATTCGCCGCAGACCCGGCCACTGCGCCGGAAGATCTTCGCTTCAGCAAGGACGACGTCGCCTTCGTCTATGGCAGCAAATGGAAGCAGCGCTATTGGAAGAAGTCGGGCGACACCTATGTGCCGCTCTTGGCGCAATGGAATTTCGAGACCAAGAAATGGTCGAAATATCACGTTCCCGACACCGGCGACTGGTGGGCGGTGCATTATCCCGATCCCAAGGGGGACAATTCCAATCGCCCCACCGCGCCGCTCTGTGACGGCTGCCATTCGGTGAATTTCAACATCGACACCAAGCAACCCGGTACGGAATGGAATGTCGGCTGCGAACAGTGCCACGGCGCGGGCTCGGCGCATGTCGCCAACCCCATCGCGGCCACCATCCTGAACCCGGCGCGGCAGAATTTCGTGCAGGCCAATGACACCTGCATCCAGTGCCACAGCCAGGGCCAGCCCCTGACCAACCCCATCAAGGGCCAGTATTACGATTGGGCGGTGGGTTATCACGCCGGGCTTTTGTTGTCGGATTTCTGGAAGCTGGAGCCGCACAAGCTGGGCGAGACGACCTTCACGCATTTCCCCGATGGCACCGCGCACAAGAACCGCATGCAGGGCAATGATTTTGTGCAGAGCCTGATGTACAACCGCGGCGTGACCTGTTTCTCCTGTCACGATCCGCATGGCACCGAGAACGATGCCATGCTGAGAAAACCCGCGAACGAGATATGTTCTTCCTGCCACAGCCCCAATACACAGAACGGGCCGCATACGGCGACGTTGGAAGAACATACCCATCATGCGGCGGGCAGCACGGGCAGCCAATGCGTGGCCTGTCACATGCCCAAGATCCTGCCCGAACTGCCGGGCGGACCCTTTGTCGCGACCCACACCTTCCACTTCGTCTCACCGCAGCAGACCGATGCGATGCAGATTCCCAATGCCTGCAATGCCTGCCACAAGGACAAGGACACCGCCTGGGCGGGCAAGCAGCTGGCAAGCTGGAAGACCACGTCCATCTGGAGAATGCAGCCGTAAAATATGCGAAAGTTCACCGCGCTGGTAATGGGGCTGGCGCTGATATGGCCGGGCGAAGTTCTGGCTTACCGGCCGTTCGACTCCACCGACGCGGCGGTGGCGGACAAGGGCGCCTTCGAAGTCGAACTCAGCCCGCTTAGCTATCACCACGACGACGATGGGACGGCGTGGATTTCACCGGAGGCTCGCCTGAACTATGGCTTTGCCGATGATTGGGAAGCGGTGGTGGAAGGCAGGGCCGAGCATTTTCCTCACAGACGAAGCCAGGTCTCGGAAGCCCAGCTCGACGTGAAGGGCGTGCTTCAGGAAGGGAGCCTGCAGGAAAAGACCGGATGGAGCCTCGGGACCGAAGTCTCTGTCCTGCTTCCGGGAATCAATACCCAGGACGGCGCAGGCTTCGAACTGGCCGGCATCGCCAGCCAACGCTGGGAGTGGGGAACGATTCACATCAATATCGCCCCTGAACTGACACGCGATCAACGGTTGGGTCTATTCACCGGACTGATTATCGAAGGCCCAGATGATTGGCCGGTACGGCCCGTCGCGGAGGTGAACTACCAGCGCACCTTCAGCACGGACGAAGAGACCTCCGTCCTTGTGGGCGCAATCTGGAAGCTGACGGACAAGCTCGCTTTGGATCTCGGCTTCCGCCACGCTTGGGTCAATCGCCGCCCAGACGAGCAGATACGGGCGGGGGTTACTTTCGACTTGTAGCTACGATTGCGGTTTCATCTTGCGGCACAATGCGCAGGAGCTCTCCGGCGTCTTCGTCCGTCAGGATATAAAGCGCGCAGGTTTATGTGGCGGCGCGAAGCGATAGTTGGTCGAGTTTTTGATGATCGCATTTTTTAAGGCAGGTTTATGCAGGGTTCCGGGCGAGACATTTCAAGATACTGGTTGTCGCATCGTTATATCGGCCGGGCACGTTTTACTCTTGTGGCCGTGGGTGACCCGAGATCGGCGGTTATCCAGTTAATGTGCCACTACGCAGGAGAGCCCGATGAAAAACCTTGTCATCATTCCTTTGATAGTAGGAACGGTTATGGCCCTTAGCACGCCGGTCCTTGCCGCAAGCGAGGAAGCGCGGGAGAAAACCGTGGCGTTGTCGTCAGTGCCTCAGCCGGCGATTGAAGCCGCACGGCAGGCACTTGGCACCAAGCCTACCTTGGCGAAGATCGTGACGGGTTCCAAACCCCGGCAGTACGAACTGCTGGCAAAGGACGATTCAGACCAGAGGATCGGCGTCCATGTTCGTGCCGATGGGACTGTGACCGGAAAAAAGGAATACAAGGAATAGTGCAGGAAATTCTCCTGCGCCTTGGCAGCTAATCAGTAGCTCCCAGCTCGGCGGAAACCCCTCCGAAGTCGAGAAGGCCATCGAGTTCGACAATCGTCCTCGCGGGCAGGGGCTTGCCGACATTTTTCGCCAGTTGCTGACGGGCCGAGGTGACGGCCGCATCCCGGGGGACCGGATCGGTAATCGACAGCGCGGAGCGCATCTGCTTCTCATAGATATCGATCGCATGATTATCGATGTCGCCCATAGTGGCTGGCCTGCTGCCGGCTTCAGCGGGCTCTCGAGAGGCGCGCCATGATCCCAGACTGCTGGAGTAACTTTCGCGGGCAGCCATTGTCCTGGCGCTCCCAGGGTCCCGGGAGAGGGCCGGTACACCCGACAGACAACAGGCCATCCCGGCAGCCAACACCACCTTGAGCTTCCTGTTCATGGGAACCTCCCGTAAGGTCTATGTGTAAACGCGCGCGCAAAGGATTGGTGGCTCGCCGGCGGAAGGCCGTTGTCCGGTCCCACCTACCGCAGCGCCCCAGCCGCTAAACCGATAAAGCATCAGAATGGTCTTTGGCTAAGCCTGGATCTACACGTTACGCGCCGAGCGGAAAGTCGGGAACGGCCTCCAGGCCCGTATAGCGATGCTGATGGTCCAGCGCAGCGCCCATCCCGAAGCGCAGGTCATAACTCTCCGCAAAGCGCGCGAGCGTGCGCGAATGCAAGCCGCGCAGGAAACCGAAGGCGTGCTGCCCCAACAGGCGGTTGGGCATGCTTTTCAGGATCGCCTCGGCTTGCCACGCCGGGCAGTCGTCAGACAGCGCAGCGCCAATGCCCGCGGCGCCCATGCGGAACTCGAACTCCGGAATCCGGTCGGTGAATTCGAGCATGAAACGCACATTCGGGACGGTGACCATGTTCATGATCTCGCCCAGCCGGCCCAGATGCACGCCTTGCGGAATGTCCTCGATTTTCAGAAGCAGGGGACAGACGGGCGAGGTGCGGATTTCCTTCAGGGCCGTGATATAGCGCACCCGGCCGGCAAAGGACGACAAGGTGTCGAAGCTGACGCCCGTGCCGACGGCGCAGACCTTTTGCGAGGCGTGCACACGCTGGGCATATTCCCCGGCCGCCCTGAGCAGCCTGAGTTCGAGTTTGGCGAGGACCTCATCCGAGCCATGAGACGCCAGCGCACTGCCGCAGATGCTGTGCGGCTCGCACCCATGCCTGGCGGCGAGGGCCACCGGGCTGAGGATCAGCGCGCTGCTCGCATGTTTCTTCAGATCCCAGAGCGGGAAAAAGCACAGCTTGCGGCCCAGCTGTTCAATGAACTGATGCGCTTCGATTACCGCATGCCCCGGAATCTTCGCATCCACCGCAATCGAAGGCTGTTGCTCCGACGTCAGACCGGCCGCGCTTTTGGTCACCACATTTTCCTGGCCGGTCTGTTCCAGGAATTCGGCAACGGCATGGCAATCATGGGCGAGCTGGTCCGGGCTGACTTCGCCAACCACGCTTCTGACCGAAGCGGTTTCCACGCCTTCTCCAAACAGATGCTCGCAGACTTCGCGCGCGATGGCCGTGCAGGCGATCGCGGTTTCCTCGGGCGTGTTGCCGTGGAAGGTCACGACATAGGAAAGCTCACCGACCTTGATGAAGTGGTCCTGCGGACCCTGGGCGTGGCGGAGCGCTTTCTCGAACAGCGAATGAACCAGCAGCGACATGCGCGGCCACCGGTCACCGATCTTCTCCTTGATCGGCTCCAGCTGGAGAACGTGAAGCTTGGCGGCGGGCAGGGTGACGTTGGCCGCCGTTTTTTTGTTCTGGGATTCTATGTCGGTGCTCATGCCCCGCTCGGCCTTTCGACGAGCTGCATGGGCAAGCTACGGGCCTGTATTTAAAAAGTTGGAAACAATCTTAAAGGAACTTTTGCTCGCCGGTCCTGGCCTGACCCCATCTGCGATTGACGGTTCAGGGCACTCAACTATCGCGAGTGCCGCATCGCCCCCCCAGCCAAACGCCGTCGATTATTTCGGAACGAACCCAAGCCCTTATGCGTAATGACGCCAGGCGTACAGTTCCGGGGGCAGGGCGTTGAAAGACAAACGTTATTACGACGGCAGGGCGGCTTATATGCGGCAGCTGGCCAAATCCGCCCAGACCGAGGCCTTACGTAAATCCTGCCTGGAAGCGGCGGAGACTTACGACGCCCTGGCGCGCAAGGCATGGGAGCCCGTGCCCGACGAACAAAAGTGACCGCCGGGCAGATCGCTGCTGAACGCGGCCTACAATCTTGCGGACTGGCACTTCATCCCTTCCGGGCGGTGCCAGGCACAGGGCTTAGCGCTTCGGTGATCTCGAGATGAAGCTTTAGCGCTGCCGGCGAAAATCCGTGTGCTGACATTTTTGGGCGGTGGCACCGGGTTAGCGATAACAACTCCCAGTCGAGACCGCCCGAATCGGGCGCGGCTTTCCAGCAACAAACTTAACGTTCCGTAAGGACGGCAACCGCGGAATTCCGCGGAATCTCTCGCACCCGCGAACGCTGTCACGCATCTGTCACGGAACCTTCATGCAGCCGTCGCTCCCCCCAGCGACTAAGCGCGCGCGCAATGTGCGCACGATTCACAAGAAGGGACTTCGGGAATGAAATTGGGGACACTGGCTTTGATGACAGGGGCGGCTGTCATCGCCATCACGGCCGGCGCGCGCGCGGCCGACAAGACCGATACGGTCGAGCCGCCTCTGGTTCTGGCTCAGAACGTCAGCGGCGCAGTTGGCGCCGGCGGCATGTCCAATGCCGAACTGGCGGCTCGCGTGCAGGCGCTGGAAGACGCGCTCGCCTCGCAGAACGACCGCGCAATGGCCGACCGCACCCGCCTCTCCACCCTGGAGCAGGGCTACAATTCCGCGGTGTGGAATTTCGACAATGGCCGCGCCAGCTTCGCCTCCGGCGACGGCCGCTTCACTTTGGCCATCCGCGCCCGCATGCAAGCCGATTTCGGCGGCTTCATGCAGGACAGCACCCACCCGGCCGGTTTTGCCGGTCCTTCCGACCTCTCAAGCGGCGCGGTGATGCGCCGCGCCTATTTCGGCATCGAAGGCAAGGCCTATAACGACTTCCAGTATGAAATCCGCCTGAACGCGGGTGGCAGCGACGGCGGCCAGAACCCCACCTGCACCTCGGCCACCACCATCACCGGCGCGCCGGGCGCGGCCGCCACGTCGACCTGCTCCATCGCCTCGATCGAGCCGGCGGGCGAGGGCGATCCGCTGCTCAACAAAATGGCGATCACCTATGTCGGCATCCCCAATTGGCACTTCAATGTCGGCATTCTCGAGCCGTCCTTCATGATGGAAGGCACCACCTCATCGGCCAACCTGACCTGGCTTGAGCGTCCGGAGATCGAGAACATCGCTGCCGACAGCTTCGGTGCCGGCGACAGCCGCCGCGGCATCGAAGTGGGCTACAACAAGACCGACGCCTTCTGGCCCGGCGACAATGTCGCCTTCGACGTCGCTTTCACCGGCGGCAAGACCGGCTCGGCCGCGGGCCATGGCAATGGCGGCGACGAGCAGAGCCAGATCCTAGGCCGTGTCGTGGACCGCTTCTGGTCCGACGGCATCTCCAACTTCCAGGTCGGCATGAGCATCGCCTCGATCCTCTACAGCGGCAACACCGCCGGCGGCGGCTCGCAGACCGTCCGCTTCCGCGAGCGTCCCGAGATCCGCGTTGACGGCACCCGCCTGATCGACACCGGCGCCATCGCCGCCAAGACCGGCGACATGATCGCCTTCGACCTGGAAGGCAACTGGGAAAACCTCTACCTGGAAGGAGAATGGGCGCAGTTCAAGATGGACCGTATGTGCGGCACCATCAGCGCCACGGGTAATGCGGCCTGCACCAGCTCCAGCGCCGTGATCGATCACCCCACCTTCTCGGGCTTCACGATCGGCGCGGCCTGGCTGATCACCGGCGAGACCAAGACCTATACCCCCAGCGGCGTCGCCGAAACCCAGGCGGGCTTCGGCGCACCGGTGCCTTCGCGGCCCTTCTCGCTCAGCGGCGGAAGCTGGGGCGCCTGGGAGCTGGTCGCCCGCTACAGCGACACCGACCTCAACTGGAACACCACCCAGACCGCAGGCACCGGCCAGCTCGCCGGCATCGTGGGCGGCGACCAGCGGGTCGTGGCGCTGGGCATCAACTGGTACCTCAACCGCAACGTCCGCGTGATGCTCGACGACAATATCGTCAAGGTCAAAAAGGGCGTGATCGGCAATCTCAATCGCGACAGCCAGGACCTGAACATTATCGGGCTGCGCGTGCAGTACGCCAACTAATTCCAACACCGGAGACAAATATGAAAAAACTCTTCAAGACCCTGATGGGCGCGGTGGCGGGCCTCTCGATCGCCACATCGGCCATGGCTGCCGACATCACCGGCGCAGGCTCCAGCTTCGTCTTCCCGATCGTCGCCAAATGGGCCTCGGTTTACAAAGGCAGCTCGGGCGTGGGCCTGAACTACCAGTCCATCGGCTCGGGCGGCGGCATCGCCCAGATCAAGGCCAAGACCGTGACCTTCGGCGCCACCGACAAGCCGCTCACCGCCAAGGAAATGCAGCCCTTCGGCCTGACCCAGTTTCCGGTGGTGATCGGCGGCATCGTGCCGGTGGTCAATATTCCGGGCGTGGGCCCCGGCCAGCTCACCCTGGACGGACCGACCCTGGCGCTGATCTTCCAAGGCCGCATCTCGCGCTGGGACGATCCGGCGATCAAGAAGCTCAATCCGAGCGTCAATCTGCCGGGCCGCGCCATCACCGTGGTGCATCGCTCCGACGGTTCGGGCACGACCTTCCAGTTCGCCAGCTATCTGGCGCGCGTGAGCAATGACTGGAAGAACAATATCGGCGCCGATACCGCCATTGACTGGCCCACGGGTGTGGGCGCGAAAGGCAATGAAGGCGTCGCCGGCAACGTCGCGCAGCTCGCGGGCGCCATCGGCTATGTCGAATATGCCTATGCCAAGCAGAACCATCTGGCCCATGCCAAGATGGTCAACAAGGCTGGCCAGACCGTGCAGCCCACGGTCGAGACCTTCAAGGCCGCGGCCGCCAGCGTGGATTGGGGTCAGGCCGAGAAGAACGCCTATTATGTTCTCTTCGTGGACTCGCCGGGCGCGCAGTCCTGGCCGATCACCGCCACCACCTTCGCGCTGATGTACAAGAACCCGCCGGATCAAAAGGCGACGCAGGACGCGCTGAAGTTCTTCCAGTGGGGCTTTGAGAAGGGCGACAATCTCGCGCTGGGCCTGGACTATGTTCCGCTGCCCGAGAATGCCGTGAAGGCCATCGAATCCAGCTGGAAGGGCATCCAGGGCTCTGGAATGTGATTTCCCCCGAGAGGTTTTGACCTCGACTTAGACCTCGACTTGGGCGGCTCCTTCCCCCGGAGCCGCCCTTTTTTCTGGAGGGGGCTGGTGACACGGTTCGACGCGCGCGGATTTATCTGGATCCTGCTGGGGCTGGCGGCGCTCGCCTCGGCCTATTACGCGCTGGCCTATTACTTGATCACGCACTGACCAGCGGCCAAGATCGGCTCTATTCGCTGATGCGTCCGATGGCCTGCGCCAGAGCATACTGGTTCTCCGCATAGCCGGTCAGTGACCTAAGATAGGCCGCGCGCGCCTGGATCAGGTCTTTTTGCGCCTCAATCACTTCCAGCACGGCACCGATGCCGAACTCTTTCCGTCCCTGGCTCAACTGCAGGCTCTGCTGGGCCAGCTCGACATTCTTTTTCGTCAGTTGCAGCTGATCGAAGGCGGAGTGGGCACCCTCGAATGCCTGTACGACCTGCCGTCCGACATCGTCGTGCAGCTTGGCGTCATTCAGTTTACCTTGTTCTAGCTTGGACTCGGCATAGTCGATGCGGCTGAAATCGAAAAGGCCGCCTTGCCCGACGCGCCAATTGAACATGACGCCGTAATCCTGGGTTCCCCCCGAATTGCTAGGGGTCCCCAACCGACCGCCGCTGATGTTTCCGTACATCGCCTGGGCGCCGATGGTGGGGATCAACGGACCATAGATGCTGTTGGCCTTCTGCCAGTCAGCGGCTTCGAGGGCGGCTGCGCTGGCCTTCAATTCCGGCCGCTTGTCATAAGCCTCGCCTATCAGCGCATCCAGCCCTGTCTCCAACGGGACCAGAGTGATTTGGGGCACAACCTGGTCGGTGGGGTGAAAGCGGGTGGCCGGATTGACGTGCAGGATGTTTGCCAGCCTCACGGATGCGTTGCGCGCGATCTCCTGTGTCTGACGCAGTGCGACCTGGTAGCCCTGGGTCTGAACACTGACACGCAGCGCATCGCTCTTGTTCGCAAGGCCGATGCCCACAGCGCGGTCGAGCTGATTTTGATAGTCGCCCGAGATGCTCACCGCTTCCCGCGCGATCTCCACATTGGCCAGCGCGCTTACCAGATCGAAATAGGCGGTAGCGGCGGCCTGCAGGGTGACGTTGCGGCCGGCCTCCATCGAATACTCCGCTGCATTCTGAAGGCGGCTTGCCGCCAGCTTCTGGAAGATGGCGTCGCCCAGACTGACTTGGGACGTTACCCCACCCACCTCGCTATGAAGCTGTTTGTAAGCGTCAATAACATTGCCGGACACGTCCTGGATTGCGCCATTGTGCTTGACGTAGCCGAGTGCACCATTGAGCGCGGGCACGAAGCTCAATGTCGCCGCGTCATTCTGGGCTTGAGCCTGGACCAGCGCCTGTCGCACCAGGGCGAGGTCAAGATTGTTGGCGCCGGCCAAGCGCAGCGCCGTCGGCAGGTCGATGGGCTGAACTTCGCCGTAGGGGGTGGAAATCGCGGCATTGGCGGAAACAGCGGGAGTCGGCGCTTGTGCTTGCGCTGTCACGGCCGCAATCAATGTTATCAGTGTCGCGCTCGTAAGAACGCGGACGGCACTACGGTTCGGCGCCATTGGCTGCCCCTCCCTGAACATGCAGTTGGGCACTGGCGTACATGCCCGGCCGCAACACTTCGCCGGGATTATCCATGTCGATTTCGGCGAGCATGGTCTTGGTGCCCTGATCCAGCGCGTAGCTCACGCGCGAGATGGTGGCGCGGAAGGTTCGGCCCGGAAGGCTCTGCACGGTGAAGGTTACTGGCGTATCTTTCGTGACCGCTAGGGCTTCGTCTTCCGGCACAGGAATCTGGACGCGCACCCGATGGAAGTTCATCAGGCCGACAATGGCCGCGCCGCGCTGATCGCTGCTGGTCGGTACTGGAATGAAAGCGCCGGGATCGACATAGCGTGCAGTGATCGTGCCGGGGAAAGGCGCGGTGATGCGGGCATAGCGCAGTAACGTATTGACCCGGTCTAGTTGGGCCTGTGCGACCTCCAGCTTGCCCTTTGCCTGGTCCAGGATTTCGGGTGTGACCAGATCGGGTGCGGTCTTGATGGCCCGCTGCATGCGATCGTAGTCGGCGCGCGCCACATCGACCTGGGCCTTGTACTGCGCGCGGTCCGCTACCAACTCGGGGACCTCGATGTCGGCAATCAGGTCGCCGACTTTCACCCGGTCCCCCTTGTCCACTGGAATTGCGCGGAGATAGCCCGCCACTTTCGCCGTTAGGATTGCTTCCTGGTAGGCCTTGATCTGGGCGGGAAGGGTAATGGTCCCGCCGGTATGCGATGCCTGTTGGCTGACTGCCGGAGAGACGAGGTTGGCCGACGCCAGGAGCAGAGCGAGGAGGAGCGGTTGCTTATTTGCGGACATATTCTCAAACCTCTCGCATCGCAACGTCATCAGGGTCCATGGAGGGTGATGTGCGGCCCGCTCTGGCGCGCACCAGCGCAAAGATGCCCGGCAGGACCAGGAGCGTTGCGACGGTGGAGAAGGCCAGGCCCCCGATAACGGCTCGCCCCAGGGGCGCGGTCTGTCCGCCTGCCTCTCCGATCCCCAGCGCCATCGGCAACATGCCCACCATCATGGCAAGGCTGGTCATCAGGATGGGACGAAGCCGACTGCGGGCGCCCTCCACGGCCGCATCCAGAGCGGATGCGCCTTCCAGGCGGCTGCGCTCGGCGAAGGTCACCAGCAAGATCGCGTTGGCCACCGCGACGCCCACCGCCATGATCGCCCCCATGAACGATTCCAGGTTCAGCGTCGTGCGCGACAGCCACAGCACCAGCGCGACACCAGCAACCACCGCAGGAAGAGTGGAAACGGTGGTCAGAGCGAGTTGCCAAGACTGATAGTTGGCGACTAGCAGCAGGAAGATCGCCACCACAGACAGCAGCAGTCCGACCCGCAGCGCCGACAACAGGCCTTCCATCGGTGGGACCTGCCCGCGGATCGCGACCGCGACCTTGGCAGGCGGCTTGCCGATTTCCGCCAAGGCGTTCTGGACAGCTTGTGTTGCGCTTCCGAGGTCCGTGTCTTGAATATTGGCCGTTACTGTGATGGTGCGCGCCATGTTGTAGCGGTCATATTCACCGGGAGCGGTGTCCTGCTTGACCTCCGCAATGTTGCGTAGGAGCGCGGTCGCGTTTTTGTCGCCGGAAATGGCCGCGTTCTTCACATCTTCCACCGAGGTGATTTCGGGTTGGGGTATCTGCACCTGGACCTGATAGGCGACGCCGGTGTTGGGCGCCGCCCAGTAGATCGGCTGGGTGAAGCGGCTGGAAGATGTTACCGGAGTCAGAGCGCGCACCACGTCGTTGGCGGTCATGCCCAGAACACCAGCGCGTTCCCGATCCACATTGACCCGTATTTCAGGGTAATCGAGCGGCTGGCCGAATTGCACATCCCGCAACTGGGGCAGGGTGGCGAGCTTGGCGCGGACTTTCTCGGCAAACAGCCTATCGTTGGCGAGAGAGGCACCGCTGACCCCAACCTCGATTGGCGTGGCGGCACCGAAGCTCATCACCCGACTGATGATGTCCGCCGGCTCGAAGGAGAACAGCACGCCCGGCATGTCGTTGACGAAGCGCTTGCGCAACCTTTCCTGCAGCGTGTCGATGTCGATGCCGCTGTTCTTGAATTGAACCTGCAACACCGCCTGCTGCGGGCCGCTGTTCCACTGATAGATGAAATTGACCGGATAGGCCGAGCCATGCACGCCCACTAGCCCTAGCGACAGGTCCACGCTGTCGGCGCCGGCTTCCTGTTTGATGACG